>Ga0137313_1000031_pt1 | contig 47128 bp, 59 predicted proteins | sample EasRivERMZT166_2_FD_102287 | JGI IMG/M metagenome (GOLD analysis project Ga0137313, IMG submission 102287) | Soil microbial communities from meander-bound floodplain in the East River, Colorado, USA - East River MetaG ERMZT166_2 | ecosystem: Environmental > Terrestrial > Soil > Floodplain ...
CCCCAAAGGAACCCCGTTCCACACGTTCCAGATGGGTGGTGACCCTACATGTCAGCACACATGGGATAAAAACCACTGTATCCTTTGCAATCGCTATCGTCCATACGACTTTCAAATCGAGGGCATGAAGTTCCTCGAAGCGGGATTGTCTGTAAACAAGGGTGCGGCGTGTTTCGATGAGATGGGCCTCGGAAAAACAATCCAAGCGGGAGGAGTAATCTACTTCAATCAGCTGACACTTAGCCCAACATTGTGGGTTGTCAAGAGCGCGCTCAAGTATCAGACTTCATCATTCATTCTCTACTGGATGGGTGACGAGCACGTGCCTCAGGTAGTGAACACGTCGAAGGATTGGCTCATTCCTGGTCTGAAGCACTACATCATCGGCTACGACATGCTGGTGCCGAAGTCGCGCACTCTGAAGAACGGCACAAAAGTCAACAGCGGATTCGATATCTCGCAGTTCGACCGTGTTGGCATTAAGTGTGTTGTGTTGGACGAATGTCAGCAGATTAAGAATGTTGACAGCTCGCGCACTCAGATGGTGCGGCGCGTAGTTCGCGACAGGAAAGTAATCCCTCTCTCTGGCACACCTTGGAACAACAGAGGTTCAGAACTGTTCCCCGTGTTCAACATGATGGACCCTGTTAAATTCAATTCTGCAGAAGGTTTCCGCCGACGTTGGGTTGACACGTATTACGTTGGCGCGTATGAGAAGGAAGCGGGAATTCGTAACATTCCAGCATTCAAGGAATACACGAAAGACTTGTGTATTCGTCGCGAGCGGACCGAAGTATTGCCTGAACTACCGCTCGTCAACAGGACGAAACTGAATGTTGTAATGACGGAGCAGGAGGAGCAGAATTACGATGCGGCAGTAGATGAGTTCGTCAAGTGGTACGAACAGCAGACCGAGGAATTAGGCGGCATGGCAATCATCGCTGCTATGGCAAAGATGCGGCGGATTGTAGCGTTGGCCAAGATTCCGGCAACGATGGAATACGTGAGCGAATTCATTGAGGATACAGACCGTAAAATCTGCATCTTCGCGCATCACAAGGACGTGCAAGAGATTCTCTATCAAGACTTGAAAGAGAAATACGGCGCGGAGATGCCTGTATTTCAGTTCGTGGCGGGTGGTGATGTAAACGAGACGCAACACAAATTCAATACTGCACCTAGAGCAATACTAGTTGCATCGCAACTCGCAGCAGGTGAGGGGCTGAACCTTCAGACATGTTGTGACTGCGTAATGCATGAGCGTCAGTGGAATCCGGGTAAAGAGGAACAGTGTGAAGGTCGCTTCATTCGGATTGGCTCGACAGCACAATCTGTGAGCGCAGTCTACGCGCACCTCGAAGGGCTTACAACCACAGACCCACAATTGGACGCTATCGTCGCACGTAAGCGTATTCAATTCCATGCGCTGCACAATAAGGGTGAAGCGACGAAGTGGAATGAAGATGCCATCATGAAAGAATTGGCGGCATCGATTGTGAACGCGCACAACGCCAAGAAGAACCGTAAAATCGTAGCGAAAGGGGCCTAACTGTGATTAACTGTCAGAAATGTGGTAAAGAGACTGGTCCTGCATTCGGACTGTGCTCCGACTGTATCCAAAAGGAGGATTCAACTATGAAGAACTACATTGAATTCCGCGTGTATCTGAAGCCTACTGTCGATTTCATGGATGCCGATGCTGCGGCAGAGGAATTGAAGGACTTCATTACGGACCAGCTTAGTCCTGAACAGGGCGCGCCACCATTCTTCACGCAAGATGTGACTTACGTCGTCAAATACGAGGTGAAAGACAATGAAGTTCAATGAGTTGAAATTCGTTGACATGCGCATGGGACAGCAGGCTAAGGTTGAGTTTCCGAATGGATATGGGGCCAGCATAGTGCAAGGCCCGTATTCATACGGCAACGAATTCGGCCTGTATGAATTGGCTGTGCTGAAAGATGGCGTATTGTGTTATGATACGCCTATTACGTCAGATGTGGTGGGCCATCTTTCGCCTGATGATGTGACGGCATTACTTCAGCAGATAGAGGCGCTGAAGTGAGGTTCCGTCACTCCGAATACGCGCCGTGGAGTGTTCCGACGCAGGAAGAAGTGTTGGAAGTAAACGCAGCATCAATCGTATCAGATTGCCGGGCTATCATAGCCGGCACTCTGGTACCACGTCCTTGGGCGGACTTCTCAGGTGTATGGAATCCACAAGAGAAGGAACCTATTCGACACAGGTCAATCGAAACAAAGAAACGGTGCTCAGAGTCACGTAAAGCCTACTACGAAAGTAAGGTTAGGCCAATGAATCAGAAGCAGGTAGGAATGTTCAGAAAGATGGTGAACCTACTTACTGCGAATGGATGTAATGTATGGGACGCGCGCATGAAGGCCCGTGAACTGTTGGGATTAGATGGGCCAATCGAAATCCGTCGATGATGTGCGCATCTTCAGTTGAAGGATGAAGGGGAGGGATGGAATCACTACTCATCGTATTCATTGTAGCGTTTGTAGCGGCAATCATCCATATTCAGAAGCAGGAGAATCAGAATGAAACTGGTCGAAAAGATTGAGGAACTAGAACTCACGAATCCAATCAGTCAGTCACTCATGATAGTGGCTACTAACAGCATCGAGAATGATAAGGCACTCCTAAAGATGGGAGAAGCCATCATCGAACAGGTGAATACTATCAGCAGCATGATACGTGAACACTCTCAGATGATTCTGGAATTACAGAGTCGGCAGCTGGAATTGTTCGAGAAGCTGACTACTCTGTCAGAAGTCGTTCATACGCACTTCGGTCCCACTGTCGTCACACACTAGGAGGTCACAATGCCCGAATCACTCAGCACACTTCAGTACATCACGCATCCAACTTACGGATGCTGCACCACCAGCGAACTCATGAAGCTGTCGAAAGATGACAAAGAAGCCATGATGAAGCTGAAGGAGTATGCCACGGAGGAGATGAAACTCCGCGGAATCGACATCAAGTAGTCAGTTGTGGCGGGTACAAATTAGGCGTCACCTGTTGGTCATTAGGCTAGCAGGTTGGGGACGAATAAACGACGGCGTAGAGTTTCCTAATTACTCTTTGGAGGCCGTGACCCGCCCCCATTTACTACTTGAGCTTTTTGATGGGGCTACAATCCATTCAGTGTTTGGCCCACTGAGCTTCTCTCGAAGTGAGGATTGTAGCTCCTTCAAAGTGCTCACGTAACTCGCTTAACTGAGGTGAACCATGAGGAAGAAAGTGACCGTAAAGAAGTATCGTATCCCACGTTCTCTCCGCAAGATGTTCCCGAAGGTGGAATATGCAGTAGACGCGCACGCACCAGTCTACGTCACAGTAGGTGAGAAGGATTGTAAGGATGCGCGGAAACTCAATCCATCCGAATGCGCACTCGCACGCGCAGCGCGTCGTGAGTTGCATGCTGATGGTGTCATCATTGGGATGAGCACATCCTACATCATCAAGGGAAACAAGGCGGTTCGGTTTGATACGCCGCAGTCGGTGGCACGTGAAATCGTCTCATTCGACCGACATGGTGATTTTGCAACAGGTGATTACCACCTGATTCCAAAGTCTCCATCGAATCAGTTCGGTGAGAAGAAGCGTGGAAACAGGGGTGGCGCAAACAAGATAGCGACTCGGAAGATTCACATGTCGGCGCGTGTCCGCATGTTGCCGAAAGGACGATAAGTGGACATCATCCTGCAACCGAAGAAGAACGTAATCATGGATGCTACACTCCTCAGCTCTCTCATGAGTTGTGGTAGGCTCCATGATTTACGTTTTAACCATCGTTTCATTTCCACGAGAGGTAAGTCGAACAGTCTCGAAGTGGGGACGCTCATTCATAAGGTGTTGGAGGTCTACTACAAACACATGATTAAGGGGTTTGACCGTAAGACTGCCATCGGTCAGGCTCTAGCTGCGGGTCAGTTGTATGTATCCGGATGCGCGCACTGTTCACAGGTTACTGAAGGCACACCATCATGCGGACATGACGTGATGGAGTATCCAGGTATGCAGAACACGGCAGAACATTCAGAGAAGTGGAATGTAGGTTGGAGGTTCGCACTCGACACATGCGAGAAATACTTCGACCACTACAAGGGTGACTCATTCATTCCACTCGCTTGTGAACAGGTTCGTGGTGAAGTGTTGTATGAGGACGATGAAATCCGCGTATTGTGGAAGGCGAAGTTCGACCTCATAATCGACATCAATCAGTACGGAATAGTGTCGATGGACCACAAATCATTCAAGCAGCGGCGTGATAAAACCACGCTCAGTAACCAGACTACTGGTCAATGCCTCTTGCTCAAGAGTCGGAACGTCATCATCAATAAGATTGGATTACAGTCCACTCTGAAGATTGATGAACGGTTGAGCCGTGAAGTAGTCTCATACAGCGCAGACAGACTGTTGGAATGGCAGTCTGAAATCCTTCCGTACTACGCATACAAGTACATCCAGTTCAGTGAGTCGGGGTATTGGCCTCCTAACTACACGCACTGTGACAACGTGTATGGTCAGTGTCAGTTCAAGAACGTGTGCGAAGCTGACAGAGGTATGAGGGAGGAAGTGTTGAGGACTGACTTCATGATTGGTCCTGTGTGGGATCCAACTAATAAGGAGGAGTGATGAGTAGGGAGGAACTAGAGTTACTTGAATCTTTGCTCAAGAACTTCCTCACATACGAGGTCACATACGATGTGATGTTGATTGAAGATGTGACACGCGCGTTAGCTGCCGTGCAACGAGAGATGGAACCTGTGCAACTCTCATTCGACTTTGAGAAGGACATCAATGCCTGAATTCAATTCGCTCAATGATATTAGGGATTATCTACCCAAAGCGAGGGTAGCATTCGAGATGCACGTCGAGTGCGTATGTGCTGAAGTTACTGACATCGCCAAACAAATCTCATCGGCATTGGGTGAAGTTTCTATTGACGAACTTAAGGATGGAATCATTCAAGAGTTCACTAATAGACTCAAAGAGCCTATGGAGATCAAGTAATGCCTAACATGAATGACGTGGGCTTCGATGCACTTTACGTGTTGATGAAGGGTGAGCCGGGACTGAGAAAATCGACTCAGGCTCTATCATTCCCCGGACCACAATACTGGTTCAGTTGGGACCGTAAGATGAATTCAATTCAATTACCCATGCGGAAATGGGGTATTGACCCGAAGTCAATTACATTCGATGACTATGACGACTGGAATAAACCCAAACAGAAGTTGGAGAAACTTCAGACTGACTGTCCTTACAAGACTATAGTCCTCGATAGTATCACGTCGATGGCAGACATGACGTTGCGCCAAACTACTCAAATGAAGTATGGCAAAACACGCGCATCCGGCGCGGCGGCAGGTAAGTTGATTGCTGGAATTGCAGTCAATGAGATTGAAGATTACAACGCTGAGTCTGCCGCACTTCAAGAGTTGATAGCGTTGACGAAGGACATCCACATTTATCACAAAGTGAATGTCATTCTTATCGCGCACGTCATTCAGGCTGAGTACCGGAGTACAACGAACAACACAACACACATTAGTCGGCAGATTGTTACAGCCGGCAAGAAAGTCGCGGCTAAAATCCCCGCGTATTGTGGTGAAATCTATCACTTCAATATTAAAAAGGGATTTGTTGAAGGAGCAGGAGGTGACTATTCACTACTAACTGAACATGCAGGTGACGACTTCGCTCGGTCTGCATTAGGTCTGGATAGAGAGATTGTATTCAATGACAAGCCTCTCTATGATACCTGGATTAAACCAGCCATAGCGAAGATGCAACAACCAACAACACCAACAACCAAGTTCTAACAACAGGAGAAACAGATGCCCATCATCCAATTCAGTGACCGCGACCTGCTGCGTGGCAAGGTCGTCGAGCCAGCTTGGTATCTTGTAACCATCAACAACATCGGGGAGGCTCCGTCGAAAGATGGTGGCTCTACAAACTACCCGGTGGAAGGTTCCATCGTGAAGAACGCGGACTCTGGTTCGGAGGAATACGCAGGTGTTCCGCTCGACTGGAATTTCAACAGCAAGGCGATTGGCTTTGCGGTTGGATTCCTTGCCGCGTTCGGTGTGGACGTGAAGGCAGGTGCGCGCTTCGACCTGGCGAATGCTGTAGGCAAACAGGTTGAGGTGTTTGTGGAGAACGGCGAGTGGCAGGGACGTATGGTCAACCGCGTCAACCACAAGTATCGCGCACTCCGCGGCTAGTACACACATGGGCCGAAACCTGAGCAACTATCTCAGGTAGGTGCTCTAACCATCGGTTGTGTGAATGCTTTGAGGGTTGCGGTAAACACGTAAAATGACGGAACCCTCAAGTCTCGGCCTATACTCAATTAGGCCCAACTAGTAGGAGAATGTATGTACTTAAACCCAGATGAGCCTGAGCAGCTAGAGCTGCCATTCGACCCTCCAGCGCGTCCTGTACCACCTGTGGACGAAGATGAAACCGGCACCGTCATTGACGAAGATGAAGATGACGACGAGGAATTTGAGGACGAGGACGATGATGATGAGGAAGATGATGACATCATCGTTGAGGAACCGAAAGATTCACCAGAAGACCGCTAAGTCCTTCCCCGACGAACTACGGCGGTTGTAATGGTGATAGGGGGCGCACTCAATACCACAATATCGTGGGTTACGAGTGTGCCCCCGCACTTGTGAAAGAGTAGGGAGATGACTGACCAAAAAATTGTAGGACGTGTAATTAAAGTCAGTAAGGAAGGATGGGGATTCATTTCATCGAAGAATATTGAATTCACCCGTATCTTCTTTCACTGGACTGCGCTGCAACAATCAACTATCCCGTTTCTCGAACTAAAAACGGGAATGCATGTAGAGTTTACACCCCTGAAGATTGATGGTAAGGGCTATCGCGCAATGCACATTCGGGTTGTTGAAAAGCCTAAGCCAAAGGAGGAAGTGAAAGATGAAGAACCTGATGTGTCCACACTGTCAGAATGACCGGCTTGACCTGATTGAATACATGCCTAGTTGGAAAGTATGGGTGTGTACTGTCTGTTCTAAAATGTTTGAGGTGATTGATGAGCGACTTCCACAAGGAACTACTGACAGAACTAGTAAAGGATTGGACTCTGATGCAACTGAACGAATACATCATCCAACTAGAACACCGAAGGAATGAGATGGATGAATGGATTCATCACGCCAAGATACTGCGGAGGAAGAAGTCGAAGAAAATAGTAGTGGATACTGGTGTAAGGGGTGGATTATGAGTAATGAGTTCACCGAGACACACAAAGAGACGCTGGAGAAGATTGCCAATCCACGCAATCCTTATTTCGGGCAGCAAGCAGCTGATGCGGCACTCAAAGAGATCAAGCGACTGCGGACGCGAGTGAACAAACTGCGGATGTTTCAGTACGAGAATCTTGGGTATGGGAAGTTCAAATGTCGCAGTTGTGGGTCACTCAAGCAGGTGGACTACGGCGACCACAATACGCCCACGACAGAACAGGCAGAACCCTGCAGCAAGAATTGTCCCTTTCAGACGGAGACGCCATGACCGACGCGCCGTTCACCGAGACGACGGAGTGCTGCCATGTTCCGATTGCGTCAGACCAACGGTTCTGCCCCAAGTGCGGCTATGAGGCCCGTGCCATGACCGACGCGCCGTTCACCGAATAAGGAAACTACATGGAACATAAATATATACCAGGAATGGGACCAGTAGGAGCCAAGTTCATCATACTGGGCGAGGCTCCGTCCCGAGAGGAAACTCTACAAGGTAAGCCATTCGTCGGCGCGTCAGGCAGGGAATTAGACCGTCTACTGAAGGATGCCGGTATTCCACGGCACGAATGTTGGATTACGAACGTATGTAAGTACGAAGTCCCACCTAATGCCGAACGTAAGCGCCTACCGTTCCATGTACGTGCGCGCAATCACGGCATCGACATGGACCAACAACTAGAGGAGCTGCGGACGGAAATCAATGACATTAAACCTAACTCTATACTTGCTCTCGGTGGGACTAGCCTATGGGCATTGTCCGGTAAAGATAAGATATCTAAGCACCGAGGCTCTATCATGCGGGGTATGGGCCATAAGTTTGTACCTACCTATCATCCCGCGCACCTGTTACATTCTGCTGCGGGTGGAGAAATCAAAGGTTACTGGAACCGACAAGTAATGATATTCGACTTCAAACGCGCATGGGATGAGTCCGCATCACCACTACTCAATCTTCCACCGCGCACTCTCCAAATCTGTAAGAACAGTAGCGAACTACACTACTTCCTCGAAACCTACCGGAACAATCCGAAGCTAAGTGTAGACATTGAGGCCGGAGGTCATTGTCTACCAATCTGCATCGGACTCTCATTCAACAAGTCTCACGGCATGTGTGTCCCTCTCTGGAATAAAGATGGTATCAGTACGATACCGACTTCGGACCTTGCTACGATATGGCTAATGTTGGCCAAAACACTATGGGAGAAGAACATTGTCGGACAAAACTTTAATTACGATCGGGACAAACTTAAACGGCTTGGTTTTGCTATCCAACGTATCCACAGTGATACATTGCTCAAAGCGTTCGCGATTAATCCTGAACTCCCAAAAGGGCTTGCATTTCTTACAAGTATCTACACCAGAGAACCCTACTACAAAGACGAGGGTATGTATGAGGGGGAGCTTAGAGATCTTTTTCTCGGATGCGCTAGGGATAGTTGTGTCACACTCGAAATAGATGAGGCGATGGACGCGGACTTAGATGAGTTGGGAGTAAGGAAGTTCTACGAGAATTTCCTTATGAAACTACCCGATTTCTATCTAGAGATTGAGAACAATGGATTCTGCGTCAATGCTGAGAAACGAGACGCACTCATAGAGAAATACATTGAGTGGGATGAGCGTCTATCCTACGAACTGTTCGAGATAGCCGGCATCGAAGTGAACGTCAACTCTCACCTACAGGTTCACGCCTTGTTGTTTGATGAGTGGAAGCTACCTCGTCGAATGGGTGTAGGTGAGGAAGAATTGACTGCACTCCTGAATCTCAAGAGTGGCGTGAAGTATCCGCCACACCGCGCATGGATAGAGAAGTGTTTAGAACAGAGAAGGGTGAGGAAAACTATCAGTACCTACCTCATGGCAATCCCAGACTATGACGGGAAGATGCGGACTACATGTTTCATGTGTCTCGAAACAGGTAGGACTAGCACCAGTCAGCAGAATCCTCCAATACGTCCACTGGTGGATACTGTAGGGAATGGCAAAAAGACCGACATGAAGGTGATGGGCACGGCATTCCAAGTGTTCACTAAACATGGAGACATCGGCGGCGATGTGCGCTCTATGTATGAGCCTGAACCCGGCTACGTGTTCGTACAGTTGGATTCAAGTCAGGCTGAAGCACGTGTAGTCTTTAATCTAGCCACAGATGAACAGGCATTAAAGGATATAGATGAACATGACTACCATGCTCTTACTGCTTCTTGGTTTTTCGGTGGTGTCGAATCTGATTATTCTAAGAAAGTATTGGGGTATGAAAGTCCGATTCGATTTGCTGGTAAGACTCTCCGACATGCAGGCCACCTTGGAGCGGGAGCAAGACGCGCCAGTACAGAACTTAACACGCAGGCAAGAAAGTATAAAATCCCTATCACCATCCATGAGGGAATCGCAGAACGGGCGCTAAAGATATTCCATGCCAAGCAGCCCAAGATTCAGCAGGTATTCCATCATGAGGTTAGGGAGTGTATTAAGAATACTAGACAATTAGTAGCACCACTCCCATATGGTATAGATGCTCCTTGTGGGGGAATCAGAATCTTTTATGAAAGATTTGGAGATGATTTGGATCGAGAATCTTATTCATATCTACCACAACGCGCGGTCACAGACAATACGAAAGCTGCGGGACTACGTATCAAAAAGAAATTTCCCGAAGCAAAGATAATTCTCGAAGCTCATGATGCTCTCTTATTTAGTGTTAGAATAGAATATCTAGATGACTTCATTCCACTTGCCAAAAAAGAAATGGAGCGGCCCCTGAACTTTACCGCCTGCTCACTTCCACGCAGGTTCCTTAAAATACCTTGTGACATTGAAGTAGGGTCTAATTATAAGGATCTACGAAAGTTTCAAGTAGAAAAAGTTGAACTACCTGTAGCGATAGATACTCGACCATTAACCATAACCGAACAGTTTCTCGTACAGGAGTAATCATATGATAATATCCCCTCCAAAAGACGATGAATTAATCAAACGAATTCTGGAGAAAACAACATTCGATAATGTAACTAATTGTTTATTATACAATGGTTATCTAACTGAAAAAGGATATGGTATAATTGTAACAGGGACTACAAAACATCGAGTTCATAGAGTAGCAGCAGCAATATACTTAGGTTATGATACGTCTGATGAAACCTATCAGGTATTACATAAACTAGAATGTCCAAATAAGAATTGTTGGGATTATAACCATCTGTATATTGGAACAACACAAGATAACTCTGGTGATATTAGAACTAAGAAATTAGAAGAAACTCATTGCATTCATGGACACGAATGGACTGAAAAGAATACTTACATTGACAAACGGAGTGGTAGAAGATGTAAAGCCTGTAATAATGAACGGGCAAAGGAAATCTATAACAGAAATTACAGGAAGGTGTAATGACGTGGCTCGATCAACTACTCTCCCAACACTCAGAACTAGAGTCTCCTACAAACTTTTGGCTCTGGGGCGGAATGGCTGCAATTTCGGCTGTAGTGAAGGATAACGTATGGATTAACCGCCAAATCTACAATCTATATCCGAACATCTACGTAATGTTTCACGCAGAGTCCGGATTAAAAAAAGGCCCCCCTATATCGATGGCTAAGCAATTAGTTAGGGGAGTGAACAACACACGTATCATCAGTGGGCGTAGCTCCATTCAGGGGATACTGAAGGAATTAGGTACTGCACAAACAGTACCCGGCGGTCGAGTCAACGCTAAATCCACAGCCTTCATCTGTAGCTCCGAACTGACTAGCAGTCTAGTCGAAGATAAAGTTGCAACAGACATACTAACTGACCTATATGACAGACAATACAATATAGGTGAGTGGCGTAGTCTGTTGAAGATGGAACAGTTCAACCTGAAAGACCCTACAATTACCATGTTGACTGCGACTAATGATGCGCACTCAACAGACTTCTTCGGGAAGAAGGACATACACGGTGGCTACTTCGCTAGGACATTCATTATCTCGGAGAGTAAGAGACACAGAGCTAACAGCCTATCTGTTCCCCTTACAAATCCACCGAAGTATGAGGAGTCAATCAAGTATCTTAAGGAAATTGAGAAACTACAGGGTCCATTCAGACCACTTGCATCACGAGAGGAGAGTGAGGAGTTCAAGCACCCGCATAAAGATTCTACGACAGGTGAAGTAGGCTACTTCACTGATGCAGGTCTGGTGTATGAACGGTGGTACGATAACTTCATAGACCAGATGGCAACTCAGGAATTGAAAGATGAGACTGGTACACTGAACAGATTCGGTGACTCAGTATTGAAGGTTGCCATGTTGCTATCACTCAGTCGCAGCCCCGAACTGTACATTGACGAGGATTCAATGACTCTCGCAATACAGTATTCGGAGAAACTGATAGGCAACGTGAGAGAAATGACTCATGGGAAGAAGGGTCTATCAGAAGCTAAGAACTTTAAGAAGGTGATTATCGAGGAACTACTTGCGCGGGAGACACATCAAATCTCACGTGCCATGCTACTGAAGAAGATGTGGGCGCACTACAAGGATGCGACAGAACTAGACGACATCATGATGTCATTTGACCAAGCCGGCATGATTAAGACGGAGAGTATCGGGAATCAAATCATCTACATCATGCCAGACAATCAGGTCCAAGAGTTGAAACGACTGTATGCGGGTAAAAACAAATGATAATTCCTAGACCTACACACATCGAGGAAACGAAGGAATTACATGATGGACCTGACCACGACTATGTGCGCTGGTACATCTCTTGTAAAAACTGGACTTGTGTGAAGTGCGGTGCGGTTATGTTCGGGAGGTGTAAATCCTGTGTCTACTGTAAGTTTCGCTTGGGGACACATACAGAACGGCCAACTGATTACGTGGAGGATGAATATGCCCCTGATGCCAGTGTTTGAAGTGAAGATGAAGCCTAAATCTGAATCGCCAATCGTCTATCTCGTAGCGCGCGTGATAACTGACGATTCAGATAAGCTCATGGATTTTATCGATGCAACATTCCCCGATTATCAGATTGAACACATCATCGGGGGCTACGCACGGTTGAAAGATGAGGAGAAAGAGTGATCATTTACCGCCGAAAATCTGCCAATTCGCAGGATACGCGATGTCACTCACACCACCACCCTTTACAATCCAATCCCAATTCTTCGGTACAATCTTGGCGACCTGTTCACCCCTACCGTAAATCTGCGTACCCCCACCCAACATAACAGGCGGCATAAGAATTGGAATTAGTTTCGGGTCTTCCTTAAACATCTCATACAAGTCCTGAGCAACTAGTGGTACGAACATCTGCGCGGTTCTATCCGCCACATGGAATGGCGTATATTGGGCCGCATCTAGCAGGTCGTATCCGAATTTCGCAGCCGGATTGAATTTGTTCTCGAAGAACCGTTGAATTTGAGTCCGCTCCGTCTCTGGCCTAAACCCTTGCCCATAAGCGTGTCGCTGACCAGTGGACGATGATCGGTAGAACCCTGACCACAAACGCCACATCGCCACGTATTGGGGCAAGAATCCGCCGCCCAAGTCAAGCCGCGTCTTGCCGATACGCATTTTACCGAAGTCTGCGCTTTCAGGATCTAAACTTACTTCAGCGTCATAACCTAATGCTTCAGCCCCTACCTTAGCTAGTGTAGTCATAGTCGCCCATGCTGCACCAGTAGCTAGAGCAGACTTGAGATACTGCTTGCGGACGAATGGTGGTGCTACAGTGTAGGTACCAGGATAGAGTAGGCGCGCTCGGCTAAACATGTTGCGGGGTGAAAAGAATACCATTCCCATCGCCTTAGCTGCGAACTCTAGATTCAACTGAGGCGTACCTCTCACTCCGAATACATCTAATTTGAGTGGCGCGCGTCCAGTCGCCGTATTGATGTAGTCTCCTAGTGTCTTAGCTGCCGTGTCATTGTAGTATGGATTCAGTTCTGCCGCTTGTTCTGGTGTCACCTTCTGCTTGAAGATATTGGGCCTTACTGTTCCGGTTTCAGCCCCCACCTCAGCCATCAACTGAGCCTGGTCTGATAGCCGCTCCAACATTCCAGTCCTGAGATGGTTCAGGAATGTGGCTGCTGCTCGGTTACTCATCTTGGCAACTCGGCCCCACGACTGTTCATACTTCTTAGATACACCACCAAGATTGCCACCAGTTTCAATCCATGCTCCTGCAACATCATGTTCACTCGAATTGATGTCGCTACCTTCCGCCAACTTCATGTTAGCGCGCTCAGCGTATGTTGGATCCCACTTACCAGTAGATGGATTGAACTCCTTCTGATGGACCTTGTTATTCCGAATCTGCTGGTCTATTTCTCTAGCCTTTTCAGCACTCCAGAATGACTGCCACATTGGCTTCAATCCTGCGCGCCATTCAGGTGTGAAGATGGCTGCTAATCCTTGTCTTAAAGGCATCGACAAGTCAGCTATCGTAGTCGCGGCAGTAGGTAGTCCCCATAGTTGCTCGAATGTCGATGGTGTTCCCTTAGGATTTTCAGGTGTTGCTGGACCACGTGCAAAGAAGTTACGGATTGTACTTCCTACTGCATCCGTCATACTACCAATATTGATTGCACCTTCTTCACCACCTTCAGTACCAAGTCTTTCAATACCTTTATTGAACTTGGACTCGAAGAATGCGATACCCTTCAATACCCTCTGTCGCCACGTTTCTCCTGCCTTCAATGGTGGCGTATTAGGTGATGCGATGATCTCCCTATACAGTGCATCAGGAGCCTTCATCTCATCCAACTGCTTCACTAATCCAGTCCACTTCTTGCTTGTAGGTGAGATAGCAGATTCGAGCGGAAGTGGCATCTGTTCTTCTGTCAATTCCGCAATAGTCTCAGCAAGTTCAGTAGAAGTCTCATCAATACCATCTTTAGTTAATTCTTGTATCTTATTAATTAGTTGTTCACGCTTGGGTCCGAATGGTAATTCCATCTGACCCGTTCTTGGGACAGCTACATCACCCGGTCTGACTGCGCGTGGTCCTCTTGAACTAATACCAAGACGTTGTTCCATAGCTGCCAAGTCAGCCTTGGCTTCAGCTAAAAATTTCCTATCTTGATCATAAACTTTATCTGAATAACGTCTAGTTCCATCTGGCCTTAGTTCTGGATTAGCTATTCTATTCTCCATTGATGCTATTTCACTACGTAGTAAATCAGCAGCTTCTGGAGAATCTCCATGATATATTTTAGTAGTCTTAGTATTCAATTCATTCAATCTGGTTATAGCAGCATCACCCATCTGACGTGCATGATCAGCCGAAGCAGTCTCACCAGATGCGCGCCACTCATCCTCTTTTCTATGCCAAAAATCAATCAAATCCTCTACTTGTTTAGGAGTCTGAGCCTCACGAATCTCCATCAAATCAAGTTCAGGTTCAGTCGGTAGATTCGATTCTTGCCTATTCCACATTGGATCATCTGGACCAGGCTCACCAAAGCGAGAAATATCTTTGCCTTGAGAGATTTCATATTGATTAATATAATCTTCTCGAATATGAGCTGGTAGCATATCGAAATCAGTTCTATCCGTTATATTCTTGGTTCGAGCTAAGAACTGTTTGAATGTTTCAGTACGCTGGAATGGAGCAACTCGACCAGTCACATCACCAGGTTCAATCTGCCTATTCATTCCTCTATTCAATTCAGCCTGAGTAGGTTCTCTACCCAATAATCTCTTAAGATTTTCCCACATCTCCTGAGGGTCGAATGTACCTGATTCATCCGTCAATAATTTCTTAAGAAGAGGATTACTCTCATGTCGGAATACAGTTACACCACCTTCATTACTGATGGGTGCGTATCCATTATCTTCCATATTCTTGACATAGTTACGATCAGCATCCACTATTTCAGTAGGAACAGGAATATCATCCCCCATCCTAAACTTACCCGGTACTTTCCTAGCAGCCGCAGTACCCGGAACTGGACCCACTACAGGTGCGGCAACAGGTGTAGGTGTGGGAGGCAACATGTCTGCCATCTGACCGCGCACCATCTGTAACTGACCATTTGGACCACGATGATTCGGAATAGTCTTATATCCCTCAGCCTTACGCATAGCCAACTCAGTCTGATTAGTTGGCATGTCGATGATGTCCGGCCCCGTAGTCTGAGCAGGTGGTGTATCTACAGGCATATCAGGAGGTGGAGGCTCAGGAGCAGGTGGGAATTGCCATTCATTTGGTCCACCAGTAGGATCACCAGTTCTAGTAAGAGGTGTATACTCAAATAGACCCGGCTGGCGGAATCTACCACCTTCACCACGTACTGCACCAAAACTCAGATTACCCTGATCCTGACCCATGTCACCGAATATGGGTGCAGGAGCTTCAGGAGGTGGAGCAGGCGGAGTCCAATTACGCTGTTGTTCAGCATTCCTCATCTTAGCTTCGAGGATTGCATTCTCAATCTGTGTGACCGCACTTACATCACCCGCACGTTGAGCCTCAGCACGCTGAATCGTCAGCTCGAAAATCGCCTGCTGAGTCTGCGCATCCATCTGATTGAATACTCTATTCTGCGCATCAGCAGGGTCTACTCGTGCAGGTGTCTGGAATGGCGTGGGACCATACTGAGCATCAGGACTAGTCCGAACATTCTCCATGCCGGGTAATGATGGTTGGAATGGATCTTGTGAACCTGTAACTGGTGCATTAGCAGGTGATGGAGCAGAAGTAGGTAGATATTGTAGTCCCTTCTGAACAGCACCCAAACCTACCATCGCACCGCCACCAAATGCGGTACCAGCAAGAGTCTGACCACCAAAGTATTCAGGAGATGGTAACTCCCATTTAAGAGGATTAGCTAAATTACCCTGTTCAGCCTGCCAACGTGGTAATGATCCATACGCACCCTGTTGAGCACCAGCTAAACCAGAACCTAATGCAAACTTTCCAAATTCTTTAAGTCCTGCGCCCTTACCCGGAACACTTGGACCGGGGAATAGCGGATTCATTGCAGCTTCAGTAGCCATTAAACCCCAATTATAGGGTTTATCTTCCAGCGACTGACCCACAAATTCACCTAAGAATCCGCCAGCAGCTGATATAGGGAAGTAACCCGGACCAGTAAGTGCGCCCAGGTAATCGGCTGCTCCAGAAATACCCATCCTAGCAGCATTCGGCCAAGTAAACACATCTGAAGCCTTCGGTATCATGCTAGACCATGATACTCCCGGCTCCTGAATAGGAGGCTGATATGGCTGATAGGTAGACGGATACTGTATCTGAGGCGGAGGTGGACTGTATGGCTGGTAATTAGTCGGATATTGAATACCAGTCACACCATACGGATTCTGCGGATCAGGCATTGTGTTTACCTAACTCTCTGCCAACCCTTGGTCATCGAATCTTCAATATCCCTGTAAGTATTTGGAGTAACAATTCTTAGTTGAGGATTAGTAGGATGATCCCATACAATCAGTTTGCCTGAAGCTATGTCAGCAGCCTGTCGTTGAGCCTGTTCAGGTGTCAACTGTTGCATACCCGGCCCACCTGTAGACTGCGCACCCTGAGGTGCAGCAGGTGGCATATTAGGTACTCCACCCTGAGATGGAATATTCAATATCCCCGCAGATGGAGGAGGCTGAATATAGGGTACACCCGGCGTATTTAGCTGCGGACCCCTATAGCCTGGAGGAAGTGGTGTCTGATTACCCGCTCCTGATTGTGGAGGAGCCTGTACCACATTCGGATTCACCTGATTCTGATTTGGAGTAGTGACGCCTCCCTTATACACCTTATTGTACACATTAGTCCACTCATCTAGTGCAGATTGCGGTACTTCACCCATTCCAAGGAAGTTAGATGGTCTTACTACAGGCCGCTGTTTCATCCTATATTGACCATCATCTCCTATTTCAATCCACCTCTCTCCTTCAGGTGTTGTAGTGTATTCCCGCGCCATGATATTCTGTTCATTCTTCGTCGTATCACCTGGACTCATCGGATCTTGCGACCTAGCAGCATTAACTGCAATACGACCCTGAGTTTCCCAGAACATCTTTTCCGCAGTACTCATGTCCTTAGTTGGAATGCCGGTATCTACCCATTTCTTAGCATCCATGTCCCACATCATCATATTCGGAGTATTAGTAGTAAATTGTACCCGCCCAGATAGCTTCTTCTGTTCAAGTATCTGTTTATCCCGTGCAATCTGATTCTTCGCTGCTGCGATTTCCGCATCTTGTGCTAGTTTTCGGTCCTTGAATTCCGCATCAGCACGATTCTTCGCATCTGTTGACTGTTGTCTCGCAAATTGTGCAGCAGAAGTGGCTACACTACTCGCCAATTGACGCTCAACACTATTTGCCGTAGTTTCCTGTTGTGAAGCTTGACTAAATGGAGTAGTCTTAGCAGTCCAATCCATCATTTCACGGTAGTAGGGTGCATACATCGCCTTTTCCTGAGCTTCATACCCGCCCGGAATACCTCTTGATTTATTGCCAAGATACGCACCTGCACCAGCCAATCTACTCATGAAATTAGGCTCTTGACGTTCTGGCACATTGTCTAACAATTCATTGAATCTATTACCTGCTCTCGTAGCAGGTGTGTAGGTCTTATTAATCATGTCCATTACTGCCTGAAAGTCCAACGTAGGATCATTTCCCTGTTGGCGCACAGACATGGGTTCAATTGGCTTAGGAGGACCAAAATCCACCTGTGACGGATTGAAGTCACCGAATGGATTCCCAATTGGCTCCTGCGTCTGTTGAAATGGATTATTCCTCACTGATGGTTCAGGAGTATACGGATTACCAATCGGGAAATTGATTGGTTCCGTCATGTAATCATCAGGCATCTGCCCCATCAAGTCACCCCGTGATGGTGACGTGGGCTGGCCGAACATGTTATTGAGGCGGAGAAGTTCAATTCCGTATGGCATTAGCTACCTCTCAGTACTCTAGCCTGTTGGGCCGGAGTCATTGGAGTACCAGTCTGAGTGGGCTGTCTGCGATTATTCCACGCATTCATTACACCCGTACCAGTATTAATCCAATCCATCACATCATTCGCCCTGCCAGCATTCTGTTCCCACTGACCGGGTGAACGCTCAGCATTGATGGTATTCTGCATCACACCCTGACCGAATGAACCGCCCATATTTACACCAGTCAGTAGTTGATTACCGAACATATTGGACATTCCGGGTGTAGTCCCATACATACTAGTCATTCCACTTAGTGCGCGGAATCTATCGTCCATATCCGCACCACGCGCTTGTAATGCACGATTCGCAGCAGATTCACCAGCTGATTGAGCCGACGCCAGATTACGAGCCTGAGCCTGACTGTATGCATCAGCATTGTATTGCTGACCCTGAAAGTCTAGACCAGTATTGAATTTGCTGATATCTACGTCAGCACCTAGTCTCTGACCTTCAATGTTACTCATGCCGCCCAAACCTGCGAGACGACCCTGTTGACGCTGTTGTGCCAATCCAGCCTCAACACCCTGCATAGCATCTGCCATCCCCTGCCCCTGTTCGCGTGCCATCTTAACCTGAGCAGCGATAGCATTAGGCGCATATCCACCCTGTAGTGAACGTTGCCTACCTACTTCTCTCTCAGCGTTAGCATATGCAGCGCGAACAGGGGCTACGCCTCTTGCACGCATATTCGCTATGTCACCCTCAGAGAATCCACCAGTCTTAGAGAATTCTTCGTATCCTCCATAAGACTTAAATGGATCTGCATATCCTGCACGACCCGGTGACACAGTGAATGCGGAATAGCCCCCACCACCTCCACCGCCACCACCTCCTGCGATGTCGGCGTATGATCCCGCACCACCTGAAGCAATGTCACGATAGTTATTCATGACATCGGTGTAGTCACCATAGTTCGCCTCAGTAGCACGACCATAGTTCATGGCCATGTTATTGACCATTGGACCCTGCTGCTGATTGAACCGATTGGTCTGCTCTGCTATGGCAGTCCTACTTCTACCCTTCGGATCATCGCCCTGTTCCTTTTTATTGTTTGATCCCATACCTCACCTATAAGTCGAAAATGAGTGATTGACCCTGGGGTAATCTAAACCCGTTCTTCAGCAATCTCTTGGTATATTTGGGCTGTTGACTCCAAACATACATTTGGTCGTATTCCGACTTCCTACAGACGAATGTGGTAGCATCCAACATCTGGTATAATCCAGCCCTACGCACTAGAGGGTCACGGCTCATGTTCGTGACTAACACGCACTCGGCTATATCACGAATTCCACCGGCTGTAATGATGCCACATTCATCCTCCACGACGAATGCACAGATGTATTTCATGAAATCTGGTAGTGTGAATTCATTCTTGAAATGTAGAGAGTGGATTTTTTTAATCTCTACCAGATCATCGGGAGTGAGTGCGCGAATAATCATTCATCGAATCTCCTAGAAAGGAATGATTGCAGTTCCAGTAATAGTATGATTACCAGTAACCCAAGAAGTACTCCCACCAGTATCTCTATATAATTTTAATGTAGTTGATCCGTCAGTCTGACACATTCCTCCAAATCCATTACTATCAGTGAAGGGAGTGGAACCATAAGCAATAGATACAACTCCAACTGGTTGGTTGAGAGTTACCGAAGTAGGGGTAGAATCTAAACTAATAGTCAAATAATAATTTAAGAAAATAGTTCTGCCAATAGCCATAAATCTATAACCATGATTCGTAATTAATGTTGCAGTTCCTCCATTTGTTCCTATAACAGGAACAAGATCCTGCCAATGTCCCATCGGAACAGCACGGCCATATTCAAATACTCCAGTATTAAATAGAACTATGTCAGATCCGCCCTGTTCATGTGTAGCATGATGTGGTCCTATTGTACCCGCCGGCCCCTGTGGACCTATTGGTCCCTGTGGACCTTCTGGACCTGTAGGACCAGTCGGACCTGCCGGACCTACTGGACCCTCAGTAAGTGGATTCCAGATAGGAACCCAATTTGTTGTTGCAGGATCAGGAATTGCCATTTCTTCTACTCGATGACTGCAACCAATCCAACGTATCAACTGCATTACGCGATGGAGTACCAGTCTGCCATGGAACCTGAGCGACGTAGTTGAATAGAAGGTCGAATTCCTGTAGACTAATCTGCATTTGTTTACCTCCATCCTTCCTTAACTGCCTATCAGGTTCTCCATTCACCATCTTTTTACCGCACGGTTTTAGCTCTGAAATTGACTCAAATTTCTCGAATATTGCTACCTCAGTGCGTAGTACCTGCATCCCCTTCTTCTCTTGTAGACTACCACCGAGTACAAATCCAACGAAACAGAAACTAAAATGACGTTCACCTAACTCATCCTCAAAGTTTAGTATCATGGCTAGTTTTTCTGACAGAAATACACGTCAATATATGGCGGAATGTTGTTTGCCGCAGCCGATGTACCTACGACTGGTGGTGATTCAGCGGCTATTCCAGCTGAACCTGATGCACTGAAATTATGTGAGTGTGAGCCTCCGCCACCTGTAGTACCACTAAACGAACCACTGAAATTATGTGTGTGGTTAGGAAGATTCACTTGAAAACTTCCACCAGCATCAGCCGTATTCCCAGGATTGGTAGCATCAACTGTTCCTGCGAAACTCGCACCAAACGAGTGGTCATGATTTCCAACAGTATCAGTATTACCACTTACTGACACGCCCGCAGAACCACCGTGACTATGTGAACCTACTGAATATGTGCCGACAGCATGAGTATGTGATGTGGTACCTCCGGTTCCACCTGGAGTACCAGAGCGTACAAATAATCCATCCCAATTGACGCGAGTCCATCCAGCAGGACACGGCGACATACTAATGACGATTAGACCAGATGGAAAGATACTATCTACTGATTGCCAAGTATTGTCACCTCTTAAATACGTGGAAATACTCGGCGCATTAGTTCCTAGTCTTGGGAGTGGTACAGTTCCAACTGCTAGATTAGATGCATTTAGGGCTGTAATTTGAGTACCATTTCCAGCAAAAGCAGATGCATTTATACCACCATCACGATACATTGTAATTGCACCCATAATAGCAGTTTCAGTATCATTCAGTGCCCAAATATTAAGAGTTTCATTCAAAAGATTAATTTCCCAAACTTTTTTATCTGGTGCTCCAGTTGTTTCAGTAAACGTAAGTCTGGGTATATCTCCCCCGGCATTACTAATTCTCTGATTTCTAGTGAACTGATTGACTTGATTCTTCAATGCTACGTTGGAAGTCAATCGGTTATCTGGTAGTATTCCTGTCGTATCGGTCAATGGAATCGTGGCTACAACGGATGGTTCACCTACGGTTGACCGAACATATCCAGTTCCTAATGCACCCAATGAACGCTCATTTATCAAATCTGCATGGGGAGATGCAGTCCAATACGTAGCATCATTAATTGATCCACCTGATGGTCCCGCTGGTCCTGTAGCTCCTGTTGGACCTGCTGGTCCTACTGGTCCCACTGGACCCTGAATACCTTGTGGACCGGGAGGTCCGGGTGGACCTTCTACAGTAGCTATACCAACACCGGGCCATGTTACAGGAGGATCACTCGTTGGCTTAACACACAGATAAGCGATATTATCTGCAGCAACTACAACGTCTCCATCACTGTATAACGGACCCGGTGTAAAATTGCCTAAATACTCTAAATCTAAATCTACCGTCCTAGTTCCCGTCGAATCTGTACTTTTTAATCCAAATCTATGAACTAGTTTCCTTGAATTTGGTAATGTGGTGATCTCATTATCTGCTGTGAGATATGTAGCTGCATCAGTACCGCCTCCTCCACCACCTGGTCCACCACCATCAATGATAGTTGTCGTAGATACAGCAGCCTGCGCACCCGCGAGTCGCTCAATAATCTCCTGAACTACTTGATACAGGGAATTATCTACGTCTCTAGACTGTGCTAGAGTACCCTTTAAGTCCGCAAACTGTGGCGGTTTTGTAGATTTCCTGAACGCCATGTTTAAGAACCAGGATACGACTTATACAGTTCCTTCGTAAAGATCACGATTCGATTGACTCTAAAATAATCACCATAATCTATAGTTTTCAGTTCAAACGTAGCTCTCTGTTCCGAAAAATTGACCAGACGAGTCGGAGAATACCGATTCCGCAACTCCATTTCAAGTGGAACGAGTGTCTTAGAATTCAAATCATCGAGTGAATATGCAGCCATTCTCAATTTACCAGATCCATTCACCCTAATGCGAATGGAACCAAAATGGGTAGTAGCTTCACCTGAACTCTGCTCACTGATTGCGGCTCCAACAGGCATTTATTCACCTATCAATGCTGTACGAACTGTAGGATCTGGAATTTTCAGAGTCGTTGTTCCATGATATATGTCAGCCCGAGGCAACTTCGTACTCAATATAAAAAGTCCACTCAAATCTGCTTCGGACAATACAAGGAGACCAGTTGGAAATCCAATGAAAGTAATATAGAGAAATTGATGAACTAATCTTCCAGTTCCAGAAGGAACCGGAGCACCAGTAGGTTGCCATCTAAACTGACCACCAAATTGCCATTTGAACATATTAGTCCGTGTCATCGCACTCGGTACTATAATTCCTGAATCCTGTTCAAATCGTTGAGTAGGATCAGTTAGATTCGGTGATACTTCTACCCCATTCTCATCCTTATACAATGCATAACTATCAGATGGTATCGGCCCTAAAGTAGAATCATGCAAAGGAGCTGCATAGTGTACGATACTCTGAATTGAACTATCTTGAGATGGAATCGTACCACTATCCACAAATTGAAAGAATTGCGGTGCCTTATGAACAACAGCAGAAACCGATGGAGTCATACCTGGATTAATGAAAACATCTCCAATTCCGCTAGGATTCGGAAAATTAAAAGGATACACCCAAGTTGGACATGGTTGAGTGAATGCTAAATATGCGGGGTCGTTCCATGCTCCTAAGGATCCCCCGGTCTTAATATTTTGGGGCGAAGTAATAGCACTAAATCCATGTTCAGCAGTCCAGTTTACTGTAGATGAAGGATTAGCAATATTGGATATATCTCCTACTGTCCTAAGTGTACTTACCCACATCGGTGCCGGCGATCCAGTTGGAACCCATGTATTTGCTTGTGTTTGAAGTTGATCTTCAGTAAGTACGCTTTTCCAAAACTTGAAATTGCATACATCAACACTATCAGAGAGTACAATTGTTATTTGACTAAATACTTCATTTATCAAATAATTAGTTTGTACTACCTGATCTATAGTAACTACTCGTTCCCACGGATTCAAATCCAATGAATCTTCTACTCCAAGATATATCGTAATTGTAGGTCCATTTTTGGAAACACAAACTAGAGTCCAACGACCCATTACAATATTATCAAGAGGTAAAATAGGAAGTCCAACAGCTACATGACGCCCATCCATATTCCATTTGAATCCATCACTACTAATTCTCATAAATGATCCGGCTACACCATTGTACGTAACTAGTGGTGCCGGAATCTTAGAATTTGCTCTGAACCAAACACAGAAACTAAAATTCTGACTTGGATCTGTGCTAATATTTGGAAACACCATAGGCGGAATTGCAGCTTCTCTACCAATATTATAAATACTCAGAAGTGAATAATTAGCACTGGCTCTAAGTGACATCTAAGACCTCCGCCGGTGTTCCTAGTGATGGTTTAGGACCAGCAGATCCTAGAACCAATTTATCAGTATCGATTAGTGCAACAGTATATACAATACAATCATATATCCATCTAGCCCATTTAATATCCTTCGCATTCATTCCATCTGAATAGTCAGCATAAAGTAACTTATTCACATGTGGAAATGGTAATGTGATCCAAATCCTCTTATTAATTGAATCATTGACAATCTGTACTGTATGGAATTCATTTCGGTCGAGTCCTCTCCAAAAGTCCTCAATCTTCCACGACATCTCAGGTTGTGCATATACACCATTGAACAGCATCAGACCTGACCAATTCACAATAACTAGAAAATCGATATTCACACCACCTGTATCCAACACCGTCGCAATTCCATGAACAGGTGAGCCGATACCTTGGTCTAACACTTCTTCCTGCCACGTTACAGGTTCATCGTAGTTATCCGAGTAGCCATATGTCCTAGTTTTCTTGAAGATGTACATGATATCTCTAAACTCTTGGACAGCCGTAAGTGGATGACCATCTAGTGGAACCACGATGATTCCATCTACCTTATTTATTGCTTCTGGTTCACCTGCTACTGACAATCTTGCTATCGATCTGTTATCAGTCACTCCAGCAGGTAATCCCGTCAATGTCTCTGTTGTACCGTATTCTCCGACTATTACTAGACGTGAGTGATACGTGTTCAGATATACCCCTGAAGGAATTTCCGCAAAGTTATCAGCCAAATGCGATGCATCCGATAGCAAATCAGCATCAAAATAGGTGATAGTTTTCGTCGTAGTCGTATTGTCATCAATGTTACCACCGGGAATGAACCAATATTGATAGCCATTCTGGTCGCCATTGTACTCTGGAATCCACTTGGTTGATACTAGGTGTCTTTTCTTTACCCATGCATTAGGCGAAACTGGAATGTTGGACACCACGATTTCATGCGCACCAGTGAATACTAATTCAGCCCTTACTTGTGGTCCAATCGCTGTGAAATAACCTGTATCAGTCTCATACACCACACCAATTACATGCAATCCGGCATCAGTCTTATTCCCCGATGTAGCTGCTCCTAATGCAGCGACTAGGGGACCGCCGGTAGGAGGACTACCAGCAGCCTTCCTAGCAGGAGTCCCATCACCTTTGTACACGTAGAGATATTCGTTCTGAATCCCTAGTTGATACTTCTCACCAGCCTGATCAGTGTATGTCTTGAATGGAGTGATATATGCGCGCCCATTAATTGCGACGAATCCGAAATCCTCCATCGCAGGAATATCGAGAATTGGACCAACTACAGTCTTATTCCCCTTAACGTGATAGATTTTACCACCCTCATGTAATACGAGGAGAGTATCACCCTGCTGTGTAGTGTAGTTGTAAATCCTCCTTGGTTTCAGTGCAGGAGGTGGAGATACATAAGGAACTATTCCATACCGAGTTTCAAATCCAGACTGAAAGTATTGAATGTTATCAGCCTGAGTGAAATGATTACTCGGTGCAGATTCAGGATCACCCTTCTGCCACCACCCATCAAAATCTTCAATTACTAGTGGTTCGTGATCCCTAGTAGTCGGCGACATGACTTAAAAACCTCCCCGCATTTTCCATGCAGCACGGAATGGTCTATGTCGGGTTACAATCTGTTGACGACCCTTATTACCAATTGCAATAGCCGTATCCACAGCTTTCTCCGCTTGAACTTCTAATACAGCCGCACGAGTTTCATTTTCACCAATGAACATCGCGCACAATGCTGCCGTTTTATAAGCAAGATAGGTTCTAGCACCAACCATAACAATTAAAGTATCTGGACCTGCCGCATAGGCAACTCCTTGATAGACATATTTGATTATTACTTCCATATCAATAGTTGCAGGATTAGTTCTGATAGTACCATTTTCCCACACCCAATATTGGAGAGAATTAGTTTTAGGAAGTACTTCTGTGAATTCTTTCCTTGGTAATCTGCGATACGTTCCTAAATCAGCACTTTCAGCCTGCAATTTAGTAGGATCAACCACCCAACCAGTGTATGGCCTCTCCATCACTTCCTGAATTTCAATTAATTCAGGTGGTAAACGTGGAATATCTGCATCTGGAGTACCACCTGGAGGAGTTATAAATTCAGGATTAACAATGTAGTTAAGTCCTGCTTTAATCACAATAGGTGAAAGTGAAAAATGAAATGAAACTAAATTAGTGAGAGGTGCATTAGCCTCTGCCATCAAGTCAGAAAACTGTTCAATCGCCATATTGAGATACGGCAGCTGCACAGCATAAGTATAATCAGTTTTATTAGGATCGTTTAGTAGATTCGCTACACGATCCATTATCTGACCTGCCGATACTGCTGAAGTACTCATGGCTCACTCCTACGAGATTACAAATGCCCAATTACCCGTTGTAATCGTACAGGTCACAGTGGTCACACCAGTCAGATCGTATTCCTTGATGTTGTCACCGGCTGCATTTTCAGTCTGAATGAACAGCCTCTTGCTGTCCAGCTGAAAGTCTACTCCCAACACTAGCGGTACCACTAGCGCCGTATTCGTTCTGTCTGGTCCCGTCTTAGCTGTCACCGTCACTTGATTTGGCATAACCTCTCCTATGTAGCGAATGTCAATCCGAGTTTCTTAGCTAGTTCTGGGTCCGCAATTGCCTTGCATGTCTGACAGATGGGGAAATGCGCGTTTCTCAATGATCCACACGCAATACACCGCACTAGTTCAGCCTGTTGAGCATCACCCAACCACGGTTTATTCGTAATGTTGAGTTCTCGACAAGCTAAGCGCGCATCATCTGAGATACTTAAAGGATTTCCGTTACTCCGCGACCACAGAATGTCTGCAATACGCACCAATTCAAGAAACCACTTCTTTTGCTTCGCCTGCGCGCTCAATAGGAGTGCGGTGTGCTCTTTCTTAAGTTTTTCAACCGTGAATTCACCAGGAATGTAAAATAATCCTGGCATTTGATCCGCCATGTTACATGCCAATAACCCGTTAGCATAGTCACGAACAATTGAATCAGCAATCTGTATCGAAGATACTGGTATTTCAAGTAGTGGTTGATTTTCATCTACTTCCCTCCACCAACTTGACGGTCCTACCACCAATACACTGGGATTTTCAAATGTCCCAGGATTCAATTCAAATGTTCCGGGCTGACATGTAGCTTTTCTCTCCACAATCCGCTTCGGTAGGATCGATGCTACTGTAGACTTGTCCATTGGATTGATGGGCGCGCGTATAGTACGCCTATTAGTGGGCGCGAATCCAGGAAATTCACCTACTTGTACTGACATTATTCCACCTCTACGTATGTAGCTTCAAATTCCTCTTTCGGCATCACATCAGGATCACCCTCATCATTAATAAACAGGTAATCCCCCGCTTCACCTACTACAGTTTTCTTCGGAGCTACGTTCTTGACGATGAATTTCTCCTCAATTTGACGCGCCAACAGATTATTCTTCTTCCTGTAGCTCTTGAAAGTGGTCAAGTCTCCTACAAGCATACTAATTTTCCTTTTTGTAAGACTGCGGGACGACAATTGCTTCGCCATATCTCATCGCATCCCCTGTTTCAGTTTCGTCGCCAAATAATTCCTCTTGTAGTTCACTAATTCGCTGATCTCGTCCCTCAGGTGTAGTGTTTTTCTCTGAGTCTATGTACTTTCGCAGACTCTTTTTTCCAAGTGCTGCGAGTAATGTGTCTACAATGAACTTCGTCGCAGGCCAAATTGGAGGTAGTGGATTATTGTCACCATCACGATACGCCCAAATCGGCTCATAACTCAACTTACTTGCCGGTAATTCCTTCAAATTTACCTCAGGAATCGCCACTAACCGTTCAAGCACATACAAATCCTTCAAATATGGATATTTCTTAACTTCACGGACAACAGGATAGAGTAAATCTACCCCATTGTCCGTCCGATCCATCAATCTCATCTCTGTCTCATCATTGGCCCACGATATTCTAAACATGGGTTGACCCGAAGTAGAGTCAATACCAAATTCATCTATGAGCCGCTGATTCAGAGTCTCAATTGATTCCACATTACACTCCGGAGTTGATCACCCACTTAGCGAGTGACTTCACGTACACAAGAAACACAGCACGATTCTGAGCAGCTGCTACACCGACCAGAATATTACCAGATGTGCCAAGTGTTACACCAGCAGCATTGGTTGGAATGAGCACAAGTAAACCGCTGAACTGACCACCACCGAAGTAAGGTCTGATGGTATTGACTGCGGTAGTACCAGTAACCAACACAATGTCAGTTTTCGCATCAATCTGTGCTGCTGATGCTACAGTACTTTCCGACATCTTCGACGTTAAACCTGGAATCATCTCTCCTCCTCCACCATGAGATGACGCGAAGTGGATGCTAGTACCCCATGTCGGGGCGACATGTTTCCCGGCTACTAGCATCCACCGTAGAACTAACCAACCGCAACGTACTTGTTGGTGATTGTGTTGAACACCAACAACATGCATTCACCGACTACTGATGCTTTGGCTGCACCGATGTTACCAGTTGCCAACACACCAGCAGTTCCAGCAAACACGAGTCCAATACAATGTGGACCCGGCACAGGCGGCGTAATCGTAGCAATTGCCACGTTACCTGTGAGTACTGTCAAACCAGGTCCGGGTGCAACAGTAGCAGCAGATGCTACAGTTGACGTAGGACCACCCCACGGCAAATACCGTCCCCAATCAGATTCAGGTGCCACAGTTCCTCCTAGTATCCAACCGGAACGGCCAACGCATCAATGTAGCTGCACGCTGCGGGATTGGATACAAAAGTCTGCATTCCAACCACCATGTAGAAGATTTCCGCGGCAGCTACGCCACCTGATGCTCCGCGGATCTCGAAGATCTTACGGCCATCAGTTGTATAGAAGCCAATGGGAAGAATTTCACCACGGCCCCACACTTCATCGACAACGAAGTCGATGCGCGTCTTATCCCAGTTGAATGAGGGTTTGACTCCCGCACCAGCCAGCTGCATGTTGTTCCCAAAATACATATTCAGCCCTTCTTCCTTGGCTGTTTTCTGAATGATGGAAACCAACTGACCGATTTCCTCGTATGCCTGCATCTGACACGGATGCAACCACGCCACAGGATTGAAATTGTTGTCAATTCCCACCCTGTTGCCAATCTTGTTCACCGCAAGACGTGGCAAAGGAAGCGTCAATGCAGCATTACCCGCATTCACACGGTTAGCGCGGATCTCAGGTGTAGTACTACGTGAGAATCCGAGCCATGTTCCAGCACTTGCGTTGGAATGATGGTATGGAACTCCAAAAAGAGCCGGTAGAGATGCAGGAGCAGACAAGCCAGCAGTCACCAACTTGTCAGTCGGTGCCACAGCAGCAATCTGTGGAGTGATATTGATGACTTTGTTCTCAACATCCCACAACGTGATGACACCTTCACCACGTTTGATAGCCAACGCAGCATCCCACACCTGAACCGTCTGCCCATAGCGGACCAAACGCGCACCAAAACCATCCGTGGTCAGAGTGATTACGTTCGACCCACCAGCCGGCGTATCAGTAGTGACTACACCAACCACACCATCACCCGTCTGCATCATCTGACTGTCCAGCTGCCGTCTCATTTCGTCGAGTGCAGTTGCCGTCAGTCTACGCACCGAGTTGACGATGGCTTTGCGCGCATCATCAGTTGCCCACTGTGTCAACTTGGTGTATTCAATGTTCTCTGACAAAAAGACACAATTGAGTACAGCCTTGTCGAACGTAGGCCCACCACCACGTCCCAGATCTCCACCATCAGGGTTGAAATACTGGAATGAACCACCTGGCCTCAGTTCCAACGGAACACGCATTTGGCGGTGTGAGATTTTCTCCACATCCCGCTTCTTGATGTTCGCGTAGAACTTGTCATCACGCTCAAACAGTACGCGGACTTTTGGAATTACTTTCTCCAACTCAAGTGCCGCGACTTGAGATTCTACAACAGCCATGTTACCCCTCTTAGTCCTTCATGAGGACATCTAATGTACTCATCCCGCGCGGGATATCTGATGCCTTACGATATTTTCCACTAGAGGGGGCTGTGGATCTGCCGGGTGTAATTGGGTTCTTGCGAACCGATCTTTCTTCTTCGTTCACATCATCCGAATCTACGCGCCTACCTAAGCCTTTCAAAGCGTCATTTCTGGCCTTTTTTATCACTGTAGGCAACAGTGTCTTCGCTTTGCTTAGATACGCGCTCTTAATCTTATCTTGAGAGTCTTTATCGTAACCTCTCTCGTGCGCACGTTCCCACAGCCTATCCAACAAGCCGCGGAACTGTTTGTCCTTCGATAACAGATCTTCTAACTTTTCGTGTGCTTCCTTGACTGCATGTTGCTTCACATAGTCAGTCATGGAACCACGCGGATCAATGTTACCGTCAATCGTAGCAGTCAACACATTATCAGCCTTCGTCTGTAATTCCTCTCTTACTGATTCAAATGCCTGATAAGCTCGCTGCTGTTCCTGCTGCTGATACTGCTGTTCCCTGCTCTGCTCTCTCGGATCTGTCTGCCGCGATAATGTAGTCGGCGGACTAAAATTCTGTGAACCAAATACGAACTGATTCAGAATGTTCGCCGCTGCCTGTAATGGTGCGCCCTGATCTCCTAATGCGCGCCCCTCACGAACCATCGTTACGATGGTATCTTTTATGACGTTGCCTAATACGTGATAATACGCCTGCTGGTCTACCTGCCTAAGTGCAGGCAAATAATTGTCTGCAATCTTCAGAAATGCTTCTTGATTCTCAGTTTTCGCAGCCTGTAGTACCGACGAAATATTTCCATTCATTACCTGCTGGTCTAAATTGTCCAGAATACGCGCCTTCTCTGCCGACGTGCGCGCATCCTGAATAGTTGGAAATACTTCCGTGAACTGTTGTTCCCTGTAGTATGCTTTCTCTAAGTAGGGGAAATCTTTGAACAGTTTAGGATACTTCGATAGAATCTCACGCCGTCTTACCGGCGTCATCAATTCTAAATCTTCTTCTTTCGGTCCCTCTAGTTCTTCTTCAATTTCCTTCAGTTCATCTATTTCTTCCTCTTTCCCATCTTCTGGTTCTTTATCTTCCTCCTCAGTTTCCGCAGGCTGATCTTCATCTGATTTCTTTTCTCCGCCAATATCAAGTACTTCAGGCTCATCTTCGACATTTAGCAGCTCGAAAGTATCCGATTCTTTTTCATCGCCCCCACCCGTATCAGGAGGTGCATAGAATCTATTGAATAGTGGGCTGTGCATTTGGATTTACTCCTCCGCTACTCTGTGGTGGCGGACCTTCTGTTGGTTGTTGGGCCGTTCCCTCTTTTTCTTTTCCGGCCGGCGGTGGAGGGGCCATCTGTTGTTGCATCATCATCTGCATTTGCATATCCATGTCTTTATGCATCTTCATATGCAGCAACACATTCTTATATCCCGCTGGATTCTCTAGTTTCGCCAATCTACCTGCATCACTTACGAGCCAACGACGACAAATATCGGCTTCAAGTATGTGATTATCCACATCCATATCTGCATGAATACTTGGCAATTCAATCGGAGGAATCATGGATGGATCTTGACCCATCATCATCGCCTGCTCAACCATCATGGGATCAGGCGGCATCATAATCGGCTCACTATTCACTAGCAGTTGAATTTCCTCGTATTGTTTCTGCCTATCATCTTCACCTGGAATTACATAGTCCGTCAGTCCAATTGCGCGCTTGAGATACGGCAGATTCTCAGGTGAACCCAACGTCTGCATAACCATGTCGTTATTCAGCTGGAACAACTCCATGATAGCATCCTTCTGCTGATTCCAAGTGATTGGAAGGTTTTCATTCGCTTCCAATTCAATGTTTCCAATCTTACCTTCCAATTCTGCGCGCCGAATAAACACATTAACGAAGTTGCCGAATTCGTCCTTCTTTACCTGCTTCTCATCATCCTTCACTTCCGAAATATACATCGGAATGACCTTACCGAACACATCTTTCCACCACATCGTCAACATTTTCCATGTGGTTTGTAGTCTCTGTAATGCCTGCGACCGACTCATACTGTATTCTGAGGCGGTACGCGAACCACTCATCTGGCCACCAAAAAGAGACGGTAAAGCTCCTGATACCATTTGACCGATTTCCTGAATCTTCTGGGCAAATGGTAAAACTTCTTGTGAAAGAGTTGCCGTCTTAACTTCATAGAACCCTTCTGATAACGGCTTGCCCGACTTGGGAGTAGCAGGATATATTCCACCGGGGATAACTTCCGAATTACGGTATGCATTGAAGTTTAATACCTTTGGATCTGCAAACGTCTGCGGAATTCCATGCTCCACTGTCTGTAAAACGAGCGAAATGAGATCGTTAGTGATATCCTGTACCGAAGTGAGAAGTAAACCAATCGGATCGAAGTGAAGATAATCTGAGAGGGGATTATGAGTAATAGTCCAAAAGTCATCAAGATTCTCGTTACAAGCATGTGCAACTTGATCATTGACCACCACCACTTTACAACCGTCAGGAAACTGCTTACGCAGATCCTCCATTTCATCAGCATTTAGCACGTTATAAGCAGCAGGACGAAGCCAACAATTCCTTACGGTGACGTTGTTTATTGGGTGCTCACCGTGATACTGAGGCGACGTTCGTCCCCACTGTTCATACAAGTCGTAGTTCGATGATCCTTGTTTGACGATTTTATCTCGTAGATCTGGATACTGCTCAAGGACGTTGGCGAAATGCGTTTCATAACTGTAAATCAGGTAATTGCATTCTTTTTGCGAGCGCGCCCACACCGGAACTTTGACGAACAATCCGCCGAATACTTCCATGCATATACGCGACTTCGGATGATTCGTCACACCTACTAGACGAGTCACAGTAACTGTCTGCTGTACCTTATCTGGAACGATTTGACCCGCACAATTCGGGCACATTTCTGCACCCTCATCTATCGCCGCGTCAATCGGTGCATCTTCATCAGTCGGTGCGAACTTATCTTCCTGAACTGCCGTGATTGTCTTGTCTGCCAACTCATGCTGACAGATTGGACAGATACTCAACTCATGATTTTCCGGCACTTCCTCGTACTTCTTCGTCTGATACGTGCCGTACTTCTCATCCTCGTGCGGATAACTGTAACACGCAATCATTCCTTCTGTGCAGTACACAAATAATGCGTGGAGCCACAACAGGGGCGCATTGTTGTGCTTAAAGACGAGTTCTGCAATCTTATCCCCTGCCTTAGCTGTCGTGATATCTAGAGGATTATCCGCATCGTCGGGATAACAAGTAATAGGAGGAACAGTAACAGACAGAGCAGCAATAATTGACTCAAGGTAAGCACGATAGATGTTGACTGGTTTGTCGTAGAATCCTTGATCCGACTCATCATTCCTATCACTGTCCGGAATACGCCAGTCATGTGCCACCTCACTGTAGTAGGCATGCTGAATATTCTCCCACATCAGCTTCATTCGGCGCCACGTCCTGATTTGACGGTCTCTTACCCCGCGGTCTTCGTCGTCAAAGTGGTCCACAATTTGCTTTAATAAAGACTTAGTTGCATCATCTATTTCCTTCATGATGCCACCTCCGTCTCGTGCCGTTTGAGATAATCCATCATATCGAACAATAACAACTCATCATCATTCACAAGTCCAAGTACTACGTTGCATCGCTGACACAATAAATCTCGGAGTATATTAGTTTTATGACTATGATCTATGGCAAGATTTCTTCCAGTTTTACAAGGTTGTTTACAAATTGCACAGCCACCCAATTGTAATTCCAGTTTCTTGTTATATTCTTCTGGAACCATTCCATATCGATGTTTCATATTATGATGTTTCATATCTCTTTTAGCATTATATTCCTTTGCTCTGATTGTCCAACATTTACGACAATCTACTCTAAGATTATTACCACTCCATACACAGTTTTCACTTGTAACAATATCATTACAAGTTCTACAGCGATCGCCGAGCGCAAAAGCCTTTTTATAGTTAGCAACCATTAGTATGCTTGCACCCTATCTCTAATACCTGCCAAACCTCCACGTTTCTTCGCGGTTTCTGGAGTAGGAGTCACCTCAGAATTATCCAAATTTCTTCGTTTCTTTTTGTCAGGTCGATCTGACTGAATGCGCGGCATACTCGAATACGCATATGTCGGCTTAGTTGTGTCATCATTCTCGTATCCCGTCAGAGTCTTGATGTCATACCCTTTACGGAATGGCTGATTCCTAATCGCTTCCTGTCGCCCTTGATGTAGTGCCATCGACAGATTAGGACTAGACTGATCATACTGATTTAATGGATTCTCGCTGTATCTGAATCCACCTTTAGGCATCGCTTGTCCAGTTCTCGACACAGCGGACGGATTAGTGGAAGGACCGATACCTGAAGTGCGCGAATTTGAACCAGAATTACGAGATGCCACGGCTTCTCCTACTAATGGAGCGACTGTATTTGCAACAGCTAAGGTTTTACCAAGTTTTCCTAATTTACCAAATCCACCTGCACCCATGTATCCTGTAGCGCCGCCGATTGCACCTGCTTTAACAGCATCACCCCAACTACCACCCTCCATCTTCGCATCAGCAGCACTAGTAGCTGCATTAATACCCATCGATACGAGTGGACCTACGCCCGGTATAAATGCTGTTCCATACTTAAGGAGATTCTTACCGCCAACTTTACCGATTTTGCCGCCTCCTAGTGCCAGTTTACTTATGAATCCCATGATTCACCTAGCTCTCGGCATAGGAACATCAGCGATACCGAATACTTTCAATATCCACAGCACGCAGAAAATCACCACGACGATGCGAATCACCAACTTAATCGGGGGACTCATCGGAATATATGTCTCGATTAGATAGAGACACAATCCGAGGATTACGAGGACGAGAATCGTGTAAATCATTTGCTGACTCCCAACTCCTGTTCCAACTCCTCGATTTCTTTCGCTTTACCACGCATCAATTCTGCGCGCTTACGATCCTCTGCTTCCAACATCTGCTGCTTAACTCTCCACGGCACAAATTGTGGAGTGAATGGACGTAAATCCTCAGCATTAGATGAAGAAAGAAGAGGCTCGGGCTTATCCTTTTCCAACAACTTGCCTAACAGTTCGCGGCGTTCTCGCTCACTCATCGTGAGCTGTTCGCGCAGAACCTCACAAGTTGCGCAGGTAGGATCAGGAAGCCCGAACCACTTTCTGAACAGTTCCTTAATCAATGTCTGTACCTACTGACTGGTTTGATTGTATCATCTTCCTCTACCTTACGCATGTTACGGTAGAACCCTGTCCAGTCCTGACTCGCACTCAGTTTATTGACGAGAGCTTCTTGCGCCTGAATCTTCTTAAATTCTTGATTTGATTCATCAAAGAAGCCCTCAGCTGCATCCACAAGATATCTGAGTCCGTCGATTGGGTCGTCACCTTCAAATTCCGCGATGTCTTCCGCAGGTTTATTCCCTTTTGGTTTGTCATATGAACACGCCTTAATGGCCTCTACTAAAATCTCACATCCCTTGAAGATTTGAAGCTTTGGAATGTTCGTTTCAGGTTCCTGTGGTTCAAATGACTTCAAGTATGACTTGTATTCCACCATTCCTCGATTCCGCATAATCCACATCGCATAGTCTTCGCTGTATTCAGGTGTTTCCTGCTGATTTATCAGTTTTGGCTGCCACCGTAAGTATTCGTGTATGAGTAGTTTTCCAGCAATGCGCGAACCGGGAGTATTATTGGAGAGTTCCACGGATTGACCCAGTTCATCCTCAATCTGTTGCTGTATTGTATGCTCCTGACCGCGATCCTGACCTGCGGACTTACAGAATCTGATGAGACGGGGAGATTCCTTGTCAATATATAGTTTGACATGTGGTGCCCACTCAGCAATCTTCGTCTTAACCCAATACTGTTCGCGGTAAATGTAGACTCTCTTGTTAGGACTGATTGCAGCATAGCCAATCCAAGTCATAGCAGCAAAGCCCCAGTCACCAATTACCATGCGCGGCCACCATTGAGGAATCTCAAATGGTTCAATCACATGAATAGCATTCGATGGTTCATCCTCAAACTTCCTGTCTCTAAACTCATCGAAAACTTGTCCTTGATACGCATCCCAATCGCCTAGTAGCTTCGCTTTACGCTCAGCTTCAATTGTGATGCCTTGTAATGACTGCTTATATGTTGGGTCAATGTGTTTGTTATCTTCAAGAGTAGAATGTATGTAGATTCTCTTATTTCCACCTCGTCCGACAATAATCTTTCCACCTTTTGGGTAAGGTTTGATAAATCTTTTATAAGTCCATGTGTGTCCAATACCGCCCGGCATTCCAGCTGCGCGTGTGATGGACGGTAATCCTGAATCTTTGGGTGCGCGATTTCGTTGGAAAGTAATATAGGTGTAGATCCACTCAGTGATTGACGTGAGTTCGTCCGGCGTGTAGAGGCAGATTTGCATCGTGTCATATTGGTGTACGTCATCCTCATTCTCACAATGACCTAAAAAGATCATTGCTCCTTCGTTAACTCTACCTGTAGAGCCATATTGATCTTCACGAGGGAATGTCCAGCACATTTCAGTTTTATTGAGAGTTGCTCCAAACTTTCTATACAGTTCCCTACTTCTGGGTATAATTTCATTTCGAAGTTCTGGATAGGTACGCCGCATGAAGACTTGCTTGAACTTCGGGTGTTCGTGCCATCTATGGACAATTCCGTAGAGAAGTAGTACATCTGACTTACCTGATCCTGCTCCTCCGCCATAAAATGCCTCCTTAATAGTTGTGGGGATTGATAGAAATAGTTCCTGTTTAGGCTCAGGCCTCCACTCGTTGGAGGAGAATACTGGTTTCTTCTGTTCAGTATCCATTATCTACCAGCAGGAAAATCAAAGAATGGAAATAGTGAACGCTGTGACTTATTCGAATTTACTTCACGTATAAGCCGATCAACGAATGCATTATAATCTGGTGTGGGTTGATTCTGTTGTGTAACTATACTCTGTAATGGATTGGGGCGCACACCTGCTGATTGGAAGGATTTATTCCTCATTTGGTCGAGTAGAAATTCCTTTACTCCCGGCAACATGGGCTGTTCTGCCATATCCTGTTTGAACAAACCCTTGAAAGGAGTTGATACCCAATCCTTACCACGTGGAATGTATTCCGACATTAGTTCATACTTATAACCCCCCGGTCGATCGATACTAGTTATACCAGGACGATCCCATATTTGATTGGAAAAATCATTTCGCATATCAGGATCAGACGCCAATCCTCTGAATCCTTTTTCCTTAACCTTTTCAATAGCTTCCCGATACATTTCTCCGCCTAATCCCGTGCCATGATATGAATCACCTAAGTAAGTCATACTGATTGGTAAATGACCCTCGATAGGTCGTGCTCCCATTTCAATATATCCTATTGAATCATCAGGACTACTGTAACGAGATTTATCCTTAAGTGAAAGATTATAATGTCCGCCCCACTGATCATATATTCTCTTTAGTTCTGTACTGAATGATCCAGCAGGTTTGCCCATACGCGCCGCCACATCATCCAATGACGCTCCGATATTCGTAGTATCGACCACACGCTGAGTCGATTTAACTAGATTCTCTATATCTCCTTTAGCATATTGACGTTCCAGATTACCAAAAAACCCAGGCTCAGGACCAATCTTAGTCGGTCCCATTGGTCCTGATGGTGGTGTCACAGCATGAGATGGAACAGGTTCACTCGGTATTGGTGGTGATACTTGTGGCATCTGCATCGGTCCAATACCACCTGACCTACTCTGCTCGACAGGCTGATACACCCCATAATCTTCTTCAGGTCGTTTCAGAAAGTTGCCGAGCGCACTGAAGAATGCCATGTTAGTACTGCTGCGGCTCCGGTTCAGGTTGAATCTGTGGCTGTCTCATACCGAATCGTGGTCCAATTCCACCAGCGCGCATCTGCTGAAACTTGTTTTTACGCTGCTCATCGAATGATTCATCAGGTGATGCCAACTGATTCATCTGCTGTCCCATATCACGCTGATACGGCTGAGGACGCATCATTCCTTGTCCACCACCCATCCTACCAAACATCTGACCCATTCCACTACCAATTCCCTGACCCATCTGTTGCATCTTCATGTTTTGCATTGCTTGAATAGCTTGTGGATCAGGTTCCTGCATCTGCTGTTCAGGTGCCATCATTGGTGGTGCCTGCATCTGCATTGGTTGTGGCCTACCGAATGCCTGACCAATTGCATTACCAGCATTCTGTACAGCATTCTGCATACCCGGCTGCATTCGTTGTGGCATCGGACCTGATGGTGCGCCCCAATTCTGCATACCTGGCTGTATTCCACCACCCTGTTGCTGAGGTTTGGATGGGCCTAATCCAATTTTATTACCTACACCTTTCAATCCCGGTGTTTTCTGCATTCCTGCCGCGAGTGGTTTCCTGATTGCGCCCATACCCGGCGCATTCATCATCGCCTTACCTACTCCACCTAATGCGCCCAATCCAAATGCCATAACTTCTCCTAGCTACCATTCCTAATCAATGACCAAGAAGTAGCAGGATCAAATCCTAAGACCTGCCAACTAAACTTCGATTGACCACATCTATCGAGGATTATGTCAACTCCCCACGCGCCCACATTATCTGATGTCGCTCTATAGGCGATTACATCTTTACTTATAGTGCCATCTGGTTTAACAAAGTATCCCCAGCGTGAATCACTTACTTGCAGCGTCTTCACTACGAGGTCTAGAAATGCCCAACCGGACTCACCATATGTTTCAGGACATGAATGAGACAAAAGGAATGGATTATCTGTAGCTACCTTCTGTGCTAATGCCTGCGATGTAACTGGAATTGGTACAGGAACCTCAGTCGGTGGCCCCGGAGTACCCGGAGCTGTAGGAACAGGAGTAGTAGGATTAGGGACTGGTGCGAAATTTACGATGTCATGAATATCAATGGTGTTAGTGTTTGAGTTTGAATTATTATTGTTGATCGTCGGCCCGATGAAATTGTAGTCGCATCCTGTAATCAGGATGATTGAAATGATGAGCGCGTATTTTCTCATTATGCTAATCTCGCTGAATAATGTTGTGCAATCTCTGTAGCACTCAAGGCCCGCGGGTAGATCGCCACGTCCTGCAACGAGCCGATCCAGAAGCCGCGTGGATCAGGGCCGAACGCCGGATCGTGCCCCACCCCCACGAGCGCAGGCGCCGCCACGGCACGAACCGCCGCCGACGACCGATCGAACACCCCATTGATGTAAAACAGTACTAACGCGCCATCAAAGACCCAGACCGCGTGGTACCAGAGCCCATTCGCTAATGTCGCGAGACTGGACACGCCGATAGCGTTCGCGCTGTCGTAGACATTCAATCGGGACGAAGCAATCGCAAACGCTGGCGCCTGTGCCGATCCGAGCGTAAAAACTGGCCGGGGTGTAGCGTTGTACGTGGCTTTGATCCATCCTTCGACCGTACACACTGAGGGCAAGGGCACATTTGCCGCCGTAACGATCTTCCCCGTCGCCCCGTCAAACGTCATCGATTTACTGTCGGCGGTCACCCCCGGCTGATTGAGCGTGACGCCGCCGCTAATAGTTCCAGCAGCATTACCAATTACATCTACTGCTGTTGTACCACTAGAATCATTCAGCGGCCAATAATTACTCGCCCCACTCAATATTACTTTCGCAGCATAGGAGGATGGATCAGTGATTCCGAACTTGGCGAGATAGTGAGATTGGATTTCATTGGCTGATAATGCTCGATTGTAGATGGCTACTTCGTCCATGTTACCATTCCACCACGTTACGAAATTGCTATGGTGGCCGATTTGAAATTCAGTGATTTGATTGACCAGTGCTTGTTGAAGTGGAAGATTGTCTACAGTTCTTGACACTCCATCTAAAAACAGTTGCATCGTTTTATTGCCAGGAAATACTAACACGAGATGATGCCAGTTTCCGTCTCTTAAACTACCCGGTATGTTCTGAGTCGTTGGAGTAGAGACTTGTGCAATACTCGCATGATAGATTTGAAGAGTAATCTGTGTTGCAGTATTTGTATTCACTAGAATACGGTCATTAGAAGCTGCTAATGGAATACCCCAAAAAGTAATATCTGCACCATTTGTAGTCTTGAACCACCATTCAAACGATGTTGTAGGAGTAATCGTAACAGGAGTAGTGATTACTTTACCTGTAGTACCGTTGAACAACATCGACTTCCCAACTGCACCAGTCTGATTCAGTGTCACTCCACCAGAGATCGTGCCGTTCGCTCCACTCACACTCTCTACAGCTACTAGTCCAGACTCATCATTCAGACTCCAATAGTATGATGGTCTGTCCTTCATTATACGCGCACTATACGCTGCGTCATCATCTCGTACTGGCGTACTAGAACCCGGCATGTAGACTGAACCATCCATCTTTACTTTCAATGCTTGGATGGTTGTATTACCTGATTGACACCGAACGAATCCACCTACATGATTGTACGCACCACTAGTCGAGCCGGCCCAACTAGTGAATGGACCTGCATAGACTGACGCGCGCTCACATGCTACGCCAGTAGTGATGATACACGGAGATCCAGGTAGAGCGTAGATTACACTCTGAGAGATGGGAGTAACTGGACCCGGACTAATTGCAGTGACAGGCATTGCTCGCTACGCTCGCACTGAATCTGATTTACTTCTTCGTCGGGGGTGTGAATACTTTCTGTTCAGTAGACTTCTGCGCACTCAGTACTGCGGGAGTACCATCAGTGAAGGTGAAGTTCATGGTGTTAGACAGTACACCCTGCTCACTCAATACGCCAACAGGTAGTACAGCAGGTGCAGCCCACACACTCATGTTCACGCCTGTAGTCAGTTCTGTTGCAGAGACGAATGTGGTCGGCTCCTCATATCCATTGAACACGATGATGGAACCAGATGTAAAGTTGGTACCATGTACGTGAATGGTGAATGATGGGTCGCCAATCTCCGCACTTGATGGTGTCAGACTAGTTACAGCCTGTACCTTCACACTACCACCAGTGAGGATTGCGGTGATAGCGACATACGCTTTATCTGAGAAGCGCGAGTCTGAACATGCTCTGTCCAGTACTTTCTTCACGTAAGTCTTTTGCTCATCTGTTACAGGTAGAGCAGGAGATGAGAAAAGTACTGGACTGAATGGATCTTGGTATAGAGCTTTCACTAATACAGGCATCTCTCATCTCCCTTTCAACTACTTGGGTTGCGCGCCTGAATCAGGCAATTCATTGTCAGGCACAAGGATCAGACCTGAACACGCGAGCCACTTGACGACAAACTTACCACCCGGACGTGGAGGCCACGTTGTAACGGGAGGTGTAGGCAGACTATTGTCTGGACCTAGTGTAGGATCGAATGGATACACTGGTAGTGTGATTGCATGTCCACCACCTGGTAGTGAGTTGTCTGGTCTACCATATCCCGGTAGACTGTTGTCTGGGCGACCGCCACCATAACCCGGCACACCGTATGATGGATCTACTGGTTCTCCACCTTCCATGAAGGTGATTAGTGCTAACTTGGATACTGCCATTATGTCTCCACTTCTGACTCTGGGTCATTGAACACTACTGCTTTAATTGCCCACATCGCAGTCTGTTCATTGTTTGTCACAGCGAGAGATGTGTGACGTGATGGTGGGCATACTTCCTTGATTACTTGTTCCACCTGACTGAACACTTCTCTCAATCTAGTGATTGCCTCTAATCCATGCGCGCTTGGCTTGTGATATGCGTAGGGTTTATCGATAGGCACTTTGTCCTACTCCTTTACGTCGATTACTTCAAATGAGGATTCCGAACGGAATGTGGGTGCGAAGATTACGAACTGGGGAGTTTTACTATCAGAAGATTCTGACTGAACCTGAGGAGGCTCAAGATCCTTGATGATGCCTGACATATTCTTAGCAATTACTGCCAAGTCCTTAGCATCTGCGTAGTCCAGCTTTTCCTGAGTGATTGCTTCCAACGCGCCGTTCAATGTCCTGCCGGCACGTTTAATCGCTCGTTGCCGTGACTTGTTGATGTGGCCTATGATGGATTTGGAAGGAGAGTCGTATGATGTGGTGGATGTTGCGCCCTTAGCGTATGCCGACACACTAGACGCGCTGATTCCAAACTCTGCTGCGAATTCTAATGCCGATTGTCTGCCGTTGATTACACTCTCCTCACCTATGAGTGCGCGCAGACTATCGGGTACATTTACGTCGCCATCACTTCTCCCACGTGTTGGTTTCTCTACAATGACAGCATGAGACTCTTTCTGATGAGACTCTTTTCTGTCAGTTGTATTGTCCAACTCTTTAAGAAAAGCATCATCGTCTACTAGTCCTATCGGCATAACTGTACTCCGGGGTCGGTAGGAATTCTAGCACGGATCGATCCTCCCGTCAAGTGGTCTATCTCCTTTGTTTTCAATCAGATCGGGTCACTGGATGGGACCATGTATTCCGGTTCATTACATGTATGAGACTCTTTATATGGGACCCATTTATCAGGAGGCTCAATTACATGTAATTACCCTGACACATGCGATTGCTACAATCCGACTTGAGCAAGTTTGTCAAGCGTCGAATATCATGGGTATACCGGCCTACCACACGTGTGCCGAAAAGTCAAGAGAAAAAAAAAATAAAGAACATTTTTTTTTCTCTTGACTTCGAGGCCGCGACCTGTCATACTTGGACTGGTGCCCATGAGTCGGACAAAGATAACGCTTGACACGGGGGCGGCTGGCATGGTAGGAGCCGGCGGCCTACATGTAGCCTGGACTACTTTTGGCAGGTCACAAGGCAACAATCTAGTTATGAGATTGTTCCCCTTTCTACCGTGGCTGTGGTATTCTCTCCTTGCCCGCCACGGAGTCGCAAGTTGACAGCCCGAAGGGCAAATATCGAGGGTCGGCGCGGTGACGCGACACCCCAAACGAGATTAACGCGACTACAGGTCACGGGAGGGAGGTGAGAACATGATTGACCAAAAGGATGTAGCGGAAGCCAAGACCGCGTGGACGGTTGCACTTCCTGAGCCCATCACGTATGAATTCTCGTGGAAGACATACGAGAATGACGCGGAGTTTCTCGCAACGCCGAACGCAGCGTTGACCACAGAGGAACAACGCGCAGTCCGCGACAACGAGGCCAAGAACAATGCTCGGCAACAGGCATTGGCACTCGCTCTCAAGGAAGCGGGTTACGTGCGGCCAACAGCAGAGAACAATGAGCAGGTCCGCTTGAAGGACATGCACAAGGTGTTGATGACCAGCAAGAAATACACTCACGCGGAAGCGCGGGAGATTGCTGCAAAGACACTGGGCCTTGTTTGGGCCGACTAGTAAGACCGACACCCTACCCCAGTCCATACGATGGGGTAGGGACTAACAGTAAGCCAACTACGAGGTAGGAACATGAAGAACCGCATACCGCACGAAGAACTTATCGCGCTCACACCCGCAACATGGGCCGCATGGTATCAGGAGCAGTCGGAATCGCTCCGCGCTGGTATCATGTTGGCGGTCGACCGCTTGCAGGTCGAGGGGCTGACCGCGCGGCAGGCAATGGTCTCGGTGTATGCCCTTATCGAGTCCGCGAAACTCGACGAACTCGACAGGCTTTACAACCTGCCGCACACCGTGAACTAGTCCGCATGGGCCAGTGCTTCCACAGACTGGCCCACTTCCCCAAACTGAGGTAGCCAAATGAATTGGACGTATAACATTCTGAATCTGAGCGTTTCAGAATTCAAACGCCTAAGGAAAGGCGTTCGCGTTCTGACATCATACGGTGTCACGTATGACGAAGCGGTAAGACTCATTATCGAGCGTATCGAGTATGTCCGCTCGAACCGCGACAGGCAGCGTATCGAACGCCGCGCCAGCTAATCCCCTACATGCAAGGTCCGCGCCATGTCACTACGGCATGGGCCTTGCATCTCGCCCCTCGACCTGGACCCGCGCTCGGCTCGGCACCCTGCCGCCCCATGAGCCTGGGGTCCATAATGTGCGCATAATGTGCGCAAATGTGTGCGCACTACATCACAATCCAACATATAAAAAACAACCCACATGTAATTTATGTGCGTAATTTCCACATGCTCAAATACATTTAGGTCAAGTGACCTATTGTATCATCCAGCGTAAGAAAGAGCATCATGTAATTTATGTGCGCGATTCTTACATGTAATGTCCCATAGTGATGACACCCCTCTCCCTCTCCCTACAGGTATATGGGGCGCTACATGACGGTTTCTTGACGGTCAAGGATTTGAAGGTTCTTTCTTCTTCTTCTTTTTATTTTTTTTTTTTTACATGTAATAATTAAATGTAATCCATCATGTAGCATCCCGAGGACATCCCCTTGACACCTAACGCTCCGATATGGTACACTGAGGGGGAGGGAGGGGTGCCCGATTTTGGGTACATTACATGTAATGGGCAAACGTACAAAGCACACGCACAAATACAGATATCAACGATTAAGCAAATTCAACGTAGGTTGGAGGTGCGCGCTCGACTATTGTGAACACTTCCTTCCACGTAATGTGGAGGATACAATCGAGGGGAGGATGTCGGTGTGTTGGGGATGTAGTGAGGACTTTAAGTTGGACGCACGCGCAATTCAGGATGAGTTGCCCATGTGTATCGACTGTAGAACACCGGATGAGAAGAAAGAGGTTGATGACGAATTGGATATTCGTTTGAAAATCGCGGCACGAGATAGAGTGGACGCATTCAGTGTGACAATGGCGCAGATTGAACAGTATCGCCGCATCATGGGAGAATGATTATGGACAGAGAACTGAAAAAGGCAATACTTGAAGAATTCTTAAACAGGGAAACACACAGAATCAGTAGGTCCATGTTATTGAGGAAAATGTGGATGCATTGTGAAAGCGGAAATCAGTTAGATGATGTAATGTCACAGTTCTGCGCGGCTGGCATGATTGATAAGGAAATAGTCTACATCATGCCACAGAAACAGGTTGACGAACTTACACGGCTATACACCAACATGAAGCCACAAATGAAGTAGGAAATTACATGTAAATTGGACCCCTAGGTTGCCTAGGCATAGGTCGCCTAGGGGTCCACCCGTAACCCCTTACCAGTCAACGACTTACGACCCCTTGACATCCTCCCGGCCACCTGATAAAATCGAGGTCCGGCGCAAGCCCTGACCGGGTTACATGTAATCCCTTACATGTAGCGGCACTAACCGATACCGAAAGGACGGACTACATGATTCGCGTGGTTCCAATCGACCAAGTAATTCCCCTACATGATGCGAAACCAGCTATGGTTCGCAAGATGGTCCGCGTGTTGGAAAAGCAGGGCCAGATTGAGCCGTTGCAGGTTCATCCACACGAGGATAAATTCCTCGTATTCGACCGTGATGCGTGGGGCGATGAGATTGTATTCGCTGCACGTATCCTGGGATGGCCGACGCTACTAGTTGGCATCACAGACACCTACGAATTCTGATTCCGAAAGGACAGCATCATGAAAAGGTTCTACTGCACAGTCTGTAAGCGCATCAAGCGGGTTCGGAAGTATCCTGCTAACGTAGTCACGCCTAATGCCGAGACGGTCACGAATCGTGTAGGCTCATGCACGTATCATCATCTGACGGCGCGTGAGAGATTCATTAGCGCGCACTCATTCGGTGAAACGGTCATCAACCGGAAAGTAGGCGTATAAATGTTGAACCATACTACACGTAAAGGCGACTGCGATTGCTGTCCCACCACGGATGTAATGCTCACACAGTCCAAGTTTGATGCGGGCATGATGCAATGCGCGGAATGCGCAGCAAAGGAAGCGCGCACTATCACGGCACAACAGACAATCGATGTAGCGCGCAAAATCGATGCGTCAATCGAACTGAAAGCAGACATCTTCAATGCGGCGACAGTATCATTCGTCGAATTGGAAGCGGCTGTAATGAATGACGATTCAATTCCAGCGGACCAGAAGAATTACAAGGTCGCGGAATTGGCTGCGGAGCGCATCGAGAAATTGAATCCTGTAATCTTCGAGGCGGAGCAAGCGGTAATCAAGCTGAAAAACGAGCGATACATGTGGCTCGAAAACACGCAGAAAACCGTCGCGAAGCTGCGTGTAGACCAGCAAGCGAAATTCAAGCTGCACAACATCAATTACAAGCCTGACGCGCCATCGAAGAAAGTTAAGACGGTTACACCTGCCGGACCATCACGTAAGGTCACATTCGACAAAGCTGCGGTGTATGCTGCGGCGAAAAAGTATGGGGTTCCTGCCGCGCAGGTCCAGTCCATCATTGTGTCGAAAGGTCTTTCGGCGGAAGGCGCGGCAAAGCATTTCGCGGAGTTGATGGGCCTCATCTAACAACAGTCGAATCCGAAAGGACGACATACTATGACACGGCAAGAAGCGTCACAATATCTGCGGGACAAGATGAATGAGCATGGACTTACAGACTGGTCCGTGCGCCTGAATCAAAATCCCGACAGTAAATTCCTCGGCTTGTGCTCCTATAAGGACAAGTGTATCATATTGTCCGCCCACCACATCGACATACATCCGACTGAGGATGTAAAGAATACAATCCTACACGAGATTGCACACGCACTCGTTGGGCCGGGCCATGCACACAATGAGACATGGGCTACGAAGGCGCGTGAAGTAGGATGCGACAACACTCTCCCATGCTCTAACCTGTCACTCGACCCACACATCATTGACGCGATACGTAGTGGCGCGGATGTGGAGGTGACCTTCGACACACAGGTAATCCGCACACCTCGATACACCGTTACACGGCTTCAGGATAAGTGTAACGTATGTGGCAAAGTCGCCAAAATGGCATCCGAAAGCACTATGACGATGCCGGGTGACGACCAACCTGATATGAAGTTTATCACGTTGGAATGTGGCCACATGATGGTCAAGTATATCCCCAAAGGAACCCCGTTCCACACGTTCCAGATGGGTGGTGACCCTACATGTCAGCACACATGGGATAAAAACCACTGTATCCTTTGCAATCGCTATCGTCCATACGACTTTCAAATCGAGGG
>Ga0137313_1000032_pt1 | contig 46452 bp, 57 predicted proteins | sample EasRivERMZT166_2_FD_102287 | JGI IMG/M metagenome (GOLD analysis project Ga0137313, IMG submission 102287) | Soil microbial communities from meander-bound floodplain in the East River, Colorado, USA - East River MetaG ERMZT166_2 | ecosystem: Environmental > Terrestrial > Soil > Floodplain ...
ATCACTATTTTCAGGCGTGAATTCCACAGTGGTGCCTACAGCCAACTGATTAAACGTCTTAGTTTTTTCATTAAGATAAGTCCAATGAAAAAAATAATCTTTAGAGTCAATACCGCCGATGAATCCAAAATTCTTCTTGATTGATTTGATTCTTCCTCTGATCGTATTACCATTTCCGTTATCCATGTTCGTATCCTTATTAATCATTACTGGATGCGCAAGCAGACATAAGGAATGAGCTGTGCTATCGCAGTGACAACACAGCTCAATTATTAATTAATTTTTTGAACCGCCCTCAGATTGTGATGGTGTATTTCCTCCGCGATCATCACCTTTTCCAGTTGGATGTGAATCTTTATCACCACGAGATGGTTGTGTTGCAGGTGATTCACCACCACCTTTTTTCTCAGGTACTTGTGATGGATGCGCTCCACCAGGTTTATTCTGTTCAGTAGTCATTATTCTTTTCTCCTTTTATTGTTAACGCGAATCAGGAATAAGGTCAAGAGTCTCAAAGTTTTCTTTTGATATTTGTTTAGGTGAGTAGAATACGATATTGTTGTTTACCGTAGTTTGTTCTTTTGGCGACATCTTCTCAACAACACGTGACATATTAGCTGCTATTGTGGATAATTCAATAGGTTTCGTCTCTGCTATCTTTTCTTCCGTCATGTGTTTCAGTGCAAGTAGTAGTTTGTTCTGTGCTCGGTTCTTGATTTTGTCTCGTGTTAAATCGACATATTCCTTCAATGCGCCAGCAGGTTCGTGGTAAGTAGTGGTAGATGTCGCGCCATTCTTATACGCGTTGACCGATGATTGACTGACACCATATGCTTCTGCTATTTCCTCACCAGTACCATTACCTGATAAAGCATCATGTGCAATCAATTTACGTAATGACTCTGGTGTTGCCTTAGCACTGTTTCTACCCTTAGCGGGCATAGAAACAACCTGAGCAACACGCATAGAACGATTAAGTTCTAATTCAAACGACTCATCATCTACCACTAGCATTTTCATGTCATCACCTAATTAACATATTACCACATTCCGAAGTCGTATTGCTATACAACCATAGGTTCCAGTTAATGAACTAAAATCGTTCAACAAATTTAACTGGTACCTGCAATTTCGTCTGCTTCATTGCCTCGAATTCGGGTGGAGGATTTCCATTAGCATCCTGAACCTTACCATCTCGATATGAGTATATTCCATCTGAGTATTCATTTCCATTCGGCTCATTATCTTCATTCGCATATTCCAATCTCTCTCTATCAGCAGACCAAACTGGAAATGGTGATGTACGAGTATATGGTGGATAAAGAACTTCCACCATACCGTTTTCTTTCATACCAATAATACGTGCTTTAATAGAAATCGTGGTACCTACTTCTAACTTCCTGCCATTCCTATCAACTACTTTACGTGTGACAGGTTCAATGTAAACTACGATTTCTTCTGTTCCGAGTAATCGTCTACGTGGACTATCAACATCTTTACCATCTGCTTTTAAGCCCGCGCCTGAATCACCTGTACCCGGACCTAAATCATTTGGTGTTGCATCTCCACCTTCTTCAATACCGAATGGAGGTGTAGGTTCACCACCTTCTAATGGTGGTTCAGTTACATCTGCTCTTTGATTACCATATGGTGTAGCTTTAGGTTTACCATAATCAGGTAAATCCTGATTGGGTCTAACAGGTTTAGGATTATATATAGGTTGTGTTGGTTTGTTTGGTGAGGAAGGAAGTTGCGTAGGCTTATCTGACTGTGCAATCTCGGCTAACGTAACGATACGTTCTGAGTTATCATCAAATCGAATATTGAGTATTTGATTAGGAGGCTCACCTTGTACAGATGTGACTTTTGCGCGCCGACCCTGATAATTAACCATCTCATTCTGTTGTACCATGTTCTTTTCTCCTTACGCGGACACTTCACGTGTACATGCAAATAATTCATAAATTATGTTTTATTTCCGTAAGACAGAGTTCAGAGCTTGCCTACACGTTTTTCGACCGCAGAATACCAGATTCCGCTACAGAAGTCAATACCTCTGAACTTCGCGCTTCGCGAATCTGAACTCTCGAATTCGTAAATAACGTCATTACTAAATATATGGGACCCAATTTCCTATACTTTTCTAATGGTATACGTTTTGGAGTACCACCCCCCGCATATGGTGTATGGGACCCATTCATATACTACATATGGGGGTACTGTATATGTATACACGGCTATGCATAACTATACAATTAATCAAAAATTAATACTTGATACAATTTAATACAATATATGTATTGCTATGTTTATCAGCGTGTTCTATACTCTCTTTATGTTGATTGAGTGTTTGTTCTGGTTGTTTGTGATTATCTGTTTGATAATCGATTTGGAGGAGAAATGAACGAGACTGATATGGTGCTCACGTTACGCGACATGATTAAACTTTACGGCTATGCTAAAGTTTTGAACGTGTTACAAATGGTTATTCGATTTGAATTAGGTATTGTGCTGCACTGGCACACTACAGCTAAGTAGGTATCATGAGACTGAAGTTAGTTCGTTGTTTCATCTGTTCGGCGTGGTATGGTGGTATGCGTAATCACTGCCCGCATTGTGCTGCATCGCGTATCGTTGTAGGGAATGGTGCAATACATCTTAATTCGTTGTCTGGTCTGGTTATGGCGTCCGGCCTGAGCCGCTATCGTTTCATGGCCCATGCGCTCGAAATCGCCAACGAATTAATGACAGGAAGACCAGTTAGGGATTGACAGGTTAGGGGCTAGGGGCTATACTCTCTATTAGTTGAGCAAGACGGGTCGCGTTCAGCAATCCTGTTGACCGGCCCACGGTAAAGCAAGTGTTAGATGTATAGGTGATTTATGAAAAGCGAAACTTTTACGGGCAGTGTCGGTAGTGCGTATGGTGAGAAGTTGGCAAAGGAGATTAAGTTCTCCTATAGCGTAGACCAGTTCGAGAACTACAACGAATTGGAAGCTGCGAAGGAAATCCCATCCAATGCTGATGTAGTTGACTTTGTGAATACACGTCGCAAAAACAACGAACGGCAGTCAGCAATGACAAAGGCTTTGGAAGCTGCTGGATATGCAAAGCCTGACCCGAATGACCCCATCGTTGCGGCTCAGACTATGATTCGCAATCTTGAGAAAATGGAGAACATGCAGCCACAGCAGAAGCAAATGATGGTTGCAGTTCTTAAGCAGCAGATTGCGGATGAGGAAGCGAAACGTAAGGCCGCAAAGGAAAACGCGCCTACCGAACAACCCGCGTAAGTAATCTGAAAAGGGTATGCAAAGTGTATACCCTTTTCTTTCCCTCCCTTCCTGTAACACAATCCCCTAACCCTAGCCGCCGACCGTACCAGAACGCCATCCAGCATTTGTACATATACGAATTAAATGATATAAAGCCTTTTCTGCTACATTTTTCATATATATACAGATTCACTTCTCGGTTAAATCGGTATTGCATCGGTATTATCCCCGTATCATCCCCGTATTAACCCCGTATCCCTCCCTTCCGCTAACCCGTCTCGAATCAGTCACTTACGGCGACCCGGAACCGACCTATCTCCCTCTACCCTTTTTTTTTGCCTTGTATACACTCCCCGCCGTTAGTGCGCTGTGGAGGTTGTGTTTTTCTCTATTTTTTTTTTATATTTTTTATATAAATTAACTATAAATTACACATATCCTGAACCGTCAAGTTCTTGACACTTCGGCAGATGACTTACACTTTTGGTACTTGACAGGGTGGCCGCTAGGGGCTAGACTGAGCACTAGAGAGATAGCCCGACCACGGACAGCCCTAAGCCCTTGACCGCGAACGACTTAGGGCCAACTACCGATAACGGGTTAATACAGGGTTAATACCGGGTTAATACCGATTCGATAGCGGACTAACACCGATGCAAGTTTACATGTATTTGGATTACATAATGCTAACACAGATAAAGGCAAGTAATTGGCGGGTTAAATGGAATCTACGCGAGATACATCTAGTAACACAATGGAAATCTGGATGTATCTACCGCACTAAATCAATCGGCATGATTTCCTGCACAGATGATTATGCTAGTTGGTTAAGAAGTAAAAGTAAGAACGTGATAGTCGGACCAGTTTCAACGTCAGTTAGTAAATTGCTTACGTAAGTTGGGAGAGAAAATGAAGCACACATTCAAGAGTAATACAAGTAATCCAGCAATATGCATCAAGTGTAGTAAAGATGTAGTTGCTCACAGCGAGTTTGCTACCTGTGAAATCTGTAAGAAGTTTCCATGCGTGGTTGATATTTATGAGCAAGTCGGTGATTACGCAATATGTGATGGATGTTTTGCTTCCGAAGTTGAAGCGCAACTAACTAATGGTAGCAAGAAACCATTACCTGAGCCAATTGAACGTATTGAGAAAGAATTCGTAGCGAATAAAGTAAATGGTCAACGAGATTACTCATTAGAAGATTTACCCACGAATGGCACGGAATTCTTTAATGCAGAGACGATTTCGCATGTTAAGCTGCATGAAAAGATAATGAACGATGACACGATACCAAAAGATGATAAGTGGGTATTTTACGTTCAACAGCTTCAAGCACGGCGCAGTCACCTCCAAACAGTATTAAAAGAGGCTGTAGACATCTTAAACGAAACAAGGTCACGGCTATCCTCAGCGGACCGAGATATTAATCTTGTATCAAGTAAGTTACGCGCAGACGAAAAGGCTAAACTCAAGATAGCCGACATAAACTATATACCGGCAGCGGCACCTAAGAAAGTTGCAGCTCGTACTACTGAAAAGAATAAAGTCGTCATTAATATTGCACAAATCTTCTGTGCGCCACGCGATGCCAAAGGAAACTTTATCTGGAATGAATTAACTGACGAACAAAGGGAAGAATGTCTAGTTAAGGCACGACAGATATTTGCTAACAATATGTCAGCGATTAACACTGCTACTAAAGTGATTGAGTCCCACGATGCTGGCGCAAATGGAGAGAAGAAATAATGTGGTCATTACATCTTAGTCACGGACATGTAATTAGATTCAAGTCGATGAAAGATGCAATTGCTCACGCGGAAAACAATAATCTAGTAGGTTGCACTATCGAGGGTCCGGCGCTGACAGACGAACAGATATTTAATGCGTTATCCGAAGTCGAGGCGGCCGGATTTGAAATCAGCTCAGATTGTTTCCTTGCTTCATTTGACGGTAAGGTTAATTGATTATGCGTACTATTGGTGAGATTGGGGATTTGTGGCCTAGATGTGAAAGATGTAAGCATATTGCTCAGGACCACAATTTAGCTGATTGCACAACGGTAAGGATTGGTCAGTGTCCTACATGCAATACTCATGGTATGGTGATTCCGTGTGATTGTAAAGGTTATGTAGGTCCGACGTTAGAAGAATTTAAGTTGCTGCTAACGCCTCAAGAGATAGAGAAGTATAAGTTTTAATCGGGGCTAGAATGTAGTGGTCAGTTAATAGCTGACCATTATATCGTGGTCATGATTAGTCGGCGAATAGTAAATAGAATGACCTGCCTAATGGTTGGTCCAGAACGGAACGAAGTGAGGACAAATGAACAGAAATGATGCAAGTGCATTAGCTAAGAAAGAATTAATAGCTAATGGCCTAACGGACTGGAAGATTAGGTTAGAAAGTAGTGAGAGAGCACCATATTTAGGATTGTGTGTTCCGGCTCAGAAATGTATTTATCTCAATGCACTAGCAATCGACCAAGCACATGAGTTAATGACCATTTCAGTAATAAAGCATGAAGTGGCTCACGCATTAACGCCGGGCCACGGTCATGATGATGTATGGAAAACTAAAGCAAAAGAGTTAGGCTCAGTAGATTTAGGACCGTGTGCTGCATACGGCATTAATCCTCTAGCTCTTGACGCAATACGAAGCGGAAATATAGTTGAAATCGAGATAGTCGAAGAAACGCACGTAACACGTACTCCTAAGCACACGATTCATAAACTACAAGACCTTTGCCCAGAGTGCGGTAAGATTGCTAAAGAACTTACGGTAGTTGATAGTGTCGAGACTACTGAGATTTACGAGTACAAGTGTATTAGTGGTAATAAGCACGACTTTACATCTAGTGAGAAAGATAACGTAAAGTGTCCAACGTGTAAGATGTTTGCTTATCGGCCCGGACCCTATGAAGTACGCGAGCATGACGTAAGATTAACGCTACTCACATGCGGTCACGTCATTAAGAAAGTAATACCGAAAGCAACACCTTTTCATCAGTTTATTACGCAAGGTCACGGCGATCCGAATTGTAAACACAAATGGGATAATCCAGATAAGCCAACTGAATGCACTGAATGTGGTGCTCTTAAGCTGTATAAGTTTCAAGTAGATGGTGCTATTGCTATTGAACAAGGCACGGCCCTGAACCACGGATTCGGCGTTTTTGACGATATGGGATTAGGTAAGACTGTAATGCCTATCGCCTATTTACATTATCATCCTGAGAAACTACCATTCGTGCTAATCGGTAAGTCTGGTATCAAGTATCAGTACTTAAAAGAATATCTCAAATGGCACGGAATGAAGCACGGTTTTCCACAAGTCATTACTACATCACGTGACGCATTGTTGCCAGGTATGTCAGGTTATATCATATCTTACGATTTGTTACGCCGCTTTGATATGAGCAAGTTTGAGAAAGCTGGCGTTAAGACAATGATTCTAGATGAATGTCAGGCTATTAAGAATCCTGATGCAACTAGAACAGCGGAAGTTAGAGCACTTGCAAAAAAGATGGAGACAGTAATTCCTACTAGCGGAACACCGTGGAAGAATCGAGGTAATGAGTATTTTGTAGTGCTCAACATACTCGATGCAAAGAAGTTTTATAGTTACGAAGATTTTAAGCGTCGGTGGGTTGCTGTTTACGAAGACGCGCAAGGTAAGAAAAAACTCGGCGGTATTCGTAATCCTGAAGCGTTCAAGGAATACATTAAGCATATCGCAATACGACGCGAACGTGAAATTGTAATGCCAGAGTTACCACGAGTTAATCGCACCAAGTTTTATTGTGAGGTGCCCGACCACGCACGAAATGCTTACGCTCAGGCAGTAAAGAAGTTAGTTGATTTAGCTAAAGATGCTGCAATTGATGGCACGGAAGGTTCGTTTAAGAATAATGCCGAGATAATGCAGTCTCTAATCGTAATGAGACAAATCGTAGGAATGGCTAAGGTTCCATCGACATTAGAGTATTGTGAACAGTTTCTTGAGGAATGTGATAGGAAGTTAGTAATCTTTGTGCATCATAAATCATGTGCGGCTATGATTCATGAAGGTCTTAAGACGCTGTTTAATAGTAAGTCAGAAGAAATGAATGGTGATACACCTGATTTGTTAGTGCTCAGTGCTGATTTGAATTCAGAAAAACGAATGGAAGTTCAAGATAAATTCAACAGTAGTAAGCGCGCATTCATGGTGGCATCGACATTAGCTAGTGGTGAGGGATTAAACTTACAAACGTGCAGTGATTGTGTTATGCACGAAAGACAATGGAATCCAGCCAATGAAGAACAGGCAGAAGGTAGATTTATTCGTATTGGTCAGTTAAGCGATAAGGTCAATGCGGTATATGTTGAAGCTGAGGATACTGTTGATAGTCATCTTGACGGAATAGTAAGTCGTAAAAGAATAGAGTTCCATAAAGTAATGAGTAGCAATCCGAACGCCGGTCATATCACATGGAACGAAGGTAACATTATCAGCGAGTTGGTTAAGTCAATTGTTGCGTCATATAACAAAGGAAAGGCAGCATGATTTATTTACTAGATGAGATGCAGCTTAATGTGTTGAAGCGAGTTAAGCATAGGCTGTATAACGAAATGATTAAGATGACACCTGACGAAAGACGTGACCTAGCTAATACAATGTTCGCAGTATTAAATAGTGTTGAGAATTTAGGACCGATTGATGACACGCATGAGATAGTATTAAAGAGGGGAACATAAAGACATGACATTCACAGTATTACGTAAGAATAAAATGGGTCTTGATTATAAAATCAGTCAAGACAATACACAAGACTTCACAACGATATGGCAAGGTAGAAGGTCGATACAAGTTAAAGCTGACGTAGGACAGATTAATCGTGGTTGGTATGCATGGTTTCATGAGGATAAGTTAGCGCAAGATGCATTTCCTTTTTTGAATCATGCTGAGAGAGAGTTCTTAATCAGTGGTATTACGCCTGATGAATGGAACGAGATGTTCAATAGTAATGGAGATATGAAATGAATACATTAGACATGCTCACATATCGTAAAGGTATTAAGACACAGCGACAGGTTCGGATACTTACACAAGGCGAAGATACGTTAGTTGTAGATTTTGGTGAGTTAGAAGGCCATAAGTTTGTTAGTAAGTATTATATGCTGTTGAGTAATCATCAGCTAACGGAAGTCGGAGTTAATGCTGCGTTAATGGCGTGGTTAGAATATGATGAAGCTAACTTTAACCATCCAGAACTAACCATACTTGATAGTGAAGTGGATTAATGAGCAACTGTGATTGTCCGAGATGTAGTAGTATTAGGGAAAGGCATAACATGAGGCAAGTAATGGAGAAAGAGATAATTGAGTCAGTCGTAAACATAAACTGTGGTGTATGTGGACAGAAGTTTAGAATGGGTGAGGAGGTGCGGCAAACTATTACTGGTAAGTTAGGCTGGATTAAAGACGTAGATGATGATGGTTTACTCGAATGGAGACTTGCAATAGTTCATGGTGAGATTGCTGATGTCCACGTTAAGTGCATACCGTCATAACTTATAAACAAGGGAGCATAATGAGCCGTAATCCGAAATTTGATGAGAGACGACTTAAGCCATTGATTGCATTTAATGGTAAAGGATATTACGTGTATAAGCATCCACGGAATCCTTTATTCTACGGTTCTTTAGCTCAGTGTTTGGCGGTAGTTGGTGGTATTACACTAGGTAAGACGTTAGACGACACGACACGAATTGCGGTGAATGGATTAGCGGATAAGAATTAACTTTTTATTGTGTGCATGAGTTGACTTAACATTAATTCATGCACACGCTTAAGGAGTTAACCTTTATGACTCGATTAGATGATAGTGGAAGAAAATTAGATAGGTTTACGGCTAGGTGTCCAATGTGTAAGAGGCTAGTAAGTAAGCTCGGCCCGCACTACATGACTATACACGACTTCAAGTATTTAATATGTTCTCCTTGTGCATGGAAACGAGACCAAGAAAGGCAGAGAGATGCTTACAGAAAAGGACCAGGAAACACTGATAGCAGCGTCGATAGTGATAAGGATGATGGCTAGATGTTACTATGATACTTACCGACATGCTAGTGATGGTCTTGGTTCGAGAAGTATTAAAGAGGCTAGAGAGGCATACGAGAAATACAACGAGTTAGGTAAGATTGCTGATGAGATTGATATGATTGCTACTGGTAAGCTTTAATGAATAGTTGGTATATGTCAGACCCAACAATATGGAGAAGATTAATGAGTAATTGTGACTGTGAAAGGTGCAAACCAAAAATGAATCATCAAGAACACGTTGATAAGATGGTAAAACTTGCATTAGACTTTCACATTAAGACCGGCGTTGACATTGAAGTAATTAAGATATTCATTAGGCAAATTGGAGACCTTACCACACAGTTTGCAGCAGAAATAATAGCTGAGGAATTCAGAAAAGGTATCCGGAACCTCAGCTAGAACTCACATACATATACGATTTACCCTAGGCCAGGTTAAAAGATGATTATACAACCACGCGGATTTCATCGTAAAACAACTAGTGCCGGACTAATCGACAGTATTAGAAAGCACGTCGAGCAAGCCGCAGCCATGTACAATTGTAGTAAGTCATACGTCATTGCCACCATACTATCTGATGCATTCGGAATAGAGGAACAGACAAAATATTATGACATTAAACGAGATGAAAGAAAATCTAATAAAGCTCGGCGCGGTTCAACGGTTATCAGATTTGAACAAAGAACGAAACATGTTGCTAAAGTTGTTAGGCAAGGAAGACGACGCAAAGGCTAGTAATTTGTTAGCAGGTATTAAGGCTGGTAAGAAGCAAAATAAAAAGGGTTATAGTTATAAAGGTAAACATTGGACTCAAACTCCGGCTGGTAAAAAGAAAATAACAGCCAGACTTAAAGCAATGTGGCTCAAAAAGAAAGGCATAAGCAAATGACAAATACCGTAGCAGATATAGCAGAAAGAGTATTCGAGCTGGTAAACGCCGGGCCAATTTCAGATAAGAAACTTTATTCGAAATTAGCCGTTGAATTCATTCATTTTGACAGGGAAGAAATACACAAGTTTGTTGATACTTTAATCGGTCTTAAGGTTGTTATTAGGGTGGATTACAAGAATCTAAGTGGTAGTGGTTCATTCTTCTTTTCACCTGAGACACAATTTGAATTCCGTGGTAGGCCGTAATGGAAGTAATGATTAAGAAAGACAATGTAATACTCGATGCCACGGTGCTAACATCATTAATGGCCTGCGAGCGTTACATTGACTTTCGTTTCAATAAGAATCTAATTCCAGCAAGCGGCAGCGGTAATCCAATTGAGGCCGGATTAGTCGTTCATAAGATAATGGAAGAATACTCCAAGTCTATTATGAATGGCGTGCATCGTAATACGGCGATTCAGGTCGGTATGGATGCAGGTATTCAGTTAGCCGGTGAATTACCTAACATACCACAAGAGAATGTAAAGGATGATAGTGGTAAGTTAAAGCAAGTTGGATTTGCATGGATAATGACTACCATGCAACAGTATTTCGAGTTCTATAAAAATGATAGCTGGACTCCAATCTCGGCCGAGCAAGTAAAACGTACTCTTGTATATGAGGATGATGATATAAGAGTTTTGTGGGTGAGTAAGTTAGACCGCATGGTTGATACGTTCCAACAAGGCACAATGCCAATGGATCATAAAACCATGAAACAGAATCGTAGTCCTATTTTGTTAAACAATCAGTTCATGGGTCAGTGTATCTCGGCTCAATCAGTACGTATGTGTGTTGATAAAATTGGATTCCAGACCACGTTAAAGCCAGATAAGAAGTTTGTACGCGAGATAATGAATTACAACCGCGAGCAACTGGCCGAACAAATTCAGACAATTGGTTATTACGCTAAGTATCTCGTGGACTTAAATAAGCATGGTTACTTTCCACCACGGTACATCTATTGCGATAAGTACAATGGTTGTATCTTTCGTAGGGTATGTGAATCATTGCCGAGTGATAGAGAACGTATGCTGAAGCTTCATTTTGTAGTTGGTGATGAATGGAATCCTGCTGCTGGTGAAGACGTTGGTGATGATTGATGCTTACGCATGATTAATGATGCGAGGTAACGAGCACATGAACGAGATACCAACTGATGCTGAAATCGAGAAACATATAGACAAGTACATGACTATGATGGAAGCTGATTTAGGTCAGGACATTATACCAATCGTAATAATTCTGATGTGTCGTATTACGGTCAAGTACAATCTCGATATTAATTGGTTGATAAACACAATTGTCATGGGTTATAACAACGAACTGCCACCTGAGCCTGATATGAATGGAGTGCAGCGATACGATTCCTGATGCTGCGGACAGCATGATTAAAAAGGACCAAAATGACTAAGAAACAAACTCACATACACAAATACGAACGAGTAATACTAGGGAAGAATAACTACACAGTCTTTCGATGCATACTACCTTTCTGCTCACATTATATTCGTGAGGAACTTGCTGCTGGTAAGGCATGTCAGTGTAATCGTTGTGGAAAAGAAATGACTCTCGACAGTAAAGCAATGAAGTTACGTTTTCCTCATTGTCATAACTGTACTAGACCCGTTCAGGCTAGATATAAAAAGAGAAAAGATTTGCATGATGCGTTAGCTGATTTGGCTGCACGTATTGGCACGGGTACTGATGGAGGTTAATAATGCTTTTAACGTGGCTGTACAAGTTATGTTGCTGGATAGAGGATAATTGGTCGGCGCGGAACGATACTTTCATCTCAATGCAGCATCTAAACGAAATATTACACGATAAAGGAAAACAATGATGACAAGAGAAGAACATCTTAAATGGTGTAAGGACAGAGCAATACTTGAACTAGATTCAACAGGATTACCATCGTCAGCTATTATCTCAATGATGTCTGATTTAAGGAAGCATCCTGAGAATAACAGCGAAACATTACAAGCATTATGCGCAATGACACTGATGACTAAACCAAACATGACACGTCAGGAAGCAATTAACTTTATCAACGGATTTAATTAAATGCCATCAACATTAGCCGAAGTAAAAGGTGACGCCTTATTCTTTATGTTTAAGGGTGAACCAGGAACACGTAAATCAACACAAGCACTAGGATTCCCAACGCCACAATACTGGTTTAGTCACGATAAGCATATGCACTCACTTGTATTACCTATGAAAAAGTGGGGCATTGATGCTAAACAGGTTCATTTCGATAACTATACTGATTGGGCGGCGATGGAAGTTAAGCTTAAACAGTTTCAAGAAAAATGTCCATATAAAACACTTGTGGTAGATAGCATTACGTCACAGGGCGATTCGATTAACGATCAGACAATACAACTTAAAGGTTTACAAAAAACTGCTGAGGGCGGTGATGCAGCGGCACGTAAAATCGGTGGAATCGAAGTCAACTCGTTAGAAGATTATAAAGCAGAAGCCACAGCATTTCGAGACAGCATAGCCTACCTAAAAGATATTTCGCAGTTCCATAAAGTCAACGTAATCCTTATAGCTCATGTCGTAGGTTCGAGACCTAATGAGGCTGCTAATTCAAGTTATTTTACTCGCATTGTAGTTACTGGTGGCAAAGTAATCAGCGCCAAGATACCTGCATATTGTGAGGAGATATACCATTTCTACGTAGAGCCAAACGTAGATACTAAGAAGGAGGGAACATATGCTCTGATTACGCGTAACAATGGTAGTGATTACGCGAGAACAGGATTACCTCTACCACAAAAGATTGAATTTGGTGATAATCAGTTGTATGAAAGGTGGGTTAAGCCGGCTATTATTCAATTAGATAACGAAAAGCCGGTATCTAAGTTTTAAGCAGTATAAACCATGACGATCCCGTAGTCGGGGAACAACAAACCTTAAAAGGAAACGAAAAAAATCATGATTGAATTCACACAGCGCGACATTCTCCGTGGTAAACTTGTCGAACCCGCATGGTATAAAGGTCATATCGAATCGCTGGAAAAGAAGCTCGCCGCTAAGGGTGATTCCACCAACTACAACTATGAAATCACATTGCTGAAGAACGCGGACAATGGTGATGAGAAGTTTGCTGGTGTTCCCGTCACTGTCAACTTCAATACCAAAGCAAAAGGATTCATGATTGGATTCTTTGCTGCAATGGGTGCGGAAATTACAGCCGGTGCGCGTTTCAATGAAGATAACGCGGTGGGTAAGGACATTGAGCTGTATATCACCAACGAGGAATACGATGGGCGCATGATTAACAAGTGCAAACATCAGTATCGTCCAGTTGGTGCTGATGTTTCTTCAGTTGGTGCGTAGTTAGTAATTAATGGATGGTTGGCAATACGCTCGGAATCGCCAACTGCTCGCTATTACTTTTCTCTTGGCCGGGGAGTAATAAACAAAACTAGAATACAGCTTCTAGACTCCATCGAGTTTTTATGTCATTCGTATATGTAATGCCGGTAAAAGGAGATAAAATGACCGCAGAACCGACTAAGAAAGAAAAAGAAGAAGTAATTAAGCCCGTCACCGATGAAGATGAAGATGACGACGATGATATTGAGTTTGATGAGGAAGAAAAAGACGACGAGAACATAGATACGGAAGAAGAATCTGAATAGCTAATGAACGGGACTATAGTTATAACTAGCTGTAGTCCCGTCTCATATCCTTTCACAGGACCAACATGCATCCACTTATTGAACGATTCCAAAAAGAAACTGACTGGAAAGATAAGTGTCTGCTACTAGAAATAATCCACATTAAATTTAAGCAATCGAGAAGGTTATGGCGTATAAGAGATACCGCTCGTTTACTCAAATTGTCAGTTGGATTAGTCAGTGAAGATTTGCAATTGGCCCGCGCCCTTACTTCAGAACAAATAGACAATAACGTCAAATCACGCAACCAAGCAATTAAATCATTACGAGGCAAACAAAAATGATGCTCGGAAAACTCGTGCGTATTCCAGTTAAGGATAACAGAGAACAGTCATTTGCATTTATTCGAGGTGAGGATAACAAGGAATATTTTCTACACAAATCAGACCTATTCGACAATTGGGATGAAGTTAAGGAAATGATTAAGAGTAAGGGTGAGGTTACAATAGAGTTTGAGCCTACGCGTAGTGAAAAAGGTGGCCGAGCTAGTGGTGCTAAGGTTGTTCGTTTCTAGGGTGATAAGATGTACGTATATGTTCCTGGTATGGGCAATCCATATGCACGTATTGCTATAGTTGGTGAAGCGCCGAGCTATGAGGAAGAACAGGCCGTAAAACCATTCGTAGGTAATTCGGGCCGAGAAATGGATAGGTGGTTAAAGGATGCAGGTATCAATAGGTATGAATGTTGGGTTACTAATGTGTGCAAGTATATGGTTCCGCCTGCCAATAAAACAGGTAAACCGATACCATTTTGGACCAGAGCAAAAACCGTAAATATAGAGAAGCAGCAGCAAATAGATGAGCTTTATACAGAGCTGCATAACCTACCTAACTGCAATCTCGTAATAGGTCTCGGTGCCACGGCATTAGAAGCACTAACAGGTAAGAACGGAATAACAGATTACCGCGGCAGCATATTAAAAGGCATGGGTAAGAAGGTAATATGTACTTTTCATCCAGCCCACATATTACGCCAAGATGCTGAAGTTGCGGGTTACTGGCAAAAACAAGTTGCATTACATGACTTGAAACGATGTGCTGAACAACAGTTCTTTCCTGAGTTGAGATTGCCGCGGCGTGATTTGAACATATGTAAAAGTTCACAACAGCTATTAGAATTCATTGAGAAGTATAAAGGATATGATAGACCGGCAGTAGATATTGAGGCTCATCCAAATGGCAGCGGAATACCAATATGTATAGGAATTTCATTTGATCCTGCCGAGGGATTAACAGTACCTCTCTGGAATGAAGATGGAATTAGCACTATTCCGAATCAAGAGTTAACCCTAATTTGGCATCACTTATCCGTATTACTGACAAACAATGACGTAATAGGGCAAAACTTCAAATATGACCAAGACAAGATTAGACGAATTGGCTTTATCATACGGTGTCTTGCTTCAGATACAATGCTTAAAGCCTTTGCCATTAATCCTGAATTACCCAAAAATCTTGCATTTAACACGTCGATATACACTGAGGAACCGTTCTATAAGAATGAGGGCATGTACGACGGGACTGTGGCTGACCTTTTATTGGGGTGTGCTAGAGATGCGTGTGTTACAAAAGAAATAGACCTTGCTATGGACAAGGATTTAGACAAGATGAAGATGCGTAAGTACTATGAAAACTTCATCATGCCTTTACACAACTTGTACCTAGACATAGAAACAGATGGATTTCTAGTCAATGAAGACAGAAGAACAGAACTACTACAGAAATATATTGCGTGGAGTGAGAAATTAGCCTATGAAAGATTCAAAATCGCGGGGAAAGTCGTCAATCCGCAATCGTGGCAACAAGTCAGGTGGTTCATATACGAGCACCTTAATTGTCCTGTACGTGAGGGAACCGGCGAAGAAGTCCTTACTAGCCTCTTTAATCAAGTTAAGAAAGAAGTACAAAGGCAAGGAATTGTCAATATACTGGATTCCAGACGCGTCGAGAAAACTATCGGAAATTATTTGATGGCGTTACCTGATTATGATGGCAGGATGAAAAGTACGTACTACTTGTGCCTTGAAACCGGTCGTACTTCAACAGGATTATTAGAACCACCTATTAGACCTGAACATCGTTATAAGGACGCAGACACAGGTAAGCTAAGGAAGAAATGTATTGGCACAGCATTCCAAACACTTACTAAACATGGAGATATTGGTCAAGACGTCCGTTCTATGTATATCGCGGACAAGGGTTACTGCATCATTCAAATTGACTCATCACAAGCTGAAGCCCGCGTAATATTTCTGCTGGCTGATGAGGATTTGAAGTTGTTTGATGAACACGACTTACATGCATTAACAGCATCATGGTTCGTAGGTGGTACTGAACAGGACTGGTCTAAGAAAGTATTAGGTTACGAACATCCTAACAGATTTCTAGGTAAAACATTACGACACGCTGGACATTTAGGTGCTCATGCTCGCCGCGCTAAAAATGAAGTCAATACACAGGCTCGTAAATACCGTATTGATATTCAAATCGGCGAGCTAGAAGCTGAAGTCGCACTAAGAACCTTTCATCTTAAGCAGCCCCGTATAAAGAGTGTTTTCCAAAATGGCGTGAAAGACTGTATAGATAGTACCAGACAATTACGTGCTGCGATTCCGTATGGTGTTGATTCAAATGATGCACCTGTTAGAACATTTTTTGAAAGGGCCGGCGATGAACTTTACAGGCAAGCATTCTCGTACATACCACAACGGTCCATTACAGATAATACTAAATGTGCAGCTCTCAGAATTAAGCAACGGATACCAGACGTTCGTATCATTGTTGAAAGTCACGATTCACTTACCTTTCTTGTACCTATTAATGATGTATCAAGTCACGTTGCTGTATATAAAGAAGAAATGGAACGGCCCCTTGACTTCTCGAAATGTAGTATACCGCGAGGTTCGTTAGTAATACCATGCGAAATTGAGATAGGTGATAATTACCAGGAATTTAGTAAGTACAAATGAGATACCTACTCGAAATCACCATCACAAAAGAGAACGTCGAGGAGATAGGTGTACCGACCTACTTTAAGGTTGAGGGTAAGAGTCTAGTTGAATTGCTATCTAAGTTACCATTGATTGTAGCAAATCATGTCAAGAAAACTGAAGATGAATTACGAATTACACTGAGAGATGATGATATTCCTTTCTAAGGCGAAACATGGATTTTATTCAAGAGTTAATGGACTCTACGGTAGAGTTAGAATCGCCACGTTCTTTCTTTTATTGGGCAGGATTGGCAGCAGTATCAGCAGTAGTAATGGATAATGTTTGGTTGGGCCGGGGCGAGCAGGAAGGAAGTGCAAGTAACTTCTATAACCTGTATCCAAACATATACGTACTGTTACATGCCGATAGCGCAATGAAAAAAGGACCACCAGTTAATCTAGCAAAAGACTTAGTTAAAAAGGCAACTAATGGTTTACCTAAAATAATTTCAGGACGGTCAAGCATACAAGGAATGTTAAAGGAATTAGGCACGGCGCAGACTTTGCCAGGTGGTAAAATTCTCAACAAATCGGCAGGGTTTATCGCATCGTCAGAATTCACGTCATCAATAGTTGAGGATAGAGCAGCCATGACTATCCTAACAGACTTGTATGACAGGAATTGGAATGATGGTGACTGGAAAAGTTTGCTGAAGATGGAACAGTTTACTCTTAAAGATCCAGTGCTTACATTACTAGCAGCAATTAACGAGGCACATTTCGATGACTTTATCGGTAACAAGGATATTCAGGGCGGGTTTATTGGCAGGATGTTCGTAATAGCGGAAACACAAACATCAACCTTAAATCCTCTCATTGATAAACTGAAACGAGTTCCGGACCGCGCTAAACTGATAGCATATTTACACACACTTACAACACTAAAAGGACCATTTAAGTCATTAGCAGGTACACCACAAGGCAGGTACTATCACGACTGGTATATGGATTTTTACCAGAACATTCGTGCTCAAAAAGTAAAAGATGATACAGGTACTCTAGGCAGGTTTGGTGACAGTGTACTTAAGGTCGCAATGTGCTTGTCACTATCTCGAAGCACCGAATTAGAAATAGACATGACAACTATGCAACAGGCTATTGCAGTAAGTGAGAAATTAATCGCTAATGTTCGTAAGACTACGTTAGGTAAAAAAGGTAAAGCTGAGAACCTATATCTCAAGACATTGATTATGCAAGAACTACTTACACGAGAGCCGCATATGATTACGAGAGAGAACCTGATGAAGAAATGCTTTATGCACTATTCGTCAGTCGAGGAATTTAATGAAGTCGTAGGCGTGTTTCTTGAAATCGGCATGTTGACTGTTGAGAATCGTGGTGTTCAGGTAGTATTCATTATGCCTGACAAACAAGTTGAATTACTTAATGACCACATTAAAGGTAAGAAAACTATGGGAGGTGAATGATGCCTATGAATGAAGATTACCGAGTACCTATTGATCCCGAAATGAAACTTCTAATGAACAAAATTGCCCAAATAATAAACAGTCAATTACCTAAAGGCTGGGGATTTGCATTGTTTTTAATGCAGTACGGCGCGGACGGTACCATGACGTATATAAGCTCGGCCGAACGTCAAGATATAGTTAATGCTATGAGAGAGTGGATTGCTTTAGTTGATAGGCCACATTAACGTGATTTACGAGGCTCATAACTAAATGAACCTAATCCTGGTTTACGTACTTTTTGTGGAGGTGGCTCATCAAATACCTGTATAGATTCACCTAATGCCGCGGCCCCAACTATACCCAAACTACTCAATATGACTGGTATAGGTATAGGCTTGCCATCTGATGTAACGAATCTAGATAAGGGTATACCAAGCTGAGCCAAATATGCTGGATCTTCCTGTGCTAAATCGGATAGAGTAGAAACCAGATTAGGCGCGAGCATCTTAAAGTAATAGTTGTCTAAATCTACTCGCTGCATTTCCTCCATAGTATCTTTACCAGATATGGTTTTACCTTTAAGAACCGCATCGTAACCTAGTCCAGTCCACGGTGATAGTTTAGAACGAGTGAAATTAGCAGCAACATCAACACCAGTTTCAGGTCTGTATCCTTCACCTAATTCCGTTGTTTTCTGTGTAGTAGGTGAAGTGGAAAGCCTAGACAAAATTCGTACTGTGGCTACCATAGGCTGTTGCATACCAGCCATAGTATCCATACGAATGTTACCTATCTTAGCCTTACCGAAATCACTTGACGTTGGGTCTAATGTAACTTCAGCACCAGCAGCATGAGCTAATGTTAGAAATGATGATGTATATAGAGCTTGACTAACTAGTGATTTGGCTACTTCTTTCTTAATTGCAGTAGGTGCCTTAGCCCATCTAACAGGTGCGAGTACGCCCATATCTAATCGTGACTTAGCGAATCTTACGCTAAAGGAATACTTATTTAGAGTCTCGGCCGCAGCTTCAAATGATCCTAATGTAGCCCGGCCCGTAGCTGTAGAAATAAAATCAGCCGTATATTGCAACAACTTCGGGTCATTATACGGGTCCATTCCCATCTTCTCATAATTCAAAATCATGTTCTCAAATCTATCTGCTCGTAACGTATTGAGAAATCCACTATATGCTCTATTACTAGCTCTTGAACCGCGACTAAGTAAACTAGCTTTACCTAATGCTTCTTTACCAGGGTTATTGGCAGGATCAAACACATATGTCCTTGCGTATTTAACATCCCCTTCCTTCAAAGCCCTACCAAGAGAACCTAATGATGGTATATTTTCCATCCAATCCGACATGCGATTTTCTTCTTGTTTGAGTAGCCCTTTACCACCTTTTTCTAACTCAATCAAACCCGGATCATATTTCTTCATTATTGCGTAGGTTTTCTTGGCCTTAATCTTAGCCATAGTTTCAATGTAACCCTGCTCAGATCTCCATGAGGTATACATATCATCAAAGGCTCGCCAATACTCACCTGTATATATCAATCCTTTACCCTGTCTTAATGGTGCTGATAAGTCTAATGTGGCCCAAGATGCTTTAGGGAAATTCCACATCTGAGTAGTTACATGATTAATGAATGTCTCACTCTTACCCGCTGCCTTTAATCTCTTTTCCGCAGCATCAATCATTTCGAGTGCTTCATTTATATCTTTAGGCACGAAATCATTAATAGACTGTTCGGCCTGTGCTGATGGTGGTACTGCTGCTGATTGTTCTTTAGCAGCTTTTATAGCTTGTGGAGGTGGTGGTGCAACTTCATCACCAGTAACCATAGCTGAAGTTTTACCTGTCTTTTGTGCTATTGACCGTTGAAGATCATCAGCAATAGATTGACCTTCTTTACTTATCATTGTTGGTGCCGCGCCGGGCTGTACAGGTAATTCATCAATATTACCTAGTCCTAATCCACTATTCATGCCTTCTTGAGGATTATAAAGACGAGGAATACGTGCTGGTTTATCTAATGGATGACCAGTTAGTGTAGTCTTGATTTGTCCTCTAACAGTTTTACCCGCTGCCATAACTTCTTGCTCAGTCATACCCGTAGCATCCATGACGAACTTCATATAATCAGCATTACGCTTACTCGGCTTTTCTTGAGCTACGATGAAAAGTGCTTTGTCAATATCGGATTCAAACTTAGGTTCATAGCTGGTCGTGCCTATATTGTAACGTGGTTTGGCACCAGCTAAATCGTGAGGTAATTTTGCGTCTAAATTACGTGGTACCGCACCGAGCTTTTGTGGTAACTGTACTTCTGTTCCCGTAGCTAAAGGTGCATTAGGAATTGCTTCAGCAACATCAGGCACAGGTATATAGGTACGCTTACCTTCCGCGTCAATTGATAACCTATATTTCGGCTTACGTGTTGGTGTAGTTGCTGTTGGCGTGCCGGTAATATCATCCAACTTACCAACAGCAGTAGTAGCTCGACCAATATCATCAGCTAGTGGTTCAATTTCAGTCGCAGCTTTACCTAGTCCACGTAATTTATTAAAAGCCTTAACACCTTTTAATGCGGCGAATGAACCTAATCCAACACTAGCTAAACCTAATGGACTTGTAGCACCCTCAAATAAAAATCTACTTGCTGGCTCAGCTATTCCAGTAGGATCATATTTACCTATACCCTTAAACATTTCCTCTTCTTCAGGTAATAAGGGAGTAGTTGCCCAATTGTATGCTCTTGTTGCTTCCTTTCTAACTGTAGGTAATTTTTCATTGTATTCCCGCATAGACATAGGTTCAGGTTGAGGTAGAAAATTACCTATTACCTCACTTCTAAAGTCAGGCTCTCTAGTAATTTCATCTCTAACTTGACTAGATGGCTGTACAGGAAATCGTGGGTTACTGATTAAGCTGTCCGGTTCTGTAATGGGAGGACGTTCTATTGGCTTACTACCACGCTCAGATACAATACGGTCAATATCATCTCTTGTCGGCGGGGTAGGGTCGTCCCATTCAAATTCGATTATCTCTCCAGTACGTTTATCTCGAACTTTATATGGGCGTGCCATTATTATCTCCTACCTATCACTGAATAATCTCATAAGGATTATCTTCAGGTTCTAATTCCCTATCACTAGTAAAGGCTGGAATACGCATACGTAAACGACGCTGAAGTTCTACCTCAAATGCACGTGTATCCTTTACAGCGCCGGTTTTAGGGTCAAGCCATTCAGGATGTTCATTCTTTAATTCTTCTTCAGCAATCCTACGAGTAATTCCTTGTGATGCCGGTGACATAGGTTTGGGTTGGCCTAGTCTATTCATATAATTGGTATATGCAGCACCACGACCAGCATTAGTAGTAGCATTTTGAGCCGAGGCATTAGCACTAATTCGTGATGAACCAGCATTCGTTTTCAGTATCTCAAGTCTAGCAATTTCGTTTTCAGAATCATCATCCCACTTTTTCTTTTGGGCTTCTAATCTATCTCTAGTTATTTGGTTAGTAGCCTGTCGTATTTCCTGGTCTATAGTAATACGTTTAGTTGCTTGTTCGGCCCGGAGTCTACTTATCTCGCTATTAGCCCACTTAACCTTTCTATCCTCATCTTTATCTTCTTGGTCAGCTATTTGTTTCTGATATGCCTGTCTAGTTTTCTGTGTAGCATCCTCAATCCTAGCAGCAGATTCTAATGCACTACCTTTACGTTCATAGTCTTCCACAGCACGACGATATGGCATCTCATTAATTGACTGAGCAGCTTTAATGCCTTGTAATGCACCACCAGAACCGCCAGCAGCACCACCAGCTAATCCAGCTAACATACGACGCCATATTGATGGATTGTAATCTCCGGTAGATGAATCGGGTACATTTTGTATATGTTGTAGATAGTCTGTCATCGCCGGACCTTGCTCATATTCATAATCATCGGTACGTCTATTACTAGAAGGACGCCACGGCTGTGTAGGACTTTCTATAGGTTCTTCCTGTAAACGTCCCTCAAACGCATTAGCATCACCTAATGGACCTAAATCACTAATAGGATCAGATACACCAGGCATTCTTTTACGTCTAAGGTTACTTCTACCAAGAAAATCATTAGAAGTATACCCACCACCACTTTGATCATCAGTAATGCGGCCTAATACAAGATCACGCCATCCCATTTTAATTCTCCTTACTTATGACCAATACGATGGCATACCAGCTAATGGACCGCTAGAAGATTTACGTTTCTTAGCAATAGCACCACCAGCTAAACCTAAAGCAGTAGAAGCTCCACCAGTTGCAATACCAGCACCAATACCAGCAGCAATATTACCAACTTGAATAGCTCTATCCCATCCCGAAACATTTGGATTATAGGATGCTCTCTGTTGATTATTATTAAGCTGACCGGATTGAGTCAATGCACGATTACGATAAAGTTCATCATCATAACGAGCTAATTCTGCCGGTGATGAACCATACACACTTTCCAGTCCTTCTAAACCTGCCAGCTTCATTTTGTCTCTATACTTCTGGTCTTCTAATATATTGCTACGAGATGCATTAGAAGCTGCTGCTGCACTACGACGATTAGCATCAGATATTGCTTGACTTCTAGCTGCAATACCTTCCAATCCACCATAACCAAATTTACCTATATCAGTCATACCGCCTAATCCAGCTAAACGACCTGACTGAGTTTTACTTGCTATATCAGATTCAGCACCGGATAATGCTTGAGCACCACCCATACGATTACTTCTAATTTGTCCCTGTAAACCTAATTCTGTATCTCTAGCCGCACCTGCACTAGCAATAGCAGCATCTCTAGCACTACGAGCAGATGCAGTATCAAGTCCTACACCATATCCACCTGATGAACCCTGACGACGCTGCATTTCGTTCTTAAGATTTCCATAAAAAGCACTAATCGGCGCAATACCTCTAGCTCTAGTTTGTGATATATCACGGTCACTATATCCACCCGTTTTAGCAAATTCGTCAAATACACCTTTACCCCTTATACGTTCTATCATTTCAGGAGTTAGGCCACCCGTCTTACTAAATTCTCTATATCCACCTAGAGCTTCATTTATACCCTTACTTAAAGGTTTATATCCAGCTTCTAATGCTTTGAATCGTGGGTCTAATGATAGTCTAGGTGCGCTTACTCCACCTCCACCACCTGTACCATCACCCATACCACCAGCTAAACCTTCACCACTAACTAAACTTCTATAACCAGCAGTAGTTTCATCACGTAATCCCTGTGACCATCCGTATTCAGTATCTCTATTAGGCTGCAATACTGATTTAGCTTCTTCAGATTCACGTAACTGTCTATTACGTTCTTGGTCGATAAGGGTGTTAGTTTTCTTGCCTTCCTTATTGCCCATTTTTTCCTTCTTCCTTTTCGTCAAGTTCACAATTTAATATCGGTCCACATTTGCTCATGCCAAAACGGTTTACTAATACATCAGCAAATATTTCGTCAGATGGAAACATATAGAATCTTTCAAATCCCTTGTCTCTAGTAATAAACCTGGCAGCATCGAGTAATTGACGCAATATTTCAACCCGCTCATTAACCCCTAAATCAAGGTCAATAATCATAACGGCTTCAAGTATTGCTTCAAGTGCTCCAAAACCTACTATCTTACCATCATGCTCCATTACAGCAGCAGAAACAACATGAGATAAATTAGGACGAGCAAATGTGCCCTTATGACACCTATCAAATATTTCATCGACCTGTGCGGCATCTTCTGGTTTGTATTTTCTTATAATCATGTTTTACTCGAATTAGGGACCGTACCATATTGACTACAGCACGGCCCCTAAAAACTACGCAACTACGATTACTTTCTTCTTTTTAGTCTGACGACGAATCAATGCAGCTAGACCACTACCGAATAGAAAAATAGAAGCGGGTTCAGGAACAGCAGTAACATCAGCAATTTCACTCTGACCACGGCTAATGAGTGAATCACCAGCCAACAAAGTCATATCGAAACCCAATGTCATAGAAAACAATGGTCCGAAATCAATAAGTGGAAACGGTCCACCATTATGCGAAAACGAATCTAGTGTCTGTGCTCCAGCAATATCAGAAAAGGAATCAATCATTATTCCTTCTCTATCTGTAGCAGTCTCGCCGCCCTGTGCATTATTTGGATCATTCCACCATGTATATGTGGTAGAAGAACCCTGTGAACTGACCCACGTACCTGAACCTGTAGTAAATCCTTCTGTGGCAGGTCCAATAAAGTCAGTAGCACCAATACTAGCCTGTAGTGAGATAGCTAGTGCTGTAGTATTCAGAATTGACAGCGACGAGCTTGACAGAATATTGGTAATACCATCACTAGTTTCGGAATGCAGTGAACCTTCTACCTGCAATCCACCAATATTCACGGAATTAAGTGACAAAATACCGACAAGAGCATTATCGTCAGTAAGCTGTACACCATAATTACAGACTGTGTTATTGTCAGTAGCGCAAAACAACACGCCACCTATATCACCGGCCAAAATCAAATCGGCTTTGGCAGGTGTTACTGATGCAAGTAGTACAGCGAGTGCGAGTAGAATGTTTTTCATTTTCGTCACCTTATCCTTTACTTTTACTTTTACTTATGGTTCTTAACACGATTACGCATGAACAACATGATACCTGTACCCATTAAAAACAAGGATGCAGGTTCCGGTACTTCAGCAATAGGTGGCGGTGGAGGTGGCGGATTACATGGCTCTACTGTACAATTAGGATTAATCACACCACCAACAACACGTCCATACAAAGCAAAATGTGACAGAGAACCTTCCTGTGTACCAAATCCCCAATCACCTGAAAATGTTAGGACTGGTAACAAGAAAATGGCCCAGTAAGGATTTTGTCCATCCTTAATGCCAATAGCGAATTGGTCATATGCTGCTGCCAATGCGCCACTAATCATAAAGGTTCCATCATCATTACCGGCATCTGCTGTATATGAGAAGCCATTCGCTATTGGATTTTGTCCAGCGCCTTCCCATCCATCTCCCCATATAAGCTGAGGACCGCCATCTAAATAGAAAAGCGCTTCAGCATCAGTGCCCTGTATATTTTTATCGCCAGGATCATATACACAGGCTGTTGCTTGTGTAACGTAATACTGACGTGTATATGTTGGTGTTGCCGTCATTGATGCATCAGATGGACATTCATTACCAGCCTCATAGACCGGTATTGCATATGTCTCTTTAGTGTAAAGCATCAATGCAAATAGTATAAAACAGATACACATAACAATTTTCTTCATTTGTCATCGCTCCTGTCATTATTCGTACGTTTACCGGGGAAGCTGTTTACTCAATCCACAATAATTATCTCCTTTCATCGTTTCAAATTAGCAAGCCGCTGAAGATAAGCTGTTTCAATGTTATCAAGGTCGAAGCTCATTTTGACTTGAGATTGATGGTCTATTGAGCAACCCTTGTTATACGCGAATTCATGCACCTTAAATAGTTCATCCCAATTATAGGTATCTACGGGATTATTATTAGCTCGGGCACCATCCGAATTAGCTATACAACGATTAAAATCTACGTCTATATGCCCGCCCGACGAATTCTTCTTATCGAAAAATTGCCTAAATGTTTTCGGTCTATCTCGTGGCTCATCCGCAAAGTTCTTATCCAGAAATGACAGAGATTTCCAGCCATGATAATCAATCATATGGTAGTTCTGACCTATCTTCATGTTCTGGTATTGACCCGGAGTATCTTCATTACGATTGACCATAAATCTAGCGGCCGGATTGTGATTCCTAATATAATCTCGAACTCTTTCGTGAAGTTCTTTCTCAGGATATTCATTACCTATCTTGATTGTAATACCACCATTAATTTTCCAGATAGGTGCCATCCAGTCTAGAAATAACTTCAATGCACTATCAGGACACGCAAGTAATGTAGCATCATCTTCTTGTCGTGAACCGTCGTATTTACCACCCCATCTAACACCATTATTGTTATTACGCCACGGACCTAAATTAGCGTCTGGTACGCCACCGCCCTTTTTACGATTAGACCAGCCGTATAATTCGAGTATGGTGAGAATAACATGAATGTTGTGACTATGAAACTCAGAAATAACCTCATACAATTTGTCTTGATATTCTTGATTAAAGTTGCGTAAATCCCAGGGCCGATTAACTATCCACGGCCATGTACCTTTTGGGCCTTCCATATCTTGCCATTGAGCTGATAGTAAATTTATGCCGGTCATTTCCATTCTATTTTCACTTAACAAACTAGCAAATCCTTTATAGTCATAGTGATTAGCCATGAAGCAATTTGCTAGTGAACAACCAAGTCGCGGGAACATATCCAAGTCGGGCCGACCTACAGGAACCTCACTACCTAACGATATACGAGTAAATTCTTCCCACGAGCCTGTATTATCCGTAGTCTCAATAGGAATAAAATCTTTATCTATTCTCGCTGTTAGTAGCTTGCCATGAAACGTAGCTATAAACGAACCCATCCATTTGAAGTTTTCCCATGCCCCTATTTCTGTTGCGTTAGTTCTTAGCTCGCCATTTAGGTCAGCAGTTAAGTAATGACCTGTTTCTGTTTTTAGTGCGAAACAACCATTAGGCAGCTTAATTTCTTCAAATGTTTCAAAGCCTCTAACTTCTTCTCGATTCGCACTGATAGCCATACCATTACTGATATTGCCACCATATTCAGCACTGAACAGCCTGTCATTGATGTTAGCTTTTATGGCAATCTTCATGTTCCCTCACTTATTCAGTTACTTACTAGATGAAAAACAATTAATAACAGGCTTCCAACTAAAATCAACATTGGTCCGGCGAGCACCAAAGTATTGACCATTAGGAGTATCGTCATTTATCTGGTAATAGGTCCAGAACTTGAGGCCGTGCTTTATACCGAATTCAATCTCTTTAGCAACATTTTCCTCAACGCGTGATTCATTAGTGTCATTGTAACCTGACTCACTACACGCTATATCTCTACCCCAAGCAATATTCTTAAGACTACGCATCTCATGATCTCTATCCTCAAAACCCTGATGCGATTGCCAGAAGAACATGTCAGGTGTGTAGTGATGATAAGTAATTACCACATCGCCAGGAATACCCAACTTAATGAATGCCTCCAACCACCTTAAAGAATCCATGTCCAAATTACTAATAGCAGGACCATGTAACCTATTACCATTAACCTGACAAATCTCATACGCTTTCATGAAACTTTCGTGATATGTTCGAGGTAGCATATCACCATCAGGTTCATTCCCCCACTCAATATCACAGTTAGCTATGTCGGATAGTATTGTGTGGTCACTGATAATAAGTAAAGGGTCGGCGTTGGCTAGTCGTGCTTCATTCAACATCTCTGTGCATACGTAATGAGTCGAATTCATACCAGATAGACGGAAATGTTCTATGCCTTTACTAACTATTTCAGCACATAGAGCATCACCAATAGTACCTTCAAAATGGGTTTGCATTGATTTAAGCATATTAATTAACCGTATTACGCTGACAAGACTCAAGCCAATCAATAGTTTCTAAGGCGCGCTTAACTGGTAAACCTGTAGACCATGGCACATTTGTTATGTATTGATAAAGTATATCGAATTCAGGTATATCCACATGTATCGTCAGATTACCCTCATCATTTAGTGACCGTTTAGGCTCGTCCGCTACTATCTTTTTACCACAAGGATATTCGTGGCTAATTGATTCAAACTTACCCATCAAACTCATTTCACGCCGCATTATTGACAGGCTTTTCTTTTGGATTAGTGAGCCGCCTATAATGAAACCCTCATAAGTAAATTCAAATAGCATCTTACCTTTGTCATTGTTGAAATCTAAGATCATAAAAATTAATCCTTTTTACAGAATACCATGTCCAAGTATAAAGGTGTATGGTCTGCCGCAGTTATAGAACCTGTTAATCCTGGTGTAGTTGCTGCTGTACTGCCACTTACGCCAACTGATGCTTGTGTTGATATAGAACCTGTACCAGAACCTGAACCTGAGCCACTAAACGAATGAGTATGATTTCCAACACTATCTGTAGTGGCGGTAAAGCTATGTGTATGTCCAGCACGTGACATATTACCCGACGAACCAGCATCACAATTCATTTGTCCAGCAGATTCACCACCAGTCGTAGCACCAACATCATGACTATGACCACCACTACTACCCGTTGTACCACTAATAGTAACTGAAACTGATACAGAACCAGTAGAGCCACCGTGATTATGACTTGGTATTGATAAAGTTCCTGATGCATGTGTATGTGATGCTACAGCAAATGAATCTCCATGTGTATGTGATGAACCACCGCCAGCAGCACCATAAACAGAAGAACCACGAGGAAATCTACCATCTAATGCAACTACACGAGTCCAACCAGCAGGACATGACACATCGAATAATGCTATCATTCCTGCTGGTAGTGTACCTGCTGGAGCACCCCATGTTTGATCTCCACGTAAAAATACACCACTATTAGCTGCTCCATTTGCCAATCTTGCGGGATTAATTAGACCTGTCGCTATGTTAGCTGCATTAATAGCTGCTATTTGAGAACCATCAGCAGTTATTACCTTACTAGTATTTACTAACGCACTTTCTATATTAGTCATTCCAACCATAGTGCCGCCAGTAATATCTACGGCATTACTATTTTGGACTGACATTGTGCCGAGTCCTAAATTTGTACGAATACCAGCCGGATTATTAGAACCTGTACCACCACCTGTTACGCCTAAAATCATATCATTCCACACGCTACCTGACCAGCGTTGGAATGTTCCGTTTAGATCACCATTGTATCGTATCGCATTAATAGGTAAATTACTACCTACGCCTGAACGAAATAGTGTTATGGTATCAATAAACTTATTATTGATTGCCTGAATTACTCCAGCCGCGTAATTACTAGTAGTTGTTGGTAATAACCAATTTTCAGGCATTTTCTTCGCCTATCTCATCTAACCGTTTTTTGCGTTCTTCCTCGGTCATATGTTTCATTATCAGCATATTTTCTTGCTCACGTATGTTGAGTTTTCGACTAGCTAAATACTCCTCAATATGACGTTCTAGCTTACGACTTTGCTTGCTTAATAGTTTCTCAATAGTCGCACGTTCATCTTCATCACAGGTTAATATGAATTTGTCGCTGATTGGTGTAATGGTAATCATTTCTATCACTTAATGCTATTAGGGTCTACGGGTGGAATATGTGGGTCTAGCTTTCTTAGTCTCTCAATTTCAGCTTTACGAGCTTCAATTAATTCAGAAGTCCAAATCGCGATAGCTATCTTTTTAACCCAATCAGATTCATTAGTAACATCATCACCCACATCAACAACATGACGATGATACATTCGGTGTAATTCCACACCATCTTCCTCAACTATAGTATCTTGACGGACCTGTAGCACGCCATTCTCAAGCACGTTGATTAAGCCGGTGACGATTCGTTTAGTTATCATTAGTTTGCTGCTAGATAGGAGGCAGTAAAAATTATATCAAAACCACTAGCAGCTATATGTGCTGCCGCTAAGTTAGTTATGGTAGTTTGACCACCAAAAGTGCATCTTATATCCGCTGAAGCAGAACTTGGATAAGTTAATCCTCCCAACCAAGCCATACTAGATGCTAATCCTCCCCAATGTGATATACTAAAGGAACCATACTCACTTATTGGTGTAAAAGGTAAACCCAGAATAGTTAATACTCCAGATAAGGAACCTTTACTAGCCATGAGTATCCTACCATTTAAGAGAACATGTCTACCTATCTTAATATAGTTACCTGATTGGATAGTATAAGTGCCAGACCCAGAGCTAGCAGTATAATATGGAGTCCATGTTCCTTCTTCATAATCGTCTAAATGATTAGCTGATACAGATGGTACTTGTACTACTGGAAAAGCTACGACTCCACCTGAAACGGTTAAAGTTGTCCCAACAATAGGAGCCGGAACACTTAGACCACCATCACCCATGAACGTCGGGCCACCACCGATATAAGCACCAGCAGCATTAAATCTCTCCCAATATAAATGTCCTTGGTCGTAAGTAAGCACTCTCCACTGTTTTGGTTCTGGAGATGCTTGCGTTGCCTCAAACCATAATACGCTATTGGCCCCTTTTATCCTACTATGGGATGGTATTTTAGTTTGTGGATATGCCCAAGCATTATCAACATCAACATAAGCAATATTAGCTGGTAACGTACCTGTATGCCCAGTCAAATCCAACTTAGTCCACGGACCTGTATCAGTACCAGACAAGCTGTACTCATAATACTTACCCGTTGTATTATACCGTATATGCATTCCAGGCATATTAAGTAATTCCTCTACACTTCCAACTTACAAAATAATCTACTCGTTTACCTGACGAATCGTACACTAGCACCTTAAACGATACTGGATTAGGTATGTCTAGGAAGTCATATATAATGTAAAGTGGTTCAATACTATCAGCCGTTACCGTGATACTATTTACGTCTTTAAATATTTTGTTAAATAATACTACCGTCCCACCAACATCGTCCTTATCAGCATTAGCCTGTCCGCTGTCTATTTCTGATTTTACGTTCAGGTCAATTCTTAAATCGTAAAATTCTAATAAAGCTGTAGGGTCCGCGCCGGTAAAGGTCATTTCTATCTTGGCATACCGCATGGACTCCACGAATAATGACCGAGCACTAACTGGAGTCGTGTATGTACTTCCATCTATACTCGTACTGATTTTACTAGCAACATTCATGGTCCCAGCAATAGGATTCTGTGACCAACTTACATTCAGAATTACGTCATCAAATACCGCACCGAAATCAAATATTCTAGTGTAGCTTCCTGTTAATGGTGTAGGTTGTATGTAAATTGGATAACCAGCATCAATTTGTTCTTGTATCGTAGTCCATAGATTAGTCTCAAAATGTTCTAACCAGTTCTCGGTTAAATTAACATTGCACAATAACCTATTATCTTGTACTACGGTATTAACTTTAGTTCCGCTTAGGTCATCAAGTCCTTGTGCAATTAAATCGAAATCTGGTGGCTGTCTTACTATCGCACTTATTGTAGCTTCCGGGCCGACATTACCAGCTAAATCAATAGGAACAACACGATATGTATAAGTTCCACCAGCCGTTTCAAATACTATGGCAAAAGTTCCATCCTGTCTTCCAATTGATGTTGATTCACGATAAACATTATAATATGCGATATCCCACGTACTAGTCGGTATAGTCCAGTTAAGTAAGACATTGTTATCAATTACTACTGCACTCAATGAAAACGTACTAATCGCTGGAATACTTACGTCAAGTGGTAACGCATTCTCACTTACGTTACCCTCGAAATCTATTCCCTTAATCCAGTATCGTGTGGTGCCTATTGGTAGTGGGTCGAATACGGCTGATAATGTTGCTGTTGTAAGTAAATGCGATGACGTTTCCCATGATGAGCCACCTTTTCTTATCTCATAGTGAAATATACTTAAATCAGGTTGCTCCCATCTCAGTACGACATTACGACGAGTTAAGGTGTAGTTAAATATTAATACGTTAGGCGCAATAGGTAATCCGCCCTCAGGTATTGCTTCTAACTCACTTTTAATAAAGTCAATATTAATATCGAGCTTATCTAACGCCTTCGTGATAGCACTGAAAGCCTCGTATATGCGTGGTTGAGTCCGCTGTAATCCCGTTATAAGGGATTTAATGCGGTCAATCTCGTTCATTACGCAGGCCGTTGAGACCAAAGAGGATTGTAAAATATGACAAGGTTATTAAGCTCAAAATTAGTATTGATATTTGCCATTGCAAGTCTAACAGCCATTTTTTCAGATACATAATTAATTTTTCTTGGTATCTCTATGCCTGGTGTTGGTAGTAAGTCAAATGATGGGGGATTCATTGGTCTAGCATTGTCCTCAGAACTCAACTCCACTCCAATAGTACCGTTTCCACTAATACGCATTGACAGATAATTAAAATGATTAATAATTCCATTTGATTTTTGTGGTGACAATCCAAACTTGATGAAATTGGCAATAGCAAAACCATTATCATTTTTCGCTGTTTCCGATTCACGATAAATGTTGTCACCACCAATTTTGAGTACCGGATTCTTATTCTCTACGTCTACCACCATTGTCGTTGGTGTCCACTGACTGAATGACCATTTTGACCATCTAATCTTTTTATAGTCAAGACCTTCATTCGCATCACCAACGAATATTAAATTAGGTTCTGTTGCCGCGCCGTAAGGAACCAAGACATATACGAGCTTATTAATAGGGTCAAACTCAACTTCAATCTTGTGGAAATTAGGCTGATTAATGTTACGCCACAAGTCTTCTATTTTCCATGACAATTCGGGTACATGAAACGAGCCGTCATACATTATCAAACCACCACGAGCTGCCACGAAAAATCTATCTGACGACGCACCACTACTATCTAATATCGCACTGATACCATGAACCTCAGTGCCAACACCTTTATCAAGCATTATTACGTCCCAAGTATTAGGCTCACCACCATTATCAGACGTAATATACGACTTCAAACTTTTGGTAATACCCATTAAGTCGCGGTGTTCTACTATATTCGTTACCCCACTAGCTTCTTCTGGGTCCACAATAATAGCACTATCAGTATCATTAAAGATTTCCGGTTCATTTTTGGGACTGACACGTAATAGGAATTGATTATTATCAAAATTACCAACAACCATTCGACCTTTGTAGGCACCTAGCACCAATCCTGCTGGTATTTCGTTAAGAACATCAAATAAGTATAAAGCATCTTCAACTAACTGTGAGTCATAGAAATTAACCGTAATTGTGGTGCCTACGTTATCTGGAATTACGCCGTCAGAAATAAAGAAATACTCCTGGCCGTACTGATTTCCGTCATAATCTAGTATTGCACGTGTGGCTATGATATGTCTTCTTATTGTGCCAATCGGACCTGTGGGAACACCTGATAAATCAACTTTCTTATCAGCAGCGGCGGGTACTAATAATTGTGCAAAAACAGCAGGTCCGGGCTTACTGTAAAATCCACTAACTGTCTCGAATACTACAGCGAATAAATGTGTACCTGCCTCTACGTTTCCACTTAACGCTGAATTAGTTGCTACTAATGTGCCTACTGGTTGAGTACCACCTGCCGGACGCATAACAGTACCATCCCATACATATATCTTCTCATTCGGTAAGCCTTTAATTCCGTTGTGTGGAGAGATGTATACCCGATTAAACATGTTCAACGCTGAGAAATCAATCATACCGGCAATAGTAAGGATAGGTGCGGATATATTCACGCTATCTACCATTACGCCACCAGGTTTGAGAATTAACATACGAGTGGCTTCATTAATTCTCTTATATAAATGAATGCGTAATACTGGACCAGTCGGCAAAAACAAGTCAGTACCATCTCTAGTAGTTACACCATTCTCAGTAAACTTAACATTACTACAATCCTGAAAATGGTCCGGTGGCGTGCTATCTTCCTTTCCACGCACATAGAGACCCTTAAAATCTCTTATTGGGAATGGTGTGTAATCTTCGTGCATGTTTTCGCTCGCCGCTCAAAGGATTAACGAGATAGAACAGACCTAAACGGCCTACGACGCACAGGCAACTGTTGAGTATTCTTTATTTCAGTAGCAATCATTACGGGTAACAAACGACCTGCATCAATATCTAATGCATCTGCACGAGTATTGTTACCACCTATGTATCTGCTGGCTAGTGATGCACTTCTATACGACAGAAATTCTAATGAACTGTTGATTAGTATTGGACTATTTTCGTTATCAAGTAATGGAAAACCTTTCATGTACTTTACGAGTACTTCTCTAGGCGTAGTTACACCAGCGAATTTAATTTCGTTTTCACGCCATATCCATCTACCTACTATTGGTCCGGGTTCACTACCTTCCCATTTACCCATAGTCATTGGTGTATATGATGTTTCACCCGGCCCACGTTCGGACAAATGAATAGGAATTACCATGTCATTGATTTCGTTTATGGTAATTGCCTTCATACCTACGTCAACTGGTACCATCTGAGACAATTCCTTGACCGCGCCGATTCCGTTTACCGTAAGTTGTTTTTCGGCCTCACCATAAGCAAGTTGAATAAATGGAAGCATGACTTCATTGGTATAGATTTGTATACCAGTGTCGTTCAGAAGTACACGAGCTAATTTAGCTACATCAATGACTTCCATTTTCCTTACCCTTTATTACCAGCATTAACATTGACAAATCTATCTTTATTCTGTTCCCAAAGAGCCTTATCAAGCACGTAATTACAATTCGAACAAATTATCGCCTTAGGATTGACAATAGTTTGACACATAGGACAAGCCATAACATTCTCAACTTCCGCATTAATGTCCCACGGCTTATTACGCAAGTTGAGTGCTTTTGCTGCTTTCCTTTGTAATTCCGATACAACTCCCGGCGATTTGATTTGCGCGTAATCAATGTCAGCCTGTCTTACAAGTTCCATAAACCAACGTCTTTGCATATCACGTATTTCAGTGAGTTGCTTGAAGTGTTTAGCTATTACTTCTACCTTATCAAGTTTACCAACCAAATACATTAGAGCAGGTTGAGAGTACCCAACATTGATATTTATGCATGAATTTACCTCATCACGTACTATGGCTTCAGCTATCTCTCTACTAAGCATAGGACGTGAAATCCATCCATCACCACCTGGGCCTAAATCATTTCCAGCATACCACCAGCAAGTAGCCGGGCCGATATGAGATACGACGCAATCATTAAATCCGTCCACTACTTCTGGAATATAGTAGAAGGATGGATTGACGTGTGGAATTAACTTGTGTACCGGAAACGGCATACACGATACGACTGTACAAATATCATATTCATTCTCGTTCATCGTTTATCTCCACTATTATTGTTAAGAAATACGGGTTTAACGAAATTTACCTTTTGATTCTTCATGTCATGCACGCCATCGTTACCGCCGAATAGTAATGCTTCAGTTTCTTTTATATCTTTTTCTTTTGCATCGGCTTCTTCTTGTTTGAAATTACGTTTCTTGCCGTGTAAAGCATTACGAACACCCTCTAAACGACTTACAACAACTATCTCAACGGCTTCCCACACAGGATAAAGAGGATTACGGTCCTTATCCATAAATGTCCATAAAGGTTCGTAACTACTTGTCACAAATGGTTGGTCAGGAAAATCACCAAACCTTAATTCCTCTAAAACATGCTTTCCGTCTATGTAGTCGTACTTAGCAACTTCCTTTAAGCAAGTTTCTTCTCTTAGGAATAACGGGCCGACATAAACTTCAAACGTGCCATACCTTTTCTCGAATTGTGTGTCACTGAATACAACGCGAAAATTAGCTCGGCCATCAATAGACTTGCCGAATCGTTCAATTAGCCGTTTATTGATGACCGAGATGTTTTCCATGACTTATTTTTTTAGAGATAGACACCAACAAAGATGCTCAAGTCCATATCTAGCTGATTTTGGATTATCACTTCCACAATCACATTTAGACATTACGAAATCGGACCAATTACCCATTTCTTGAGAGACGGAATCCATATAAAGTCGCATGGACGATTTTGTGCTACTGTAGCGCCGACCAGTATATTACCAGTCGTACCGAATATCACCGCGCCGTCCACTGGAATTATAGTGACTTTCGTGCTATACTCACTTAACGCACCAGTAAGAGTATTGACCTGTGTAGTGCCTTTGAGAACAACTACATCACTAGTAACACCAACTGTAGCTGCGGAATTCTTTTGTTCGATGCTTCGTTTTGATACCATTCCTGGGAACATTTTTCTCTCCTACTTATACTGATCATTATTTGTGTATAATCCATGATGCGTATGAGAATGTGATGGATCTATTGGAATAATCGAATGAGTATGGCTTGGTGGACAGCACATTGAGTATGGATCGTTGTACGTATGACCATTATTCTGTTCTACTGTTTGCAGTTGTTCTTTAGGTTTAATAGGCGTAACAGCACCTACCGCAACAGCTAACAAACTACCAAAGAATCCTCGTCTATGCATAATACTCCTAATTAAGTAACGAATAGGGTGGCGCATGACTGGTACACCACCCTACCGACTTATTGGTGCTACCTCTCCAGCATTATGTCGGCAGTATCCTCCCAACTAAAGCTGAAACACCAATAAATATCTATCTCCCATTTCATTAGTAACCAGACGGAATAGCAAGACCATCAATATAGGTTTCACCAGCAGGATTCATTACGAAAATGTTCATTCCAGATGCAATGTAGAAAATATCCGCGGCAGCAACACCGCCATCCGTATCTCTAATTTCGAAAAACTTACGGCCCTGTTTATCTGTATAGTAACCTACAGGCTGTACTTCACTTCTACCCCAATTTGATTCCACAATGAAATCAATCCGGCGCTTATTCCAACTAAAGTGAGTACGAACAGGTGCTCCCGCAAGCTGCATATTGTTCTGGTCAAAATACATATTGAGACCTTGTGATTTCGTAGTCATATTGATTACGCTCACAAGTTGACCAGTACGTTCATAAGCATCTTGCTGAACAGGATGCATCCATGCTTTCATTGAAGATAGTGCATCCTTACCTACACGATTACCAGACTTATTGATAGCCTGTCGTGCAAAAGGTAGAGCAAATGCAGCACCGGCCGCATTAACACGATTTGCTCTAACTTGTGGTAATGTGGCCCTATCAAGTCCAAGCCATGTGCCGGTGCTCGCGTCTGAGTGATGATATAGCACTCCAAGCAATGATACAGGTGGAGTTGCGGTTAGACCAGATACGACTAATTTATCAGTTGCGACAGCAGGAGCAGCTACTGTTGCATTGAATCTGACCTGTTTATTACCAATGTCGTAAAATTCAATTGGACCCTCACCAGCAACCGCACCTAATGTAGAGAACGGTTTACGTGTGGTTAGTGCCGCATTGTATACAGAATAGAATGACGCATCTCGCAGCAAACGAATATCGAATCCATCTCCAGTAACATCATCAAGCGTATATGTGTCTTTACCACCAGCAGTAGATACAGCAGTAATAGTACCAACTGTGCCGGTTCCATCACCCATAGCAAGATTATCCATGTGTTTGCGATATTCTGCCATAGATGTTGCTACGAGATGTCTAAACGTACTGAGAACTGCTTTTCTAGCTGAATCAGTGGCCCAATCTGATTTACGAGTCCATTCCACACCCATTTTATTATAGGCTACAGGAATAAGACCTTTATCGAATTTCGGACCAGTACCACGACCTAATCCACCACCATCTGGATTGAAATGACCAAACTTTCCACCTGGTCTCAATTCAAGTGGAACTCTCATATCACGTGCGCTAGTTTCCGTAGCAGGTCGTTTAAGTATTGTCTGAATAAACGTACCTTCACGCTCAAAAACCAGACCTACTTTTGGATGCGTACGCTCTAATTCATTTGCAAGCACATCTGCTTCATCTGTTGGCATTGTTCCTACCTCATCTCACTATCTTGGCACCTCACTAATATGTTTCATATAATATGGTTTAAGGTTTATCCATTCAGCCCGCGCCACCAAGCGGTTTTTAAGTGGACTTCGCTTACTATGGACTACCTAAAATATCTTCATCAGTAGTATTCTTCCAATCTATCTTCTTAGGATCGTTTGGAATCCTCTTTACGTTATTATTTCCACCGCCACCGCCCGACGTAATAATCTTTTTCTCGTCTTTTCTTTCCACACCACGCTGACCGTCAGTACGAGCCTCACCACGAATTTTACTTCTAATGGCAGGCATAATTCGTTTGGCTTTAGCTAAATACGTGTGAGCAATTCGCTGTTTTGCCTCACGAGTAAAGCCTTCTTTATGAGCTTTTTTCCATAGAGCCGACATTTGACCCTGGAAAGCCTTATCATTTTTCAGTGTTTGACCAATACGGCTCATTACCTTATCTGCTAGTGCCTCTCGAACAAAATTATTGTAGACGTTATCCGGGTCAAGTCCTTCTCGAATCATTTCGTCTAGTTTTTTCTCAGTATAATCGTATATGGTCTTAGAATGTTCCTGATAACGAGCTTCCTGTTCTTCTTGACGTTCTTTCTCAAATTTAATACGTTCAGGGTCTTTCTCTTTCCGCGCCGTGCCATTAAAAGCTGGTATTTCTTGTGCTCCAAACACGAAATTACTCAAATATTTCGTAGCCAGTAAGAGATTTTTATCACCTGACTTACTTGCATGACTTTCTGCTGCTTTTAGCGCACTAGCAATAACAGGATCAGTAATGCGATAATACATGTCACTGTTATTACGTCTAATCTCAGTGAGCATGTTAGATGCAAATTCTTCCGTCTTACCACGCTCTGTTTTCTCAAGAGCAGCTATAAGCTCAGTAGGATCTCCACGTAATGTTGTGGCAGAAATATCATCTAGTATCGCAGCCTTCTCACGGGCCTCAGTTGCATCCTCTACAGAACCGAATATTTTGTTATATTCACGATTCTGGAAAATTACATCCTTTAGCTCTGGGAATTCCTTAAAAATCTTAGGGTACGACTCTTTGAGAGCACGGGGTGTAAGATCCTTTGCCTCAATAACTTGTTCTTCAGTTTTCTTTTCGCCATCCTCTTTTTTATCATCTGTTTTTTCGTCTTTCTTCTCGTCTTTATCACTATCTACATCACCGGATTTAATATCACGTATAGGTTTATCTTCATCTACGTCTTCATCTTCACCTATGTCATCATCTTTAACAGGTTTATCATCATCTAGGTCATCATCAACCTTATCGTCACCTTTATCAGCAGCATCAGCAGCATCAAATTCACCTAAATCACCTAACGCGCCGGACATAAAATCACTACCTACAGGTTCATCCGGTGAGTAGAAAATGGGTAGAGTGAAAGTAAAATACTTAAGCAACATTTTGATCTCCCTGCTGTCTATTTTCCTGAATAGGTTTACCTTCAGCTTCATCAACAGCACCCATTTCGGCTTGCTGTTGTTCAAGTGAGGCCATTACTTCTTTATGTGTACGAGCATGTTCTTTAACGAAATTGTAGCCTTCGATATTGGTTAATTTGGCATCTTGACCGTATGGACTATTCATCCAAGCAGTACACGCCATGTATTCAATCTCATGGTCATCAAGATCTGGATCAACTGGTACTTGTATTCCTTCCAACATATCCTGAATTTCGTTAAGTTGTTTATTACGACTATCATCACCAGGAATATACAGTTCAGGAAAGCCTAGATACCTTGCCACCACACCAGCATTTTCGGGATGCGTAATTACAGCTCTAACCGCATCGTCTTTATATTCCATCAACTTAACAAGCGCATCTTTTTTCTGTGTAAACGACATTGGGAACGCGCTATTTGTCTCCGGTTCAACACTACCAATCTTTCCATGTAAATCAGCACGCCTAATCCAAACATTAACCCAATTAGAACCAGACTTCTTAACCATCTTTTCGTCTTCTCGCATCTCGTTAATGAATATACGAGTTGCTTTCTCTGTAACTTGTGCCCACCATACGGATAGTACTTTCCACGAGATCGAAAGGCGCTGTAATGCACGCGCTTGAGACGCACTATATTCTGCGTACGTTTTACTTCCACCTGCTTGCACTCCGCCGTATATAGATGGAAAGTCGCCTAATACGAATTGTCCATCTTGGTCTAATGTTTTCTTAAATTCCTCAGCTTCTTTCGGATATACGGCAGTCTTTAATGTTGTGAATGCGTCACCTAATGCTCGGCCCGGTGGCATTGACTTAACAGGATATACTTGGCCCGGTGCAGCTTCAGTCTTATTGTACTTATCAAAATCAACTACAGCAGGGTCAGCCCACGTCTCAGGTATACCATACTCCATTGACTGTAATTGAAGTATAACTATCTCACTTCTAATATCCTGAACTGGCTTAACTGGTAATCCTAATGGTTCCGCGTGAATAAAATTGCTTAATGGTGACTGCGTAAGAATCCAATGATCGTCAATAGATTCATCACCACATTCCACAAACTGGTCGTTCATCATCAATATGTATACACCGTGCGGAAACAGCTTCTTTAACTTTTTAGTGACCTCAGGCGAACTAGCTTTATTAAACTGCCACGGTCTTAACCAAGCTCGGCGCCAAGTAACAATTTCAGAAGTTTCTTCCCAATCAAATTCTGATTCAATACGTGCCCATCTACCAGTTTCGTACTCATTTCCGCTGTTACCTATTGCTATATCATCTCCCGCAATTTCCTGAGCATATTCCTTATCTGACTCAGTTTCGAGTATTAAATAGCCGATTTCTTTCTGAGTACGATTGAAATGAGGTATTCTTACGTTTAATGCACCATAAACCTCAATACAAGGCCGCGGCTTATCTTTTTGCTCGTAGCCGATGATAGCTGGTACTTCTTCCTCGACGGTATCAATGATGGGTATAACAACTTGCTGACAATATTCACACTGAACCAGGCCGGGCACATCTACGTTTTCATATTCACCAGCCGCACCATCGCGTACTGAAGCAGATAAATCAGCACCACATGTAGGGCATATATGAAAATCGTTGTATTGCGTCCTCTTTCCATACGTAGGAACCTCATACTGACCGTTTTCTGGTGATGTCTTGCTATAAACGTAGGCCGCTACAGTTCCCTGGTTGTACATCAGATACAGTGCTCGTATCAAAAGTAGAATACTTTTCTGTTGACGAGCTATTAATGCGGAAATTTGTGACCATGCTTCAGCAGTCCGACAATCGTTTATATTCTCTCCGTCGTCAGGTACGAATATAGTTGATGGCAGGTCTTGACTGAGAGCAGCAATTATGCTCTCACCATGCGCTCTATAAATATTGATAACTTTATCAGCATAATAAGTATCGAGTTCCGCATCAAGATCCTGATCATTTACAGAACGCCAATCTTTAGCTCGTTCATCCCAAAATACGTTCTGTATATTCTTCCAATACAAATCAAGTAACTTCAATGTGCGTAATTGTCTATCTCGCACACTTTGGTCACGTGTTTGGATGTTCTTCAGTAGAGTTTTTAGCTCATCCTGAAGTTCTACGGGTATTTTCTTTATCATCTCGGCTCGCGCCTCGAACTAGTTACTTTTTAATTGCTTTATGAGCTATCAACTTAGCAAAATATTGTATATGTTCCTTCATCGCCGGTCCTAATTCATTATAACTCTTACCAGTTTCTTGTTTAGCTAATTGTTCTAGAACTTCATCCATTGTCTCGGATACTTCTACCGTAAAAGTTTTACCAGTACTAACATCGTTTACTTTTAATGGCGCCGTGCCCATATCAATTTTGGGTTTATCACTAATTGCCTTCATTATTTCGTCTTGCTGTTTTGAAGTTAAATCAAGCCAACTTTCCTTACCATACCATGCCTTAGCTAAAGACTTTTGCTTAAATTCCGTTGTTTGGTACTTCGTTGCTTCCAATGATGCTTTTACTTTAGATTCAGGAACCTGCGCCGTGCCTATTGACGCTTTTACTTTTGATGAACTAATAGGCGGATAAATCTCATCAAGTATATCTATTATTTCTGGATTATTTTGTTTAGCTAACTTAATATCGTCAGGATCAGTTAGAGTAATCAAATCTTCATAAATATCATCAACGTTTTTCTTAGCTTCCTTACCTAACGCATCATAGTGATTAGCATAATCGGCTTTGGATATCTTAAACTTGATTTCATCTTGCATATCCGGTGTTATTACTGGCTTAGGAACAGACCATTTAGTAGCTGCTTCAAATCCTTCTTTATCTATGCCCAAGTCATCAAATTCAAATTCATCATCAGGAATCTCATAAGCCTTCTGAACAGCATCATCTACATCTTGCTTTTGCCAATCATTTAGGTTCTCATATTTTTCTTTATACAGCTTTAGTGCTTGTTTATCTTGCTGTGTTGATACAGATTTCCACTTCTCTGCATACGGTATCAGTTCATTTTGAATGTCTTTATCAGTTTTAACGTAATCCTCATAACCGAAATTCGATTTAGGATTAGTAGTAAATAGTTTATCACCACCTAAATATATTTTACTTCCCTGACCTTCTTTATCAGCCTTTTGTAATGCCTCTGTTTTAGTCTTAAAAAATCCTAGCGATTCATTACCTCTACTATTAGGACTACGCACCTCATACGGAAACTCACCCATACTTCTCTGGCTTAATTTAGTGCCCCAGGGTGTTTCCATTTTACTTACATCTGGAAATGCCCATGAAGGCTTATTAACATCTGTGTATCGTATTGCGTCGAACCCTAATTTTTTCGTTATTTCAGGATCATTAAGTGGGATACGAATATCATCCATCTTATCGCCAATATGTTGTAAATCTAATTGTTCCCTCATAGTTAAAGGGATACCTTCTTTTAGCTTCTTATCAATTGGTCCTTGAATTCTCTGTAAATATGGTATTTCCTCAGCTAAATCTTTTGCTTTTTGTACAGTATTAAGTCTATCAGCCTCACCAAATGAACTTTTATGTGGTCGCCAGAGTTCTAAACCTTTAACTAACTTCTCAACATCAACAGGATCTTCAGGTAATTTGGTTAAATCGACAGCGTTTAATGATGATGGAGCTGTTACTGCTGTTAAGTTTGGTCTTGCATCTCGTCGATAACCATAACTTTCCACCTGAGTAGGTCTGTATGGGCTACCACGCTTATACATGTAATCTCGAATAGCGTAATCCTTATCTTCCGCGGCGTGCCCCATGTAACCTAAAGTATCTCGTCTATTAAAGTATTGAGGATTTATCTCTTTATATGTAGATGCTGAATCAGTAATACCAGGATCACCTCTCCATACAACCGGCTTACCACTTATTTCAGGTAATCCTAATTTCTTACCTAGCTTTAAGAAAGGTATTCCTGCTCCTAACGCTTCTGCACCTAATTTAGCACCACCATATTTAGCTGCTAATGCCGTAGCACCTTTAACTGCTGCTGGCCCGGCGATTGGTAAATAATCACCAATTAAACCTAATGGTGATGTACTTCCACCTACTTGAAATTCAGCTAAGCCACCTAGAAAATCACCACCATATTCTTTGGCCTTACTAATTAATTTTTCTTCTTCTTCCGGCAATAAAGGTGTAGTTGCTAATTCTAAGGGCCGAGCTAATGACTGTGCTACTGATGGATGCTTAGGTCTCTTAGGTAAATCTATTGAATATTTAGGAATACCTGCTACTTCTTCTTGCCGTAATGGGTCGATACCAAGATTATCAATATTAACGTCTGCCTGCCAATCATCATCATAAAAATTAGGTGGAAGTTCCGGGCCGAGCCTTTGTCTATTATCGCCTGACGGATTAGGTAATAATATATCATCCCTTCTATTACGTGACGGGAATCGTGGAGTAAAGAATGAACCTAAATCGAATGGCATATCACTTATCTATCGGCTTTTGCGATACTGCCTTACGACTAGATGCCTCAAGTGACTGTCTCATTCTAAGTGGTGACATTGGCTTATGAATTACTTGTCTATCTTCATCACTCATTACCGCACGACTAGCAGATAAACCAAGCTGCTCTAAAAACAACTTCTTGAACTCATCCCTATCTCGTTTAATTTCTTCTAGTTCAATTTCCATCGACAATATCTGCTGTCTATAAAGCTGAACAACCTCATTATGCCGTAATTCATACTGAGGTGGTCCAACTCTAAAAGCGTCTACGATGATACCGACGAACGCCGAAACCTTTTTTAGAATTAGCTGATTCCACAATTTCCATTTGTCTGTAAAATTGAGTTGTGTCGCCTGATTCATGTAACGTTCCTACTATTTTATCAACTACTTGCCGTGTAGTAAATTCATCTTTAGCTTCTCTTACATAATCATCAACAGATTCGAGCAATCCTCTCAGTGCGTCGTATAAGTCGTCACCCTTGAATTCAGCAACATCTTCTGTATTTTTATTCTCTTTTTGGTCATACTGACAAGCAGGTATAGTTTCCTGTAATTCCTCAGTCGCTCCCTCGAATAATTGGAGTTTCGGTAAGTTGTCCTCAATCTCGGGTACAAACATCGAATTGTAGGATTCGAATCGTTCTTGTCCGTAATTACGCAAAATAGCTTGGGCAAGTCTTTCGTTATATGTTTTCTCGAGGATTTTCGCATCTATAGTTTTCCATCTCAAATACTCATGAATCAACATCTTGCCACCAACACGGTCACGCTTACCTAAATTACATTGAACAGGAAAACCATTATTTAATAACGATTCATTAACCTGTTCTTGTATCGTTTTAGGCTCGCCCCGTTGTTGTACGGCGCTGTGGCAAATTACTATACGTCTAATACTGGCTAGTTCATTACGAGATAAGTTCGCAAGATCTCTGGTCCAGTCTTTAATATATTTATACCTTTCATTGTACACTCTATAAACGAAAACTTGTCCGTGTGGTGAAATTGCACCCCAAAGTATAGCTGTTGCAGCATCCCAACCCCAGTCAATACTGATAACACGGGGCCACCATGATGGTATTTCGAATGGTGATATAACGTGGCATGCATTAGATGGCTCATCATGAAAAGGTCTTATCCGCCATTCAGTAAAGACTTGCCCTAAGAAAGCATTCCAGTCGCCAAACGCTGCTCGACGTTCCGCCTCAGGTAATAATTGAAGTTTAAGTACGTATGTCGGGTCTATCTTCGGATTATCCTGTAACTCAGCCGGTACAAATATTCTTTCTAAGTATTCCCAGTCATTCGTACGCGGGTTGAATATTCTTTCTCGAAGGCGCTTAAACCCGAATGGAGCTGGTTTAATAAAGCGCTTATATACCCATGTATTGCCAATATTTCCTGGGTTTCCTGCGCTTCTAACGACGGCTGGTAAAAATGGGTCTGACGATCTAACTCGTGTAAAGGATAAGTACTGATACTGAAATGGTAGGAAATGCGTAAGCTCATCCCATCTAAGTAAATGATATTCGTCAGTATCGTATTCTCTAACTCCCTGCTCGGTTTCTGCGTGTCCGAGTCTATCAATAGCTCCATTAGGCCATTTCCATCTTTTCTTTTGCTCATTAAGGACCGCGCCGGTAGATGGATAATACTTACGTTGCCTATCTAATATTTCTCGTTCTATATCGGCATATGTACGACGCATGAACAAACCACGGTAATTAGGATTATTGTGAAAGCCGTAAAGTATAGGTAGAAGAACAAGTATCTCACTCTTGCCCGGCCCCTTCTGACCACCGTAAAATGCTTCGAATATATCGAATGGTAATCTTATGAATCTTTCCTGTTTAGCATTGGGCAACCACTTCTTTACTTCATCCTCAACTGGCGACGTTACCTGTATGCTCATGGTATCAGTAATGACAAGATATAGAACGCAAGTCCGGCCGCAATCAGATTATATTTTGAAGCAACACGTCCACTAGCAGCTATTACAAATAACACAAATGAAAAGACTAACAGGATTAAGTCGATGTTCATTTCTTTTCCTTCCCATTAACTAATCAAAAAGTAGTACGAGTAATAGTGACAGTTGTATCGGCTAATGCTTTAACGAATTGACCGTTAACTGGTGCGCCATTCGGACCTACATTTGAGTTGACTAGATTTGTGTAGGTTCCACCATAAGTAGAACAAGATTGAATGAGAGCCGCGGACAGTAAATTCCCGGGCCGAGCTATCAAGGCATATACTTGATTTGCCTTCATAACTGTTGACATAGCAAATGGTAGTGAGAAGGTATTATACGTTGCCATTGTTTTACCTTACACTGATGATGAGGTCTGCCGAATCAGTCAACAGCAACAATATTCCTAGCCCTATCCTTACCATCACTATTTTCAGGCGTGAATTCCACAGTGGTGCCTACAGCCAACTGATTAAACGTCTTAGTTTTTTCATTAAGATAAGTCCAATGAAAAAAATAATCTTTAGAGTCAATACCGCCGATGAA
>Ga0137313_1000033_pt1 | contig 46347 bp, 42 predicted proteins | sample EasRivERMZT166_2_FD_102287 | JGI IMG/M metagenome (GOLD analysis project Ga0137313, IMG submission 102287) | Soil microbial communities from meander-bound floodplain in the East River, Colorado, USA - East River MetaG ERMZT166_2 | ecosystem: Environmental > Terrestrial > Soil > Floodplain ...
GGACTACACGCAGACGGCGATCGATCCGTCGGACGACTGCACGATCTGGTATGTCGGCGACTATCTCAAGAAGGACGCGACGACGTACTCGACGAAGATCGGCGGGTTTCGGATGGGCGGTTGCCGGTAGGTCGCCTTACTTCACGCTAAACCGCGCGGCGTCCAGACGCGGATTGATCTTGAATCGTCCGAGACGGATGTCCTCGAGAGTCTGTGTCTGCGTGACGCGCTTCATCCGGTGCGGCCAGTTCACCCCGTCCTCACGCTTGAAGTCGGAGAACTCGAGCCTCCCGGCCACGTTCGGCCTGCCGCTGCCAGGAGCGTCGCCGTCCCACGCGATCATGATCGGCAGGTGCGTCGAGGCCTCGACGTGCAACCGCGCCGTGAACCTGTCGGGACCGCGAGCTTCCACGTATTCCACAGGACGCCCGTTCAGGTTGTTCGTGCCGTTGGTCACCAGCGTCCAGGGGTAGCTGTCCAGCGATCGCCCCAGCAGCGCGAGCGTCAGAAGGCCAAACTGCCGGCGCTGCAGCCGGCGCCCCTCTTCCTGGGCGCTCGAGTCCGGCGCCTGTGGCTCGGAAGCGACTGGCAGCGCAATATTCGAATCGATCCGCTGGATGAGTGTGTTTCCGGCAAACCCGTTGAAGTACGTGATGTCGATGTCCGCGGGCCCGGCACTGGTCACATCGTGCTCGATGGTCATGTAGTGGTCCGGCAGCAGCGCGAGCAGCTCGTACGACATGCTGTGCGCCGCGGGCCCGCGCGTCCTGGACACGTCGCCGCGGACCGTAAACGTCTTGATGCCCTCGAGAACCGTGTCGCCGCCAAGCGCGCGCCGCATGTCTGCAAGGATCGCCGACGCGTTGCGATCCAGCTGTTGCGCCTCGATCCCTACGAACAGAGCGACGACGGCAACTGCGGCGAGCGCCGGCTTCACTTCGCCTCCAGCGCCTTCAGCCCCTTCTTGATCGCGCCTTCAATCACGTTCACGCCGGCCGAGCCGCCGCCGAGCTCGGCATGGAGCACGATGCCTTCATGGTCGATGACGACGCCGGTGGGATAGCCCTGCACCTGGAAGCGGTTGATGATCTCGCGGCGCAGGTCGAGGAACTGCGGCCAGTCCATCTTGTTCTTCGCGAGGTAGTCCTTCCACTTCTGCTCGGCCTCGCGCGGGTCGGACGAGACGCCGATCATCACGAAGTTCGGGTTCTCCTTGTACTTCTTGTAGAGCTTCACGAGGTCCGGGGTGATCGCGCGGCACGGGCCGCACCACTCGCCCCAGAAGTCGATGAAGACGACCTTGCCGACCAGCTCCTTCGAGCTGAAGAACTCGCCCTGCATGCTGGTGAAGCTGTAGTCGGGCGCGTAGGTCTCGCGCCCGCGGCGCGGGTTTTCGATCATCCGCCCCGCCAGATCCGTCTCGGCCGTCTTCAGGCCGAGATCCATGTACGACTGAAGCGCCGCCTTGCCCTCGTCGTCGCGGTTCTGCTTGAGCAGCGTGAGGCCGAGGTTGTAGCTGGTGATGGGCGGCGCCTGCGGCAGCGCCAGCGCGGATCGGAACTCGGCTTCGGCGTCCTTGATCGCCTTGTCGGTGTTCTTCTCGGCCTGCGAGTACAGCGACATGCCGAGCTGGTTCCGCAGGATCGCCTCGAAGCGCTGGTCGCCGCCGACGTACTTCAGGGCTTCGCGGCAGGAGTCGGCCTCGCTCTTGTACGCCTTGAGTCCGTGGAACGCGCGCGCGACGCCGTACAGCGCCGCCGGCGATTTCTTGTCCATCAGCCCGTTGGCGTCACGGAACGCCTCGAGCGCGTCCTGCCAGCGGCGCACCTTGAGCGCGGCCTCGCCCTTCTGGAGCGCGGCGGTGAACTTGGGATCGGGAGGCGCGGCTTGCTGCGCTTTAAGGCCGGCGACAACGAAGAGCGTGAGGATTGCTGCGAGCACGCGACGAGGGGTTGGGCCCATTCTGATTTGCCGGGTCCCGCCGAAGCCTAGTGCGAAGGCGGACGCGGCCTCCATGCGCAGTGTGTCAGCGTTGCCGCTGATTCTCGCTCAACCCGCGCCCGCGAGCAAACCGGCGCTCAGCTCAGCATCTGCAGGACCACGTTGCGGCCTGCGACGCTGACCCCGATGTTCCGGCATTCGCCCTTCTTGGCTCCGCTGATGATGAGGCCGAGGTCCTCTTTGACGGCCCGCTCGAGCGCGGCGTTCAGTTGCTGAATCGACACCTTCGGAAGCGCCGCCACGGCGCGACGCTGGGCGTCGGTCAAGTCGAAGTGTTCCTCCAGGTATCTCAGCAGGTCTTTCTGAGCCGCTCGAAGCTCGCGCGCATATTGCGCCGTCCCTTTGATGGGCGAATAGTGTGCGTTGAACGGCCCGTCCTCGAGCGCCGGCTTGGCCGTCCGTTGAAAAATGCCCGCCAGGGATGCCCGCGGCGCCATCAGCACCGCCGTCACCATCCCCGCCATCCGCACCAGCCACTGCCGTCGTCCGGTCGCGTCCATGCCCACCTCCGGCGCTTAGACACGAGCGCCGTGAATCCGTTTCAGTAGGTACAATCGCGGCCGAGCCGGCTATTCGTCCATCATTGAAGCTCCGACCCGAGATCCTCGACGTCGTCGAATCGCCGCTCGTGCGAATCGCGACGGCCGCCGAGGCGATGCGCGGATCGATCAAGCTCTGCTACGGCGAATCGGACGTGCCGACGCCGGAGTTCATCTGCCGGGCCGCCTACGACGCGGCGCGCGCGGGCCACACCTTCTATACACACACCGCAGGATCTCCTGAGCTCAGGCAGGCCATCGCCGCGAAGGTGTTCGAGCTGCAATCCGTCAGCTACCGGCCGACCGAGGTCATGGCCACCGTTGGCGGGACCATGGCGATTCATGTCGCGATACGCGCGTTGGTCGGACATGGCGACAATGCCGTCATCGTTTCGCCGGCCTACGCCATCTATCACAACAGCGTGATCATGTCGGGTGGCGAGCCACGTCATGTGGCGCTCGCGGCCGACGGGAATCGCTTCGTCTTCGACGTCGATCGCCTCGAGCGCACGATCGATTCCCACACTCGCCTGATTCTGTTCAACAGTCCTTCGAATCCGACCGGATGGATGGCGACGGTCGCCGAACAGCAGGCGATCGCCGACGTCGCCGCACGGCATGGCGTGGTGATCCTGTCCGACGAAGTCTACGAGCGGCTCGTCTTCGACACCGACATTGCGCCATCGATGGCACGCGTACTCGACGACAAAGACCGGCTGATCGTCGTCAACAGTTTTTCGAAGACGTACAGCATGACCGGATGGCGGCTCGGCTGGGTGCAGAGCAGTGAAGGGCTGATCCGCCACCTCTACAAGGCTGCGGAGTTCATCACCTCCAATCCGACCGCACTCGTGCAGCAAGCCGGCATCGTCGCGCTCCGCGATGGCGAACCGTACGTGCGCGACCTGCGCGCGCAATTGTCGGCACGGCGCGCACTGGTCTCGGCCGCGCTTCGCGCGTTGCCAGCCGTGACGCTACCCGAGCTACAGGGAGCGTTCTACGCCTTCCCACGGATTGACGGCCTGACCGACTCGACGGCTCTGGCCTTCAAGCTGCTCGAGGAAACGGGTGTGGCACTGGCGCCGGGTGTCGCGTTCGGCGCGGCGGGGGAAGGCCACGTTCGACTCTGCTTTGCGGCGAGCGAAGCGACGCTCACGGAGGCGCTCGCCCGGCTCAGTTCCTTCTGGTCCCGGAAAGCCTGAGGCGCGCGGCGGCTTCCTTCTCCACCCGTACCCTGGAGTACACCAGCGGGAAGTAAACATCGTCCGCCCACAGTTTCAGCAGATCGCCATAGAACGGGCTGCCGGGCTGGCCGGATTGGCCTGGCACGTTGGCCACGATCGAGCGATCCCAGTCGGCGACGTCGAGCACCTCGCGGTAGCTCGCGCCGTCGGCGGCGAGCGAGCCGGCGCCGCCCGCACGCTCAATGGTCGGCAGATTGAAGGCTGGCAGCAGGCTGTGCGGGAAGCTGCGCGTGTGCATCCGGCCCCAGCGCCACGCGGCGGGGTCCACGCCCTGACTCTTTGTCAGCTCATCGATCGCGCGGCGCAGACTCTGTTCGTGCTGCGCCTGGCGCGCGGCGATCGGACGACTCGCATCGCGCTCCTCGGTGGAGGAGGCCGTCCGCCACGCGGCGTGCAGCGCGGCGGCCGTGCTGTCCTTCGCGAGCGCGCCGTCCCAGGCGGCGACGACCGCACGCGCGCGCTCCACGGCGATATCGGACGACGTCCAGCCGGCAAAGAGCGCGACCTCGCTCTTCGCGCGCAGCGACACCGCGTCGAGCTGCATGCGCCGGTGATCGTCGAGCGTGTAGCGCTTGCCGGACGGGATCAGCTGCCGCAGCCGGGCAATGCGCTCGAACTCGACGCCGTTCGTCGTCTTGAACATGACGGGCGGACCGTAGCCCTGGGGATGAATGTTGTGGTTGGCGGTCGCGATGTAGCCGCGATTCGGATTCAGGTCGCGCGGCAGATCCGTGCGGAAGCCATTCCACTCGTACTCGCCTGTGCCGGGCACCGGCAGCCGTCCGTGCCAGGCCTGCTTGTCGCCGCGCCGGTTCGGCGTCAGCGCCGACGCCTGCCAGGAAATGTTGCCGTCCACGTCGCCGCAGATCAGATTCTCGCTTGGCGACTTCCAGTACATCGCCGCGCCGAGGAACTCCTTGCAGTCGCGCGCCTGCGCGAGCCGCAATCCGCCGAGATAGGGCGCCGTGCCGGGCTCGAGCAGCGCCGACCGCAGCGCGTACGCGCGGCCCCGCGCGCGATCCTCGTGGAAGATCGGACCGTGGCGGGTGAACCGGAACTCGAGCGGTTGCGGCGCGCCGCCCTTCACGCGGATCTCCTCGCGCACCACCTTCACGGGCTCCCACGCGCCGCGAAACTTCACCTCGTTCGGATTCGCCGGATTCAGCTCCTCGACGTACACGTCCTCCTGATCCGTCCCGACGATCGTCAGCCCCCACGCCAGACGCTCGTTGTGGCCGAGCGCGACGCCGACAAACGGCGGCTCGCCCGCGCCGATCACGTTCCAGCCCGGCGCCACGAGATGCACGATGTAGCGCAGCGACGGGTTCGTCACCGATCGATGCGGGTCGTTGGCGACGACGGGCTTGCCGGTGGCGGACAACACGCCGCTCACGACCCAGTTGTTGGAGCCAGGGGCAAGTTCCTCGTACGCCTCGTACGTCTCGTACGCCTCGTACGAGGAACGTACATTCCTGCCTTCATTTCCTTTTCCTGCGGCCCACGATCTATACGGCTCGATGAGCTCGGGCTGGCTCGCGCCGCCGCGGCCGCCGCCGCGTCCGCCTCCCTGGCCTGTCGGAGGGGTCGTCGTCACCGTCTCGTCGATCGCCTTGATGTCGAGGCCGTCCGGCACGACGAGGTCGTTCCACGGATCGGGCGCGCGCTGGCGGTTGGCGGCGTCCGCGCCGAGGCGCGCGACGTTGCGCGCCAGCGTGAGCTCGGCGTTCGCGTCGCCGAACGTGCCGGCGCGCAGCACCAGCGTCTCGACGGTCCACGGCTCCGGCGTGATGCCCGTCACGCGGAACTCGACCGGCAGCTTCTTGGCGTTGGCCGTGATGAACGCGTTCACGCCCGCGGCGTACGCCGTGAAGATGCGCTGGCCGTCCGGGTGATAGCTTCGCCACTCGCGATCGTCCATCGGCCCGCGATACTTGAGCAGGCGCGCGGTGCGATCGCGGGCGACCGCAGACGCGCCGAGGATCTCGGCGAGGCGGCCTTCGCGCTCGCGGCGCCACATCTCCATCTGCCACAGCCGGTCCTGCGCCATCACGTACCCCTGCGCCATGAACAGGTCGTCGATGTTCTGCGCGTAGATGTGCGGCACGCCCCAGCGATCGCGGATCACCTCCACCTCGTCACGCAGGCCCGGCAGCGTGAGCGTGCCCGCAATCGTGGCCAGGGATTCCTTTGCGAGCGCGGGCCAACGCTCGTCACGAGGGGACTGATGAACGGCGGTCACGGCCGCGAACCCGATGGCTCCTATCGCGATGACGACTGTTCGCATGGGCACAGTCTAGAGCCGTTCCTGTAACATTCGAGACGAGCGAGGTCGGGAGGAGGTCCGGTGAAGTTCACGCTGGCTGGCGGGCTGTGCGCGATCGGGTGTGTCGCGGTCCTGGCGGCTCGACAAGCGCCCGACATCAGAGCCTTCATGCAGGTCACCCCTGAGTTCTGCACCGGGGGGCAGCCGCGGATCGAACACTTCTCAGGGCTCAAGGCCAATGGGGTCAAGGCCGTCATCAACCTCCGGACGCCGGGCGAGCATCGCGCCGACGAGGAACGCGAAGCCGTCACGGCTGCGGGCCTCAAGTACTTCAACATTCCCGTCGTCTACAGCGCGCCGAAGTTCGAGCAGGTGGACGAGTTCCTGAAGATCACCGACGACCCGGCCAACCGGCCGGCGTTCGTTCACTGCACGGCCGCCATTCGCGTCGGCGCCTTCTGGATGATTCGGCGCATCGTCCGCGACAAGTTCTCGTGGGATGACGCGCTGGCCGAGGCACGCAAGATCGGGCTGGTCAACGCCCCGCACCTCGAGGAATTCGCCAAGGGCTACCTGGCAAGGAAGAAAGGCGATGGCAATTCGCCAATAACCAATAGCCAATAACCAATAGCCAATAACCAATAGCCAATAACCAATAACCAATAACCAATAACCAATACAATTGGCCCCGTATCCGGAGGCAGCCATGGTTTCCCGTCTGAGTCTCGCGCTCGGTGTCTTGTTTGCCACCGCGGCCCTCCCGCAGGTCGCGCCCACGAACGACGCGCCGAATCCGTTCACCGCCACCGACGGCTGGGGCACGATGCCGGCCGGCCGCGCCTGGGGATCGACCAGCGCCGTGGACATCGACAAGGACGGCAAGTCGATCTGGGTCGCCGAGCGGTGCGGCAAGAACGCCGAGGGCACGTCGCTCAACGCCTGCTTCAACCGGCAGACCGGCGAGTGGTCGCCGCACGACGCGGTGCTGAAGTTCGACGCGAACGGCGCGCTCGTGAAGAGCTTCGGCGCGAAGATGATCGTGTTCCCGCACGGCATCCACGTCGATCGTGACGGCAACATCTGGGTCACCGACGGACAGGACAACTTTCCGGCGGCAGGCCGGCGCGGCGCCGCGGGCGCCGATCCGCCGCCACCGCCTCCTCCGCCGCCGGCCAACCCCGTCGGGCATCAGGTCTTCAAGTTCAGCCCGGAGGGCAAAGTGCTGATGGCGATGGGCAAGCCGGGCGGCAACCGCCCCGGCCAGCCACCCGATCCGGCGTCCTTCTATCAGCCAAACGACGTCATCACCAACGACCGCGGCGACATCTTCGTCGTCGAAGGCCACGGCGACGGCGCCGCAATCCAGCGGCTGTCGAAGTTCGACCGCACGGGCAAGTTCCTCAAGGAGACAGGCACGCGCGGGAACGGCCCCGGCCAGTTCGTCCAGCCGCACGCGCTCGCCTTTGACTCGAAGGGCCGTCTGTTTGTCGCCGACCGGTCGAACAACCGCATCCAGATTTACGACCAGGACCTCAACCTGCTCGAGACCGGGTGGGAGCAATACAGCCGCATCAGCGGGCTCGCGATCGACAAGAACGACATGCTCTACGCGGCCGATTCGGAGTCCGGGTCGGTCAATCCGGCGCATGGCGAGTGGAAACGAGGCATCCGGATCGGCAGCATCCGGGACGGCAAGGACGGCAAGATCCGCTATTTCATTCCGGATCCGTCCACCGCCACCCGGGGCACGCTCGCGGCCGAGGGCGTGGCGGTCGACGCCGCCGGTAACGTTTTTGGCGCCGAAGTCGGGCCGTCACAGATTCGCAAATACGTCATGAAGAAGTGATCTAGCGCGATACACCGGCGGGGGTTTGGCCGTATCATTTGCCGGATCCCTGTCAGGAGGCCTGTTATGTCCGTTACACGCCGCGGGTTCTTGAGAAGCCTCGGGCGAAACACAGATGAGCTCGGACTGGCGGCGATGCTGGCCGCACGCGGCCATGAAGCGCTGATGGCCCAGGATTTGAGCAACGCCCAAGGTGGCACGCAGGGCGGCGGCGCCGGTCAGGCCGGCGGCGGACGCGGCGGCGGCGCCGGTCAGGGCGGCCGCCAGGGCGGCGCCGGAGGACGACAGGGCGGACGACCCGCGCCTCCGCCGGGCGTCGAAGAGATCAAGATCAGCTCGAACGAGAATCCGCTCGGCCCCGGCAAGCACGTGCTCGACGCCATCGTCGGCAAGTTCCCCGAGACGAGCCGCTACCCGTTCAACAGCACGCCGAACGAAGGCAAGCTCGTCGAGGCGTTTGCCGCCTTCAACAAGGTCAAGCCGGAGAACATCACGGTCGGCGCCGGGTCGCAGGAAATTCTGAAGTCCGCGATGCGCGCGTTCACGTCGCCGTATCGCGCGCTCGTCACGGCCGCGCCGACGTTCGAGAACTGCACCGGCCTCGCGCGGCGGATGAACGTGCCGCTCTACGAGGTGAAGGTCGACTCGCAGCTCAAGCTCGACCTCGAGGGCATGCTGGCGGTCGCGCGCGGCGCGGGCCTCATCTTCCTCAACAACCCGAACAACCCGACGGCGACCGTGCACGGCCTCAAGGTCGTCACGGACTTCGTCGAGCGCGTGCGGCGCATCTCGCCGGACACGGTCATCCTGATCGACGAGGCGTACCACGATTACGTCACCGACGCCGACTACGCGACCGCGATTCCGCTCGCGATGAACACCCCGAACGTGTTCGTGGCGCGGACGTTCTCCAAGGCGTACGGTATGGCCGGGGTGCGCGTCGGCTACGCAGTCGGCCAGGCCGATACGATCAAGCCGCTCGCCCGCGTGAAGATGCCGTACAACGTCAGCGTCTTCGGCATCGCCGCGGCGATTGCCGCGATCGGCAACCCGCAGCACATCGCCCAGGAACGGGCGCGCAACACCGAAGTGCGGAACATGACGGTGAAGGTGTTCGAGGAGCTGGGCTGCAAGTCCACGGCCACCAACGCGAACTTCATCTTCGTGGACGTCGGCCGGACCGCGGCCGAGTTCCGCAACGCCTGCGCGAACCAGTGGGTGAACGTCGGACGCGACTTCCCGCCGTTCGAGCACACCTTCGCGCGCATCTCCATCGGCACGATGGCGGAAATGAAGCGGGCGACGGAAGTCTTCCGCGAAGTCATGCGCCCCACGGCTCAACCCGGTGGCGGCGGTGGCAACGGACGAAACGGACGATAAGGAGAAGCCAATGCTGACCAGACGCCGATTCGTTCAAACCGTTGGACTGGGCGCCGCCGGCGCCGCCGCGGGATCGTGGATCAGCGGGCGCGGCCGTGAAGGCGGCTTCCTGTCGGGGCTCGACGCCGAGCTCTTCGCGCAGGGCCTGACCCCCACCGCCGCCAACCCGATCATCCTCTCGAGCAACGAGAACCCGATGGGCCCCGGCCAGAAGGTGCTCGATGCCGTGAAGGCCGCGTTCGGTCCGGCCGGCGCGGCCCCCGGCCGCTACACCGGCGGCGCGTTGACGGAAGCGCTCGCCAAGAAGCACGGCGTGCAGCCGGCCAACATCTCGCTCGCGTGCGGCTCCACGCAGGTGCTGCGCACGGCGACCCACGTGTTCACGGCGCGCAACCGCGCGCTCGTCGGCACGATCCCGACCTACGAGGAATGCGCGGGCTACGCCGACATGATGGGCCACCCCGTCCGTCCGGTGCAGCTCGACAGCAACTTCCAGATGGATCTGAATCGTCTGGCGGACGCCTCGCGCGGCGCGGGCCTCGTGTTCTACTGCAACCCAAGCAACCCGACGGCCACGTACACGCCCGCGCGGGAGTCGCGTGACTTCTTCGCGCGCGTCCATCGCATCTCGCCGGAAACCGCGATCCTCGTGGACGAGGCCTACTTCGACTACGTCACTCATCCCGATCACCAGACGCACATCCCGCTCGCCATCGAGGACCCGCGCATCGTCGTCGCGCGCACGTTCTCCAAGGCGTTCGGCCTGGCGGGCCTCCGCATCGGCTACGCGGTGGGCCACCCCGAAGCGATCTCCAAGATGAACGCGTGGGAGTCGGCGGGCAACGCCAGCTACCTGAACATGCTCGGCACGTTCGCCGCCGTGGCGGCCGTCGAGCAGGGCGACGCGTTCATCGAAGCCGAGCGCAACCGCAACAAGGCCGTGCGCGAGTTCACGATGAAGTGGTTCAACGACCGCGGCATGAAGCCGGCCGAATCGCAGGCCAACTTCATGTTCGTCAACATCGGAAAACCGGTGAAGGCGTTCCGCGACGCGTGCCTCGCCAAGGGCGTCAAGGTCGCGCGCGACTTCCCGCCCTTCCTCACGCACTGCCGCATCTCGTTCGGGACGATGGAAGAGATGCAGTACGCGGTGAAGGTGTTCGGCGAAGTGCTCGGCAAGGCCGAGCCGGTGGCAGCGTAGCCGATAACTCACTAACCAATAACCAATAACCACTAACCAATGAAAAAGGCCGGGGCGACCCGGCCTTTTTTTATGCTGAACCGCCTCAGTCGCGCCTGGCTGGCCCTCACGCCGGCACGCCGCGTGGTCGTGGCCGTGATTCTGCTGGCCGCGGCGACACTCCCCGTGTTGAGCCGTCTTGCGCTCGGCCGGACGGCCGGTGACATCAGCGTCTTCCGCAACGGCGTCGAGGCGCTGCTGCAGGGCTTCGTGTATCGCGATGGCGCGTTCGAATACCCGCCCTACGCGCTCGCGTGGTTCGTCGTGCCTCACGCGCTCTCGCACGACCTCGAGAGCTTCCGTTTCGCGTTCGGGCTCGAGATGTGGCTGGTCGACGCCGTGATCAAGGCGCTGCTGCTCTGGCGCGGGATGCGCGCCCGCGCGGGCCTCGGTGATCTGGCGCCGTTCCTGGCCTATTCGGTCGGAGGCTTCGCGCTCGGGCATGTGATCCTGCAGCGCTACGATCTGGTCCCGGCCGCGCTCACCCTCGGCGCCGCGCTCGCGGTGGCCGGCGGCGGCGCGTTCCTCGGTGGCGTTCTCGTGGCCGTCGGCGTTGGCACCAAGCTCTATCCGGCGCTGCTCGTTCCCATGCTCGCCGTGTTCGCGTGGCGGAGCGATCGCCGGCGCGGGCTGGTCCGGTTTGTTTCCGGCATGGCGATCGCCGCGGTGCCGGCGCTCCTCGCCGCCTTCTGGATGCCGTGGTGGCGCTTCGCGTCGTATCACTTGGCGCGCGGTCTGCAGGCCGAGTCGCCGCTGGCGTCGATCGTCTGGGCGCTTCACTTCTTCGGCGTCACTGCGGGATGGGAGCTGGTGTGGCGAGCCGTCGAAGTCACGGGCCCGCTCGCCTCGCGGCTCGCGGGGCCAGGACGCGTGCTGTGGGTTGCGGCCACGCTCGCGTGCCTCGCGTCGGCCACGCTGGCCGCGTGGCGAATGGCGCAGACGTCGCGGCACGTGTCGATGGCAGAAATGGCGGCCGTGTTGCTGCTGCCCATCGCCGCGTTCGTGTCGACCAACGTCGTGCTCAGCCCGCAGTTTCACCTGTGGCTGCTTCCATTGGCGGCGCTCGTGCTGGTCCCACCGCCCGTGGGTCCGCCAGGCGCGCGCCGCGCGGCCTGGTGCATCGTCTTCGCGACGGTCATCGTGCCGGTGTTCTTTCCGCACCGGGAGTACGCCGCCGGCCTCGGGCTCTTTCGCACGGCCGTGCTCCTGCTGCGGAACGGCGTGCTGATCTACGCGACGATCAGCCTCTGGCTCGCGGTGAGGAAGATGGGAAAACCTCACCACGAAGGGCACGAAGGACACGAAGGACACGAAGTTTCTCGAGCAGCGTGACCAGCGCGTCAACGCGCCTGCTCAGTCGGTGCTGCTGCCAACTTGCTACTGCGGCAATCGCACACACAAACACGGTCACGGTCGGCGAGACGCTCTCTCTCGCTGAACTCCAGAGGAACAGAGCGACAAAAAGCACCGGGCCGCCGCACAGCCCGCGGCGGCCTACATGCCTGTCCGCTTCACCTGTTTCCCAAACGCCGACCGTCGTCGCCGAGACACGGGAATCGTCGTGCCGGAGGCGAGCACGGCCGTGATCGTGCCGTCGTCATTGTTCTGCAACTCGCGCACTGCCGCGATGCGCACGAGCGCCTGACGATGGGCGCGCGCGAAGCCGTGGCGGCCGACGCGCTGTTCCAGGCTGTCGAGCGACTCGCGGAGCAGATAGCTGCGGGCGCCCATCCAGATGCGCGTGTAGTTGTCCGCCGCTTCGATCCAGTCGATCTCTTTGAGCGGAAGGATCTTCGTCGCCCGCGTCGTCGAGACGGCGATCCCCGGCTCGGGCAACGACGCCGTGCCCGCGGTCAGCCGCCGCACGAGCCGCTTCATCGTCGCGGCGAAACGGGCCTCCGTCACCGGCTTGACCAGATAGTCGTGCGCTTCGGCATCGAAGGCGCGCAGTGCGAACTTGCTGTATGCGGTGAGAAAGACGACCGCAGGCATCCGCTCGGGCGAACGCCGGCGGATGACGTCGAAGCCGTCCAGCTCCGGCATTTGAATATCCAGGAACAACACGTCCGGCTGCAGCCGGTCGAGCGACGTCAGCACCTCGCGCCCGTCCCGGCACTCGCCGACGACGACGAAGTCCGGATGGGAAGCGAGGAGCTGGCGCACGCCGCGGCGCGCCGCCGGCTCATCGTCGGCCACGAGCACGCGCCACTTACCGTTCGTCATGGCCATTCGGCTCGAGCAGGATTTCACGATACGGGATGCGAAGGCGCGCGACCGTGCCGCGTTCGGGGCCTGCCACCACGTCGAGCGAAGCGCCACCCTCGGGATACAGCGTGCGCAAACGCTCACGCGTGTTGTCGAGGCCGCGGCCTTTCTGGTCCGCCGCTCCGGGCGCCAGCCCCGCGCCATCGTCGGACACCGTCACCTCGAGCGTGCCGCCGTCCCGCCGCGCGAGGACGACGACCCGGCCGGCGTCGGTGCGTCTGGTGATGCCGTGTCGCAGGGCGTTCTCGACGAGATGCTGCACGGCGAAGCTCGGCACGACCGCCGACAGCACGCCCGGATCGACATCGAACTCCGGCTTCAAACGGTCCGGGAATCTCGCCTGCTCCACCGCGAGGTACTGGCGGACGAGATCCAGCTCTTCTTCGAGCGAGACGTGTGGCGCGTCCGACCGCGCGAGCGTCTGCCGCAGAACCTCGCTCAACTGCTCCACGACGCGTGTCGCGGCGGCGGTGTCCTTGTCGCGCGTGAGCACGGCGATCGTGTTGAGGCTGTTGAACAGAAAGTGCGGGTTGAGCTGCGACTGCAGCGCCGCCAGCCGCGCAGTCGTGAGCTGCTCCGCCAGCTTCGACACCTGGACTTCCCGCTCGCGCGCCTCGACGAAGTACCGGATCGCGTGCGCCATGCCCGCGATGCTCAGGTAGACGACGACGCCAAACGGCAGCGTTGTGAAGATCCAGCCCACGATGTCGAGGCCGGCAATCTGCCAGGGGCTTCGGCCCTGCTCCGCAAAGAAGCGATGGACGTCGTCCGGCCGGAACAGGAGTCCGATGCTGAGCTGCAGAAGCTTCCCGCTCACCGCCCACGCCGCGCAGAAGACCAGGGCGAATCCGAGGTGCAGGAACGCCCGGCGGCCGATGTACGGCCGGGCGAGCGGCCAGCGTCGCGACACGAAGAAGATCGGCGGCGTCAGGATCGCGTAGACGAGCCAGTCGCCGGCTGTCCACAGCAACTCGTCGAAACGGGGCGGCTGGTCGCCGCCCAGGCGCCGCTGCACGATGTCGTTGATCGCCGCAAACAGCGCCGGCGCCAGCCAGACGACCGAGACGAGCATCCATGGACGGGCGCGCAGGCGGAACCGCACGCCGACACGCTACCCCGCGTGGCCGCCACGCGCAATGCGGCGCGCCGTTCGCGTCGGCGCGCGCGCCGTTCGCGTCTTTGTCGTTGTCCCGCGGACCCGCTGCCGCGATCGTGATCGAGCTGGAGGGCATCATGAGACGGGCATTCCTCGTTCTGGCAGTCGCGTTGATCCTCACGTCGGCCGCGCTCGCGCAGTCGGGCGGCGGCGCCGCCGGCGATCCCATCACCGGCATCTGGACCGGGGCCGTCGGGCCTGGTGCGACGCCGAACTACACGGTCACGCTGACGCTCAGGTTCGACGGCGCCAGCGCCGTCACGGGCACCGCGCAGGGCGCGGCCCCCGACGACAAAGGCGTCGTGAAGAACGGCACGTTCGATCCGAAGACCGGCGCGCTGAAGCTGGAAGTGATTCTTGGTGACGGTGCGGGCGTCGCGACGTTCGACGGGTGGCTGGTCCTCGACACGGCGACCGGGCGCATGTCGCTCAGCACGCAACCGGGTCAGGGCACCTTCGTGCTCAAGAAGGGCGCTGGCTCGGCCCCGCAGTCAGCCGGCGATGAGGCGGCAGCCGTCAAAGCCGGCTTCACGGAGCTCAGCGACTGGATCCTCAAGTCAGCCGAGCTCGTCCCAGCCGACAAGTACACCTACCAGCCGGTGAAGACCGTGCGGACGGTTGGCCAGCAGATCGCGCACATCATCGACGGTCAGAACTACTACTGCGGGCGAGCCGCGGGACAGAAGGTGGAGTGGTCGGATTCGACGGAGAAAGGCGACACCGCCAAGGCGGCGCTCCTGCCCAAGCTGAAGCAGTCGATGCAGACCTGCGCGGCGCTGTACGCCGGGGCATTCCGCGCGCCGCTCGTCGCCAACCTCGGCCACGCCAGCCTGCACTACGGCAACCTGATCACGTACATGAGGATGCTGGGACTGAAGCCGCCGTCAAGTTAGAAGCGTGCCTGAAGCTACGCCGGTCCGCAGGGCCGAACGACGGGCGTGCTTCCCAGCGGTTGCTCGAACGTGGTGGTGCCGGTCGCCGTCGTCGAGACCTCGGGCGGCGCCCCAGGCACCAGGCGCATCCGCGAGACGATCGTGCAATCGAACCGCACGCGCCCCTGCACGCCGCCGTTGTCGAAGCGCATGCCGCCAGTCATGCGGCTGGTCGAAGTGGATTCGGTGCCGCCGAGGGCGGGCATCACGAACTCGCCGCTCGTCTCCAGGTAAGGATCGCCGTTGATGGTCACCGTCTGGTTCCTGCAGTCGCGGAACTCGATTCGCGACGAGGTGCGGAAGACGTTGTCCTGCGGCGGCGAGAACGGGCCCATGGTGATGACCATTGACCCGCCGCCATCGCACGGCATGGTGTGCGGGCCGCCGGGGCCTCCGCTCGGCGGCGTCAGCGCCAGTTGGCGCGTGGCCTGGCTCATCGCCAACATGACCGCAGTCTCCGCCGCCTGAATCGACGCGCCCGATCCCGACGAGGGGGAGGATGGCGATTCTCCGCAGCCGGCGGCCAGGCTCAGGCCGGCGAGGACGGCAAGCAGGTTCCGGCAAGCCATAGATGACTGCGTCTCGTGAAAATCATACGCCTCGTCCCGGGTCTCTCGTCAACCGGGCGGGTTCCTCAATCTGCCGACGACCACCGCCGCCATCGCTTTGACCCCAAAGGGGATCGCCGCTTCGTCCGCGACGTAGTCGGGTTTGTGCGGCCAGCCCGCTGCGCCGACGCCGAGGAAGAAAAATACGCCTGGCGCGCGCGACTGGAAGTGGCCGAAGTCCTCGCTGACGCCCGGCGGCAGCTGTCGCAGCTCCTCGAACGCGGCCTCGCCCATCGCAGCGACGAGATCCGCACGGGACGAGGCGAAAAGCGCGGCGTCGTTCGTCACACCGGGTGCGAATCCGCCCGGCATCACGCGGCCCGGAAGATCGGCGCGGACGCTCGCGAGCGCGGACGCCAGTCCAAGGCCGATGGCGACATGCACGTCGTGGCCACAAATGTGTCGCACGCCGTCGATGAGGGACTTGAACTCCACCGGATCGGGCTCCGGCGATCGCACGGCGTCCATGTCGGCTCGATACGCGACCAGCGTTCCCGGTCGTCCGCCGGTGAGGATCCCGACGACGCCGTGCCCGCCGATTCCGGTGCGCACCTGCAGGCCGAGTGCTTTGAGCCGAGCGGCGACGATGCCGGCCGTCCGCTTCTCTTCACCTGACAGCTCGGGATGGCGATGGAGGTCCCGACGAATCGCCACGAGCGCAGCGGTCTCGGTGTCCACGTGTGCCGCAATTCGTGACTGGAGTGACGCGCCGGCGCTCTGACCGCCGACGAGCACCGCCAGCGCACCGACCGAAATCGCGCGTACCGCGCTCATGCGAAGGCCGCGATCATATCAATCGATCGTCAGCGCAACCGGCACTCCCTGAAATCGTTCGTACCGTTTCGCGGCGTCCGCAACCGCACGTCGCTCGCGCGTGGTCAACGGCCTCAGCATCGTCGCGCGCATCGCAATCGCCCGCGAGGTCCGCGTGATACGCCACGTGCCGGTTACGCGGCTGTCCACGATCACCGCGTGCTGGAAGTTCACCGGCCGCGCGAACGCGGCCGTGATCTTCGCCGCACCGTGCGGGATAGCCTCGCGATCCTTGTAGGCCACCAGGTACTCGTCGTAGATCGGCAGCAGGTGCGCGAGTTGTTCCCGCGTCGTGGGACGACTGGCGCCGACGGTCCAGTAGATCCGCCCGCCTTGCTCACGCCGCGAGGCTCGCGCGATTTGGAACCCGCGCGTGGCGTCAGGAGTCGTCAGACCTGACCACCACACGAAATCGCGAATCGTTGCCGGTCCGTGGCTTTGCAGGAAACGACGAACCAACGTGCCGAGCGCTTCATCCCGATCCACTCGAGCCGCGCGCGGCGCGCGGCTGGCGAGCAGCGCGTAGGTGGACTGCTTGCCGCGGCGCGGTCCGCTGCAAATCACGCTTTCCGTTTCCGCGTACAGGGCCAGGTGAGCGAGCCGATGAGTGACGAACGGCAACTTCGCCCGGCGTAACGCCTCTGCCAGTTCCGCGCGCGTGAGGCAGCCGCCGTCGCCGAGTGCGCGCTCGATGACGGCCGTGCCGCGGGTCAACGTCGGCCCGTCGAGCTTCATCTGGCGCCAGTACACGGCGAGCCGCTTCTGCACCCGCGGCCCCGTCAGCGCCAGCATCCACCGGATGTCGGCCGGCGTCACGAAGTGCCAGGTCGGACGCAGGACGTGCGTCCGAAGGATGCGCCCTTCGTCGAAGGCACGCTGGACGTCGCGCTCGGTCGTGCGGTCGCCCATCCGGAGCCCGAGCCCCCACTTGGCGGGCTCGTACTCCTGCGCCTGTACGGCGCCGGACCAGGCCACGACGTCCGCTGCCGTCCGGTGCCCTTGCCCGTCGATGCGCTGGTTCGCGAGCCGCCGTCTGAGAATGGAATCCTTCATGCCAGAACGACGACAATGTCGGGTATGGACTTCGAAATCAAGACGCTGCCCGCGATGCGCCTCGCCACCGTTCCGCACACCGGCCCGTATCACGAGATCGGACCGGCGTTCGGCAAGCTGGGATCGATCGCTGGCCCGGCCGGGTTGTTTGCGCAGCCGGGGGCGATGATGCTGGGTATCTACAAGGACGACCCGACAAAGACGCCCGCCGCCCAGCTGCGATCCGCCGCGTGCGTTGTCATTCCCGACGGCGCGGCGATGCCGGCCGGCCTGGTCGAGGACCGTATCGACGGCGGCACATATGCGAGCCTTGTCCACGTCGGCCCGTACGAGGGTCTGCCCGGCGCGTGGATGAAGATGCGCGATGCGCTCGGCGGCGCGGGTACGGTGCGGCGCCAGGCGCCGGCGTGCGAGATCTACTGGAACGATCCCAGCCGGGTGAAGCCGGAAGAGCTCAAGACAGAAATCTGCGTCCCGGTCGAGTGAGGCGGACGCTTCGCCCTGGCGCACGCTTGGCGGTGTCTGGGCGCTCGGTAACTTGCGCGCTGGCACGAAAGGTGTGCCACATTTCTTCGCTGCGATCGCATTTCCCGCTTGACACGTTCCTGAACGCCATCCTCCCGCACGTCCGCTCGTCATCGTCGTCGGCGCGGTGACCTGCCTGGATCGGGCTGGTTCGCCCAACCGAGCAGATCCGTCGCAGACGCGACCGGCCACTACGATCACGCGACCTCGCGGCGTACCGAGAGCAGGAAAAGTGCGTGCTATCAACGAATATGACTCCTGAGATCATTCGAATGACGGACGAAGCGCTCGTCGCGGAGACGAAGCGCGTAGCTGAGCGCGAGCGTCGCACGACGGCGGAGCTGCTGGTGCTCCTGATCGAGTTGGAGAACCGGTCGCTCCATTTGACCCTTGGATACGCGTCGATGTTCGCGTACTGCACCCGTGCCTTGCGGCTATCCGAACAGGCGGCCTTCAAGCGCATCACAGCCGCGCGGACGGCCCGACGATACCCAGTCATTCTGGAACGTCTCGCCGAGGGCGCGCTCACCCTATCGAGCATCCGTATCCTGGCACCGCACCTGACCGGTGAGAACGTCGATGCGTTGTTGGACGCAGCCGGGGACAAGAGCACGCGCGAGGTGGAGCAACTAATCGCCGCCCTGCACCCACAGCCCGATATCGCTCCAAGCGTGCGTGCGCTCCCGACGCCGACTGCCACCGGTCGCAATGAAAGAGAAAAGCCGCGGCCGACTGTGGCGCCGATCGCCCCACGACGCTACCTGCTGAGAGTCACCGTGAGCCAGGAGACGCACGACAAGCTGCAACGGGTGCGAGCGATCCTGCGCCACGTCACGCCGGACGGTGACTTGGACGCGATCCTCGACCGTGCGCTCACGCTCCTCCTGCGCGAAGCCGAACGCACTAAATGGGCGTCAACCCGACGTCCGCGGGTGTCGCGTGTATCGTCACCTCACGGCCGGTATGTGCCGGCAGCCGTCAAGCGCGCCGTCTCGGCGCGTGATGCCGGCTGCTGCGCGTTCGTCGGACCGGAGGGACGATGTGCTGAAACCGGGTTTCTGGAGTTCCACCATGTCGTTCCATTCAGCGCGGGTGGCAAGACGGACGCGGCGAACCTCGAGCTGCGCTGCCGGGCTCACAATCAAGACGAGGCGGTAACCGTCGGGATCGCGCGCCGAACTCGCCGCGCGGCGAGTTGGTGAAGGACACGAGAGTTGTGCCAGCATCCTGTCGGGAGCTTCTCGCAGTTGAGCGGACGCGCCAGTTCCGTGGACCAGGGTTTCCGCGTCGTTTCTTCTGTGCTGACCGCAGCCGGGGTCTCGGCGTTGCGGGTTGCGGTCGAGGCATTGCCTCACGGACGTGCCGGCGTGCGGAACGCGCTGCGTGTTCCTGCGATCCGAACGCTGGCGGAAGATCCGCGTCTCCTCGCGCTGGCGGCCGAGATGCTCGGCGCGCCGAGCCTGCCGTACAAAGCGACGCTCTTCGACAAGTCACCCTCGTCGAACTGGCTGGTCACGTGGCATCAGGATCTGGCGCTGCCGGTTCGGCATCGCATCGATGTGCCGGGTTGGGGTCCCTGGACCGACAAGGGCGGCCGCCTGCATGCGCTGGCGCCGGCCGACGTGCTCGCTCGCATTGTCGCGCTCCGCATGCATCTCGACGACAGCACCTCTGAAAACGGCCCGCTCCGGGTCCTGCCCGACACGCATCGTGACGGCCGCCTGTCCGAGGCCCGCATCGCTGCGCTGGCTCGCGAGGTGTCATCGATCGAGTGCGTCGCCTCAGCCGGCGACGTCATCGCTATGCGGCCCCTGCTCCTGCACGCGTCGTCGAAATCAGCGAGCCCGTTGCCTCGACGCGTCATTCATATCGAATATGCGACGGACCTGTCTCTCGGTTCCGGGCTCGAGCTGGACGTGGGGTAACGGGCACGCCGAACTCGCCGCGCTTCGATCCGAGTAATTCGACTATCATTCGCAGGCCTTGATTGTAAAAACTCACACCCGACGTCGGTTTTTTCCGATCCTCGGCGTCCTTCTCATGACAGGCTGCGGCCCATCCGTGACCCACGACGTCGTCATCCGTAACGCCACCATCTACGACGGCAGCGGAGCGAATCCCGTGCGCGGCGGCGTGGCCATCACGGGCGACCGGATCGCCATCGTCGGCGACGTCGCCGCGGCGCGCGGCCAGATCGACATCGACGCCGGCGGCCTCGCCGTCGCGCCCGGCTTCATCAACATGCTCAGCTGGGCCGGCACGGCACTCATCGCCGACGGCCGGTCGCAGAGCGACATCCGCCAGGGCGTCACGCTCGAGATCTTCGGCGAAGGCGAGTCCGGCGGGCCGCTGACTCCGCCGATGAAGCAGGAGGAGACGGAGCTCCAGGGCGACATCAAATACACGATCGAGTGGACGACGCTCCGCGAGTATCTCGACTTTCTCGCGAAGAAGGGCGTGTCGCCGAACCTCGCGTCGTTCGTGGGCGCGACGACGGTGCGCGTGAACGTGCTGGGGCAGGTGGACCGCGCCCCCACGCCGGCCGAGATGGAGAAGATGCGCGGCCTCGTCCGACAGGCGATGGAGGAAGGGGCGCTCGGCGTCGGGTCATCGCTTATTTATGCGCCGGCCTTCTACGCGAAGACCCCTGAGCTCATCGAGCTCGCCAAAGTCGCCGCGCAGTACGGCGGCATGTACATCTCGCACATGCGGAGCGAGGGCAACCGGCTGCTCGAGGCCGTGGATGAGCTGATCACGATCGCGCGCGAGGCGAAGATTCCCGCGGAGATCTACCACCTCAAGGCTGCCGGCAAGGCCAACTGGTCCAAGCTCGACGACGTGATCAAGAAGGTCGAGGCCGCTCGCAAAGAAGGCCTGCAGATCACGGCCGACATGTACACGTATCCCGCAGGCTCGACCGGCCTCGACGCGGCCATGCCGCCGTGGGTGCAGGAAGGCGGCTACAAAGCGTGGGCCGCGCGCCTCAAGGATCCGAAAGTCCGCCAGCGCGTGACGCGCGAGATGACCACCCCGAGCAACGACTGGGAGAACCTGTACCTGGCGGCCGGCGCTGAAGGCACCCTGCTCGTCGGGTTCAAGAGCGAGCCGCTCAAGCCGCTGACGGGCAAGACGCTGGCGGAAGTGGCCAAGTCCCGCGGTAAGTCTCCTGAAGAAACCGCCATGGACCTCGTCGTCGAGGACGGCACGCGCGTACAGGTCGTCTACTTTCTGATGTCGGAGGACAACGTCCGCCGACAGGTCGCGCTGCCCTGGATCACGTTCTGCTCGGACGCCGGCTCGATGGCGCCCGAGGGCGTGTTCCTGAAGTCGAGCACCCACCCGCGCGCGTACGGCAACTTCGCGCGCGTCCTCGGAAAGTACAGCCGCGACGAGAAGGTCCTGCCGCTCGAGGACGCCATCCGCAAACTGACCTCACAGCCCGCGAAGACGCTCAGGATCCAGCAGCGCGGCAGTCTCGCCCCCGGCTACTTCGCGGACGTCGTCGTTTTCGACCCCGCGAAGATTCAGGACCACGCAACGTTCGAGAAGCCACATCAGTACTCCACGGGAATGGTCCACGTGTTCGTGAACGGCGTGCAGGTGCTGAAGAACGGCGAGCACACCGGCGCGACACCCGGACGCGTGGTGGACGGCCCCGGCAGGAAGGATCGACGATGACCCCGTTGTTTGCGCCAGCGACGTACCGAGAACGCCGCGCCCGCCTGGCTAAAGAGATTGGATCCGGCCTCGTCCTCTTCCTCGGCAACGACGAGGTCGGGATGAACTACTCCGCCAATGTCTACCCGTTCCGCCAGGACAGCACGTTCCTGTACTTCTGGGCCGTGGATCAGCCCGGACTGGCGGCGGTGATTGACGTGGACGCCGGCACCGAGACGCTCTTCGGCGACGACCTCACCGTGGCGGATGTCGTGTGGTCCGGCCCGCAGCCGGCGATCGCCGATCGCGCGTCCCAGGCCGGCGTGAAGGACACTGCGGAGTCGACCGCATTGGCCGGCCGTGTCTCAGCCGCGACCGCGAAGGGGCGGCCCATCCACTTCCTCGCGCCGTATCGTGGCGATCACACCGTGAGAATTGCGGCCCTCACCGGCATCGCGCCGGAGTCGGTTCGCGAGAAGCGTTCGGTGCCGTTCCACCAGGCCGTGGCAAACCAGCGCCTGTACAAGTCCGCCGAAGAGCTCGAGGAGATCGAGACTGCCGTTGACGTCTCGCGCGAGATGTACGCCGCGGCGATGCGCGCGGTCCGGCCCGGCAAGAAGGAACACGAGATCGTCGCGGAGATCGCGCGTGTCGTCATGGCGCGCGGCTGCACCTACGCGTTCCCGCCGATCTGCTCGGTGCACGGCGAGACGCTCCATAACCCCTTCTATCGAAACAGGTTATCGGACGGCGACTGGATGGTGCTGGACTCGGGCGCGGAGACGCCCTCCCACTACGCGAGCGATCTCACGCGGACGATTCCCGTGAACGGCACGTTCTCATCGCAGCGGCGTGCGATCTACGAGGCGGTGTTGCGTGCGCAGATGGGCGCCATCGCCGCGATCAAGCCGGGCGTGCCGTATCGCGACATCCATCTCGGCGCCGCGAAGTCGTTCGCGAAGGATCTGACCGCGCTCGGCCTGATGCGCGGCCACGCCGACGAAGCCGTCGCCGCCGGCGCGCACGCGCTCTTCTTCCCGCACGGGCTCGGCCACATGATGGGCCTCGACGTGCACGACTGCGAAAACATCGGCGAGGATATCGTCGGCTACGGCCCGGGCTACGAACGCAGCACGCAGTTCGGCCTCGGCTACCTGCGCCTGGCGCGTCCGCTCGAGCCGGGCTTCGTGGTCACGGTGGAGCCGGGCATCTACTTCATCCCCGCGCTCATCGATCAGTGGAAATCCGAAGGGCGCCACACGGCCTTCATCAACTACGACGAAGTCGAGAAGTACCGCGACGCACGCGGCTGCCGGATTGAAGACGATGTCGTGGTGACGGGGAATGGCGGACGCGTTCTCGGACCGGCGATACCGAAGACTATTGCCGACGTGGAACGCGCGTGCAGAGGATAGAGCGCGTCGTCCTCGGTCCCAGGTCCCGGGTCCCAGGTCCCGGCAGCGAGCCGGACCCAGGACCTGGGACGAAGGACCAAGGACCTCAGGGCACTACCCCACCGTAAACGGCGCGCGTGCGCTGACCGAGCCCCACTCGATGCGGAGCGTGGCGCCCGCCGGCGTGTCGTCGATGGAGATCGTCAGCTGCTCGACGGGCTTCGCGAGCTTCGTCGCGGTAATCGGCGCGCGGCTCACTTCGAGCGACGCGTTGTACGGCACGCCCCACTGCCCCGGCTTCGAGAGCTTGCCGAAGATGATCTCCCACTTGCCGCCGGGTTGCGTGTTGATCGTGTGGGTGCCCGCCGGCAGCGAGACCGATCCGAACTTGAGCGGCTTGTCGGTCGTGAGGATGGTCGCCTCGTCGGCGCCGGTGCGCCACGGCTGTCCGGGCGGCATCAGCTCGTTCTCGGCGCGGCCCTTCAGGAACGGGCGGCCGTACTCAATCGTGATGGCGGCGCCGTCGATCGTCCACGCGGTGCGCACGTGCGGGCTGCCGCCCTTGCCTGGATGCACTTCGGTCGTCTTCTGCGCGATCAAACTGGCGGCGGCCACAGCCACGATCGCGGTCGTCGCAAACATCACTCGTCTCATGTCTCGTACCTCCCGGGGGGCTGTTCCATCGTAATCCTGATTGGCCCTTCAAAGCCCGAAGGGCCCTACGGCGGTGCGCTATGATCGCGAGCTTGTGCCGGCCGATCCCGCCCTTGTAGACCGCCTCGCCTCGCATCGCACCATCGGGTCCATTCCCCGTCCGGAACTGGAATGGATCGCGTCCCGGGGATGGCTGCGCGACCTGAAGCAGGGCGAAATCCTCACGGCTGCCTCGGGGGAAGGCGTGGCCGGCATGTCCGCCATCCTCTCCGGGCGGCTGAGCATTTACGTGAACCGCGGCGCCGGGCCTCGGAAAGTCACGGAATGGATCGGCGGCGACCTCACGGGGATTCTGCCGTATTCACGCGTGAAGACGCCGCCGGGTGACGTGACGGCCGAGGAGCCCACGACCCTTCTGTGGGTCCCCAAGGAGCATCTCGAGGACATGAAGCGCGAGTGTCCCGAGCTCACGGCGATCTGCGTGCACGTCATGCTCGACCGCGCGCGCATGTTCACGTCGAGCGACCTGCTGGACGAGAAGATGGTCTCGCTCGGCCGGCTCGCGGCCGGTCTCGCGCACGAGCTGAACAACCCGGCGTCCGCGGTCGCCCGCAACGCGTCGTCGCTCTCGGCCCAGCTGGCCGATCTCGACCGCGCGACGCGGGCCTTCTGCGCGCTCGGATTGTCGAACGCCGCGTGGGCGGAAATCGAGGCAGTACAGGCTGAAGCGGCGGCCGCGTCCACGAGCGATCTGACACCCATCGAGCGAGCCGACCGGCAGGACGCGGTCGGCGACTGGTTGGCGTCCCACGCCGCATCCGGCGTCGAACCGGATCGCTTGGTCGATGGCGGCTGGACGGTCGACCATCTCACACGCGTGAGCGCGGTCGTGAGCAAGACGCAGATCGGCGTGACGATCGACTACCTGGCGTCCGCGGAGGCGACGCGCCGTCTCGCCGGAGACATCCAGCGTGCGGCGTCACGCGTGCACGAGCTGGTCTCGGCCATCAAGCGCTTCACGTACATGGACCAGGCGATGGCCGCGACACCGACGTCGCTCGGCCCCGGCCTCTCCGACACGATCACGATGCTCGCCTCCAAGGCGCGCCACAAGGACGTCGACCTTCGCGTGCACGTCGAGCCCGACCTCCCGCAGGTGGACGCCTACGGCGGCGAGCTCAATCAGGTCTGGACGAACCTGATCGACAACGCGCTCGATGCGGTGCCGCGCGGGGGCCGCGTCGTCGTGTCCGCCGGCCGGCAGGGTGAGTCCGTCGTAGTGCGCGTCTCCGATAACGGGCCGGGAGTCCCCGCGGAGATTCGCGCGCGCATCTTCGATCCGTTCTTCACCACGAAGGAAGTCGGCATGGGCACCGGACTCGGCCTCGACATCGCCCGGCGGATCGTCCTCAAGCACCGCGGGACGGTCGAGTTGCGGACTGACGAGACCGGCACGGTCTTCGAGGTGACGTTGCCGCGTGCACAGCCGGCGGCCGCCTCATGACCAAGCCGGCGCTGCTGGTCGTGGACGACGATCAGGAGGTGCTCGGCGCGATCGAACGGGATCTGCGCCACAAGTACCGCAATGACTATCGCGTGATCTCGGCCTCCTCGGGCAAGGCCGGATTGGACGCGGCCGGCGAGCTGAAGCGACGAGGCGCCCCGGTCGCGCTCTTCCTCGTCGATCAACGGATGCCGGGGATGACCGGCACCGAGTTTCTGGTCGAAGCGCGCAAGCTGTACCCCGATGCGGCGAAGGTACTGCTGACCGCCTACGCGGACACCGATGCAGCGATTGCCGCCATCAATCAGGTCGGCGTCGATCATTACCTGCTGAAGCCGTGGGATCCGCCGGAACAGCGTCTCTACCCCGTACTCGACGACCTGCTCACGACATGGGCGGCGCGGACCCGGCTCCCCTTCGACGGCCTGCGCGTGGCCGGATCGCAGTGGTCGCCGCAGAGCTACGCCGTGCGCGAGTTCCTGTCGCGCAATCAGGTGCCGTATCAGTGGATCGACGTCGAGAAGGACGCGCCGACGCGCGAGCTGATTCTCGCCACGCACGGCAGCCTCAACAAGCTGCCCGTCATCTTCCTGCCGGACGGCCGCACGCTCGTCGATCCCACGCAGGCCGAGGTGGCCGCCGAAGTCGGACTCGGCAAGGCCGCCGCCCGTCCGTTCTACGACCTGGTCATCGTCGGCGGCGGGCCGGCCGGGCTCGCGAGCGCGGTGTATGGCGCGTCGGAGGGCCTCAAGGTCCTGCTCATCGAGCAGAACGCGCCGGGCGGCCAGGCCGGCACGAGCTCGATGATCGAAAACTATCTCGGCTTTCCCGCCGGCGTGACGGGCGCCGACCTCGCGACGCGCGCGGTGACACAGGCGCGCCGCTTCGGCGCGGAGCTGATGATCGGCCAGGGCGTCACGGCCCTCCGGCGCGAAGATCCGTTTCGCGTGATCACGCTCGCCGATGGCAACGAAGTGTCGTGCCACGCGCTCGTGATCGCCACCGGCATGGCGGTGCGGCAACTCGAGGTGAATGGAATCACCCGGTTGCTCGGCGCGGGCGTGTACTACGGCGCGGCCATGTCCGAGGCCGCCGCCTGCCGCGGCCAGCACGTCTGCGTCGTCGGCGGCGCCAACTCGGCCGGCCAGGGCGCGCTGTTCTTCTCGCGCTACGCGCGTCAGGTCACGATGCTGATCCGGTCGGCGGATCTCGCGCCGTCGATGTCGCATTACCTCGCGGAGCGCATCCGCGCGACCCCCAACATCCACGTCGTGCCCAGGGCCGGCCTGACCGGCGTGCACGGGGACGGGCGGCTCGAACGCATCGACTACGAGAAGCTCGACAAGGGCGAGTCCTGCGCGGTGGATTGCGCCGCGCTTTTCATCTTCATCGGCACCTCACCACGCACCGACGCCTTCAAGGACTTCATCCTCCGCGACGACAAGGGCTTCATCGTCACCGGCCCGGACCTGCGGACGTGCGGCCACCGCTGGCCGCTCGATCGCGACCCTCTCATGTTCGAGAGCAGCGTGCCTGGCGTGTTTGCCGTCGGCGACACGCGCGCCAACGCCAACCGCCGCATCGCGGCCGCCGTCGGCGAAGGCTCGGCGGTGATGTTTTCGGTTCATCAGTATTTGAGAACTGTTTAGTCAGGTACGCCAGGTACGCCTCGTACGCCACGTACGCCTCGTACGCCTCGTACGCCTCGTACGCCACGTACGCCTCGTACGAGGAACGCGCTGGCGCTGGTCAACGGTTTGTTAGTTGCCGGGTCTGAAGACCCGGCCTCCAGTTTCCCAAACAGTTGGCCAGCGATAGCGCATTCCACGTACGAGGCGTACGAGGCGTACGTGGCGTACGAGGCGTACGAGGCGTACGGACTATTTGTGTCTCTCGAGGTACCGTTCGATTTCCTCGAGCTTGAATTTGGACAGCCCGATCACCTTCGCCTCGGCGCGAAACGCCGGCGGCACAATCGCGCGCGCCTCCTCTTTGCTCTCCACGTCCGCGATGAACCAGGCCTTGTGGACGCCGTCCTTGCACCCCCAATCGGCGTTGGACAGGAAATGCGAGCCACTCGTGAGGAACACGTGGACGACGCGGGTGCAGGCGAGCGTGTCGCTGCTGTGCGGAACTTCGATGAGGAACCGAGGCATCGAGGCAGTCTAGCAGGGCGGGACGGCAGTTTTGTGCGATGCGCCCAACCACTGTCGTGCTCTTGCGTCTAATCCCAATGCATTTATTATCTACGCAGTTGCCGTGAGGAGGCTGCTGTGCGAGAACCTGCCGTCAATCCGCGTTCCTTTCTCCCGCTCACGCCGCTGGCGTTCCAGGTGCTGCTGGCGCTGGCCGATTCCGAACGCCACGGATACGGCATCATCCGCGAGGTCGATGAGCGCACGGACGGGCTGATCCGTCTGCGGACCGGCACGCTGTACACCCTGCTCCAACGCCTGCTGGACGAGGACCTGATTGAGACCTCGAACGCCCGTCCTCACCCGGACGAAGACGACGATCGACGCAAGTACTACAAGCTCAGTGCGTTAGGGCGAGATGTGCTGGCGGCGGAAGCGCGCCGGCTCGAGTCGCTCATCGGCGAGGCGCGGCGCAAGCAGATCATCAGCCGGACCAAGAAGGCGTAAGCGATGCCGGACCAGCCGTCACTCGATCTGCATGAGGCCGTCGCGACGATTCGCGATGTGGCGGCCGGCGAGCGGCTGCGACGCGGCCGGATTGCGGGTGTGCTGGCCGCGGCGAGCGAGTGGCTCTCACTGGGTCTCGCGCTCGTGAGCGTCCGATTTGGTCGAGGCGCACGGGTTACCGGTGGCACGCCGCAGCCGCCCGAGCCAGGGAGACCCATGATGATCCGATCCAATCTGCAGCACGCGTGGCGCCGGGTGACGGCGCGGCCCGGCCCGGCGCTCCTCGCGGCCGGCATGCTCGGCCTCGGCATCGCTTTGACCACGGCGATGTTCACCATCGCCGATGCGCTGATCCTGAGGCCCATTCCTTTCAAAGATCCCGATCGCATCGGCCGGATCATGACGCGGACGGATCGGGGCGGCCGGACGGTGGCGACGCCGGAGCTCTATCGCGCGTGGCGCATGAGCGGCATCTTCGACGGCGTCGAGGCCGCGTCCGCGCTCGGCGCTTCTTCAAGCACCGCCATCATCAATGTCGGCGGCAACGAGGCTATCCGTGGCGGCGCGCGGATCTCCTCAGGCCTGTTCGCGCTGCTCGGCGTGAGCCCGATTCGCGGCCGCGTGTTCACGGCCGAAGAGGGACGCGCCGGCACGGACGACCGCGTGATCCTGTCGGAGACGCTCTGGCAGTCGCACTTTGCCCGCGATCCCAACCTCGTCGGCCGGACGGTTCAGATCGACGACCGTCCGCACCTCGTCGTCGGCATCATGCCGGCCGACTTCCGCTTTCCCAACTGGGACACGGTGGTCTGGCGGCCCATCGACTACTTTGCCCCGGCGCCCAGGCTGGCCGACCTGCTGCCGGCGGTCTACGTCCGCTGGTCGCGGCAGATTCCGACGGCGGATGCCGAAGCGCGCGGCACCCAGGTGCTGCATGCGACCGATCCGGCGATGGCGAAGATGCGCGTCCAGCTCGATCCGCTGGTGTCTGCCAACCGCCGTGATGAGTACTACAAGAAGGCAGTGCCGATGCTCGCCGGCGGCGTCGCGCTCGTGTTCCTGGTGCTCTGCGCCAACGTGAGCGGCCTGCTGCTCGCGCAGTTCACCACGCGGCGGCGCGAGTACGCCGTCTGCGCGGCGCTCGGCGCCTCGCGCGGGCGGCTGGTGCGGGAGGCGGCCTCCGAGAGCACGCTGCTCGGCCTCGGCGCGGTCGCGATCGGACTCGGCCTGGCGTGGGCGCTCGTCGCCATCGCGCGCGGATACCTGCCGGAGTCGTTCCTCCTGCGATCGCTCAACCCGCTGAATCTCGACGCCCGCGCGATCGCGGCCGCGTCGCTGCTTGGCTTCGTCGCCACGATCCTCTCCGGCATCCTGCCAGCGTGGGTCGGCACCGCGCCGGGCGGAACGGGGGCGCTGCGCGCCATCGAACGCGGCGGCACCGAGACGCGGCCGGCCCGCCTGGCCGCGCGCACGCTGCTCGTCGTCGAGATCGCGCTCGCCTGCGCGCTCCTGTCCGGCGCGACGCTCCTCCTCCGTTCCTTCGTCAATCTGGCCGGCGCGGATCGCGGGTTGCGGACCGAGAACATGCTCAGCGGATGGATCGAGATTCCCGCAGCGGTGTTCAAGACGCCGGAGGACCGCCGCGTGGTCGCCGGTGCGCTGGAAGACACGCTGCGAGCGCTGCCCGGCATCCAGGGCGTCGCCCTCTCGCTCGGGGTGCCTCCGGGTGGCGGCGGCATTCATTTCGGCGACGACTGGGTGTCGGACGTCCCGGGCGCACCCCGGATCAATCTGATGTTCTACTCCTACAACGTGCGGCCCGACTTCTTCGCGCTGTACGGAATTCCGATTCTGCGCGGGCGGATCCATCAGCCCGGAGACTCCGAGAACGCGGTGGTGGTCGGCGAGCGACTGGCGAGTACCTTCTGGCCGGGCGAGGATCCCATCGGCCGCTCATTCGGCGACGCAAACCGGAAGTACCAGGTGATCGGGCTGGCCAGGGAGATCAACCTGCCCACGCTCGAAAGCCGGCAGGACCTGCCGGAGATCTATTTCTCATTCGCCACGGGCGGCGGTCAGGCCATGTTGAGCATCGGATGCGCGGGGCCGTGTCCGTCACTGCCCTCGGTTCGCCGCCGCATTCAGGACGTGCATGCGGGTCTTCGTCTCATCAACCTCGGCGTGCTGGATGACGCGTACTCCGAGCATCTGTCCCGGCCACGCGCCGCGGCGGCGCTCGGCGGCGCGTTTGCCGTGGTCGCGCTCGCGGCGGCCGCGGGCGGCCTCCTGAGCGTGCTGACCTACGCCGTGAATCGCCGGCGCCGTGAATTCGGCATCCGGGCCGCCATCGGCGCGTCGTCCGCCCAACTTCGCCGTCTGGTCCTCAAGGATGGCGCGACTGTGGCGGCCATTGGCCTCGCCCTCGGCGTCGGCGCGGGCTGGCTGCTCGATCGCGCCATGAGCGCGATGCAGTACGGCGTCACGCCGAACGATCCGGTGACGTGGGTCATCGTGATTCTCGTGGCCGGCGTGACGACGCTCGCGGCGTCGTGGCGCCCGGCCGGTCAGGCCATGCGCGTGGATCCGGCCAAGTTGCTGCGAGAGGAATAGGCGCCGCCGTGACAGGTCTGTTTGTGCGCGGCGCCAGGTTCCTCGCCGCGTTCGCCGCCGAACCGCTGCGGTCCACGCTTCGCGGAGAAGCCACCGTCACGGTCGAGGCGGTCTGCTCGACCGCACTCCGGCGCCGCGGTTGGCCAGGCCTCATCAGCGCAGGCCTGGCTGAGTGGCGCGGCATCGCGCTCGCCGTCGTCCGATCCCGACTGAACCTGCAGGTCGATATCACCGTCGGCCGCATGGCGACGCCCACACCAGCACCAGGAGATTCCCAAATGACGCGACTCGCTCACGACCTCCGTCAGGCCTGGCGCAGCCTCTTCGCGACACGCAGCGTCGTTGCGCTGGCGGCGCTGACGCTCGCGCTCGGCGTCGGCGTCAACACGGCCGTGTTCAGCGTGCTCGACTCGCTGCTCTTCCGGCCGGTGCCGTTCGCCGGCGCGGATCGCCTCAGCACGCTCTGGAGCTATTACGAGCAGGGCAAGTTCTCGATTAAAGGCCGATTCGACGCACCGCTGGTCGTCGAGTGGCGCAAGCAGACGGACCTCTTCGCGCGCATCGAGGCCAGCGAATCGAAGTCGTTCATCTTCGAAGGCGCCACCGGCGCGGACATGGTCGCGGGCGCCGTCGTCACGCCCGGCCTGTTCGCGATGCTCGGCGCAAGGCCGGCCGAGGGCCGCGTCTTCAGCGACGGCGATGGGCGTGCCGGCACGAACCGGCTCGCGGTGATCAGTCATCGCTTCTGGCGCGAGCGGCTCGGTGGTGACCGGGCGGCGATCGGGCGCGACGTCGTGCTCGACGGCGAGCGCCACGAGATCATCGGCATCATGCCGCCGGCGTTCCTCTATCCCGACGAGCGGCATGACGTCTGGCTGCCCTTCGATGTCTCGCAACCGCCGGCCGCGGCCACGTCGTTTGTCCCGCTCGTCCGTCTTCAGCCCGGCTTGAAGACCGCAGACGTCGAGACGCAGGTGACCGCGCGAGGCGCAGAGGTCCAACGGGCCGCCGGAGGCAAGGGCGACGGCTCGGCGCGTCTGATGGCAATTGGGCAGGTCTTCAACGAACGCACGACCCGCTCGCTCGCGGTGCTGGGCGGCGCCGTGCTGTGTCTCCTTCTGATCGTCTGCGCGAACGTCGCCAACCTCACGCTCGCCCGCGCGTTTTCACGCACGCGCGATCTCGCCATCCGGATCGCGATGGGCGCGTCCCGTCGCGATCTGCTTCGTGTCGCCTTTCTGGAACACGCCGTCCTCGGCGCGGCCGGCGGTGTTTTGGCCATCGGCGTGGCGTACCTGACCCTCCAGACGGTGACCGCGGTGCTGCCCGACGCGATGACGAGCCAGACGATGAATGCGATCGACCTCGACGGCCGGGCGCTCGCGTGGCTGGCGCTGATATCCGCGGCAACAGTGATCGCGTTCGGCGTGCCGCCGGCGCTCTTCGCGTCCCGCGCATCTGTCTCGTCAATGCTTGGGCGTGACTCGCGGAGCGCCACGGGCTCTCCGGTCGCCCGGCGGCTGCGCTCGGTGCTGGTGGTCGCCGAAGTCTCGCTCTCGATCGTGCTGCTCGTCGGCGCGGCGCTCGTCACGCGCAGCCTGATGAAGCTGCAGGCCATCGACATCGGCATGGACACGGACGGACTGGTCGCTATGCAAATCGCCCTGCCGGCGCGCGGCTACAGCGACCCTGTCCTCCGCGATCAGTTCACGCGTGACCTCGTCGCCCGCGCGCGCCAGCATCCGGGCGTCATTCGCGCGAGCGCCGGGACCCTGCCGCCGGACCAGCCCACGGTCACCGTGGGACCGGTCGAGTTCGGCGATCGGCCCGGCGAAACCACCAAGCCCACGCTGATGCCGGTGTACATCGCGTGGCCCGGATACTTCGAGGCCGCCGGTATTCGTCTGCTCGAAGGCCGGGAGCTCCATGAGGGCGACATCGAAGGCGCCGCCGTCGTCAGCCGCGGATTTGCCGCGAAGCACTGGCCCGGCCGGTCGGCGCTGGGCGCCAGGTTCAAGGTCGGCAAGGCGCCGTGGCGCACGGTGGTCGGCGTCGCGGCGGAGATCCAGAAGCTCGGCCAGGACGCGAATCCGAACGAGCACGAGCTCTACTACCCGCCGGATCAGATGAGCGGCGTGATGTTTGGCGTCCGGATGCCCGCGGCTATCGCGGAGTATCGGACCTTGATCGTGCGGACCGAACGCCCCGGTCAGGCCGCGCGCGAGCTCGCGGCGGTCGTCCACGGCGTCGATGGGCGCGTGATCGTGTCCAGGACGTCGCTGGTCGCGCACGAGTTCGCCGACGCCATCGCGCGGCCCCGAATCGTGTTCGTGATGATGGCCGTGTTCGCAGGCGTCGGCCTCCTGCTCGCGGCGGCTGGACTCTACGGCGTGCTCAGCTACCTCGTCGCGCAGCGGCAGCGCGAAATCGGGATCCGGCTCGCGCTCGGCGCCGGTCCGCGGGACGTCGGCCGTCAGGTGCTCGGCCGCGGGCTGGCGATGGTGGCTGTCGGCCTCGGCATCGGCCTCGCCGCGGCCCTGGCGCTGGTCGGCGTGATGAAGACGGTGCTGTACGAGGTGGACCCGAAGGACCCGCTCGCGCTCGCCGCGGCCATCGGTCTCATGGCGGCGACCGCGCTCATCGCCTGCTGGCGGCCGATGCGGCGCGCGATGCAGATCGACCCGGTTCAGTTGTTGAAGGAATAGCCGCGACTGTTTTCACAGGCGTTACACACCCGACATACGGCTGTCGCGCCGGAGCGGCCTACTAGTGCGGCCGCTTCGTTGTCTGGACGGAATCAAATCAGCGGCAGAAGGATGCCACTCAGTCAGTTCGACGCATTCACTTTCTGGGGTCCGTGTCGATCATCGAGTTGCAGTCCACGGTGACCTTCACCGGACCGCAGGATCTGACGATCGACGGCAATCAGGCCACGCTGGACGGGACGGAAGCGGGCGTGACGGCCAGCCTCTCGCACTCGACTTCGTCGAACAACAGCGGGGCCGGCGTGCGTGCCGACCAGCAGACGCCGGGCACGGGCACACTGTCACTCACGAACGTCACGCTGGAGAACAACGCCGGCGGCGCGACGACCGGGAGCAACGTCGTCGTCTCCTCGTAGGCCGCTCCGGGTTGGGGCGTCTCGCGGCGGGCTAAAGCCCGCCGCCTACGCGGGTTGGAGCACCAAAAGCGTTGAAGAGCATCAGCGCGAAGTAGACGACGCAGAAGCTGCCGACGAGCGCGGGCGCCACGACCTGCTTCCAGACGAGGCGGCGCCTGCGATCGCGCGCCAATCTGCCGGCGAGACGAGCATGGCAACGGGCGCGGACGCGCTCGGTGCGTGCCGGGTCCGGGGCCATCGACGGCAGCCCGCTGAGAACGCCGTCAAGCCCATCGTCGCTGTTTTCGGAACGTCGGAACGTCATGGCGTTACCTCGCCGAGCACGGCCTGGCGGACCTCGACCTCGGGCTCGAGTTGCTGGCGCAGCAGGGCGCGAGCGCGGCTCAGGCGCTGGCGAAGCGCCTCCGGCGAGATGCCGCAGACGCCGGCGGCTTCGGCAGGTCGCAGCCCTTCGACGCCGACCAGGATCAGCACTTCGCGGTACGGCAACGGCAGCGCGGCGAGCCCGGCTTCGATCCGGCGCTCGAACTCGCTGGCCGCCGTCGCTTCGAACGGTGATGGCCGCGACGCGCCCGCGGGCCACAGTCCCATCAGCGCCGGGACGTGCGACTCCTCCACCAGGCGCGATCGGCAGTAACTGAGGTACAGGTTTCTCGCGACGGTGAACAGCCACGCGGCGAGCTGCGTGTCGGGCCTCAGCCGGCCGGCCCGCGACACGAGCCGCACCCATGTCTCCTCGACGAGGTCCTCGGCCACCTGCCGGTTGCGTGACAACCGGACCAGGAAGTTGAACAGCCGCGCGTGATACGCGGCATAGACCGCGTCGAAGGCGGCCGGGTCGCCGGCCTTCAGCCGCTCGACAAGATCCGAGTCCGGGTCCATCACTTCTGTAACGCGCAACACCGGGCATCGTGACACGTCACGAGCCCCTGGCCCACAGCGTTATTCCCGGTAGAAATGAGGCCCTGATGATCGAAGTGCTGAGACAGGCGAGTATTGTCGCGCTCCTGAGCCTGCTGATCGCCGTGGTACCCATGTTGATGGGTGTCCTGTATGCCGTCCGGCCGACCGAAGCGCGACTGGCGCTCATGCGGCCCCTCTCGCTGGCGAGCCTGTTTGCCGGCCTCGCCGGCTTCACCACCGGGCTCGTCAACATGATGAGGGGCGTTTCGATGGCCCTGCCGAACGTGCAGTACGAGAACGTCTTGATCGGCACGGCGGAAGCGCTCGTCCCGCTGTTGCTGGCCTTCGGCTGCCTGACGGTCGGCTGGCTGTGCGTGGCACTGGGGATGACGAGGCAAGCCTAACTAACGAAGTTGGCCAGGCTCCAGGTTCCGCGAACCCGGCGTACCCGGCGTACCGGTAGAGCCTTTTACTGTGACCCCTAGGGTGTAAACCCTCTTTCGGGCCCGCGGGCACGGGTCGTACTCTGCCGGGTCATGGTCCCTTCCCGCGCCCCGCGCCTCTTCATTTCCCTTGGTTTGGCTGCCGGTTTTGCAATTCTGGCCTCTGCGCCACGCGCGCTCGACGCGCGGAGCGCGGGGCTGTCGCAGGACTTCGCGGTCAAGCAAACAACTGAGTCCGGTCTCGCGGCATTCGCGTCCGCGCAGGGCGATGGATTCCTGCTGCCACTGCCGCCGGATTCGCCCGCCGAGGATCGCGCGCTCGCGTTCCTCGACGCGCAGGGCGCGTCATTCGGCCTGACGAATCGATCGCAGGTCCGGTTTGCCCGCGCACGCCGCGACAGCCTCGGCCTCGAGCACGCCAGGTTTCAGCAGCTGCATCAGGGCGTGCCCGTCGCCGGCGCGGAGTTCCTGGTCCACATGCGCGGCAATCGCGTGACCGCCGCGAACGGCCGCGTCCTCGAGCAGTTGCCCTCGGAGATGCGACCCTCCCTTCTGCCGGCCGTGGCCATAGACGTCGCAGTGGACGTCGTGCGCAAGTACCGCGCTCAGGTCTCCGCCGGCGCCACCTTCACCGAGCCCCGGCTCGAGATCCTCAACCGCAGCTTCCTCGAACAGAAGACCGGGTCCGCCTCGCGGCTCGCCTGGTTCGTGGAAGCGAGCGGTCCGGGCCTGCGCGAGTTCATCTGGATCGACGCCAGGACCGGCGGCGTGCTCCTGCACTTCAACCAGTTGCACACGGCGCTCAATCGCCAGGTCTACAACGCCAACAACGGCAGCGTCATACCCGGCACGCTCGCGCGTCAGGAAGGCAATCCGCCGACCGGCAACGCCGACGTGGACGCCGCTTACGATCAGTCCGGCATCACGTACAACTTCTTCCTGAACGTCCTCGGCCGCGACAGCTTCAACGGCGCCGGCGCGGCCATCGTCTCCTCGGTCAACTGGAACGGCGGCCTCGGCACCTGTCCGAACGCCTTCTGGAACGGTTCTCAGATGGTCTACTGCGCCGGTTTCGCGAACGCCGACGACGTGGTCGGCCACGAGATCTCGCATGCGGTCACGCAGTTCGAAGCGAACCTCTACTACTTCGTGCAGTCGGGCGCGCTGAACGAGTCGTTCTCGGACATCCTCGGCGAGGCGATCGACCTCACCAACGTGACCGGCACCGACACGCCGGGCAACCGCTGGCTGCTCGGCGAGGACCTGCCGGGCGGCGCCGTGCGCAACATGATGGACCCGACGCTGATGGGCAACCCGGGCAAGATGAGCGACACCACGCTCTTCTGGTGCAACACGCTCTCGGACGGCGGCGGCGTGCACACGAACAGCGGCATCCCGAATCACGCCTTCGCGCTGATGGTGGACGGCGGCAGCTACAACGGGTACACGGTCGGCGGCATCGGCCTCACGAAAGCCACCAAGATTCAGTACCGGGCGCTGACGACGTACCTCACGAGCTCGTCCGGCTTTCTCGACAACTTCAGCGCGGTCAGCCAGTCGTGCTCGGATCTCATCGGCACGGACGGCATCACGGCGGGCAACTGCGCGGAAGTGCATCGCGCGATGCTGGCCGTCGAGATGAACGCGCAGTGGGGCTGCGTCGATCCGTTCTTCTTCGTCGAGCCGTCGATGTGCCCCGCCGGCGGGACGCCGACGTATGTGTTCACGGACGGCTTCGAGGGCAACAACCCGGCGTGGACCGTGCAATCCACCAGCGCGACGCTGTGGGGCCTGCAGTCGTTCAATGCCTTCGAGGGATCGCTGGCGCTCTACGGCCCAGATCCTTCCGTGGTCTCCGATCACACCGTCGCGATGCCGACCAGCGTTGTGCTGCCCGCGGGCGCGCGCGCGATGTTCTCGCACATCCCTGACTTCGAGTACACCTACGACGGCGGCGTCGTCGAGTACAGCACCAATGGCGGCGTGAGCTGGGTCGACGCGACGGTGCTGGCGGACGCCGGACTGCAGCCTGACGGGATCCTGTGCCCGTTCTGCAGCAACCCCCTGGCCGGCCGGCTCGGATGGTCGCTCGGCTCGTACGGATACAAGCCCACGCGGCTCAACCTCGGATCGCTCGCGGGCCAGAGCGTCCGCCTGCGGTTCCGTGCGGGGTCCGACGAGAGCTTTGCCGCCGTCGGCTGGATGATCGACAACGTCTCTATCTACTCGTGCCCGGTGACAGCCGGCGCGCCCACGATCTCCGCGCAGCCATCGCCTCAGGCCGTGGCGACCGGCGGCCAGGCCACGTTCACCGTGACCGCCGCCGGCAATCCGACGCTGCGCTACCAGTGGCTCAAGAACGGCTCGGCCATTCCAGGGGCGAACGGCAGCACGCTCATCGTGCCCAACGTGCAACGCGTCGATTACGGGTTCTACAGCGTCATCGTGATCAACGATCAGGGCGGCGCGCGTTCCGACGGCGCCGTGCTGACGCCCACGGCCAACGGCCTCCCGACGTTCACGAAACAGCCCCTCAACACCACGGTCGGCGCGGGTCAGACCGCGCAGTTTGCCGCGGATGTCTTCGGCGGGACGTCCTTCACCTGGCAGGTCTCGACCAACGGCGGAGTCAACTGGGCGCCCGTGCCGAACGCGCCGCCGTACAGCGGCGTGAGCACGCGCACGCTCACGATCACCGGCACGACCACCGGCCTGACGAACAACCAGTACCGCCTCATCGCCGGCAACAGCAACGGCAACTCGCAGAGCGATCACGCCATCCTGACCGTCCTGGCGCTCAACATGGTCGCGAACGGCACGTTCGCCACGGACACCACGGGCTGGACCCTCTTCGCGGAGCCGGCCGGGAACATGGAGTTCCAGGTGACCGCCGGCGAGTTCCGGTGGAACCGGCTCGGCAACCAGTCCACGCAGGCGACGATCTTCCAGAACACCGGCGCGTCCGTGTCGGGCGGCCCGCTCGAGGCGGCGTTCGACCTCGGCAACAGCGCGAACATCCGCCAGCGCGTGAGCGTGCTGCTCATCGATGCCGACTTCAGCGACATCGTCGTCTGCACGTTCTGGCTGGAACCGGCTGCGCCGATGCGCAACTATCGCGTGCGATCGCACACCAACCGCTCGTGGACGAACGCCGCAATCTACTTCTATGCCGCGACCACGGCGAGTTTTGCGGCCAACGGCGGATTCCTCCGCCTCGACAACGTGACCTACAACTACAACGCCAGCGGATCGTCCGTCCGGACCGACTGCGTCGATCCGACGTCTCCCCCGCCGCCCGGAGGCGCCGACAGCGCGAACCTGCTCGTGAACGGCGACTTCAGCGCGGGCCTGGCGCCGTGGGGGATGTTCGGCACCATCACGGGTGGCGTCACGAACGGCGTCTTCGAGTTCATCCGCACGGCGGGGCAGCCGGCCGGCGTGATCCTGCAAGCCACGGGCGCGGCGATGTCGGCGGGCGGGTTCCTGACGGCGACCGTCGATCTCGGCAACTCGAGTCCGGTGCGGAAGCGCGTCACGTTCCTCATCCACAGCAACGACTTCAGCGACCTGTCGGCGTGCACCTTCGTCCTGCCGCCAGGACTCCCGCTCGCCACGTATCAGATGAAGACGCGGGCCACGCGCGCCTGGGCGGCGGGAGCGGGCACTGGCGCCACGTTGTCGATCTATGGCGCGACCGTGGGGCTCGATCAGTGGATTCGCGTGGACAACGCGAGCCTTAAGCGCACCCCGAGCTCCGCGATTCAGGGCACGGAGTGTCTGGAGCCGCCAGAAGTCCTGCCGAGCGGGTTCCGGGGTCAGACCGGGGTCAGACCAGGGTCAGACCAGGGTCAGACCCCGTCGACCGCCCCGTCGACTGCGTCGATCCCGTTGACCCAATGGACGACTGGCGCCGACGCCAGCGGCAGCCGCGAGCTTCGGCTGCGGCGGCCCGTCGATCTGCGTGGCGCGAACACGGCGCGGCTGGAATTCGCGTCCTCGCTGGCGACGCCCACGGGCGAGGCCGAGGTGCAGGTGAGCCTCGACGGCGATACCTGGCAGACGGTCGCGCGGGTGCCGCCAGGCGAGGCTTGGACCGACGTGGATGTCGACCTGTCCCCGTTCGCGGGCCACACCGTGCAGGTGCGATTCGTCTACCTGCCGTCAGAAGGCCACGCGTCCGTCTGGCGGGTCGGCAACGTCCGCGTGATCAGGAAGTAGGCCGCCGCGGGCTGTGCGGCGGCAGAACCCTCAGTCTTCCGGCCGCTCGCCGCCGGGCGCCATCTTCACGAGGCGCGGCTGGAATCGCGCGAGCGGCTCCACCAGGTCCTGTTGCGCGGCCATGACCTGGTCGATGTCCTTGTAGGCCATCGGCACTTCGTCGAGTCCGGCCGACATCAGCGTCACGCCGCGGTCGCGCAGAAACCTCTGCGCGACATCCCACGTGAAGGTCTGCTTGGCCTTGGTCCGACTCATGCGCCGGCCGGCCCCGTGCGCCGCCGAATTGAGCGCGGCGGCCGATCCCTTCCCTCGCACGACGTACCCCGGCGTGCCCATCGAACCCGGAATGATGCCGAGCACGCCCGGGCCCGCGGGCGTCGCGCCCTTGCGGTGCACGATCACGTCGGCCTCGGACCCGTCTGGCAGCCGGTGCCGCTCGCGCCAGGCGAAGTTGTGATGGTTCTCGAGATCGAGACGCACCTCCACGCCCAGCGCGCGCGCGATGTGCGAATGAATCAACGCGTGGTTCGCTGCCGCGTACCGGCCCATCAGCTCCATCGCGGCCCAGTACTCCCCTCCCGCCTCGGACGCGAGATCGAGCCACGCCAGATGCGTCAGCTCGCGGGGCAGCTCCGGATGGGCCTTCATCGCCACCTTGCTGTAGTGCGAGGCAATCTGCGCGCCGGTGCCGCGGCTGCCGGAATGGCTGAGCAGCGCGAGGTATTCGCCCTTCGGCAGACCCGCCGCGTCGTTCGTCACGCTCAACTGTCCGAACTCGACGAAGTGATTGCCGCTCCCGCTCGTGCCGAGCTGCGACCAGGCGCGGTCCTTGAGATCGGCGGTGACCTTCGTGACCCGCCAGTCGGCGTCCATCACGTCATGCTGACGCCGCGTCTTGAACGAGGCGCCGACGCCGAACCGCGTCTCGCGCTCGATGGCGCGCGCCAGCCGCTGCTGATCGTCGTCCAGCGTGCGGATCGGCAGATCGAGCACGGTCATCTTCATCCGGCAGGCGATGTCCACGCCGACGGCGTACGGGATGACGGCGTCGCGCGTCGCCAGGACGCCGCCGATCGGCAGGCCGTAGCCGACGTGCGCGTCCGGCATCAAGGCGCCCGCCACCGCGACGGGCAGCTTGCACGCGTTCTTGAGCTGCTGCACGGCATCCGGCTCGAGGCCCTCGCCCCAGATGCGGTACGGCGCGTCGGTGGATTTCATGCGGTCATTGTCAACTCTATCTCGCCGACCACCGGCAGATGGTCGGAGGCCGCGCGGGCCGCCGCCGTCCTGTGCACGAAGATGCGGCGCAGCGCGTCGAGTGGCCGCACCCAGATCCGATCGAGCGACAGGAGCGGGCGTCCCACCGGGAACGAACGCACGCGAGGCGCGCGGCCCAGCATCTCGTCCAGCACGTGCACCACGGACCGGCCCGGCAGCCAGTCGTTGAAATCGCCGAGGACGACCAGCGGGGAGTTCTTCACGGATTCCAAGTAGTCAAAAATCTGCTGGACCTGAAAACGCCGCTCCCCCACTTTGAGCCCCAGATGGGCGCCGAGCACGTGCAGCTCGACGCCGCCGACGTTCACCGTCGCCGCCAGCGCCCCGCGCGGCTCGCGCCGCTCCATCGAGAGATCGATCCGGTGCACTTCGACAATGGGATGGCGCAGCAGCAGCGCGTTGCCGAAACACGTGGTCTTGTTCGATCGCGTCGGACCGAGCGCGCACTCATAGCCATCCAGCGTGGTCAGCACCACAGGCGTGCGCGTCTCGAGTGCGACCTCGGCGGGGTACGTGAATTCCTGCAGCGCGACGATGTCCGCGTCGAGCTCGTTGATGACCCTGGCGACGCGATCGGGATCGTGCCGGCCGTCGGGCCCGATGCAGGCATGGACGTTGTACGTGGCGACGCGGATGACGAGGGGCGCAGGCATCAGCCGAATTCCGCCCGACGGCGCTGGCCCGCCTTCGAAGGGGTGAACTGCCGGATGACCAGCACGGCCCGGAGGCCAAACGCCAGGATCAGCACCACGAGGACGGCGCCGATCGTGGTGAGCCCGTTCCAGAGTGACGGCTCGATCAGCGTGCGCCGCAGCAACGCCCCAATCGCGGTGAGCACGACAAGAGACGGCAGCAGCCCGAACGCGGTCCCGGCCATGTAGGCGCCGAATGGGACGCGGCCGGCCCCGCAGAGGAGGTGCGCGGCGGCCGCCGGCATCAGGGCTGACAAGCGAAGGAGCGCGACGCCCTTCGCGCCCATGGCGCCGAGCTGCCGTCCCTTGCGGAACGAGGCCCGGCTCATCCAGCGCGACAACCGATTGGGGCCCAGGAACCGGCCCGCGATGTACCCGATCGACGCCGCGATGATCGACCCTCCGGCCACCACGAGGACGCCGGACGCCAGGCCGAGCAGCAGCCCCATCGCAATCGCGACCAACTCCAGCGGAATCAGCGCGACGCCGGCGATCACGAATGCGACGATGAACGCAGTCAGCGGTAACTCCGCGATGGTGCCCTGGACCGACCGCAGCTCGGGTTGAGGAAACGCCCCTGACCCCCACGCCACGATGAGCGCGGCCGCAAGCACACACGTCGGCAGAATCCACAGACGCAGCGGGTTGCCGCCTTCCGCCACTTCGACGGCCGGAATCAGCCGGTCCACCTCAGGGCCGAATCCAATGGGCTCATCGGGGTCGACGGCGGCGCGAAGCGCCTCGGACGGCTCGGGCGAGGGCGTGGGCGGCAGCTCGATGAGCGCGAGCGTGCGGTCCTCATGCTCGTGTGCGTCGATGAGCGCCGCCATCGAGCCGGCCCGCGCCAGCTCGCCCGCCACGTCGTCCGGCCGCAAGCCGAGATGCTCGCCGAGCAGCCGGTTCCGGATTCGATGCACGCCTTCACGCGCCCGCGCATCGTCGCCGGCATCGACGGCGACGTCGCATTCGGTGTCCACGCCCATCGATCGATAGTTGAAGTTGGCCGAACCGATGCGCGCGAACCAGTCGTCCACGACCATCACCTTCGAATGGACGAAGGTCGCGAGGTCGCGCGCGCGTGACGCCACTGGATACACGATGCGCAGACGGTTGTGCCGGTCCGCCGCGATCAGCCTCCGGCACACCTGCTCGCGGAACGGTCCGATGGTGTTCTGCTCGAGCCACCCGTGGACCTCCCACGGCGTCACGACGACGACCTCGGGGCCGTCCGGCTCCTGCAGGCGCGCCGCCAGCCGGTCGGCCAGGTGCGCGTTCGTGAAGTACTGACTCTCGACGTAGATCGCGTGCCGCGCGGCGGCAATGGAATCCAGAAACAGCGCTTCGCATTGCCGGGCCGGCTCGGGAGCCCGCTCCTCGCTGTACGGGCGCGGCGACGTGAGCGAGATGGCGACGTCGATATCCTGCATGTCCGCATCAACGTGCGACGGCCACCGGTCGCGCTGGCTCTGGCGCACGGGAGGCAGCCGGTCGGCGCCGAGCGCGCGCCAGCGGTTTCGCGCGAGCTCGCCGAGGCCCGCGGCCGCCGGGCCGTCCACCATCGCCTGAATCTCGTGATACGGGCCGTAGGGCTCGCCGAGCGGCGTCACGCGCCGCGGCTCGTCCGGACGGTGCGCGCAGGTATCCCAGCGGTGCGACGTGAGGTCGATGCCACCGCAAAACGCCAGCGCATCGTCCACGACGACGATCTTCTGGTGATGCGAGGCGCCAATCGGGTGCCGCTCATCGAAGCCGAATCGGACGCGGCGCGGCATGCGCCACCGGAAACGCAGCCGCGTGAAGGGATCGCGCTCGAGCGCATACAGCGGGCCGTAGTCCCAGATGAGCACGTAGCAGCGGAGCTTCGGCCGCCGGCGCGCGACGAACGCCAGCAGCTCGTTCAAGCGGGTCGGCCCGTCGTCAGGATGCTCTCCGGGCAGAAGATCGATAGCCCCGGCAATGTCCCAACCCAGGATGAACACGGATTCCTCAGCCTGCAGTACGGCTTCGCGCACCAGCCGGAAGTAGTCGGCGGCGTCCTGTACGCAATAGAAATGCTGCGCACGGTCAACACGCCAGCAGTTCCGCCCCGGCTCAAACACCACTATGACGACACCCTCCGGCGTCGCAACTCCCGGTTGATGTACCAGGCGAGCGAGAGCGGCAAGCCGATGAACGCGGCGGCCATCCCGATGTTCGACCAGGACGGGCTTCGAAGCGCCAGCGTCAGCTGATAGCCGAGCCCGGCGAGGCCGATGACGAGCGCCGTCATGCCGAGCAGCGTGCCAACAAGAAAGTCGCGAAACGACACACGCGAGGCGCCGACGACGATGTTGGACAGCACGAAGGGCGCCGGGATCTTACGAATGAGGAACACGGCGAGCGTGCCGTTGCGCTCGATCGTCCGGCTGAGCCGCAGCATGTACTCGCCGCCGAACGCCTTGATTCGCCGCCGGCCCACCCACCGGCCGATGCCGAAGCCTGCGCTGGCGCTGGTGAGGCATCCGGCCATCGCATAGACCGGGCCGAGGATCGGGCCAAACGCGATGCCTGTGGCGGTGATGAGCAGCAGTACCGGCACGAAGAGGAACCCGAGCAGCACATACGCGGTGACGACGACGGGCAGCCCGTACCAGGCGTGGCGGTGCGGGGCCGTCCACTCCGCGAGGGCGCCCATGTCGCTGAGCGGGCGGAACGGCAGAGACACCCAGGCCACGGCGAGCAGCGCGACAACCGTCGCGGCCACAGCAAGCCGCAGCCACCCGAGGGGACGGAGTGTCATCGGGAGGCGGGGGGCATTCAGGTTGGAGGGGAATCGAGCCCGCGCGGCCTCGCGTCGCGCCACCGTGTGGCACAACGCGAAGCCGCGCGCGACCGATGTCGATTGGGGCTACACGTCCTCGTCGGAGTCGACCGGTTCGGCCGGGCCGCTCGTCGGGCGGGTCGGATCGCTCTGGTTCTTCTTCTTGTCCCGCTCGCGCTCCAATTCGGACTGGTTGCGTACGTCGCCCTGCGGCCCGCCCTTTTCGGGCTGCCCAGGCATGTTGCGTTCGCGGTCCTGGCCCCGGTCGGGCGTCTGGCCTCGGGATTTGTCCTGACCCGGATTGCCCTGGTTGCCGCCCGTGTTGCCGAAGTTGCCGCCGGTGTCTCGATTCGCCATGTCATTCACCTCTTTGGAACTGACGGGGACACGGCGACACGCCGGACACCGTCGCGATGAATGAATTGCAACGCACATGCCGTCTCGAAACGCGCCGTTCCGATGCTATCGCGGGGTCCACATGGGTAGCATGCTACCGATTAGCGGTCGCGCAGGACCGTGCCGAGGGAATCGCGCATCTTCTGCCGCCATGCACGGTTGCGGGTTCCGAGGGCATGGGCTTTGCAGCAGACATCCGGGAACAGAGGCCGTGCGCGCGGAACACCGCGCTGAGATTTGCGGCTTCAGAGGAGTACCCGATGCAGGAAACCACCTATGAACGCGGCGTGCAGACGGCGCGCGAGAAGCTCAGCGGCGCTGTCGATTACTTCCGCGAGAACGACGCCAGCGCGATCACCAACGACGTCAAGGGCTATTTGCAGTCGCACCCGACCCAGGCGCTCATCGGCGCCGTCGTACTGGGTTTTCTGGCGGGGCGGATCATCCGCCGCGCGTAGGAGCACGTCATGACTGGCCCTGATGACCGGTCGATCGGCGAAGTGGTCGGCGACATCGCCGGCAACCTCAGGCAGATCGTGCACGCCGAGGTGCAGCTGGCCAGGACGGAATTGCGCGAAGACGCCGTCGCGATCAAGCGCGGCCTGGTGGTGATGTCCATCGGCGCGGTCGCCGGCTCGCTGGCGACGGGGTTCGCGCTGCTGGCCGTGGCCTACGCGCTCATGGGCATCGTCGCGCCATGGGCGGCGGCGGCGATTGTCGCGGGCGGCGCGGGCGTCATGGCGGCGCTATTCATGACGACCGGAATCAAACGGATGCAACACATCGGCCTGCCTCGAACGGCCGCGACCATTCAGGAGAGTGTCCAGTGGGCGAAGACGCGCGCGCGATAGAAGAAGCGATCCGGATGGAACGCAACGAGCTCGGCCGGAACATCGACCACCTGCAGGACCGCGCGAGGGCGCTGACCGACTGGCGGACGCAGTATCGCCATCACGCCGGCGTCTCGATGGCGCTCGCGTTCGGCGGCGGCGTCGCCCTCGGCCTGCTGGCCCGGCGGAGCGGGGCCCGGTCCCCGTCCTCGTACCCGGATCGGCCTGACGCCGAGTCGTCGCGGCCCGTCGGGTTCCATCCGCTGAAAGCCATCGGTGACAATCCGAAGGTCAGGCGGCAGGTCGGCGAGGTGTGGGACGAGATCCTCGAGGCGCTGATCACCGTGGCGTCCGCGAAGGCGGTGGACGTGCTGGGATCAGTCGTGCCTGGATTCCGGGACCAGTTCGACTCGCGTCACCCGCGAAGGGTCGAGCCGTAAGTCGCGGCGCGCGGGCGCCTCAGGCGTCCTTCAGCCAGCCTTCGAGCACGGCAAACTGCACGACGTCGATGCGCGACTGCATGCCGAGCTTCTGCATGGCCTTGGTCTTGTGCGTCTCGACGGTCTTGACGCTGAGATCGAGCCTGGCCGCGGTTTCCTTGTTGCTGTGACCCCAGGCCATGAGCTTGAGCACCTGGATTTCGCGCGGCGTCAACTCGCGCGGCTTCGGGCCGGTGAGCGGCGCGTCGCGTTGCAGCTCGGCGACGAGGTCGGTCGCGATCGCCGGGTCGATGAACGTGCCGCCGCCCGCGACGGCGCGGATCGCCTGCGGCAGCTCCATGGCACGGCTCTGCTTCAGGACGTACCCGGACGCGCCCGCGCGAAGGAGCCGCTGCAGGTACCCCTGCTCGACGTGACGCGTCAGCGCCAGGACGCGCGTGTGCGGACAGGCCTGCCGGATCTCGCGCGTCGCGACGAGCCCGTTCATCCGCGGCATCGAGATATCGAGCACCACGACGTGCGGGCGCAGCCGGCGGGCGAACGCCAGCGCCTCCTGGCCGTCGGCGGCCTCGCCGACGACTTCCATGTCAGGCTGCGCGTGCAGTATCGCCTTGAGGCCCTCGCGGACCGTTTCGTGATCGTCAGCCAGGAGCACGCGGACCTTCATGGGCTCCACCTATCAGGGAAGATCCTTATACTAGCTCGGTAACAGGCTCATGTGAGTGCGCGCGGGAACAGTTTGTTCGTGGTCGGCATCGGAGCCTCCGCCGGAGGCATTCAGGCGATCAGGACCTTCTTCGAGGCCGTTCCCGCCGACACCGGCCTCGCGTTTGTCGTCATCCTTCACCTCTCGCCAGATCACGACACCCATCTCGCGGCGGTCCTTCAACTGTCGGCGAA
>Ga0137313_1000035_pt1 | contig 45224 bp, 41 predicted proteins | sample EasRivERMZT166_2_FD_102287 | JGI IMG/M metagenome (GOLD analysis project Ga0137313, IMG submission 102287) | Soil microbial communities from meander-bound floodplain in the East River, Colorado, USA - East River MetaG ERMZT166_2 | ecosystem: Environmental > Terrestrial > Soil > Floodplain ...
TCGCCATATCCACCGACGAGGCGAACTGCGGGTAGCGGCCGATCGCGGTCGCGACGATCTTCACCAGAATCGCGGTGACCGTGAGCTTGCCCCCGGCGGCTTCGGCGCGCTTGCCGAAGGCGTGACGGAACTCCTCGAGCGTGGTGATGTCGGCCTTGTCGTGCTGCGTGACGTGCGGCGCCTGCCACGCGGCCGTGAGGTGCTCGGCGGTCACGCGGCGGATGTTGGACATCGGCCGCGATTCGACTTCGCCCCACTTCGAGAAGTCCGGCAGCGGGGGAACGCGCACGCCGGCCGCTCCACCGCGAGCGGCGCCGCCGCCGCCCATCGCGGACTTCACGTACTTCGTCACGTCCTCGTGTCCGATTCGGCCGCCCGGCCCTGACCCGGACACCTCGCCGATGTCCACGCCGAGCTCGCGCGCATACCGCCGAACGGACGGCGCCGCCGCAACCAGCGCCGCCGCCGGTTCCGCGGCCGGCGCCGGCCTGGCGCTGGCGATCGCCACAACGGCGGCAGAACGGCCCGCCGATCGCAGCTCCGGTCCTGATGTGGATGACGCGGCAACGGCAGGCGCGGGCGCAGCCGCCGGCTGTTGAGGCGCTGGCGCCGGCACGGCCTTCGGCCCGGCCGCCGCCTGCGGCTCCGGCGCGTCCTTCGTTGGCGCTGCCGCCGCAGCGGGCTTGCCCTTGCCGTCGGCCGCTGCCTCGCTGAGCACGAGCACGACCTGCCCGACCTTCACCTTGTCGCCAGGCTTGACCCTGACCTCCGACACGGTGCCGCCCTCGCTGGCCGGCACTTCGATCGTCGCCTTGTCGGTTTCCAGCTCGAGAACGGACTGATCCTTCTTCACGACGTCGCCGACCTTGACCATCACGCGGACGACATCGCCCTTCTCGACGTTCTCGCCAAGCTCAGGCAGTTTGAACTCGATGGGCATCTACGTGCACCTCAACTGGTCAACTGGTCAACTGGTCAACCGGTCAACCGGTCAACGAACCGCGGAACCGATGAACCTATGAACCAGAACCCATGAACCTATGAACCCATGAACCTATGAACCCATGAACCTATGAACCCATGAACCTAAGAAACTGCAGGGTCTTTCTTCTCTGCGTCTATCTCGAGTTCCTTGAACGCCTTCTTCACCGTCGCGGCGTCGATTGCGCCGTCGCGATGGAGCGCCGACAGCGTGGCCGCAGCCACGTAGCGCGCGTTCACTTCGAAGAACTCACGCAGCGACCCACGATCCTCGCTGCGTCCGAACCCGTCCGTGCCGAGCGTCACCACCGGACGGCCGACCCAGCGCGAAATCATGTCGGGCTGGCTCTTGAGGTAGTCCGACGCCGCGACGACGACGCCCTTGGTGCCGGACAGGCACTGCGTGACGTACGGCACGCGCGCCTGCTCCGTCGGGTGCAGCAGGTTCCAGCGCTCGGCGCGATGGGCGTCGCGATAGAGCTCGTTGTAGCTCGTCGCGCTCCAGACATCCGCGGACACACCGAACTTCGCCAGCAGCTCCTGCGCCTTGACGACTTCATTCAGGATCGCGCCGCTGCCGATGAGCTGCGCGTGCGCCTTGCCCCCGCCCTTCGGCGCCTGCGACAGCTTGTACAAGCCCTTGATGATGCCGTCGCGCGCCCCGGCGGGCATCGGCGGCATCTCGTACTGCTCGTTCATCACGGTGATGTAGTAGAAGCCCTCTTCGCGATTCCCGTACATCCGCCGGATGCCGTCCTCGATGATCACGGCGAGCTCGTACGCATACGCCGGATCGTAGGCGCGGCACGTCGGCACGCTCAGCGCCAGCGTGTGGCTGTTGCCGTCCTGATGCTGCAACCCCTCGCCCGCCAGCGTCGTCCGGCCGGCCGTGCCGCCGAGCAGGAACCCCCGGCAGCGCGCGTCCGCGGCGGCCCAGATGAAGTCGCCGACGCGCTGGAAGCCGAACATCGAGTAGAAGATGAAGAACGGAATCGTGTTCACGCCGTGCGTCGCGTACGCCGTGCCGGCGGCGATCCACGAGGAGATCGATCCCGCTTCGGTGATGCCCTCTTCGAGGATCTGCCCGTCCTTGGCTTCCTTGTAGTACAGGAGCGTGTCCATGTCCACCGGCTCGTAGAGCTGGCCGATGCTGGAGTAGATCCCGACCGCGCGGAACAGCGACTCCATGCCGAAGGTGCGCGCTTCGTCCGGAACGATCGGCACGACGAGCTTGCCGATTTCCTTGTCGCGCAGGAGCTTCGCCAGCATCTTGACGAAGACCATGGTCGTGGACGCCTTGCGGCCTTCCGTGCCCTTGGCGAACTCCTCGAAGATGTCCGTCATGGCCGGCTTGATCGCCGGAGCGGCCACGACGCGGCGCGGCACGGACCCGCCGAGCGCGGTGCGCCGCTCCTTCATGTAAGCGACTTCTGCGCTCTTCTCGTCCGGCCGGTAGAACGGCGCGTCGGAAATGCGGTCGTCGGGGATCGGCACGCCGAACCGATCGCGGAACGTGCGCAGATCCTCCTCGTTCATCTTCTTCTGCTGGTGGGTGATGTTCTTGCCCTCACCCGCCTCGCCCATGCCGTAGCCCTTGATCGTGCGCGCCAGGATCACCGTCGGCGCGCCCTTGTGGAGGACGGCCGAGCGATACGCGTTGTAGACCTTGAGCGGATCGTGGCCGCCGACACGCATCGTCTTGATCGCTTCGTCGGACAGGTGGCGCACCATCTCGGCCAGCCGCGGGTCCGCTTCCCAGAAGTGCTTGCGCGCGTAGGCGCCGTCCTCGACGACGTACCGCTGGTACTGGCCGTCCACGATCTCGCCCATGCGCTTGACGAGCACGCCGTCGGTGTCGCGCGCGAGGAGCTCGTCCCAATCGGATCCCCAGAGGACCTTGATGACGTTCCAGCCCGCGCCGCGGAAGACGGCTTCGAGCTCCTGGATGATCTGGCCGTTGCCGCGGACCGGACCGTCGAGGCGCTGCAGGTTGCAGTTGATGACAAAGATCAGGTTGTCGAGCTTCTCGCGCGCCGCGAGCGAGATCGAACCGAGGGCTTCGGGCTCGTCCGTCTCGCCGTCGCCGAGGAACGCCCAGATCTTCTGGTCCGACGCTTCCTTCAAGCCGCGATTCTCGAGGTACTTCGCGAACCGGGCCTGGTAGATCGCCATGAGCGGCCCGAGACCCATCGAGACCGTCGGGAATTCCCAGAAGTCCGGCATCAGCCAGGGATGCGGGTAGGACGACAAGCCCCCGTCCGCCCGAAGCTCGTGCCGGAAATTGCGCAGCTCGGTCTCGCTCAACCGGCCTTCGAGAAACGCGCGGGAGTAGATGCCCGGCGACGCATGGCCCTGGAAATAGATGATGTCGGCGTCGCGGCCGGCGTCCTTGCCCCGGAAGAAATGGTTGAAGCCCACCTCGTAGAGCGTCGCGGACGACGCAAACGTGGAGATGTGGCCGCCGATGCCCTCGGACTCGCGGTTGGCGCGGACCACCATGGCCAGCGCGTTCCAGCGGACCAGGCTCTTGATTCGGCGCTCGATTTCGCGGTTCCCGGGGTGCGGGACCTGCTCGTTGACCGAGATGGTGTTGATGTACGGCGTGGTGGCGTCGAACGGCGCGCGGAAGCCGGACTGGCGGGCCCGGGCCCGGAGCGCGTCGAACAGCCGCATCGTGCGGCCCTTGTCACCCGTCTTGATGACGTAGTCGAGCGATTCGAGCCACTCCCGGGTCTCAACGGCCTCGAGCGCGGCGGCATCCTGTGGTGCGAGGTTCTTCATGATCCGCAATATTCTAGTCCCTGGACGCGCCACGTCGATATGACGCGCCCGTAAATCTGTGCAGAATAGCGACATCATGAAACCGTTCCGGACAGCCATCCCGGCAATTCTCGCGGCCTTAACACTCATGAGTGCTTCATGTTCGAACGACCAGTCGTCCTCCACCCCGCCGCCCGCGCCGTCGGCGACGGCTGCGCTCGACGCGAAGATCCGGCGCTTTGCGCCCGTAGACGTCACGGCGCCGGCGGCCAGCCTGCCGGCCGGTGAGGCCGCCGCGCTCCGCGAGCTCGTCGCCGCCGCCCGGCTCGTCGACGGGTTGTTTCTGGAGCAGGTCTGGGCCGGCAACGCCGGACTCCTCGCAGCGCTGCAGAAAGACCGCAGCCCCGAGGGCCAGGCCGAGCTGCACTACTTCCTGATCAACAAGGGCCCGTGGTCGCGCGTCGATCACAACGAAGTCTTCGTCCGCCCGCACTTCAATGTGCCGGTCAAACCGGAGCAGGCCAACTACTACCCGGCCGACGCCACTAAAAAAGAAGTCGAGGCCTGGATCGCCACCCTGAAGGGACCGGCGCACGCGGAGGCCACCGGGTTCTTCAGCGTCATCCGGCGCGGCAGCGACGGAAAGCTGACCTCGGTTCCCTACAACGTCGAATACCGGAACGTGCTCGTCCCGCTGGCGGCGCACCTGCGGAAGGCGGCCGCGCTCACCTCGCAGCCGACGCTCAAGCGCTTCCTCGAGTTGCGCGCGGACGCGCTCATCTCGAACGACTACTTCGCCAGCGACATGGCCTGGATGGAGCTCGACGCGTCCATCGAGCCGACCATCGGGCCCTACGAGACCTACGAGGACGAATGGTTCGGCTACAAGGCCGGGTTCGAGGCGTTCATCACGCTGAAGGACGACGCCGAGACGAAGAAGCTGGATGTGTTCGGGGCGCGGCTGCAGGAGCTCGAAAACGCGCTGCCGATTGACGCGTCCTTGCGGAACGCGAAGCTGGGCGCGCTTGCGCCGATGCGCGTCGTGAACGTGCTGTTCAGTGCGGGCGACGGCAACCGTGGCGTCCAGACCGCGGCGTTCAACCTGCCGAACGACGATCGCGTCATCCGCGAGAAGGGCTCCAAGCGGGTGATGCTCAAGAATATCCAGGAGGCGAAGTTCTCAAAGGTGCTGATGCCGATCGCGGGCATCGCGCTCGCGCCGGCGGACCGCGGCGCCGTGAGCTTCGACGCGTTCTTCACCCACATCCTCATGCACGAGCTGATGCACGGCCTGGGGCCACATCAGGTGAAGGGCACGAGCAGTGCGATCCGGCTCGCGCTCAAGGATACGTATGCCGCGATCGAAGAAGCGAAGGCCGACATCTCCGGCCTCTGGGCGCTTCAGCAGCTCGCAGACAAGGGCGTCGTCTCGGCCGAAGTCGCGAAGACGATGTACTCGACGTTCCTCGCGTCCGTGTTCCGATCCATTCGCTTCGGACTGGGCGAGGCGCATGGCAAAGGCATCGCGCTGCAGATCAACTACCTGCTCGACCACGGCGCTGTCGTCGTCGGCGCCGACGGCACGTTCTCGGTCGTGCAGGGCAAGATCCGCGACGCCGTGACGGCGCTGACCACCGAGCTGATGAACCTCGAGGCCAACGGCGACTACGCCGCGGCGCAGGCCTTCCTGAAGAAGATGGTCACTGTCCGGCCGGAAGTCCAGCGCGTGCTCGACCGGCTGAAGGAGATTCCGGTCGATATCGAGCCGAACTTCACCGGCGCGCGCTGACAGTACGTAGGCCGCTTCGGGTTGTGAAGCGGCCCAGGGCCGCTCCGAAGTTCGGAGCGGCCTACGTACGGCCAGTGGCATTCAACGCTACGGCATCGTCGATCGGTACCACGCGTAGATCGCCACGGCAATACCCACGATCACGAGCACGCCAAGAATGAATCGGCTGGACTTATTCGGGTCGTTGGGAGTCGCCATCAGGTCTCCGGTTACTTGTTGATCTTCGCGTTGGTCAGCTGCGCCAGTGCTGACAGTGTCGTCTGCGCCGCGTTGAGCCCGAGCCGGAAGTCCTTGTCGCTGAAGGTGGTCCAGACGTCCAGCGGCGTGTGCCACGTCGGGTTCCAGCCCGCGCCGGTCTGCGCGCCACGCTCGTTCTCGCGCAGACTCAGCGACGGCACGATGTCCATGAACGGCGTGGAGTCGGTGTTGGTCATGTGCGGCCCCACGTTCACCGGATAGTCGCTCGCGTACTTCTCGCCGGCCAGCTTGAAGAGGAACGCGAGCTTCATCGCGTCGTCGGCGAACTTGGACGAAACCTGGAACTCGACGTTGACGTCGGCCTCCGGACGCTGCTCCTTGGCGACCGCAAAGACGCCGCGGCCCTGCGCGTCAACCTGCTGCTTGCCGTCCGGCCCCATCACCGGCTGCGGCATGCCGTGGTCCCACATCATCATGTCGTGCTGGATCATCGCCAGCCACTTCGGCTCGGGGTATTTCCCGCTGCCTGGCGGGTTCTCGATGCCCTGCAGCTTCTGCCGCTGGGCGACGTACGCGCGCGCGCCGTTCAAGCCGCCTTCTTCGCCATTCCAGAGCGCGAAGCGGATCGACCGTTCGGTCTCGACCTTTGGATCCGCAAAGACGCGCGCCAGCTCCATCACGAGCGCGGTGCCGGATCCGTCGTCGTTCACGGCCTCGTTGTAGCCGTGGCCGTCCATGTGCGCGCCGATGATGTACATCTCGTTGGGATACTTCGTGCCGATCTTCGTGACGTAGACCTCGTCCACCGGGCCGGGGATGATCGGACCCGAGTCGAGCGCGCGAATCCGCTCGTCGGGCTGCGCCATCGGGTCGCAATTCACGCCCGTGCGCGCGCGATTGCCGACGATTCGGCTGCCGCCTTCGCCGGTCGCGAGACCGCGCCCGGTATTTCCGCGACCGCCGCCCCCGCCCGCACCGCCACCGGCCGCACCACCGGCCGCGCCACCACCGCCGGCGCCACCCTGGCGCGGCGCCGCCGGCTTCACGACCGACGCCGGCACGCTCGGACCGCATTCGCGCGTCGGCACCGGCGGGTCGTAGGTGATGCGCTCGGCGTTCGTGTAGCCATAGCTCTCGAGCTGCTTCTGGATCCAGTTGACCGCATCGCGGTTGCGCTGCGTGCCCTGGCGGCGATCGCCGAACTGCGTCAGGCCCTTGAGCGTCGCTTTGTATTTCTCGAGCTCGAGCCGGCCGACGAGCGTGGCGATGTCATCAGCGGGCGCGGGCGCCGGCGCCGGCGGCGCCTGCTGCTGGTGCGCGGCGAGCGCGACCACCAGGATCATGCACGCCGCTGTTCCCACGAGAATTCTGGATCGCATCAATGCCCTCTATTTCTTGACCTTGGCGCCCGCGAGCTGCGCAATCGCCGCCAGCGTCGTTTGCGCGGCGTTGAGTCCCAGCTTGAAGTCCTTGTCCGTGTAGGTCGTGAACACGTCCGTCACCTGGTGCCAGTTCGGATCCCAGCCGAAGCCGACGTGATCGCGGCGCTCGTTCTCGCGAAGGCTGATGGCCGCGATGATGTCCTGGAACGGGACCGAGTCGGTGCTCTGCATGTGTGAGCCGAGCGTCGCCGGGTAATCGGTTGCGTAGCGCTCGTTGGCGTTCTTGAAGAACATCGCCATCTTGATCGACTCGGCGACCATCTTCGAGTTTTCCTGGAACTCGATGTTCACATCGGCCTCCGGCCGCTGCCACGGGCTCATCTTGCCGTCCGCGCCTGGCGCGCCGTGGTCCCACATCATCATGTCGTGCTGAACCATGCCCAGCCACTTGGGCTCAATCAACCGGCCAGATGCGTCCGTCTTGCCCTGCAGCGCCTGCCGCTGGGCCACGTACGCGTTCGCGCCGCGCAGGCCGCCCTCCTCGCCGTTCCAGAGGGCGAAGCGAATCGTGCGATCCGTGGTGACGGTCTTATCGCTGAAGATGCGCGCGAGCTCCATGACGAGCGCGGTGCCTGACCCATCGTCGTTGGCCGCTTCGCCGTAGCCGATGCCGTCCATGTGCGCGCCGACGATGTACATCTCGCCGGGCGTCGTCGAGCCGACCTTGGTGCAGTAGACCATCGGCACGGGGCCCGGAATGATGGGTTGCTTGTTGAGTTCGCGCAATTTGACGTTCGGCTGGCGCTCGGGGTCGTTGTTGACGCCCGTCGGCCCGCCGAAGCCCTTGTTACCGGCACCACGCCGGACGGGATCGTCGGGCGTTCCGGCCGGGACGCGCGGCGGCTCGGCTGCACCGCCACCGCCGCCTCCGCGACCACCACCGGCCCCGCCTCCAGCGCGGCCACCGCCGCCCCCGCCACCTCCGCCGCCGCGGGCCGGCTGCTGCTCTGCCGTCAGCCCGCGCGGGTTCGCCGGGTCGTACATCAGGCGCTCGGTCGGGCAGCCGTAGCTCTTGAGTTGTGCCTCAATCCAATCGACCGCGTCGCGGTTGCGCTGGGTACCTTCGCGGCGATCGCCGAACTGCGTCAGGCCCTTGATCGTGGCCTTGTACTTCTCCAGTTCCAATTTGGCGACCAGCGGACGGATGATTTCGTCGGTTTCCGCCTGCCGCTGAGCCGCTGTCTGTCCAGCCGGCGCCTGCGGGGCCGGTTGCTGGGCGACCAGCACCGCCATCCCCGCGGTGACCATGCCCGCCACCACCGTCGATCTCGTGAACTGCATTGCTCGTCCTCCGGAGTAGGCGGAAGTCTAAACGACTCTGTCCGGTTTCTGCACGTTCGCCCTCGGTCGCTTGTAACCCCGCACCAAATGGGCACATACTCGCCCTCAGCAGCAACAGTTTGACGCGGCTCCCCGTTCGGGTCGGGCTGGTGTTTGCGTTCTGGGGCGTCCAAAGCGCCCAGGAGGTACGTCGTTATGTATCGCAGGCTGGGTCTCATCGGGATCCTGCTCGTGTTGTCGGTGGCGCTCGGGGCGACGAACGCGCCGGCTCAGGTGCAGTCCGGCAATATTTATGTCAAAGCCGTTGACGAACAAGGCAGCGCTGTCCCCGGCGCGACGGTCACGCTCACAAGCCCGGTTCTTCCGCGGCCGCTCACCGGAGTCACGGACTCCTCGGGCGTGCACCAGTTCCAGGCCCTGAGTTTGGGCACGTACACCCTGTCCATTACGCTGCAGGGCTTTCAGACCACCAACCGCGAGAACATCGTCGTCCTGCAGAACCAGACAACGCCGATTGAGCTGACGCTCAAGGTCGGCGCGGTGTCGGAGGTCATCACCGTCAAGGGCGAGACGCCCGTGGTGGACTCGAAGAACGTCCGCGTCAACGTCAACCTCGACGCGATGCTGCTCGAGACCACGCCTGGCGGCAAGGACATCTGGAACATCCTCGAATACAAGATCCCTGGTCTCGTGTTCGACACACCGGACGTCGGCGGCAACCAGGCCGGCCTCCAGCGCGGCTTCACCGCACGCGGCACGCCGAACGCGCAGAACGTGCAGCTCGTGAACGGCGTCAACGTCGGCGACCCGGCGGCCATCGGGTTCTCGATGAACTATTACGAGCCGAGCACGTTCGAGAACATCTCGGTCGTGACCGGCGCGCAGGACATCTCCATGGGCACGTCCGGCACGCTCATCAACATGGTCACCCGCAGCGGGACGAACCGCTTCGGCGGCCAGACGCTCGGCACGTATCAGGGCAAACGCACGCAGTGGGACAACATCGACGAGACGCTCAAGAACCAGGGCTTCCGGCCCGAAGCGAACTCGAACGAGATGACCACGAACTTCAACTTCCAGGCGGGCGGCCCGTTCATCGCGAACAAGCTCTTCTATTTCGGCTCGATCAACGACCAGCGCACGCACGTGAACGTGCCAGGATTCCCGGCGGTGGCTCCTGCCGTGGTTCCGCCCATTACGAACCCCAGCGACCCGGAGAGCACGCAGGACACGACGGACATCTTCAGCTTCTCCGGCAAGCTGACCTACGCGTTGAACGGTTCCAACCGGTTTGAGGCGTACGGCAATCGCCAGTGGTATGACAAACCGAATCGCGGCGCGGGTTCCGGCGTGACGCTCGACTCGAACCAGAAAGAGTACGACACGTTCGTCATCACGCAGGCCTCGTGGAATGCCGTCGTGACCGACCGGCTCTTCGGCGACACGAAGCTGGCGTACAGCAACACGCATTTCCCGCTGTCGCAGAAGACTGACCGGCAGACGCTCCTCGACAACACGACCAACGTGCGTCACTACAACACCCAGAGCACGAACATGATGTTCCGCCGGCGGCTGCAGTTCACGTCGAACTGGAACTACTACCTGTCCGATTTTGGCGGAGGACGGCATGAGTTCAAGTTCGGCTTCGACAACGGCTACACGCCTGAGACGGTCGACACGACGCGAGTCGGCGACGTGAACCTGACGTTTCGCAGCGCAACGGGCGGCGGCTGTACGGCCCCGCCATGCGCCGGCAACGTCACGATCTTCAACTCCCCGCTCGAGGTGAAGCGCGCGGTCAACAACACGGCCATCTACGGTCAGGATGCGTTTGCCGTCGGACGGCTCAACCTCGTCGCCGGCATCCGGTGGGAGCGTGTCGAAGGGTTCATCCCGGAGCAGCAGAAGCCGGCGAGCCGGTACTTCACGCCGGGTCAGGTCATCCAGGGCCTGAACGTCCCACTCAATACGGGCGGAACGCTCACGGAGTACGTCGTGCCCTCGACGTTTGCGCGCGTGGACAATGCGCCGATCTGGAAGAACTGGGCGCCGCGCGTGAGTGGCACTTACGACTTGACCGGCACGGGTAAGACCGTCATCAAGGCGTCCACCGGGAAGTACCTGGACCAGATCGGAACGGGAACGCCAGGACCCAATCCGAACGGCACCGTCAGCCAGGGCTATACCTGGATTGACTCGAACGGCGACCTCATCTTCCAGGATGCCGGCGCGGTGTGGGACGGCACGAAGTACGTCGGCGGCGAATTCGGCGCCCTCAACGCCAATTCCACGACGATTCCGAATCCGAATCCGTTCGATCGAAACCGGCGGCGCACGTGGCGTATGGAAGGCACGGCCGGGATCGACCACGAACTGAGGCCGGGTCTGGCGGTGAGCGCCACGTACATCTATCGCCGCGAATACGATTCCTACGTCAACGTCGAGTCAAATGTCGACAACTGGGACGCGATGTTCACGCAGATTCAGGTGCGGGAGCCTGGACGCGACGGCCTGACCGGCACGGGGGACGACCAGACTCTGACGGTGTACAACCAGAACGCGGGCGTCACCCTCGTCACGAACCAGATCAACGACGACCGCGTGGGCACCATCTACCACGGCCTCGAACTGATCGCCAACAAGCGGTATGCGAACGGCCTCACGTTCCTCGGCGGATATACCTATTCGCACGAATTCCAGGAACTGCCGAGCCTCTCGAACCCGAACGCGGCGTTCGTGAATACCGAAGGCACCAGCGGTGGCCGCCCTCACAACTTCAAGGCCATTGGGTCCTACATGTTCCCCTACCGCATCACTTTCGGCGCCAACTTCCGGATCTCCTCCGGACGGCCGATCACGCGGACCTACACGGTCCCCACGTGCTCGACGACGGTCCTGGTCGATTGCGTGACCCAGAGCAACGGCACCGGCGTGAATGCCGAGCCGCGCGGCAAGGACATGCTGCCGGCGTTGGCCACGATTGACCTGCGCGCGGGTCGAATCTTCAACCTCCAGGGCCAGCGCGTTGAGTTCAGCATGGACGTGTACAACCTCACGAACGCGAACACGACCTATGACGTGCGCACGGGCACGGGCAGGACGAACGTGCGCTACGCGAACGACCCGAATCAACCGCAACAGTCGATCGCGACGTACGGGTCGCCGACGGGCGTGCTTGGACCGCGCATCATCCGGTTCAACGTGACCTACTGGTTCGGCACGGGCACGAGCGCAGCAGGAAGACGGTAAGCGCTTCGCTTCGTTAGACACACCGGGCCGGCTCTGGAAACAGGGCCGGCCCTTTTTAATTTGAACTTCGAACTTCGACCTTCGAACTTCTTGCCTTTATCTCTCTGATCACCACTTCGCCGTGGAACCGTCCGTTCTCGATGAAGATCTTGCCGCTCTGCTTGCCCGCCACGAAGGCGCCAATCACATAGAGGTTCGGCACGGTCGTCTCGAACGAGTCGGGGTGGTGGACGGGCGCGCCTTCGGTTGGCTCGATCTCCGCGCCGGCGGCCTTCAGCAGGCTGGGGTCGGAACGATAGCCGGTCAATAGGAACACCGCATCGGCCCGCTCGCGAACGACTCCGTCGGGCCCTTCGAGCACGACGTCGCTTGGCGTGATCTCGACGACGCGCGTCTCAAACCGCGCGCGAACCGCGCCGTCCTTGATGCGGTTCTCGATGTCGGGCTTCACCCAGTACTTGATCGACTCGCCGAGTGCGGCCTGGCGATGCACCAACAGCACGCGCGCGCCCGCCCGATAGAGCTCGAGCGCCGCCTCTGCCGCGGAGTTCTTGCCGCCGACGATGACCACGTCTCGCCGGAAGTGCGAGTGGGGCTCCCGGTAGAAATGCGAGACGTGCGGCAGGTCCTCGCCGGGCACGTTCAGCCGGTTTGCAAAGTCGTATGCGCCCTGGGCGAGGACCACGGCCCGGGCGAGCCGCTCGACGCGGGTGCCGTCCGACGATTGTGAGACCACCACAAACGCGTCGTCTGCTCGCCGCTTCAGATCGACCACGGCTTCGCCAAACCGCACGTCCAGTCCGAACGAATCGGTCACCCGGCGGTAGTACCGGAGCGCCTCCTGCCTCGTCGGCTTCTCGTACGGACTGACGAACGGCACGCCGCCGATCTCCATGAGCTCGGGCGTCGTGAAGAACACCATGTCGGTCGGATAGTGCAGCAGCGCGTTGACGAGCGCGCCCTTCTCGAGGACCAGCGCCGACAACTCCAGCTTCCTGGCGGCGATGGCTGCGGCAAGGCCAGCCGGGCCAGCGCCCACGATCAGAACATCAAGGACGGACGACATCACCGAGGCGTGTATTCAACCCTGACGCTGCTGACTATCGCGATGGGCCGCCCCGGCGTATCCGCCACGGCGTTTTGCTGCGCGAGCGACGAATACTCGAGCCGGACGCCGACGATGCCGGCGCCGTTGAGGCCTGCGGGAATCGTCACGCGGAGCGTCTCGGCCCGGCCGGGCGCGACGGCCTTGATGCCGCCGGGCGGCGCGCCGCCGCTGATCCGATCGAAGAGATCCTTGATGGTCCGGAACTCGCTCCGGACCGCCACACGCTCGATGACCTGTCCGGTCGGCCGCACCACCGCCACCTGCGCGGTCGCGCGCATGAACCACTCCCCCGCCGGGGTGCCCGAGGCCGGCACCGTAAAGCGGTTATGGAGGTCGAATACCAACGTGGCCGGCCCGGTGTGCGGTGGGATGCTCATGAAGACGCTGTCCTGGCCGCTCTTCGTGATGAGCACGTCGCAGTAGGTCCGCCGGCTGGTGAGTCCGGCGCCGAGATCGCTCGCGCACGTCGGCGTGCCACCCGTCACGGGCCGCGGCGCGGGCTTCGACGTGCGACCCTGATCCGCCGCGAGCGCGATCGCGCCGGCGCACGCGCACACCGCGACCCCGGCGAGCCGGGCGGCGAGTCGCGTGAACGACGGCATGTCTGCGAGTATAACCAAAGCTCCGGCGCTGACATGTCCGCGTACCCCCGCCGCATCGTGTGCTTGACGGAAGAGACAACAGAGACCCTGTACCGTCTCGGCGCCGGCGACCTCGTCGTCGGCGTCTCCGGCTACACGGCGCGGCCGCCGGAAGCGCGGCAGAAGCCGAAGGTCTCCGCCTTCATCAACGCCCGATTCGACAAGATCGCCGCGCTCGAGCCCGACCTGATTCTCGCGTTCTCGGATCTGCAAGCTGACATCGCCGCGGAACTGATCCGGCGCGGCTATAACGTCGTGACCTTCAACCAGCGGAGCGTGGCGGAGATCCTGCAGATGATCCGCATGCTGGGCGGCCTGATCGGCAAGCAGCCGGAGGCGGAAGCGCTGGCCTCGGAGCTGGAACGCGGGCTCGACGTGATTCGCGAGTCGAGCCGGCGGTTCGCCCGGCGCCCGCGCGTGTACTTCGAAGAATGGGACGACCCGCTCATCTCGGGCATCTGCTGGGTGGACGAGCTCGTCGAGATCGCCGGCGGCGACACGCTGTTTCCGGCATTGCGGAGCGCCTCACTCGCCCGCGATCGCATCGTGCAGCCCGACGCGGTCCGCGACGCCGCCCCCGAGGTCATCGTCGCGTCCTGGTGCGGAAAGAAGGTGCGGCCGGCGCGCATCGCCGAACGGCCCGGCTGGGCGGACGTGCCGGCCGTGCGCGACGGGCACATCTACGAGATCAAGAGCACGTACATCCTGCAGCCGGGACCGGCGTCACTGACCGAGGGGGTGAAGCAGATCCACGACATCCTGTCGCGCGTCGCCAAGCCGCATTAACTTCGAACTTCGAACTTTGAACTTTTCGCCGGGTCTAAAGACCCGGCCTCCATGTACCGGCGGGGCTACTCAGGCACGCACGCCATCCCCTCCGGCACCGTCAGACGCGGTGCGGCGGGACGGGCGCGGATGAGCTCGAGGAATTCGGATCGCGTGCGCGCGTCGCCGTGGAACACGCCGCGCATCGCGCTCGTGACCGTGACGGAATTCTGCTTCTCGACGCCGCGCATGGCCATGCAGAGGTGCGCGGCCTCGACGACGACGCCGACACCGAGCGGGCGGACCTTCTCGTCGATCGTCTCGGCGATCTGCTGCGTGAGCCGCTCCTGCACCTGGAGCCGGCGCGCGAACGCATCGACTATGCGCGGCAGTTTGCTGAGACCAATCACGCGGCCGTCGGGAATGTACGCGACGTGGCATTTCCCGAAGAACGGCAGCATGTGGTGCTCGCACAGGCTGTAGAAGTCGATGTCCCGCACGATCACCATCTCGTTATACTCGACGCTGAAGAGCGCGCCGTTGATGATGTCGTCCAGATCTGTCGCGTATCCGCTCGTGAGAAACCGCATTGCCTTCGCCACGCGGCGTGGCGTCTGGCGCAGTCCCTCGCGGTCCGGATCCTCGCCCAGTTCCGCGAGCAAACGCCGGATCGTTTCCTGCATCACGGCATTCTACCTCCTGGCATTGGGCCCCGGCCTCATCGCGCAGGCGCCCAACCCGGACGCGCTGTACCGGCAGCGCGAGAACCTCCCGAGCGCGCGTCAGGCCATCGATATCTGGGCGGCGCGGGCGGCGTCCGGCAAGGACTTCGAGGCGTCGTGGAAGCTGGCGCGGGCCTGTTACTGGATCGGCACGCACGGCGACGAGTCCGAGCGGCGCGCCGCGCTCGAGCGCGGCCTGAATGCGGCCGAACAGGCGATCAAGCTGGACGCCTCCAAGCCCGACGGGCACTTCTGGCAGGCGGCCAACATGGGCGGGCTCGCGGAGGCGTCCGGCATGTTGACAGGACTGAAGGTCCGCGGCCGGATCAAGGAGGCGCTCGCGCGCGTCGTCCAGATGGATCCTGCGTGGCAGCAGGGATCCGGGGATCGCGCGCTCGGCTGGTGGTACCACAAGGTGCCGGGGCTGTTCGGCGGGAGCGAGGAGCAGGCCGAGATGCACCTGCGGCGCGCGCTCACGTACAACCCGAAGAGTACCGCGACGCTCTACTTCCTCGCGGAAGTCCTGCTCGAGCGCGGCAAGAAGGCCGAAGGGCTCGCCATGCTGCAGCAGGTCCTCGACGCGCCGCTCGATCCCGACTGGGTGCCGGAGGATAAGAGCTTCAAGGCCGATGCGGCAAAAAGACTGAAAGAGCTCAAGAAACTACAGGGTTCGCCTCACGAGTATTTGTAGAATCCCTCGCCGCTCTTGCGGCCGAGTTTCCCCGCGAGCACCATACGCTTCAGCAGCGGCGGCGCGGCGAACATCGCGTCCTTGTATTCATCGAACATGATGTTGGCGATGTAGTACGTCGTATCGAGGCCGACGAAGTCGAGCAGCGTGAGCGGGCCCATCGGATAGCCGCACCCGAGCTTCATGCCTTTGTCGATGTCCTCGACCGTCCCGAGGCCGCGCTCGTAGCAGCGGATGGCGTCCAGCAGATACGGCACGAGCAGGCGATTGACGATGAAGCCGGGCTTGTCGGGCGCGGTGATGGGCTCCTTGCCGATGGCCTGCGAGAAGGCATAGAGCGCCTGATAGGTCTCGTCGGAGGTCGCGAGCCCGCGCACCACTTCCACCAGCTTCATGAGCGGAACCGGATTGAAGAAGTGCAGGCCGCCGAACCGGTCCGGCCGTTTCGTCCGCGCCGCCAGCTCGGTGACGCAGAGCGAGGAGGTGTTCGACGCGAAGATCGCACCCGGGCCGACCACCGCGTCGAGCCCGGCGTACGCCGCGGCCTTGTCTTCAATGTTTTCGACAATGGCTTCGATGACGAGGTCGCAGTCCTTCATGGCGGCAAAGTCGGTCGTCCCACTCAAGTTCGCCAGCGTCGTGTCTCTGGCTTCCGGCGTCACCTTCCCCTTCGTCACCCCGTCGTCCAGGAACTTGCGGATGCGCGCAAGGCCCTTGTCGAGCAGCGCCTGATTCGTTTCACGAACGATTGTCTTGAAGCCGGCCGCCGCCGACACCTGGGCAATCCCAGATCCCATCAACCCGCATCCGAGCACTCCAACTGTCTTAATCGTCATCAAAGCCTCTCCACAATCGCCGCAATGCCCTGGCCTCCGCCGATGCAGGCCGTCGCCAGTCCGTACTTCTTGCCGCGACGGCCAAGCTCGAGCGTCAGCGTCAGCAGCAGGCGCGTGCCCGTCATGCCGAGCGGATGGCCGAGCGCGATCGCTCCGCCGTTGACGTTGGTCTTGTTGCGATCGAGGCCGAGCTCCTTCTCCACCGCCAGGTACTGGCCCGCAAAGGCCTCGTTCACTTCGATCAGATCGATCTGGTCGAGCTTCAGGCCCGCGCGTTCGAGCACCTTGCGCGTCGCCGGCGCCGGGCCCATGCCCATCAGCGACGGATCGACGCCGACCGACGCCCACGCCACGAGTCGCGCCGTGGGCTTCAGCCCCTTCTCCTTGACCGCCTTCGCAGACGCCAGGATCAGCGCGGCGCCGCCGTCCACGATGCCGCTCGCGTTGCCGGCCGTGACCGTGCCGTCCTTCGAGAACGCGGCCGGCAGCTTCGCGAGCCCTTCAAGGGTAGTGTCCGGCCGGAGATGATCGTCCTTGCCCACGACGGTGACGCCCTTGCGCGCCTTGATCTCGACGGGCACGACCTCGTCTCCAAATCGTCCCTCGGCCCAGGCCTTGGACGCCGCCTGCTGGCTCCGCAGGGCGTAGGCGTCCTGCTCCTCGCGGCTGACGTTGTACTTCGCCGCGCACTTCTCCGCCGTCTGCGCCATGAACAGGCCGCAGTACGGGTCGAGGAGCGCTTCGTACAGGTAGTCCTCGAGCTTGCCCTGGTTGAGCCTCAAGCCGGACCGCAACCCGCGGATGACGTGCGGCGCCTGGCTCATGTTCTCGATGCCGCCCGAGAGCACGATGTCCGCCTCGCCGAGCTGAATCATCTGCGCGCCGCTCACCGCCGCCTGGATGCCGGAGCCGCACAGACGATTGACCGTCAATGCGGGTACTTCGATCGGCACGCCGGCCTTGAGCGCCACGTGACGCGCGCCGTAGATGGCGTCGCTGCTCGTCTGAAGCACGTTGCCAACCACAGCGTGGTCGATCCACTCGGGCTTGACGCCGGTCTTCGAAAACGCTGCTCGCGCCGCGATCGCGCCGAGCTCGAGCGCGGACACGTCTTTCAGCGGTCCGGTGTAATCCGTCATCGGGGTCCGCGCCCCGCCCACTACAAACACATCAGTCATGTCTATTCCTTCATCATTCACTTGCTCGCGGGGCCCCACCCCCGCTCGCCCGCTCAGCGCCGCTCCTACGTCGCGGGCTTCGCGGCCTTCTATTTGGGTGCGCGCCGGACCGCGTTCGCAATCCAGTCGCCCACTTCGCGCGTCCCGAGGCCTCCGCCGATGTCCACCGTGGTCTGGCCCGCCTGCACGGCGGCCTCCACGGCAGCTTCCATCGCCTTGGCCTCTTCGCTTCTGCCGAGGGTGTCGAGCATCAGCGCGGCCGACAGAATCGCGCCCATCGGATTCGCGACGTTCTTGCCCGCCAGCGGCGGCGCCGATCCATGCACCGGCTCGAACAGCGAGGTCTTGCCCGGATGGATGTTGCCGGACGCGGCCATTCCAAGGCCGCCCTGCAGCGCGCCGCCGATGTCCGTGATGATGTCGCCGAACAGGTTATTCGTGACGATCACCTCAAACTGGCCGGGGTCCTTCACGAGGAACATCGCGAGCGCGTCGATGTAGAGATGCGTCGCCTTGATGTCGGGATATTCGGCCGACACCGACGCGAACACCCGCTGCCAGAGCCCGTGGCCCTGCGGCATGGCGTTGCTCTTGTCGGACATGCAGACCTTGGTCAGCCCGTTCGTCTTCGCGTACTCGAACGCGTGACGGATGATGCGGTCCACGCCCTTGAAGGTGTTGACCTCTTCCTGAATCGCGATTTCATCCGGCGTGCCGGCCTTGAACCGGCCTCCGATGCCGACGTAGACGCCTTCCGTGTTCTCGCGAATGACGACGAAGTTCACGTCCTTGCGGCCGCGCCCCTTCAGCGGGCAGAGCCGGTCGTCGAGCAGCTTGACCGGCCGGAAATTGACGTAGAGGTCGAGCTCGAAGCGCGTGCCCAGCAGGATGTCGCGGGCGTGCCGGAAGTCCGGAATGCGCGGGTCCCCGAGCGCGCCGAGCAGAATCGCATCGAAGTCGTCGCGCAGCATCGCGTGGCCGTTCGGCGGCAGCGAGACGCCCGACTCGAGGTAATGGTCGGCGCCCCACGGGAGCTGCACGAGATCGAGCTTCCGGCCCCAGACGTCGCCCACGACGTTGAGCACCTTGACGGCTTCTGCGGTGACGTCCTTGCCGATGCCGTCGCCGGGAATCACTGCTATGCGCATAAACCTAAAGAGGTTACACCAGGTGCGTCAGGTACGCCTCGTACGCCACGTACCAGGAACGTGACTGACGCTGGTCAACTTTGATCAATGCAGGCGAGACTCAGGTTCCTTGTACGTGACGTACGGGACGTACGGGACGTACGGGACGTACGAGGCGTACGAGGCGTACGAGGCGTACGAGGCGTACGAGGCGTACCTGGATCAAACGCATTCCACCGCCAGCGCCATTCCGAGTCCTCCGCTGACGCACAGCGTCGCCAGCCCGCGCCGTGCGCCGCGGCGCTGCATCTCATAGAGCAGCGTCACCAGGATGCGCGTGCCGGTGGAGCCGATCGGATGGCCGAGCGCAATCGCGCCGCCGTTGACGTTGAGGCGATCGGCGGCGATCGGCAGATCCTTCAGGACCGCGAGCACCTGCGGCGCGAAGGCTTCGTTCAGCTCGACGAGGTCGAAGTCGTCCAGGGCAAGGCCGGTCTGGGCGAGCAGTTTGCGCACCGCGGGAACCGGTCCGATGCCCATGATGCGCGGATCGACGCCGGTGGTGGCCCAGCCGACGATGCGCGCGAGCGGTCGCGCGCCGCGCCGCTCCGCCTCGGCGCCGCTCGCCAGAACGACGGCGGCGCCGCCGTCCGTGATGCCCGACGAGCTGCCCGCCGTAATGATCCCGGGCACACCGTCCACCGGCTCGAACACGAGCGGCAGCTTGCGGAGCCCCTCAATCGTCGCGCCGGCTCTCGGATGCTCGTCGCGATCGAGCTCGACCGGCTTCCCCTTTTCGTCGGCGCCCGGCGCCGGAGCCATCTCGTCCCGGAACTTACCGGCGGCGATCGCCGCTTCGGCCTTGCGCTGGCTCGCCAGCGCGAACTCGTCCGACGCCTCGCGGGTGATCCCGTACTGTCGCGCGAGCACCTCCGCCGTCTGGCCCATCAGAAGCTCGGACAGCGGGCAGAAGAAGCCGTCGCGGTACATCGCGTCTACGAGCTTCATGTTGCCCATCTTGTGGCCCCACCGCGCGTCCTCGCTGTCGAGGAAGTACGGCATGCGGCTCATCGACTCGATGCCGCCGGCCAGCACGACGTTCGATTGTCCGGTGAGAATCGCTTGCGCGCCCAGGGCGACCGCCTGAAGACCCGACGCGCAGGCCTGATTGATCGTCTGCGCCGGCACCCGATCCGGCAGCCCGCTCCGTCGTCCGACCTGTCGTGCCGGATTGGGTCCCGATCCCGCCTGACGGGCGTGACCGACGATCACTTCGTCGATGTCGTCAGCGGAGACGCCGGCGCGGGCGATCGCCGCCTTCGCGGCCGCTGCACCAAGTGCCGCGGGATGGGTCGCTCGAAGTGTGCCGCCATATCGCCCGATGGGCGTGCGCGCGGCACCCAGGATGACGACGGTCCGGCTCGACATAGCCGTCGATCATATAGCCGGGGGGACTTCGTCCCCGCCGGGCCCCCCTTTCGCGCTCGCTCGCGGGGCCCCACCATCCCCACTCCGCTCGCGCGGCTCACTCGCTGCCGCTCGTTCGCTGGTGCCGTACACACAAAAGGCACGAAGGTTACCCTCCGTGCCTCCGTGCTCCGTGGCCTCCGGACTCTCCGTGGCCTCGGCGTGTTACTTAAGTCCCCGGAAGGCCGCGACGCCGTTCAGGATGTCGAACACCTCGGGCGGCACGGTGAAGGCGATTGAGACGGTCTTGCCGCTGCCCGCGAGCTGGAAGGAGTTGAGCATCGCGTCCACGCGCGCGTCCTTGCCGGACATCAGTTTGCCGGCCGCGAGCGCGCCGCGCACGATGTCACGGAGCTGTTCGGCCGACTGATCGTCGCGCGTTTCGGCGCGCACCAGACCGCTGACGCCGCCGTTGATCTTGACGCTGGCCGCCATGAACTGCACGGCGCTCAGCTGATCCTTCACGGCGCCCGGCAGAGGGTGATTCGTGAACGAGTCCATGCGCCCGACGGCCCAGGCATTGCCGGTGCCCCGGATCTCATTCACCAGCTTCATCAGATCGGCGTTCTTCGTGATGCTCTCGCCGCCCGCCCCGGTGTCGATGGCCCGCTTGACGGACGCGGAATCACCGAGCGCAATCAAACCGCGCTCGAGGAACGCGAGGCAGGGGGTCGCCGGCTTGCCGCCGTCGCGGATGGCGCCCATTTCCCCATGATGTTCGGCCATGAGGAGGAGCTTCTTGCCCTTGTAGGACTCCGCCTTCGCGCCGTGGCGAACCGCCGCGGACTCAATCGTCTGGTCGTTGAACCGGCCGCGGATCAGGACCACGCCGCCTTGTTCCGGGTCGCTGCCCGACATGGCCGCCACGACCGAGTCAATGTCCTTCTCGATGTCGACGCCGATTTCGGCCTTCAGCTTTTCCTGCTCGGTGCCCGTCGGCAGGACCTGCCGCAGCTTCTTTCTGAACTCGGAGCTCATGATCGCCCGCACGTCGGCGTAGGCCACGGCGGTCGAGGTCGAAGGCAGATACGAGAACTCACCCGGCTGGCTCGACGAACCGAGCACCAGCGAGCCGTTGTAAAACGCCACCAGGCCAGTCGCCAGGGCGCCCATCACCACGACAACGGCGCCGATCAAGACAAAGCGGGTCCCCTTGGTCATAACGTATTGCCTCTAAACAGATTATACGGACGCCGGGTGCCGGGGTTCCGCCACTACTGCTCCAGCACGTATTCCTTGCGGGAAACGGCCCGGACGGCCAGCCACAGACAGGCCACCTCAATCACGGTCATCCAGAAAAAGCACTCGGGCAGGCTTGGGATCTCCCGCATGACGCCTTGGAGGAGGCTCACCGCGGAGTCGCTCGGCATGGCGTGTGGCACCAGGCCCTGCACGTAATAGGCGACGGAAAACCGCTTCAGATACCCCGGAATGGCCAGGACGATGGTCTCCCAGCCGAAGATGAACACCAGGCCGAAGAGCAGCGGCCGTTTGAGCGTGCAGCCGATCAGCGCGAAGACCGCCCCATAGACGGCCAGCCCAACGGCGATGAGCGCCAGGTCCGTCACCAGGTCCGGAAAGTTGGCCCCAAGGCTTCCGCCCACCGGCACGACCAGGAGCCAGACCAGCACGATGGAAGGCAGCACGACACAGAGGGTGCAGGCGAGATACGCGAGGTACTTGCCAACCAGCACCGCCCCACGCGGAATCGGGCGCGTGAAGAGATACGTAATCGTCTTGTCTTCGACCTCGTCGGCGATGAGGGCGGTGCCGTAGAACACCCCGAGCACGGGCACGCTGAACCTCACGAAGGCGGCCCAGATCATCAGGCCGAAGATGGCCGGCCCGGTCACGTGCATCCGCTCGACCATCGTGGGGCCGCCGATGGCGAGGACCGCCCGGAAGCAGAGCGCGCCGAACACCGGCAGGCCGACGACAAGCAGCATGAAGATCGTCCGGCGCGACCAGAGCATCTCGCCGATCGAGATGTCGAACACCCGCAACGCGGCGTAGGCAAAACCCGGGGCCTTGGCAGGGGCAGCCATTACGTCTTCACCAGGTACTTGAATACGGCCTGCAGGTTGTCGTCGGGCGACGTGACTTCTTCGACCGGCCCGCAGATGCCCTCCGCGACGAGCTCCGTCAGCCGCGCATAGAACGCGTCCGGCTTGGCGGTCTCGACGACGACGGCGCCGGGCTCGAAGCGGAGGCTGAGCACGTCGAGGTGCGCGAGGAACTCGCGCGCGAGGTGCCGTGGATCGCTCGCGCGGATGTAGACGGTGTGCGGATGCGTGTCGATGAGATCGCGAATCTGGTGGACGTTGCCTTCCGCGAGAATCCGGCCGTTGTTGATCAGCAGGATGTTGGCGGTCATCGACTCGATCTCGTGCAGGATGTGGCTCGAGACCAGCACGCTCTTGCCCTGCTTCGCCCATTCCCTGACCATCCGCATCGTCTTGCGGCGGCCGATGGGATCCATGCCCGAGAGCGGCTCGTCGAGGATGAGCAGCTCGGGATCGTGGACCAGCGCCTGCGCGAGCTTGATGCGCTGGCGCATGCCCTTGCTGTACGCGCCGATCTTCTTGTGGGCGGCCTCGGTGAGATCGACCTGCTCGATGGCGCGCATCGCGGCGTCTTTGGCTTCCGACTCGCTGAGCCCATTCAGGCGGACGAGCGCGCTCACCCACTGGAACCCGGTCATCCGGTCGTAGAAGGAATCCTGTTCGGGACAGAACCCCATCCGGAAGTAGAGCTTGGGGTTCGCCCAGATCGGCTCGCCCAGCACGGTCACGGTCCCCTTGCTGGGCTTGAGCTGGCCGGTGATGAGCTTCATGAACGTGCTCTTGCCGGCGCCGTTCGGCCCCAGCAGCCCGGTGATGCCGGGCGGCACGCTGACGGTCACGTCGTTCAGGCCGATCACCTGGCCGTACCACTTCGAGAGATGGTCGGCGGTGACGAGGGCGCTCACTTCACCACCTCCACACCCCGGACGCGGCGCTCGAGCACCGAGATCGAGAGCGCCACGAGCCCCGCGAGGATCAGGACGGACACCGTGACCGGCGCCTCGTAACTGGGCTTTTGCCGGAACATCAGATCGGTGACGAGCTCGAGGTTCATGCCGATCGAGATCCAGGCGCCGCGCGTCGATCCGGTGATGCCGAACAGAATCCCGGCCATCGCGGACGTGAAGAAGATCACGCCGGTGTAGAGAATGGCCACATACCGCGCGCTCTTCGAGAGCGAAGACAGCGCCAGCATCGCAAACGACGCGACGACGACGTGCACCAGCGACGACAGGATCACGGCGGGCAGGACGTGCGGGTTGCTGCTGATGAAGGCGAAGCTGCCGGAGAAGCTGACCTGCAGGATGATCAGCAACAGTCCCGGCACCAGCGTGATGAACAGCAGGAACGCGGCGAGAATCGCGACCTTGCCGGCGATGTACTCCACGCGCATCAGCGGCTTGGCCAGGTAGATCTGCAGTGCGTTCGCGCGCCGGTCGTTGGCGATCAGCCCCGACCCGACGTAGACCGTGACGAAGAACATGAAGAGGGTCTGGACTTCGATGAACTGCTGGAACATCGCCGGCGTCACGCCGAACAGCTGCCCCGCCTGCGGGTACGTCACGGCGAACCAGATCCGGACCGTGAACACGAGCACGGGAATCCAGGCCCCGACCAGCACGCCGAGGAAGAGCTTCTTGTTGAGCATGCCGCGGATGCCGGCCCACGCGATCACGGCCCACGCGCGGCCCATCGGCTCGCGCGACCCGCTGTACCGGCGATAGCTCTGATCGTGAATCGGGCTCATGACTCGCCGACCGCCTTCGCAAATACGTCTTCGAGCGACGGCAGGCTCGCTTTCAGATGCCGCACCTGCACGCCTGACGTCCGAGCCAGCCCGCAGATCCGCTGCTGGTCCACGCCCCCGCCCATGGCCTCGCCCGGCACGAAGACGCGCATGATGTCTTCTTCCGTCTCCTGGCAGGCCATGCCCGCGGCCTCGAGCGCTGCGATGAACGGCGGCAGATTCCCCTTGACGCGCACCTCGAAGACGCGGCCGGCCGGGCCCTTGAGCTGCTCGATGGATCCGTGCGTCGCGACCGTGCCCTTGTCGAGCACGACGACGTAGTCGCACGTGTACTCGACGTCCGGCAGCAGGTGCGACGACAGGATGAGGTTGACGCCCTTGTTGTGCGCGAGATCGCGCACGAGCTCGAGCATCTCCTCGCGGCCCTTTGGATCCATGCCGTTCGTGGGCTCATCGAGGAACAGCAAATCGGGATCGTGCACGAGCGCCTGCGCGAGCTTGATGCGCTGCTTCATGCCGGTCGAGTAGGTCTCGACGTTGCGATACCGCGCCTCGCCGAGGCCGACGTAGTACAGGACCTCGTGCGCGCGCTGCATTGCGTCCGTCTTGGGGAGGCCCGCGAGCTGGCCGCAGTAGGCCACGAACGTCACCGCGTTCATGCCGGGAATGTGGCCGTCGGACTCCGGCATGTAGCCGAGCCGAGCGCGGATCTCGAGCGGCTTGTCCGCGACGTTCAGCCCGAGCACCTCGAGCGTGCCCTTGGTCGGCGTGAGGAAGCCGAGCAGGGACTTGAGCATCGTGCTCTTGCCCGCGCCGTTGGGACCGAGCAGGCCGACGGCGCCCTTCGGGAACACGGCGGACACGTCCTTGAGGGCCTGATTGCGCCCGTAGACGACACTGACCTTGTCGAGGCGAACGGCCGGGGAGTCGTTCATGCGGTCGTCCGAATATACGACGGGCGCGGGTGTCCGGTTCGGCTCACGCGACGGTGCCCTTCACGCCCAGCTCGTCGGCCCGCTCGCGCAGAAAGCGGATCACATTGCCGATGTGCTCGTCGAGCGGCAAGCGCAGCTCATCGGCGCCCTTGCGCAGATCGTCGCGCGACACGGCGCGCGCAAACGCCTTGTCCTTCATCCGCTTGACGACTGAGGAGGCCTCGAGGTCGAGCACGCTCTTCGACGGACGGACCAGCGCCGCGGCGATGATGAAGCTCGCGAGCTCGTCGCACGCAAAGAGCGTCTTTTCGAGTCGGCTTTCGCGCGTGACGCCGCTGTAGTCCGCGTGCGAGAGAATCGCGCGCGTTACCCACTCCGGATAGCCCTGGGCCTTCAGGATCTCGACGCCGCGGAACGGGTGATTCTCGCGGTCCGGGTATTTCTCGTAATCGAAGTCGTGCACGAGCGCGACGAATCCCCAGGCTTCCTCGTCTTCGCCCCAGAGCCGCGCGTAGCCCCGCACCGCCGCCTCGACGGCCAGCAGATGCTTGCGCAGGCTTTCGCCCTGGATGTGCTCCGTCACGAGCGCCCAGGCCCGTGCCCGGGTGATCAGGCCGTCAGTCATCTGTGCCTCGGGATGTCCTCTGGAGTTCCAGTGCGCGCGCGACCACCGCCCGCACCTTCTCAGCCACCCGCCACGCCGCCAAGTCACCCGGATCGGCGAGCGTCACCGCTTCGACGTCCGAGCCGGACTGCAGTCTACCGCCTCTCGGCCAGCAGAGGTAGTCCACGAGCACGAAGTGAAACCTCACGCTGCCATCGGCTTCGAGCAGGATCCGATCGAAGACTTCGATCATCGGGCCGACGGTCACGACGAGCCCGGTTTCCTCGAGGACTTCCCGCGCCGTTCCCGCCTCGAGCGACTCGCCCAGCTCCAGCCCGCCGCCGGGCAGGCTCCACTGACCCGCCAGCGGCTCATTCCGCCGCTTGACCAGCACGACCTTGCCCTCGGTCAGGATGACGGCGCCGATCCCGACAATAGGAAAACGACCTCGGGAGTCGTTTTCCCTCCGAACGGAAACTGGGGTTGACGATCCGGCGGGAAAACGACTCCCGAGGTCGTTTTGCCGGATCGTCCGGTGCTTTCGAATCAGGCCACCTTCGATCCAGAAGTGGGAGTAGCCGGTGCCGGAGGCGCTCACCCAGTCGGCGCGGACCCAGCCCCAACCGGTCTGGACGCCCCCGATACGCGAGACGTCGATGCGATGGCCGCCGGGCAGCCCGCCCGCTCGCGCGGCGATCTCCTCGGCCCATTTACCGGCGACGACTTCACGTGTTTCGTACACTGCCGCGCCGTCCTCGAAGACGTACTCGACCGTGCAGTCATGCGCGTACAGCGCCGCGATCGCGGCCGCGTCGCCGCGGTTCAGCGCTTGATAGAAGGCCTGCACGACGTCCATCGGATCGGCCGACTTACTCACCCATCACCTTCACGATGACGCGCTTGCGACGCTGGCCGTCGAACTCCGCGTAGAAGACCTGCTCCCACGGCCCGAGGTCGAGCTTGCCCGCCGTGATGGGCACGATGACCTGATGGCCCATGATCGTGCGCTTCAGGTGCGCGTCGGCGTTGTCTTCGCCGGTCTGGTGATGGCGATACGGCAGGCCGGCCGGCGCCAGCTTCTCCAGCCACGCCTGGAAATCGTGGATGAGGCCGTCTTCCCAATCATTGACGTAGACCGCGGCCGTGATGTGCATCGCGGACACGAGCACCATGCCTTCGCGCACGCCGCTCGCGTCGACGATGCGCGCGACCTCGTCGGTGATGCGGACGAACTCCTGACGCGCCTTTGTCTGAAACCAGAGGTAGTCGGTGTGGGTGCGCACGGACCCGCCAGTCTATTGCTCAATCGCCAGCGTCGCGTGGGCGTTGAAGTCGAGCGGCGACTGCAGGCCGCGCTCGAGGCGGCGCAGCCCCGCCGCCGCAATCATCGCCGCGTTGTCCGTGGACAGCGCCAGCGACGGCACGAAGACCGGCAGGCCCTCGCTCTCGGCGCGTGCCAGGGCATCGCGACGCAGGCGGCTGTTGGCCGAGACACCGCCGGCGATGCCGATGCTGCGCGCGCCCACCAGGCGCGCGGCGGCGAACGTCTTCGACAGCAGCGTCTCCACGATCACGCGTTGAAAGCTGGCGCAGAAGTCGGCCAGCTCCGCCCGGCTCAACGGGCCCGCATCTGACGGGACCGCCGGACCAGCCGCCACAGTCACGCCGCGCTTTTGCAGGTGCCGCGCCGCGGCCGTCTTGAGGCCCGAAAAGCTGAACTCGGTGAGATGCGCCAACGCCGGCGGCCCGATCCGCTCGAGATCGGGAGGCGCCTGGTTGCGATCCGGATGGGTGAACCGCGGCATCGGCAAATCCACCGCGTCGTCGCGCCCTTCCCGCGCGAGGCGATCGATTGCCGGCCCGCCCGGGTAGCCCAGCCCCACCAGTTTCGCGATCTTGTCGAACGCCTCGCCCGCCGCATCATCCCGCGTCCGCCCCACGAGCCGGTACTCGCCCAACGCGGGCACGAGATACAAGCTCGTATGCCCGCCCGACACCACGAGGATGACAGCCGGCAGCGGGATGACGCCGTGCTCGAGGAAGATCGACTCGATGTGCCCCGCCAGGTGATGCACGGCGACGATCGGCTTGCCCAGCGCCGCCGCAGCGGCCTTGGCGAATGACACGCCGACGAGGAGCGAGCCGATGAGCCCGGGACCGTGCGTCACGGCCAGCGCGTCCACGTTCTCCCACTGCACGCGGGCATCCGCCAGCGCCTTCTCGACGACGCCGCAGATGTCGCGGACGTGTTGGCGGGACGCCAGCTCGGGGACGACGCCTCCCCACTCGCGGTGGATTTCGACCTGCGAGGCGATGACGTTGGATCCGATGCGCCACGGCCGCTGCGGATCGTCCGTGGTGTGCACCACTGCCGCCGCGGTCTCGTCACACGACGTCTCGATCCCGAGCACGTTCATGGAGCGACCCGGCCTCCATCTTCCGCGAAGAGGCGCGGAAGGCTCTCGCTGTACGGCGGCCTGGCGATGCCGCGCTCGGTGATGATGCCGGCAATGAGCTCGTGCGGCGTGATATCAAATGCAGGATTCCAGATCGATGCGCCCTCGGGCGTCAGGCGCATCGCACCGAGATGCGTCATCTCCTTCGGCGTGCGCTGCTCGATGGGGATTGTGGAGCCGTCGGGCGTCGAGAGGTCGATGGTCGAGAGCGGCGCGGCGACGTAGAACGGCACGCCATGCGCACGCGCCATCGTCGCGACCGTGTACGTTCCGACCTTGTTGGCGACGTCCCCATTAGCCGCGATGCGGTCCGCGCCGACCACAACCATGTCGACGCCACCCTGGCGCATGAGCGGCCCGGCCATGCTCTCGGCGATCACCGTCGTCGGCACGTGGTCACGGACCAGCTCCCACGCCGTGAGCCGCGCGCCCTGCAGGAACGGGCGCGTCTCATCGGCATAGACCTGCACCACTTTCCCCTGTTCGGCGGCAGCCCGAATGACGCCGAGCGCCGTGCCGTAGCCGGCCGTGGCGAGGGCGCCGGCATTGCAGTGCGTCAGGATTCGGGCGTTGGCCGGCACCACTTCCGCGCCGTGGCGGCCCATCGTCTTGCAGCTCGCGAGATCCTCGTCGTGAATCGCGTCGGCCTCCGCTTCAAGCCGCCGCCGCAACTCGTCCACGGATTCGCCGGCCCGGGCGCCGTCGCCGAACGAGCGCTTCATGCGGGCAATCGCCCAGAAGAGATTGACTGCAGTCGGCCGCGTCCCGGCCATCAGATCGCAGATCTTGTTGAACTCGACGGCGAACTGCCGGGTACCGAGCGCCTTGCTGCGGCGCATGCCGAGCGCAATCCCCATCGCGGCCGCGACGCCAATCGCGGGCGCGCCACGGATCACCATCGTCTTGATCGCGCGCGCCACTTCCGCGGCCGTCTTGCAGCGGACGTAGCGCTCCTCGCCAGGCAGCTTGCGCTGGTCGATCATCACCACGGCGTCCGGTTCCCGCGCGATAGTCGGCAACATGGGTCAGCGTCCGAGCAGCCGGCCGTCAAACGGCAGCGGCAGGAGGTCGCGCATCTGGTGACGCGCGGTCACCGCAGTGAGGTTGGCCATCACTACGGGAATATCACCGCAGTACTCCCAGAGCAACTGGCGGCAGGGGCCGCACGGCGGCGTCGGCGCGTCCGTGTCGGCCACGACCGCGATGAGCGAGAACTCCCGCTCGCCTTCCGACAGCGCCTTCCAGAGCGCCACGCGCTCGGCGCAGACGGTCAGCCCGTACGATGCGTTTTCCACGTTGCAGCCGCCGTAGACGCGTCCGCCCTTCGTCAGCAGCGCGGCGCCGACCTTGAAGCCGGAGTACGGCGCCACCGCGTGCGCGCGAGCCGCACGCGCGGCCTCTACGAGTCGATCAGAGTCGCTCAAGCACGCCCTCCAGCAGCGCGACGAACTGCGCGCGCACTCGACCGGTCGTCTCGATAACTTCTTCTTCCGAAAGCAGTTGCGGCAGCACACCGGCGGCCATGTTGGAGATGCAGGAAATGCCCAGCACTTCCATCCCCATGTGCCGCGCGACGATCGCTTCGGCGACGGTGGACATGCCGACGGCGTCGGCGCCCCACGTCCGGTACGCACGAATCTCCGCCGGCGTCTCGTAGCTCGGCCCGGTGTTCCCGAGGTACACACCATGCTCGATCCGCTGACCTGCGGCTCGCGCCGCATCGTCCGCCAGCCCGCGCAGCCGGCTCGAGTAGACCTCGGACATGTCGGGGAACCTGCGCCCGAGGCGATCATCGTTAGGCCCGATCAGCGGATTGCCCAGGAAGTTGATGTGATCGTCGATCACCATCAAGGCGCCGGCTTCGAATTTCGTGTTGATGCCGCCGGCCGCGTTCGTGAGGATCAGCGTCTTGATCCCAAGCCGGCCGAGGACGCGAATCCCGAACGTGACGGTCTCGAACGAATGACCCTCGTAGAAATGCGCGCGCCCTGAGAGCGCCAGCACGCGACGGCCCTTCGACGTGCCCGCGACAAGCTTTCCGGCATGCCCGACCACGCGGGAGACGGGCCAGTGCGGGATAAAGGCGTACGAAATCGGGGTTGCGTCCTGCAATCCCTCGCCGAAGGCCCCCAGTCCTGACCCAAGGACAATGGCGACCTCAGGCATGGGGTCCAGCCGGCCGCGGAGAAACTCCGCTGCTTCGCTCGCGTGTCCAAACACCGTCGACATGGGCGGTTAGAACAGCAGCCCGGCGATGCACGCCGAGACGAAGTTGGCCAGCGTGCCGGCCAGCATGGCCCGCAAACCGAGCCGCGCGAGATCCGCGCGCCGCTCCGGCACGAGCGCGCCGATGCCGCCGATCTGAATGCCGATCGACGCGAAGTTCGCGAACCCGCACAGCGCGAACGTCGCCACCGTAAACGACCTCGGGTCGAGCGCGCTCTGCATCGGCCCGAGCTGCGAGAACGCGATGAACTCGTTCAACACCATCCGCGTGCCCAGCAGGTTGCCGATGACAGGCGCATCCGTCCATGTGACGCCGAGCGACCAGGCGACAGGCGCAAACACCCAACCGAAGACCTTCTGCAGACTCAGATCCGTCAGGCCGACCCAGCTGCCGATCCCCCCGAGCATCGCGTTTGTGAGCGCAATGAGCGCCACGAACGAGACCAGCATTGCAATGACATTGAGCGTGAGGTGCAGCCCTTCCGACGTCCCGCGTCCCGCCGCGTCGATGACGTTGACGTCTGTCTTCTCGATCTGGAGCTTGACGCTGCCGCGGGTCTCCGGCTCGCCCGTCTCCGGCACGAACATCTTGGCCATCACCAGCGTGCCGGGCGCGGTCATGATCACGGCGGTCAGCAAGTGGCGCGGCTCGATGCCGAACGCAATGTAGGCCGCCATGATGCCACCCGAGATGTGCGCCATGCCCGCGGTCATGACCGTCATGAGCTCCGACTCGGTCAGACGTTTGAGGTACGGGCGAATCGTCAGCGGTGCCTCCGTCTGGCCCATGAAGATGGACGCCGCAACATTCAGCGACTCGGCGCCGCTCGCGCCCATCAGGCGGTTCATCACGACCGCAAAGATGCGGACGATGAACTGCATGACGCCGAAGTAGTAGAGGATGGCGAAGAGCGCGGCGACGAAAATGATCGTCGGCAGGACGTGCGTCGCGATGATGACGGCGTAGCGCTTGCCCTCCTCCGTGCCGAACGCGCTGTTCACCATGCGCGCCCAGGCGGGCTGATCGCCGAGCGGGCCGAACACGAAGGACGTCCCGGCGTGCGCGTAGCTCAGGAGCTGACGGATTTTTTCGCCCAGCACTTCGAAGGCGTACTTCCCGGTTTCCGTCTTGAGCACGATCAGCGCAAAGGCAAACTGGAGTCCCAGCCCCCACGCGACCATGCGAAACCGGATCGCCTTCCGATTGGTCGAGAGCGCGTAGGCAATCGCGCCAATGAGAAGCAGGCCCACAATCGGTTGCAGTCGCGTCATCATCAGCTCCGAGGGGCTTCGCCCCTGCGGGCACCCCGACGGCGTCGCTCGCGGGGTCCCCGTGATCCCCGCTCCGCTCCGCCGACTCGCTCGCTTACGCTCGCTCGTTTCAAGTGGTCCGCCCTTCTGTCGCCCGGGCGTCGATGGTCTCGAGCACGAGCGGATGAGGCGGCGGGGCCGAGGGGCCCACGCTCATCGCCTCGTCGAGCAGCAGTCGCGCCGCATCGAGGCGCGCCGCCTCGGTACAGGCAAGTTGGAACACGGGCGTGCCGGCGGTCACCGGCGTGCCCACGGTCGCGACAATCTGGATCCCGGCGGCCGGATCCACCGCGGCATCGGCCCGATCGCGGCCCGCGCCGAGCGCGACCGCCGCGCGGCCGACCAGCTCGGCATCGAGACGCGTGATGAACCCGGTCGCGGGTGCGCCGACCGTCGCCGTCGCCTTCGGCTGCGGCATCCGGCCGTAGTCGTCGATGACGCGCGGGTCGCCGCCCTGCGCCTCGACGATCGCGCGAAACCGTTCGAGCCCGGCGCCGCTGGCGAGCGCGGCGCGCACCTTGCCCACGGCCTCATCGGCGTCGCGGACGACGCCGGCCAGCACGAGCATCCGAGCCGCCAGATGGACGGACAGCGATTCAATATCCGCCGGACCGCGGCCCTTGAGCGTCTCGATCGACTCCACGACTTCATTGCCGTTGCCGACCGCGCGGCCGAGAGGCGCGTCCATCGTGGTGAGGATCGCTTCCGTGCGTACGCCGTTCCGCTCCGCGATGCCGGCGAGCCACGTCGCGAGCTGGCGCGCGTCCTCCCGGGTCTTCATGAAGGCGCCCCGCCCGACCTTCACGTCGAGCACGAGCGCACCGATGCCTTCGGCGATCTTCTTGCTGAGAATGGACGCACAGATCAGCGGGATGCTCTCGACCGTGCCCGTCACGTCCCGCAGCGAGTACAGCTTGCGGTCCGCGGGGGCGATCTCATCGGTCTGCCCGATGAGCGCGCAGCCGGTCTTGCGCAGCACGGCACGCATCTCGTCGAGTCGCAGCCGCGTCCGAAAGCCTGGAATGGCCTCGAGTTTGTCGAGCGTGCCGCCGGTGTGGCCGAGGCCGCGCCCCGACATCATCGGCACGACGGCACCGCAGGCCGCCGCCAGCGGCGCGAGCACCAGGGAGAGCTTGTCGCCGACGCCGCCGGTGGAGTGCTTGTCCACCGCCACGGCGCCGAACTCGGACAGATCCAGCCGCACGCCGGACCGCACCATCGCGTCGGTGAGCGTCGCCGCCTCGTCGAGCGACATGCCGCGCAGCACGATCGCCATGAGCATGGCCGAGACCTGGTAGTCCGGCCACGCGCCGCTCGTGGCGCCCGTGACGAAGGATCGAATCGCGTCCGCGTCGAGCGCCGCGCCGTCGCGCTTCCGGCGGATGAGATCGACCGCGCGCATGCCGGCCAAAGTATAGTGGGAAACCGTGGACGACACGGGCCGCCTCGTCATCACGGCGTTCGTGCTGACCGGCTCCGCGGTCGGCGTGTTTGCGTGGCGCGTCGCGGCCGTGGACCCGTCGCAGCCGCAGCGGCTCATCGGCGAGCTGCGGCTCGCACAGGCGATGGCGATCCTCCTCGCGGTGACCGGCGGCGCGTGGCTCGGACTCGCCGTCGGATCGGACGGCGAGCCGCTCGCCAGCCTCGACGTGACGATGTCGGCGTGCGTGGTCGTCGCCTCGGCCTTCGCGCTCCTCAGCGAGCCGCGCCAGGCGCTCGGCCTCCTGGCCGGCGCGTTCATGGCGCACGCGCTCGTGGACGTCGCGCATCGCCCCGGCTGGCTCTCGCCCGCCCTCGCGCCGCGCTGGTTCACCGTCGGCTGCGCCGCTTACGACGTCTATCTCGCGGCGCTTTGCTACTGGGCGCGGCGCCGGTAGGATCCGATCATGCTCTTGCGGCGTCTCATCGAAGCCTCGGCGCTGGCCGGCGCGTTGCTCGGACAAGCGGCCGCGACCGCGCCTCGTCAGAACAATTCGCCGCCGCGCCTGGTCGTCATCGTCGTCGTCGATCAGATGCGCGCCGACTACCTCGATCGGTACCAGCACCAGTGGACGGCCGGGCTGCGCCGCCTGATCGACGGCGGCGCGGTGTTCACGCGCGCGGCCTATCCGTACGGCGGCACGATGACGTGCCCCGGACACGTCACCATCAGCACCGGCACCTTCCCGGTCACGCACGGCATTCCGGCCAACCAGTGGTACGACGCGCGCGCCAACCGCCTCGCCTCGTGCATGGACGATTCGTCGGCGGCGCCTGTCGCGTTCGGCGGCGGCATCGGCCGTGAGTTCTCCGGGCCACGCAACCTGCGGCGCCGCACGCTTGCCGACGAGCTGCGCCGGCAGTCGCGCCGTGAGCCCTGGATCGTCTCGGTCGCCCTCAAGCCGCGGTCCGCGATCGCGCTCGCCGGGCAGGGCTCGTCCAGCACGCTCGCGGTCTGGGAGGAGGACGACGGAACGTGGGCGACGTCAACGGCGTACACGAAAACGCCGTGGCCCGTCGTGGACGAGTACGTGAAGGCGAATCCCGTCGCCGACTTGTACGGCCAGGTCTGGAACCGCGTGCGGCCGCTCGAGTTGTACGTCGGCGTCGATGACGGCCCGGGCGAAGCGTCGCCCGCGCCCTGGGGCCGGACGTTTCCGCATCCGCTGGTCAGCGAATCGGGCAACCCCGACGCCGCGTTCGTCACGGCGTGGGAACGATCTCCGTGGACGGATGCCTACATCGCGGGTCTCGGCCTGGCGGTGGCCGAGAAGATCGGCGCGGGCAAGATGGCCGGCGGCACCGACCTGCTGGCGTTGTCCTTCCCCGCGGTCGACAACGCCGGACACCAGTTCGGTCCGGCCAGTCACGAGGTTCAGGACGTGCTCATGCGTCTCGACGCCCAACTCGGGCGCCTGCTCGACCAGCTGGACGCACAGGTCGGTCCGGATCAGTACGTCGTCGCGTTGACGGCGGATCACGGCGTCGCTTTCCTGCCCGAGCAAGTGAACCCGCCGGGCGCCGCAGGCCGGTTCGAAAACACTGCCCTCCGCAACGCGGTCGAACAGACGCTCGCGCGCGCGCTCGGGCCGGGCAAGTACGTCGCCGGCCAGACCAACGGCAATCTCTTCCTCGCCTCTGGTGTAGCCGACCGTCTTCGCGCGCGGCCGGCCCTCGTCCAGACCGTGAGAAGCGCGCTTCTCGCGACAGGCGGCGTCGACCGCGTGTATTGGGGGGACGACCTCACCGGCTCGATCGCCACGACCGATCCGTTTCTCGACGCGTGGCGGCTGAGTTATGTGGTCGGCCGCAGCGGCGACTTCATCGTCGTGCCGAAGCGCGGGTGGATTCTGCAGAAGGACGGCACCACTCACGGATCGCCGTACGACTACGATCAGCGCGTGCCGATCCTGTTCTACGGCGCGGGCGTGCGCGCGGGCCGCTACGCGAGCACGGCGACGCCGGCGGACATCGCGCCGACGCTGGCGGCCCTCGCCGGCATCCACATGACCCAGGCGGAAGGCTGGGTCCTCCGCGAAGCTCTCGTGAGGTGACGGCCCTTCGAAACCCGAAGGGCCCTACCTACGGCCTATGCCCGCGACCGCCTTCACCCGCCGCGTGCTCGCGGTGCTCGCCCGCATTCCACCCGGCCGTGTCCTCACCTACGGCGATCTGGCGAGGCTGGCCGGACGGCCCGGCGCGGCGCGAGCGGCCGGCAACATCATGCGCACGGCGTCGGTCCCTGGCCTGCCCTATCACCGCGTCGTCGCCGCCGGCGGCCGCGTCGGCGGCTACGGCAGCGCTCCGCGCCTGAAAGCCGACCTGCTGGCCGCTGAGGGATTGCGGATCCGCGGACGCCGCATTCTGAACTTCAAGGAAAGACGCCTCAAAGCAACGGCTGGAACTCCGCCGGCGTCTAAGTCGTTGAATTGAGCGTGGCTCACGCTGACCTGGCGCTGGTGGAAGAATGCCGCGCCAACCGACCGGGAGCGTTCGAGGCGGTGTATCGCGCGCACGCGCCACGGCTGTTCGGCCTGGCGTGCCGGCTGGTCGGACGCAGCGAAGCCGAGGACGTGCTCCAAGAGGTGTTTCTGACCGCGCATCGCAAGCTCGGGCTGTACCGGGGCGAATCGTCGCTCGGCACCTGGTTGTTCCGCCTCGCGACGAATCAGTGCCTGGATCACCTGCGCAGCAAGCGCGCGCGATTTGCCGCGATGACCGACGAGCTCGACGCGGAGCCGCCGGCGCCGCACGCCGGCGTCGGCGCGGTGGTGGGCGTGGTGGATCGGCTGGACCTCGAACGCGCGCTGGCGGACCTTCCCCCGGGCTGCCGCGCGGTCTTCGTGCTGCACGACGTCGAGGGGTGTGAGCATCGGGAGATTGGCGAGATGCTGGGTATTGCGGACGGCACGTCGAAGTCGCAGCTGCACAAGGCGCGCATGCGCCTGCGCACCGCGCTCGCCGGCGGCCCGTCCCGCGCGGAATCCGCGTCATGAGCACCTGCCACGACATCGAACCGCAGCTCAGCGAGCTCCTTGACGGCGGCCTGTCGTCGGCCGAGCTCGGCCTGGTCGAGGCGCATCTCGCCACGTGCGAGCGATGCCGCGGCATCCGGCGCGATCTCGAGCGGGTCCGGCGCGCGGCGCGCTCGCTCGCGCCGATGCCGCCGCCGGCTCATGTGTGGCTCGAGGTGGCCGGTCACGTGCATCCGGCTGCCGCCGACGGCGCGCGCCGTCCGACCGCCACCGACGCGCGCGTGGCGATGCGCCAGTGGATCGGCATCGCGGCGATGCTCGTGCTCGTCACGATCGGCGCGTACTTCGTCATTCGCACGCCGGGCGCGCCCGTCGATCCGTCGGGCAACGCGGCGTCGGCGAGCTTCGTCGAAGCGGTAGACGACATGGACAAGACCGTCGACGAAAAAATCAAGAAGCTCGAGACGCTCGTCAAGGAAGGCAAAGACCGGCTTGGACCGGAAGCCGCGGCGACGCTGATGAGCAGCATCGAGACGATCGACGGCGCGATTGCCAAGAGCCGAGCGGCTCTTGGTCAGGCGCCCGCCAGCGTGCCGGCCCGCGAAAGTTTGTTCGAAGCGTTGAAAGCCAAAGTCGGCGTGCTGCAGGCGACGCTCAATCTCATGAACGAAATGCGCAAGGGCGATCAGGCCGCGGCCGCGGAAGCGGCGGCGGCGTTCGGCAAGAAATCCTCATAGGAGAGTGATCCGTGAAACGACTCGTCATGCGTGGATGCGTGTTCTCGGCCGTGCTGGCCCTCGCCGGCGCGCACGCCGCAGCCCAGCAAGTCGAAGTCCGCGTGGTCGTGGGAGAGCAGACGGCAAAGGAGATCCGAGCCGCCATCCAGCGGTCTCTTCAGACGATTGACGCGCGCGTCTGGAACGAGATCTCGCGCGAGATCGGCGACGCGCTGCGCGAAGGCCTTTCCGGCGCCCATTACGCGGGACGCGAAATCGCCGAGGCACTCCGCGAGGCCTCGTCGCAGGATCGCAACTACACGCAGGAGCAGGTCGCGAAAGAGTCGCACACGCTTGCGATCGGCGCCAACGGCACACTCATCCTCAAGAACATTTCCGGCAGCATCACGGTCACGGGCGGCAGCGGCCGATCGGCGACGGTCGAAGTCACGCGTCGCTCGCGCGGCCGCACGGACGCCGACGCCAAGCTCGGCCTGGAACGCGTGCGCGTCGAAGTCGATCACCGCGGTGAGCGGGCCACCGTCGAAGCGCGATACCCGGACGACGAGCGGCGTCCGCCGTACGCCGTCACGACGAACTACGTCGTGACGGCTCCGGCCGGCACGGCCCTTTCGGTCACGACGATGTCGGGCGATGTGCAGGTGAAGGACATCAAAGGGGACGTCACGGCTGCCGTCATGAGCGGAAGCGCGACGGTCTCCGGCAGCCGGGTGTCATTGGTCAAAGCGATGTCCGGAACGGTGACCGTCACGGACGCCGACGCCGACAGCTCGATGGAGCTCTCCACCATGAGCGGCAACATCCGCGTAGAGCGCGCGAAAGCGAAGCGAGTGACGATTACCGCGCTGAGCGGCCTGGTCGTGGCGCGTGATGTGGAAACGATGTCGGCGACCATCACGAGCACCTCCGGCGACGTCGAGTTTTCGGGTACGCCCATGAAGGGTGGCCGCTACGAGATTCGGGCGCACAGCGGAGACGTGCGGGTGATTCTGCCGAAGGGCGGGTTCGATGTCTCCGCGCGCACGTTCAACGGCCGGATCACGGCCGACCCGGCTCTCGGACTGCAAGTCACGACATCGCAGCCGGTTCGAAACTCCGTGCTGCGCGGCACCGTCGGTGACGGCGGCGCCTCGCTCGACGTGTCGACCCTCTCCGGCAGCGTAACGATCAGCAGAAAGTAGCCCGTCTCCTCGCACGAAGACACAAAGGGCCTTCGCGGCCCTTCGCGCCTTCGCGAGAGGCGCTCTACTTGGCGACCGAGAGGTGCACGAGGTAGCGGGTGCCGGCGCGGCTCAGGCGCACGCGAATGTAATCGCCGCCCTTCAGGAGCTCGGCGGAGGCGCCGCCCTCGGCCGGAACACTCTTCAGGACCTTCTTGGCCTCGGGGCTGGACAGGGCGATGGCCACCTCACGGCCCTTCACGTCCTGACCCTGCACGAACTCCACCCACTGCGACTCATCCGGCGTCTGGCCGACGACGCCCTTCCCCTGTTCGCCCGTGAGCCGCACCGTATAGGTGCCCGCCGCGAGCCGCTGGCCGTTGGCCATCACGTCTTTCGCGATTTTCACCTGGCCCAGCGCGCCGGCCTTCGGCTGTTGCTGCGCCTGCAGCGCCATCGTCAGGCTGAGCACCATCGCGACCGCCACCGCACCGCTCATCCGTTTCAGCAATTGGCTTCGAGTCATGGAAAGCCTGCCTTTCCTTGCAGTTTGCTTCATATCGCCATCAAGTCGAACTGCTCGTGGTGGAGCTGCTCATCAGCCCGCACCGTTACTTGTCGGCCGACCGTGGATTCCAGTTCACGGAACACTCCACGACTTTCCTCTCGCAAGGCACGTGCCACTTCGGGATTCACCCGGAGTACCAGGCTGTACCCGTCGAGGTCGGCGCTCACCTTCCGCACTTCGGAAAGGATGTCATAACAGATGGTGGCTGTGGTGCGGATCGTGCCCGTCCCGCTGCAATAGGGGCAGGGCTCGGTCAGCAGCCGCTCCAGGCTGCTCTTCACGCGTTTGCGGGTGATGATGATCAGCCCGAAGTCGGAAACCTGGACCGACTTCGAGGGGGCCCGGTCCCGCCGGAGCTCCTGCTCCACCGCCTGCGCCACCTTCTGCCGGTTCTTCTTCTCCTCCATGTCGATGAAGTCGAGCACGATGATGCCGCCCAGGTCCCGCAGCCGGATCTGACGGACGATTTCCTTCACCGCTTCGAGGTTCGTCTTGACGATGGTGTCTTCGAGCCGGCCGGCGGACTTCTTGCCGACGTAGCGGCCGGTGTTCACGTCGATCGCGACGAGCGCCTCGGTCTGGTTGATGACGATGTAGCCACCGGACTTGAGCCAGACCTTGCTGCGCAGCGCCTTGTCGATCTCGCTCTGGACGCCGTACTCCTCGAAGATCGGGTACTCCTTGGTGAAGCGCTTCACGCGGCCCGCCATGTTCGGCGCGAACCGGCTGATGAAGGCCATCACCCGCTTGTATTCCGCTTCGTCGTCGATCCGGATGGCGCTGAACTGCTCGGTGAGCAGATCGCGCAGGAGCTTCGTGACGAGGCTTTCCTCGCGGAAGAGCACCGCAGGCGTGCGCTCGGACTCACGCCGGCGCTGCACCTCGGTGGAGACCTGCTGGAAGTACGTGAGGTCCGCGGTGATGTCTTCGTCGGGCCGGTTGGCCGCGGCGGTGCGGATGATGACCCCGCCCGGCAGGCCCGACTGATCGCGGAACCGCTGGACGATGCCCCGGAGCCGGCGCCGCTCGTCGCGCGACTCGACCTTGCGCGAGACGCCGATGTGCTCGACCGTCGGCATGTACACCAGGAACCGCCCCGGCAGGCTCAAGTGCGACGTGATGCGCGCGCCCTTGGTGCCGAGCGGCTCCTTGACGACCTGGACGACGATTTCCTGGCCTTCCTTGAGAAGGTCTTCAATCTTCTGGGTTGGCAGCGTGCGCTCGGGCCGATCGCGACGGCCGCGCTGGGCCTGGTCTCCTGAGCCGGCCTCCGTGCGACGCGCGGCTTGTCCCGCGCCGTTGCCGGCCGCGACGGCGACGGTTTCCGGAGCCTCGATCGGGATGGCACCCGAATCGCCGAGGGCAATGCCGTTGGCCGGCTCGGGGACGTCGGCCGCCGCGGGGACGGGGTCGTCGTCCTCGAGGGCCTCCTCGGTCGGACTGATGACGTCGGTTACGTAGAGAAAGGCGTCGCGTTCGAGACCGAGGTCAACGAACGCCGATTGCATGCCGGGCAGCACTTTCGACACCCGGCCTTTGTAGACGTTGCCCACCACGCCGCGCGAGTGCTCCCGCTCGATGAAGACCTCGACGACGTGATCGTCCTCGAGGATCGCCACCCGCGTCTCGTGCGGCGTCGAGGAGATGATCATCTCCTTGTTCATGCGTATGACTCCGCGGACCACGCCGTGCATGTACCGCGGCCAGGCCTCCGGCCCACCCGTCCTGCGCACGCCCCGTCGTGAAGAGGCACAGCCCAGCCAGGATGAGGACCGAAAGAACGTCAGCGGGAATCATCAGCACTGCGTCAAATCCGAAAATGTTCATCAATTCGTAAATCGTCTCATCCGCACGTTGAGGATGAGGCCGAACCCGGCGAGTGTCGCCACGAGCGACGACCCGCCATAACTCATGAGCGGCAGGGTGAGCCCCTTCACGGGAGCCAGCCCCGCCGACATTGTTATGTTGTACACCACCTGGAACCCGAAACCCGAAATGATCGCCACGACGAGGAAGGCCCCCACGCGATCCTTGGCCAGTTTCGCCGCATCGAGACTGCGAAGAAGAACGAAGAGGTACAACCCGAGCGTGACGAGCACACCCAGGAAGCCGTGCTCTTCGGCGAGCACGGAGTAGACGAAGTCGTTGTCGGCGACGGGCAGGAATCCGTAGCCGCCCTGCGTGCCCTGCAGGAATCCCTTGCCGAACAGGCCGCCGGACCCGACGGTGACCTTCGCCTGAATCTGCTGGTGACCCGCGCCCCGCGGATCCTTGGACGGATCGAGAAACGTCACCACGCGATCGCGCTGGTAGTCCTTCAGTCCGTAGCGCCAGACCACCGGTGACGCCACGACGATCACGATCGACGCGACCGCCAGCCAGCGCAGGGGAAGCCCGGCGACGTAGATGACGCCGAAAAACACGGGGACGAGCGTCGCCGCCGTGCCGAGGTCGGGCTGCTTGAAGATGAGATAGGCCGGCACGGCCAGCAACACCGCGCCGATGCCCAGCTCGACGGGCGATCGCGCGCTCCGCCGGCTCTCGCCGTAGAACATCGCGAGCACGAGCGCGAGCCCCAGACGCGCGAACTCGGACGGCTGCAGGGTAAACCCGCCGAGGCTGATCCAGCGCCGCGCGCCGCCGCGCACGACGCCGAAGTACATGACGTAGACGAGCGCCGCAATCAGGGCGATGTAGACGAACAGCGACCGCTGCGCCAGCGACCGGTAGTCGATCAGCAGGCACACCACCAGCGCCGTGAGCGCCACCGGCAGCGCGTAGACCTGCGCCCAGAAGCGCGCGCCGGGCTGGTTGTTGCGGAAATCCCACGAGACCGAGTAGATGGTCGCGAGGCCGATCAACGTCAACGCCAGGACGGCCGCGATGAGCGGCCAGTCGATATGCGCGGAGAGGCGTCGTTCAACGATCACGACGTACAGGTTCCGTGGTGCCGGGGATCGTCGTCACTGGCACTGGCTTGGCGCCCAGTACCGGCAACGGCTTGCCCTCGCGCTTGGCGAAGAACGTCTCGAGCACGTGCTTGACGATGGGCGCCGTCGAGTACCCGTGCTCGGCGTGCTCGCCGAAGACGACGCCGGCGATCTGCGGGTTGTCGCGCGGCGCAAAGAAGATCAGCCAGCCGTTGTCGCGCAGATCGAGATCCGTCTTGCCGCGGGCCGCGCGCGCGCCCTCGAGCGAGATGACCTGGGCCGTGCCGGTCTTGCCCACGACATCCCGGCCGTCGATGCGGAGCCGGGTCGCGGTGCCGATGCCGCTGTTGACCGCCAGCCACAGTCCGTCGCGGACGGCTTGCAGGTGCTCCGGCTTGATGAGCAGCTTCGACTTCGGCGCCGGCGTCGGCGCCAGCTTCCAGCCGCGCCCATCCTCGTCCACGGCCCGCAGGACGTGCGGCGTAATCAGCGTGCCGCCGTTCGCCACGGTCGCGATCATGGTCGCGAGCGAGATGGTCGTGACGTCCACGGGCCCCTGGCCGATCGCGACGGAAATCGTCTCGCCGGGGTACCACGGCTGCCCCGTCGTGCGCATCTTCCATTCCCGGGAGGCCACGAAGCTGTTGTTCTCACCCGGGAGGTCGATGCCCGTCTTGCCCACGAGCCCCAGCATCCGGCCGTACCGGTGGATCGTGTCGATGTCCATCTTCGACCCGAGCGTGTAGAAGTACGTGTTGCACGACTGCTCGATCGCGTGACGCAGATCGACGACGCCGTGCCCGCCCTTCTTGTGGCACTGATAGAAGCGGTTGTAGAACGTGCCGCCGCCGGGGCAGTTCACGGTCGTGTCGGGCGTGATCACGCCCTCGCCGAGGCCGGCGATCGCCATCATGATCTTGAAGGTCGATCCCGGCGAATAAAGCCCGCGAATCAGCCGGTTCTCCAGCGGCTTCAGCGGATCGCGGTTGAGATCCGCCCACTTGGCCGGGTCGATGCCGACCGCGAAGTCATTGGGATCGAAGGCCGGCAGGCTCGTCGCCGCGAGGATCTCGCCGGTCGTGGGATCGAGGAAGACGCCGGCGCCCGCGAAGCCGGACTGCTTGAAGGCGGCTTCGAGCGCGCGCTGCAGGTCGTAGTCGATGGTGAGCTGCACACGCTTGCCTTCGACGGGCGGGGTCGTGCCGAGCGGCTCGCCGATCTCCCGCCCCACGCTGTTGACGACGACGTTGCGATGGCCATCCTCGCCCATGAGCGAGGTGTTGTACGTGCGCTCGAGCCCGGTCTGGCCGACGATGGCGCCCGCCTCGATCCCGGAGTTCTCGGGTCGGTCGAGCTGCGAGTCCTGAATCTCGCCGACGTAGCCGAAGAGGTGCGCGGCAAATCCCGGCAGGTAGGTGCGCGTCGGCACCGTCTGCACGACCACCTCAGGCAGATCGAACTTCCGGGCGCGCACGGCCGCCCACTGGGCCTCCGTGGCGTGCTCGACGATGGGAATCGGCCGGAACACCGGTTCGCGCTTGTGCCTCGCGACGATCTCGCGGATGGCCGCCTCGTCCATGCCGACGACCCGCGCGAGCGTGGCAATCGTGCGATCGAGGTTGGCGCTGCGCTCGCGCACCAGATTGATCGAGAACGAATCGCGGTTCTCCACGAGCACGCGGCTTTCGCGATCGAACACGAGGCCGCGCGGCGCGGGCAGCGGAATCGTCCGCAGGTAGTTGCTGTCGGCCATTTCTTCGTAGCGCGCGTTCTGGACGACCTGGACGAGCCAGAAACTGACCAGGAGCGCGCCGAAGACGACCGAAGCGACGACGCGCAGGGACGTCAGCCGGTTTTGCAGGCCGACACGGTGCTCGTGTGCTCCGGGACTCAACATTGCCACGTGCTCACCACTGCCGGCGGCTCAAACTGTTTCGCCGGCTGAACCGGCCCCGGGACATCGCATCCGGCAGGGCCGCGGCCGCCACAAACACGATAAACCCGAACAGCGTGTTCGCGCCGACTTCTCCCAGAATCGCGAACCACGACACGACCGGCCATGCCTGATGAATCAAGCCGTCCAGCCCGAGGGCCATCAGCCGGTTCACGACCGTCGCGCCCGCCACGATCACCGCCTTCGCGTACGGCTTCGAGACCACGAACTGCGTCCCCAGCACCCCGGTGACGTAGCCCGTCACCGTCTTCGTCAGCCCCCCGACGCCGAGGACCGTGCCCGACAGGGTGTCCTGCAGCAGCCCGCCGAACGTCCCGGCCAGCATGCCGCTCACGGCGCCCTGCTGCAGCGCGGAGTACACGACGCCGACGAGCACCAGGTCGAACGCCCAGCGCCCTCCCACCATGTATCGGGCGAGCGTCGCCTGCAGCACAACGGACACCAGCACCGCGAGAACGACCGGGATGAACCTCACTCGCCGCCCTTGCCTTTCGCGGTCGCCTTGGCCGGTGACGTGATGTCCGGCGGCAGGGCCAGCACGACGAGCACGATCTCGATGTGCGAGAAGTCCACGCTCGGCCGCACCTTGATCACGCGGTCCTTGCCCTCGCCGTCCACCGCCTCCACCGTGCCGAGCGTGTAGCCGCGCGGATAGAGCCCGTCCTGGCCCGACGTCACGACTTTCTCGCCTGCCTCCACCGATGTGAGGCTCGACAGGAGCTCCAGTCGATACAGGCGGTCGCCGAAGCCTCCGGCGAGGAACCCGCCCTGCCCGCTCTTCTCGAGCACCGCGCCGGCCCCGGCATCACGGCCAATCAACAACTGGACGCGCGACCAGTGCGCCGCGGGCCGGCCGATGACCCGGCCGACGACACCGCCGCCGGCGATCACGGCCATGTCGGGAAACACACCTTCCTGCTCGCCGCGATCGATCAGCACGGTGAGCGCGCCGGGCGCCGGGTCGCCGCCGATCACGCGCGCCGCAAGCGTCTTCTGCGTCGTCTCCTGCTGCAGCCTGAGCGCCTCTTCGAGCGATCGGGCCGTGGACGCGCGCGCGCGCTCGGCCTGCACCTGCCCTTCGAGCTCCAGGACGCGCTGGCGGAGCGCCGCGTTGTCCCGCTCGACGCCGCGGAGGGCGAAATACTGGCTCCAGATCGACCGCAGGCCGTCGGCGACGCCCGCGACCCCGCCCTGCACGCGGGCCAGGGTGCCGAACGCGACCGATTCGAGCACGGGCAAGCCGGTCTTGGATTGAACCTGGGTCGAGATGAGGAGGATGTGCCCTACGCAGATGACCACGAAGAGCGTTAGAGGCCGGCGAAACATCGCCGTCTAGTCCAGCGAGATCTTCCTGAGCAGCTCGAAATTCGCGAGCATCTTGCCGGCGCCGAGCACGACCGTGGAGAGCGGATCCTCCGCCATCGCGACCGGCAGGCCGGTCTCTTCGCGGAGCCGCTTGTCGAGGTTCTTGAGGAGCGCGCCGCCGCCCGTGAGCACGATGCCGCGGTCCACGATGTCGGCCGAGAGCTCCGGCGGCGTGCGCTCGAGCGCCACCCGGACGGCATCCACAATCGCGTTCACGGTTTCGGCGAGCGCCTCGCGAATCTCTTCATCCGTGATGGTGATCGTCTTGGGCACGCCCTCGATCAAATGCCGGCCCTTGATCTCCATCGTCAGGCGATCTTCGAGCGGGAAGGCGGAACCCAGCTCCATCTTGATCTGCTCGGAGGTCCGCTCGCCGATCAGCAGGTTGTACGTCTTCTTGATGTAGGCGATGATCGCCTCGTCCATCTCGTTGCCGGCGATGCGGATGGCCTTGCTGTAGACGATGCCCGCGAGCGAGA
>Ga0137313_1000043_pt1 | contig 42538 bp, 43 predicted proteins | sample EasRivERMZT166_2_FD_102287 | JGI IMG/M metagenome (GOLD analysis project Ga0137313, IMG submission 102287) | Soil microbial communities from meander-bound floodplain in the East River, Colorado, USA - East River MetaG ERMZT166_2 | ecosystem: Environmental > Terrestrial > Soil > Floodplain ...
CGGCGGCGTGCCGGCCTGGTCGGCGGTTCGCCGGCGCGCGAATCTCACGCGCGAGCCGTCGCGCACGACGACCGCCGGTCCCACGTGGTCGCAGCGCGGTCTGGTCACGAGCCAGATCGCATTTGCCCTGACACTCGCGATCACCGCCGGACTGCTGGTGGCGAGCCTGCGCAACCTGAACGCCGTGCAGCCAGGCTTCACCGCCGAGGGCGTCTCGCTGGCGGCCCTGATCCTGCCCGGCGAGCGGTATCCGAGCGGCGCGGCGCGCGTCGATGCGACAGCCCGCCTGCTCGCCGCCGTCGAGACGGTGCCGCACGTGGGACGCGCCGCCATCGCCAGTCAGCTCCCGTTCTCGGGCGGCGACGGCCGCACGGGCCTCATCCCGGAAGGCGTGAGCCAGCCGGCAGGCCGATCGATCGCAGTCCCGTTCCACACAATCGTGAGCGCGGGCTATTTCGAGACGATGGCGATCCGGCTGCGGACCGGGCGCTTGTTCACCGACTTGGATCGGCTGGGCGGCCCGCGGGTCGCGATTGTCGATCGCGCGCTCGAGCAGCGGTACTGGCCGGACGGCGCGCTCAACCGCCGCTTCTGGTTCGGCGCGACTCAGGGCCCGGCTGCGGAGGCCGTCACCATCGTCGGCGTGGTGGACTCCGTCCTGCAGAACAGCCTGCGCGAGCGCGAGTCGGCGGGAGCGATTTACTCGTTCAACGCGCAGAACCCGCCGGGGTTCTTCCGGCTGGCTGTTCGATTCGACGGACCAGCGGACTGGTCGAAGGTGCGGGAACAGATCGCGACGGTCGATCGAGCTCTCGTCCCGTTCTGGCGGGAGTCGTTGTCCGACAGCGTCAAGATGTCACTGCTGTTCCAGCGCGGCCCGATGCAGCTCGTGGGCGCGTTCTCGGTCGTCGGCCTGTTTCTGGGCGCCCTTGGCGTGTATGGCGTGCTCGCTCACGAGTTCGGCGCGCGCCGGCGGGAGATCGCAGTCCGGCTCGCGATCGGGGGCAGCCATCGCGGCATCCTCGCGCTGCTCTCGCGGCGCTGGTCGGTGCTGGTCGTGCCGGGCATCGCCGGCGGCGTGGCCGGCGCCCTCGCCACGTCCCGCCTCGTCGAGAGCCTCCTGTTCGAGACAGGCCTCACCGATCCGATGGTGATCGTGGCTGCCGTCGGCGTGCTCGTTGTTGCAGCCGCCGTCGCGGCGGTTGTTCCGGCTCGACGGGCGCTGGCGGTCGATCCCGCGCTAACGCTTCGACAGGAATAGCGCGGCGTACACGCCGTCCTGGCCCTGCCAGCGCTCGATGAACTCGATCCGCTCGAAACCGATCGATTTCATCTCGGCGGCGAGCTGATCGGGCGGCGGGCGGAAGTCGATGATGAGCACGCGGCCCTGCGGCTTCATCGCCCGCTGCAGGCTCTCGCGCATCCGCGCGGGATTGTCGAACGCGTGGTAGACGAGGCGCAGCAGCATCGCGTCGCAGCAGCCTGACGGCAGTCCCATGTCGTCCTGCGATCCGAGAACGGCGGTGACGTTGGTGAGGCCCCTCGACTTCGCGTTCGACGCGATGCCGCTCACCTGCGGCGACTTCACGTCCGTGCCGTAGACACGTCCTTTCGGGCCGACTCTTTCCGCGAGCCGGACGGTCCACGTCCCGCCGGCCGCGCCGACGTCCGCGGCGGTCATGCCGTCAGCGAGCTTCAGGAGGTCGGCCATCTGCCGGAACTCGACGTCGGGGTCACGGGCCTGGCCGAAGGAAAGCGCAGCCGCCAGCGCCAGGGTCAAGGCATGGGTCCGCATCTCCTGTATCTTCGTGCTGTTAACCATTCGGGTGCCAGTTCGTAATACGGGCGTGGGAATCATCCAGGACATTCGCTACGGCGCGCGCCTGCTGCGTCGATCGCCGTGGTTCACGCTGGTTGCGGTCGCCTCGCTCGCGGTGGGCCTGGGCAGCGCGGTTGCCCTCTTCACGTTCATGAACGCCTTGCTGTTCCGGCCGTTGCCGGGCCACGGCACAGCCGACCTCCACGCGATCTACACGTCCGGCTCTGGGGGCAGCCGCCATAGCTCATCGTCCTTCGCGGACTTCCAGTCGTACGTCACGACGACCCCGCCGCTGTTTGCGAGCACCTGCGCCACAGCGAGAGTGCAAGCCAATGTGGCGATCGACCGGCGCGCTCAGGCGCACCCGGGGGCCGTGATGAGCGGAGGGTGTTTCGACGCGCTCAGGCTCCGGCCGCAGCTTGGCCGCCTGCTGAACGCGTCGGACGAGGCGCCCGGCGTCGATGCCCCGCCGATCGTCATCAGCTACTCGATGTGGCAACGCAGCTTTGCCGGCGACACTGCTACCGTCGGCCGCACGGTCGCGGTGAACGGTGTGCCGGCGGTGATCGTCGGCGTCGCACCGCCAGGGTTTTCGGGGCTCAGCTTCGATTCCGGCGCGGACTTCTGGGTGGCCCCCCGCCTCGCGCCCGCGCTGACGGATTCGCGCATCCTCACCAATCGCGGCCATCGCAGCTTCCGGATCTACGTGCGGCTCAGCCCGGGCGTCACGGAGACCGAGGCCACCGCGCGGCTGGCCGGCATCGCCGCGGCACTCCGGGATCAGGATCCGCGCGCCTGGACTGCGGCCAACGGATCGACGCGCCTCGTGACGCTCCTGCCCGAGCTCGAGTCCCGGTTCGCGCAGAGCGAGGGCGAGCGGGTCGCGATCGCACTCGCCACGTTCGGCGCGATTGCGGCGATCGTCGCCATCGCGTGCGTCAACCTCGCGACGATGGTCATGGCGCGAGGAGCGGGCCGCACGCGGGAGCTGAACGTCAGACTCGCGCTCGGCGCGTCGCGCCGGCGCCTGCTGCGCCAGCTCGCGACGGAGAGCCTCCTCATCAGCGCGGCCGCGGGCGTCGCCGGGGTGCTGCTCGTCGCCGGAGCGCTGAAGCTCTTCGATGCGTACAAGCCGGCCGAGGTGCCGGCCTTCAATATGGCGATCGATTGGCGCATCGCGGTCTTCGCCGCGCTGCTCGCGATCGCGACCCCGGTGCTCTTCGGCATGGCGCCCGGCGCCCACGCCCTGCGGCTCGCCATCGCGGAAGGTGTCAAGGGCCGGATCGTCGCCGCACGAAAGCGATGGCTGCCGGCCGGTCCGCGCGAAGTGCTGCTGGTCGTTCAGGTCGCGGTGTCGTTCGCGCTGCTGATCATGACGACGCTGTTCCTCACTGCCGCACGACCCGGTCCGGAGACAGCGTTGTCGCTGGCCGCACGACAGATCAGCGTCGTCCCCATCGATTTCGGCAGCGCGGCGGTGACGGACGCGGATGCGCGCGCGCTGACCAACCGGCTGCTCCAGGCCATGGACGCCGTGCCCGGCGTGGCGACACCGACGGCCGCGGGGATTGTCCCGCTCACCGGCTCGTCCATCGGCTTCAGCGCCCGCCTGACGGATCGACCCGACGCCGACGATCTCGTCCTCGACGGCAACGTCGTCGCACCCGGCTACTTCGAGCTCAACGGCATGAGCCGTCTGGCCGGCCGGACGTTCGAGGCGCGCGATCGCCACGGCGCGCCGCCGGTCGCCGTCGTCAGCGAGTCGCTCGCTCGCCGGCTCTGGGGGGCTGCCCCGCCCGTCGGACGCGTGTTGCGGATGGACGACGAATCGCGCGAGATCGTGGGTGTGGTCGCCGATGCTCCGTACCGGTCGCTGGACGGACTGCAGCCGGTCATCTATGTCCCGCTGGATCAGTCGCCGAGAACCCACCGATTCGTGCTGCAGGCGCGCGTCGCGGGCGGTGATACACCGATCGCGCTCGAACGCGCCCTGCGTGACGTCGATCCACGAATCGGCATCGGCTCGCCGGTGCCACTGACGCAGTACGCGCAACAACTGCTTGCGCCGGAACGGATCGGTCAGGCCATGGCCGGCCTGGCGGGCGTACTGCAGCTCGGACTCGCGTTGATGGCGATCTGGGGACTCGTCGCCTACGCCGTCGAACGGCGGATCGGGGAGATCGCGATTCGACGCGCGCTCGGCGCCACGGAAGGCAGCATCGTCGGGCTGATGATGCGGCCGAGCCTGTGGCTCCTCGCTGTCGGAACGGTGGTCGGGTGTGGCGTGGGCGTCGCCGCGGCAAGCGTGCTCCATTCGGAGTTCACCGGACTCGCGCCGATTGAATTCGCCGTCGCGATTCCGGCGGCCGCGCTGCTCGTCATCGTGGTCGCGGTCGCCGCGTGGCTGCCGGCTCGCCGCGCGGCTTCGATTGAGCCGGCGTCCGCGCTCAAGCAGTCCTAAGGCTTGATCGTCACCTTGCGGATCACGGGCGGTGTGAGGGGACGGCTGGGCTCGCCCTCAGCATTTGGCCTGGTAGGCATGTTCGCCAGCGCGTCCACCACATCCATGCCGCCCGTGACCCGCGCAAAGATCACGTAGTTCGGATCCAGCGGGTAGTCGTGATGCATGAGGAAGAACTGGCTGCCGTTGGTGTTGGCACCGGCATTGGCCATGGCGACGAGACCGCGGCGGTAGCCCGTCCGGTACAGCGGTGACAACGGATTGATGTCGTCCGGGAACGGCGGGCCCCAGGCACTCTGGCCGCCGCTGCCATCGCCGTTGGGATCGCCGCCCTGAATCATGAACCCGCGCACGATGCGATGGAACGTCAGGCCCTCGTAGTAGCCGTGCTCCGCCAGCAGTCGGAAGTTTTCGACGGCCTTCGGCGATTCCGCGGCGAAGAACTCGATCTCGATGGCGCCCTTATCCGTCTCGATGACGCCGTGCATCCCGCCGGAGCTCTTGGCGCCGGCGGGAACTTTGGGATTCGTTTCCGGCTTGGGGCCGCAGCCCGCAATCGCCAGGACGAGGCTCAACAGGACGACACGATTCACAGATGTGATGTTACTTCGAGGCAGTAGTCGCAGGGCTTCAGCCCTGCGAGAATCAGATCCGGAGGGCTAAAGCCCTCCGGCTACTGTCGCCTTATGGGCCTACTGGCCTGATCCGCCGGTGACGCTCATGATCGCGATGACCGGCTGCATCATGTACTTGCCGTTGCCGGTCTGCTTGATCGACTTGTCGCCGTCAAAGTCGAGCGTGATCGTCGTCGTCGCGCCAGGCGCGATCGTGAACTGCCGGTTGAGATGGATCGTGCCCGACGGCACGGTGGCTTCCGAGAAGGTGCCGAGCGGCGAGATGATCGTCGAGGCGCACGCCGGACCGGTCGACGGGTTGTCCCAGTAAATGCGGGTCCGCGACACTTCGAGGCGCAGCTGCGTGTAGTGGCCGGCTTCGAGCTGGCCGACGCCCAGCAGGTCCGTCACTTCCTCGAGCCGCTTGAGATCGCACGTGCGAGCTTCCGCGGCTTCCGCAAAGGGCAGTCTCAGCCACGCGGCGCCCGTACTGTGCGCGCTCACTTCCGTGAAGGTGACGAGCACCGCTTCGGCGTCACTGAACGGGCTGTCCTTCATGAGCACCTGGAGCGTGCCGAGGCCGGAGTTGCCGCCGCCTCCACTCGAACTGGGGCTCGGGCTCGTGGTCGATTCAGAATTGGAACACGACGCTGCGCCGACACCGACCGCAACCGCCACAGCCAGCGCCGCTCCGGCATGCATCCATTTCATGTCGCTCCCCCCATTGCAAAAAACGTTCAGACCCGCTGAGAAGTGCAAGGACCGGGCCAAGGTCTCGGGGTGGCCTGACGGAGGTATTTCGGGCCGGGTATTCACGCAAAGGGCAGGATCTACCTGCCCGAGCCATATGTGTGACTCAGGTGGACCATGTGGCCCCATCAGGGACCACGGGCGATCAGAAGCCCGGCGGCCGTTCGGACGCGACGCCGCTCGCGCGTTCGAGCGCCACGCCGACCTGACCGATCAACCCATCGTCGAACAAGCGGCCAACGAGCGTGATTCCGTGCGGCACGCGACGCGGAGGACTGAACTTCGGCAGCGGGTTCGCCGGATCGGGCGCCCAGTCACTGCGAGCTTCCGACACCTCGACAAACCCCGCCCGCAAAGTCAGAGACGGATGACCCGTGAAGTTGGTGATGGTGAGCTGCTCGTCCCGGAGGGACGGGACCAGCAGCACGTCCACGTTCTGGAAGACGCGCGCCATCTCGAGCGCGACTTTGCGCCTCAGCCGATCGGCCTGCACGACATCGATGGCCGAGAGGAAGCGCGTCTGCCGGAAGAAGTTCGGCCACGCATCCTTCACCTGCACCTTGAGCGTGCCGAGCTGGTTGGTGAGCGCCAGTTCCTCGAACGACGCGGCGCCTTCGGCGAACAGGATCGGCATCAACGAGCTGTACGGCCAGTCCGGCAGCGTGACTTCGGTCAGCGTGGCGCCGAGGGATCTCAGCGTGGTCATGGTCTTCCGATCAACGTCCGTGGCTGGACTGGTGCTCATCCACGAGGCCAGGTACCCGACGCGGAGTCCGGACATCGACGCGGTGGCGTCGAACTCGAGGTGGCTCGGCACGCTGGACGGGTCGCCTGCGTCAGGACCGGTAATCGCCTGGAGCACGAGCATCGCGTCCTCGGCGGACCGCGTCATCGGGCCCAGTTTGTCGAGCGACCAGCACAGCGTCATCGCGCCTGTGCGCGCCACACGACCGAACGTCGGCCGCAGACCTGCCACGCCGCAGCGCATCGCGGGCGCGACGATGGACCCGCCGGTCTCGCTGCCAATGGAGAACGCCACGAGCGCCGCGGCGGTCGCCGCACCAGGTCCGGCGCTCGATCCCGATGCGCCTTCCTCCGGCACCCACGGGTTCATCGTCTGGCCTCCGAACCAGATGTCGTTGAGCGCGAGCGCGCCCAGCGAGAGCTTGGCGACGAGGACGGCGCCCGCGTCGTTCAGCCGTCGAACAACGACGGCGTCGGCCGTCGGAACACGATTGCGGAATGGCTCAGCGCCGTACGTCGTTGGAATGCCCTTCGTGTCGAGCAGGTCCTTCACGCCGTACGGAATCCCGTGAAGCGGTCCGCGATAGCGGCCCGCGGCGATCTCGGCGTCAGCCTGCTTCGCGCGCGCCAGCGCATGGTCCCGCGTCACCGTGATGACCGAGCGCAGCTTCGGATCGAGCCGGTCGATCCGTGACAAATAGATGTTCGTCAGACGCTCGGAGGTCAATCGCTTCGTCTCAATCCAGCGCGACAGCTCCGTGACCGGCGCGAAGGCGATCGCATCGTCGGCGGCCGGAAGAGACGCGGTGTCTGGTTTCGATCGCACGAACCTGTCGCGCACAACCGGAGCGGGGATGCCGGGCAGCAATGGATTCCAGACGCTGGCCGGCGCGTCGGTGTCGGTGATCGCGATCTTGCGCGGTCCGGTACGGCGTTCGAGGTACGGCGCCATCGCGCTTCGCCACGACCCGGCGGCCTGCTGCCGTTCTGCCGGCGACATCGTGACCTGCAGCAGCTTCTCCGCCTCCGCGAACGTCTCCGGCGTGACGGCCGGTCCGACGCCCGGCGCGGTCGCAAACGTGGGCGGCGCGCCGGGTGTCGTCTGCGTCTGCGTGGCCGGCGGCGGCGCCTGCTTGTCATCTCCGCATGCTGCGGCCGCGACGAGCACGCCGAGCGGCGCGCGGATCAGGAACTGGCGGCGCGTGTTCATTGCGGTACGACCTCCCCTGTCTGTCCCGTCTCCCGGTCGTACGCGACGATGTGCGCCCACTCGTCAGCGTCCGAGCGCGCCACGACCGCGACGACCGGCTCGGTGTCACTGAGGTTGAAGACTTCGTGCGGCACGCCCGGCTCGATGTAGATGAAGTCGCCCGCGACGTTGTCCACGGACTGCCGCAGGCGATCGCCGAACTCGTGACGGACGCGGCCCTGCAGGATGTAGAGCATCACCTCGAAGCCGACGTGCACGTGCGCGTAGGCGACGCCGCCAGGCGGCACCGTCGCGACGTTCATCGACAGGTGCTTGACGTTCACGTTCTTGGCGGAGAGTCCGGCCTGGTACTGGATGCCATTCCAGGACCGGACCGACTGCCCGCCCCGAATGACCGAGAGGCCGCCGTGATGCTCGACGAATTGCGTCAGATCCATGCGCACTAGATTATTCGCGTCTACAATCCGCGGATGCCCAAATACACCCGCGGCGAGTTCCTGTCGCTGGCGGCGCTCGTGTCGGGCGCCGCCGTCGTTCCGCAGCCGGCATCGGCCTCAGGCAGGCCTGATTCGCCGGCGGCGGCCCCGCCTCAGACCCGCGGTCCGGGCATCGAGGCCGACCTCATCGTCGTCAACGCCAACGTGCTGACGATCGACGCCGCCACGCCGCGCGCCGAGGCCGTGGCCGTGAAGGACGGCCGGTTTCTGGCGGTCGGCTCCACGGCGGACATCCGGGCGCTCGGGTCCGCGCGCACGCGAGTGATCGACGCGGCCCGTCAGACCGTGCTTCCGGGATTCATCGACACCCACTGCCATCCGAGCGGCGTGAATGAGCTGTTTGGCGTCGTCGTGACGAAGCTCACGACCAAGGCCGCGCTCATCGACGCGCTCCAGAAGAAGGCGGCGCAGACGCCGCCAGGGTTCTGGGTTGAAGGCCAGCTGTTCGACGACACGAAGCTCACGGATTCGACTCCGCTCCATCGGCGCGATCTGGATCGCGTGTCCACCGAGCATCCCGTCGTCGTGAATCACCGCGGCGGCCACACCTCCTGGTACAACAGCAAGGCGTTCGAACTGGCCGGCGTCACGCGCGACACGCCCGATCCGTCCGACGGCCGGTTCTTCCGCGACCCCAGTGGCGATCTCACGGGATGGGTCGCCGAGCAGGCGCGCGGCGTGATGGGCCGCGCGGGCAAGCGGGAGTCGTTCAACGCGGAGCAACAGCGCGATCGAAACCGCCAGGGCATGCGGCACATCTCGGGGATGCTGACCGCGGCTGGCTTGACGACGGTTCACGACGCGGGCGCGTCGGCCGACCGCCTCCGCGCCTATGAGGACGCCCGCGCTAACGGCGAGCTGCGCCATCGCGCGTACCTCATGATTCGCGGGCCGTTCCAGCAGCTCCGGCAGGCCGGCGTCTACACGGGGTTCGGCGACGAGTGGATCCGCATCGGCGGCGTGAAGTACGGCGCCGACGGCTCCGCGTCGGAGCGGACGATGCGGATGAGCACGCCGTATGTCGACACGACGGACTACGGCATCCTGACGATGACGCAGCAGGAAATTCACGAGCGCGTCGAGGAAGCGCACCGCGCCAACTGGCAGGTCGGCATCCACGCGAACGGCGACGTGACGATCGACATGGTGCTCAACGCCTATGAGCGCGTGCTGAAGCAGTGGCCGCATCCCGACAGGCGCCACCGCATCGAACACTGCACGCTCGTGAACCCGTCATTGCTCGGCCGCATCAAGGCGACGGGCACGATTCCGACGCCATTCTGGACCTACGTCTACTACCACGGCGAGAAGTGGGGCGCCTACGGCGACGACAAGCTGCGCTGGATGTTCGCGCATCGATCGTTCCTCGACACCGGCATCGCCGTGCCCGGCGCGTCGGACTACGGACCCGGACCGTTCGAGCCGCTGATGGCGATACAGAGCATGGTCACGCGCCGCGACTACCGCGGCCGCGAGTGGGGGCCCAATCAGAAGGTGACGGTGGACGAAGCGCTCCGCATCGCCACCATCAATGGCGCGCGCGCGTCATACGAGGAAGCGGTGAAGGGTTCGATCACGCCGGGCAAGTATGCAGACTTCGTGATGCTGGCGAAGGATCCTCACGACGTCGATCCGCTGGCTATCAAGGACATTCAGGTCGTCCGGACGGTGGTGGGCGGCCGGATCGTGCACGGGACCTAAAAGGGGCCGGGGCTCGTTTTACGTTCTACGTAAAACGAGCCCCGGCCCCTCTTGTTGCTATTCCGTCTTCGCGGGCTCGGTCTTGCCTTCGAGCGCGGCTTTGAGAGTGTGCCACGCGAGCGAGGCGCACTTCACGCGCACGGGAAACTCGCGGACGCCCGAGAGCGCAGCCAGCTTCCCCAGCGAGTCGGTGTCCACATCCTGACCCATGGGCGCGGTGAGCATGGCGTGCACGCGCGCGAACAGCGCGCCGGCTTCCTCGACCGTCTTGCCCTTCACGGCGTCGGTGAGCAGCGACGCGGACGCCTTGGAAATCGCGCAGCCGGATCCTTCGAAGCTGAGGCCGCTGATGCGGTCGCCCTCGACCTTCGCGTAGATCGTGAGCTTGTCGCCGCAAAGCGGGTTGTAGCCCTTGGCCGTGTGGTCGGCGTCCGGCAGGACGCCGTAGTTTCTCGGCCGCCGGTTATGGTCGAGGATCAGTTCCTGGTAGAGGTCAGTGAGCTCGGACATCGGGTGCAACCCAAACGATCTTCGTGACCTTCGTGATCTTCGTGGTTAGAAGATCCCCAGCGTGAGCTTGGCCTCTTCCGACATCCGCTCCTTGGACCAGGGCGGCTCCCACTCGATCTCGACCCAGGCGTCTTTCACTTCGGGGATCGCCTTGACCTTGAAGCGCACCTCGGACGGAATCTGCTGCGCCGACGGGCACGCGGGACTCGTGAGCGTCATCTTCACGAGCACCTGCTTCTCGGCGTCCACGAGGATGTCGTAGATCAAGCCGAGCTCGTAGATGTCGACCGGAATCTCCGGGTCGAAGACCGTCTTGATCTGCTCGATGACCTTCCCCTGGAACGCGGCGGTCTGCGCGGCGTCGACCGGGCCGATGGCCGGTTTCTCCGACGTCACCTCGGGCCGCGGCGCCGTCAGCGCTTCGGTGTTCCAGGCTTCGGGGGGAGTGAAGTGCGGCTCTGAAGCGGACGGCGTGGCCGCCGGCGCCTCGGGAGCCTTCTCCTCTTCTTCCTTGCTCTTCAAGAACGAGAATAAGCCCACAGTGTCACCCTAATAGCGCCCGCACGCGACGGATGGCCGCGACGAGCGTGTCTATCTCATTGACGGTGTTGTACATCGCGAACGACGCGCGCGCCGTCGCGGGAATGCCGTAGCGATCCATCACGGGTTGCGCGCAATGATGGCCGGTCCGGATCGCGACGCCTTCGCGATCCACCACCGTGCCGATGTCATGCGGGTGGATGCCGTCCATCACGAACGACAGCACGCTCGCCTTGCGGGCCGCCGTGCCGATCAGCCGCACACCCGGCTCGCCGCCGAGGGCCGCCGTCGCCCGCTCGAGCAGCGCCGTCTCATGCGCGCCGATCGCCTCGAACCCGATGCGGCTGACGTAGTCCATCGCCGCACCAAGACCAATCGCGCCGGCCATATACGGCGTGCCCGCTTCGAACTTGTACGGCAGGTCGTTCCAGGTGCTGCCCTCGAACGTCACCGTGCGAATCATGTCGCCGCCGCCGAGGAAAGGCGGCATCGCGTCGAGCACGGCCTCGCGCCCGTAGAGCACGCCGATGCCCGTCGGCCCGTAGAGCTTGTGGCCGGTGAAGACGTAGAAGTCCGCGCCGATGGCCTGCACGTCCACGGCCATGTGATACGCAGCCTGCGATCCGTCCACGAGGACGGCGGCGCCGGCCTGCTTCGCCAGCCGCGTCATCTCGACGACCGGGTTGACCGTCCCGAGCGCGTTCGACACGTGGACGAACGCGGCGATCTTCGTGCGCGGCGTGAGCAGCCGCGCGAACTCGTCCAGGACGACGTCGCCGCGGTCGTCGATCGGCGCCACGCGGAGCCTGGCGCCCGTGCGCTCGGCGAGCAGCTGCCAGGGCACGATGTTCGAGTGGTGCTCCATCGCCGTGATGAGCACCTCATCCCCGGCGCCGACGTTCGCGTCGCCCCAGGCGCGCGCGACGAGGTTGATGCTCTCGGTGGCGTTGCGCGTGAAGATGACCTCGCGTACCGACGCCGCGTTCACGAACGTGCGGACCTTCTCCCTGGCGCCTTCGTAGGCCTCGGTCGCCCGCTCCGACAGCGTGTGAACGCCGCGATGCACGTTCGCGTTGTCCTGCTCGTAGTAGCGCTGCATCGCGTCGAGCACCGCCCGCGGCTTCTGCGTGGTCGCCGCGTTGTCGAGATAGACGAGCGGCCGCCCGTGGACGAGCTGGTCCAGCGCCGGGAAATCGGCGCGGATCGCGGCGACGTCCAGCACAGGCATTACGGGAGTGGCGCGCATGGGTCTCACACCTTCACCCCGTCAGACCGGAGTGACCTCGGCCAGGGACAGCTTTGCTTCCAGCAAGTGCATCGCGCGCTCGCGAGCGGCGCCGATTTTGGTCGTCGCCAGCACCTCGGCCGCGAACGCGTGAATCAACAGGTTCCGCGCGTCGATCTCGCTGATGCCGCGCGCCCGCAGGTAGAACAGCGCGTCGTCGTCCAGCTGGCCGATCGCCGCCCCGTGCGTGCACTTCACGTCGTCCGCGAAGATTTCGAGCTGCGGCTTGGTATTGACCTGCGCGTCGTCCGACAGCAGCAGCGCGCGATTGGTCTGCTTGGCGTCCGTCTTCTGCGCGTCCTGCCGCACGATGATCTTGCCGTTGAAGACGGCCTTGGCGCGTCCCGCGAGAATGCCCTTGTAGCGCTCGTGGCTCGGGCAGTGCGGCTTGGCGTGGTCGATCGTGGTGTGGGTGTCGAGCAGCGACTCGCCATCACCGACATAGAGGCCGTCGAGCGTGCACTCGGCGCCCTCGCCGTCGAGCACCGCCGCGATGTCGTTGCGGGCGATGCGTCCGCCGAACGTCAGCGTGTGCGACGTGAGCGTGCTCCCGCGGCCCAGCCAGGCGGCGAGGTTGCCGATGTGAAACGCCGTCAGTTCCTCGGTCTGGATCTTCACGTGATTGACCACCGCCGCCGGATCCAGATACATGCGCGTCACGGCGGCCGTGAGCGTGGCGGCGCCGGGCAAGCCGGCGTAGGTCTCGATGACGGACACCTGGGCGGCCTCGCCCACCTGAATCAGCAGGCGCGGCGCGACGATCACGGCCTCGCCGCCCGCCACCGACAGCGACAGCACGTGGATGGGCGCCGTGACGATCGCCTTCGGCGTCACGCGAATCGCCACGACGTCCTCGAAGAACGCGTCATTCAAATCGACGAACGCGCTGGGAACCGCATGGCGCGTGGACGCGGACGCGTCGACGCCGGTGCTGACGGTCACGCCGGCCGGCATCGTGTGCATCGACGACAACGCGGCGGACACGCGTCCGTTCACGAGCACGATGGTCGCGCCGGTCTCCGGCAGGAGGTACGGCTCGATGGCGCGCCGATCCGGCGCCGCGGCGCGGGCCCGGACGAACTTCGTCGCGACGATGGGCGCGATGCTCGTGAACTTCCATTCCTCGTCGCGAGTCGTCGGAAAACCGCGCTCGCTGAAGCGCTTGAACGCCGCCTCGCGGGCCTGACGGATGTTGCCCTGTCCGAACACCGGCTCGCGCCGGAACGCCTCGAACGCCGCGACCAGGGTCTCGTGCCGCTCTGCGACTGCGGTTCTGATCACGCTTTCGCTCCCGCCAGCTCGGCATCGATCCAGCCGTAGCCCTTGGCCTCGAGCTCGAGCGCCAGCTCCTTGCCGCCCGACCGCACGATGCGTCCGTTCGACAGCACGTGCACGAAGTCGGGAACGATGTAGTTCAGCAGGCGCTGATAGTGGGTCACGACCACGATGGCGCGGTCGGGACGCCGGAGCGCGTTCACGCCGTTGGCGACGACCTTGAGCGCGTCGATGTCGAGGCCCGAATCGGTTTCGTCGAGCAGCGCCAGCCGCGGCTCGAGCACGGCCATCTGGAAGATCTCGTTGCGCTTCTTCTCGCCGCCCGAAAAGCCTTCGTTCACCGAGCGGCCGAGCATCTCGCGGTCGATGTCGAGCAGCTTCGCTTTCTCCTTGACGAGCGCCAGAAACTCGACGGCGTCCAGCTCCTGCTGGCCGCGGAACTTCCGCAGGGCGTTGAGCGCGGCCTTGAGGAAGTACGAGTTGTTGATGCCGGGAATCTCGACCGGGTACTGAAACGCCATGAAGAGGCCTTCGCAGGCGCGCTCTTCGGGCGACATCGCCAGCAGGTCCTTGCCGTCGAACGTGGCGGTCCCGCTCGTGACCGCGTAGGCCGGATGGCCGGCCAGCGCGCGCGCGAGCGTGCTCTTGCCCGATCCGTTCGGGCCCATGATGGCGTGCACCTCGCCGGCGCTCACCGACAGGCTCAGGCCCTGGAGAATTTCCTTGTCTTCAACGGTTACGCGGAGATCCTTGACGTCAAGCAACATGAATTAACCAACTGACCCTTCGAGGCTGATGGACAGGAGTTTCTGGGCCTCGACCGCAAACTCCATGGGCAACTCGCGAAACACTTCCCGGCAGAAGCCGCTGACGATCATGTTCACGGCGTCTTCCATCGAGATGCCGCGCTGGCGGCAATAGAACATCTGGTCCTCGCCGATCTTCGACGTGGACGCCTCGTGCTCGACCTTGGCCGTCGAGTTCTTGATCTCGAGGTACGGGAACGTGTGCGCGCCGCACTTGTCGCCGATGAGCAGCGAGTCGCACTGCGAGTAATTGCGCGCGCCCTCGGCGTTTCTGGCGATCTTCACCGCGCCGCGATACGTGTTCTGGCCGTGGCCCGCGGAAATGCCCTTCGAGACGATCGTGCTCCTCGTGTGCTTGCCGAGGTGGATCATCTTCGTGCCCGTGTCCGCCTGCTGCCAGTTGTTGGTCGTCGCCACCGAGTAGAACTCGCCGACCGAGTAGTCGCCCTGCAGGATGCAGCTCGGGTACTTCCACGTGATGGCGGAGCCGGTTTCGACCTGCGTCCAGGTGATCTTGGCGTGCTTGTGGGCCGTGCCGCGCTTGGTCACGAAGTTGTAGATGCCGCCCTTGCCCTGCGCGTCGCCGGGGTACCAGTTCTGGATGGTCGAGTACTTGATGGTCGCGTTGTCGAGCGCGACCAGCTCGACCACCGCGGCGTGGAGCTGGTGTTCGTCGCGCATCGGCGCCGTGCAGCCTTCGAGGTAGCTCACGTACGAGCCCTCGTCCGCAATGATGAGCGTGCGCTCGAACTGGCCGGTGTTGCGCGCGTTGATGCGGAAGTAGGTCGAGAGCTCCATCGGGCAGCGGACGCCCTTCGGCACGTAGACGAAGGAGCCGTCGCTGAAGACCGCGGAATTCAGGGTCGCGTAAAAGTTGTCCGTGTACGGCACGACGGAGCCGAGGTACTTCTTGACCAGCTCCGGATGATGCTTCACCGCCTCGGAGAACGAACAGAAGATGATGCCGAGCTCGCCCAGCTTCTCGCGGAAGGTCGTCGCCACGGACACGCTGTCGAAGACCGCGTCCACGGCCACACCCGAGAGGAGCTTCTGCTCTTCGAGCGGGATGCCGAGGCGCTCGAACGTCTTGCGCACGTCGGGATCGACTTCATCCATGCTCTTGAGCTCGGGCTTCTTCTTCGGCGCCGAGTAGTAGCTGGCCGCCTGATAGTTGATCGGCTGGATCTTGAGGTTGTGCCAGGTCGGCTCCTTCATCTGGAGCCAGGCGCGGAACGACTTCAGCCGGAACTCGAGCAGCCAGTCGGGGTCTCCCTTGATCGCGGAGAGCCGGCGAACCACCTGCTCGTCGAGGCCGGGCGGAAACGTGTCGGTCTCGAGTCGGGTCTCGAAGCCGTACTTGTACTCGCGTGAGGCGAGCTGTTCGATGGTCTCTGTGGATGTGGACATCGGCTACACCGTGAAAGAAGTGCCGCAGCCGCACGTGCTCTTGGCGTGCGGGTTGTTGAACACGAAGCCGCGGCTGAGCAGGCTCGTGTCGTAATCGAGCGTCGTCCCGTCGAGCAGGCGATGGCTGCGCGGATCGACCCACACGCGCACGCCGTTCGGCGCTTCGAACACCAGGTCGCCCTCACGCGGCGCGGGTTCCCACGCAAACACGTACTCGAACCCGGAGCACCCGCCGGCCTTCACACCGACGCGAAGGCCGGTGGCGTCGGCGTGTTCCTTCACTATCAACTTCGCGATCTGCTCGGCCGCAGTTTCAGTAACAGCAATCACGTCTACTTCCTCACGACGGCCACGGACACCACGCCCGGAGCCTTTTTCGACAAGTCGGCGGCGAGCTCTGCAACCGACGTCGCGGCCAGAGCGGCGACGATGCGGTCTTTGATCTTCCAGAGCGGGTCGCGGATGTTGCACTTCGAGTACTGGTCGCAGCTGTGGTCGGTCTCGGAGCAGGCCGTCACGTTGAGCGGGCCGTCGATGGCCTGGATCACGTCGGCGACTGTGATGGTCTTGGCCGGCCGGGCCAGCGCATACCCACCGCGAATCCCGTGGTGCGACTCGAGGATGTGGGTCCGGACCAGCCGCTGGAGGACCTTGGCCAGGAGCTCCGGCGGGATGTCATAGGCCTCGGCCACTTCCCGCGCCGACACCGCCTCCCGGTCGGGCTGGGCCGCCAGATGCCGCATCGCGAGCAGCGCGTAATCCGCCTTTTTCGAGAGCCTGAGCATCTGTGCTTTCTTCGTGGGCCGGCCCGGGCTTTGGGCCGGCAAATCAATATCCGACCGAACTGGTCCATTTTAGGCGTTCGGAGCCTGATAGGGCAAGCCCGTGCAGGAGCCGCCCCAAAAACCGGAGCGATCTGCCGAAGCGCAGCGGCCTACGGACGAGGCTCGATGCGCGACCGCCAGGCGAGGATGCCGCCTGAAAGGTTATGCGCGTCGTAGCCGCGTAGACGGAGCGTCGCCACGGCGACGGCGCTGCGGCCGCCCATCTTGCAGTGCACGACGATGGGCTGATCCTTCGGCAGCTTGCCGGGATTGGTCAGCGCCTTGCCCAGTGGAATCAGGACCGAGCCGTCGATGCGATCCTCGGCGTGCTCGGACGGCTCGCGCACGTCCACGAGCACGTGCGGCTTGCCCGACGCGCGCCAGTCGCGCAGCTCCTCCACTGTCATCTCGTCACCCGCATTCGCACGCGCGGCCAGTCCGGGCCCGCAATGCGCATCATAGGCCACGAGCGTGCGGATGGTCGGCGCGTCGCCGCACACCGGACACGCCGGATCGCGCGGCAGCGCAATCTGACGCACGCGCATCCGTAACGCGTCGTAGAGAAGGAGACGGCCCGCGAGCGTCTCGCCGATGCCGGTCAGGAGCTTGATCGCTTCGGTGGCCTGAATCGTGCCGATGACGCCCGGCAGCACGCCGAGCACGCCGCCTTCGGCGCAGCTCGGAATCAATCCGACCGGCGGCGGCTCGGGGTGCAGACAGCGATAGCAAGACCCGCCCGGCATCGCGAACACCGACGCCTGTCCTTCAAACCGGAACACGCTGCCGTAGGCGTTCGGCTTCCCCGCCATCACGCACGCATCGTTCACCAGATAGCGCGTCGCGAAGTTGTCGGTGCCGTCCACGATCACGTCGTACGCCGCGACGAGCTGAGCGGCGTTCGACACCGAGAATGGCTGGTCGTGCGGCACGATCTCGACGTGCGGGTTGAGCGACCGCAGGCGAGCACTGGCAGCCGCGAGCTTCGGCGTGCCGACGTCCGCGGTGTCATAGAGAATCTGTCTCTGAAGATTTGTGATGTCGACGGCGTCGAAGTCCACGAGCCCGATCGTGCCGACGCCCGCCGCCGCGAGATACAGCGCCGCCGGCGATCCAAGCCCGCCGGCGCCGACAATCAGCACGCGGCCCGCGCGGAGGCGGCGCTGTCCCTCCTCGCCGAACTCAGGAAGAATGAGATGGCGATCGTAGCGATGCCGTTCGTCCGGTGAGAGATCCTCCATTACCTCCATGGTCACTCCATGTGCTCCATGGTTCACAACAGGCGCCAGAAAGATTCAATCGGCTTTCTGGCTTTGAACCCAGCATACCAGCGGCACGCGGGATACATCGCGACGACGGCGGCGACCCACACGAGATACATCACGAACCACGTGGTGCCGTGCCGAAACGCCCAGCTCAACACGCCGAAGACATAGAGATGAAGGAGATAGAAAAAGAGCGGCGAGCGCCCGAAGACTTCGAGCGGCTCGGCGACGGCGCGAGTGAAGACGCGCGAAAGCACGGCGATGAGGAACAGGTTGATCCCGAGCGTGGCGAGAAGAAAGTCGAGGCTCGGCGGGTACTTCGTCAGGTTCATGAACCCGATGAAGCCAGGACCCGGCTGGTGGTAGTCGCCCAGGCCTGCCCCGCGGAGCCCGATGAACACCGCCAGGGCCGCGAGCCCCACCCACGGTAACGCCATACGCGTACGGTCGGGCGCGGCAAGCACGGCGCGGCCGAGCAGCACCCCGATCCCGGCCGGCACGAGCCATGGCACCCACGAATACACCACCGATACCGGCGCCGTATTCCCTGGAATGAAGAAAACGCGCAGGGGCACCGGGAACAGCGTGGCCATCTCCGCGGGCGGCGGCGTGAAGTACCACCCCGCGAAAAAAGCCGCGACGGTGATCGCCGCGACGAACAGGCTCGGCACGCGAATCAGCAGGCCCCAGAAGATCATCGAAAAGCCGAGCGCCGAGACGACGAGGAGGACGACGAACACGCCGTCAGGCCCGCCGCCGATGTTCGGCGGCTCGAGAGCGACGCCCGGCGCGATCGACAGAAAGCCCAGCAACCACGCCGGATTCTCGATGAACTGCTGAATCAGCATCAGGACGACGCCGCGCGTGACGAAGAAGCGCCGGATGCGCGCCGGTGTCCATCCATCACGCGCCCGCGCCTGGGCCAGCCAGACCAGGCCGGCGCCCATGAGCATGAAGAACCCGGGCGCGCAGAGGTGCGTGACCCAGCGAGTGACGAATGCCATGAGTGACGCGTACTCACCTTGCGCGGCCCACGACTCGGTGGCGTGCACGCGCGCGATGAAAAAGCTCGCGTGATCGATCGCCATGAGGACCATAATCAGACCCCGGATGCGATCGAATTCGGTGAAGCGCGAGCTCGGCTGGGGTGTGACCCTGGCTGTCACGCGCGTAGCTTAGAACATCGCGTATGGGCTCGAACCTTCTCTTTGTCGCGCTTGGGCTCCTGGCCGGAGCGCTGGGCGTTTTCATCCTTTGGGCACGGGACCGGAGCCGGCTGGCTGCTGATGCGGCGCGGCTGCAAGCCGAACGCGATGCGGCCCTTCGGGTGGCGGAAGACCAGAAAACCTCGGCTCAGGCGAGCCTGACGCAGCTGCGCGAGGCCTTCACTGCGCTCGCGAGCGACGCGCTCCGGGACAACCGCCAGGATTTCCTGCACAACGCGAATGCCCTGCTGGGACCCGTCAAGGAAACGCTTGCGCAGGTGCGGACGCACCTCACGGACGTCGACAAGGCTCGCGAGGGGTCCTATCGCGCGATCACCTCGCAGCTCGGCACCATCGCGCAGGCGGGACAGGACCTCCGGACGACCACGGAAGGTCTGGCCCGCGCGCTGAAGTCCTCCACCACGCGCGGCCGCTGGGGCGAGATTCAGCTCCGGCGCGTGGTCGAAGCCGCAGGCATGCTCGAGAACTGCGACTTCGCCGAAAAAGAATCGGCTACCACCGGCGACGGCGCCCGGCAGACGCCCGACGTCATCGTCAAGCTCCCCGGCGGCGCCAGCATCGTCATCGACGCCAAGGTGCCGATCGACGCCTATATGGCCGCGGCCGAGACGGACTCCGACGCGGTTCGGCGGGATCGGCTGGCGGCGCACGCGCGCCAGCTTCGCGATCACATCAAGGCGCTCGGCGCGAAGGATTACTGGAAGCAGTTCCAGCCGGCGCCGGAGTTTGTCGTGATGTTCCTGCCGCTCGAGCCGCTGCTGTCGGCGGCGTTCGAGCAGGACGGCACGCTCCTCGAACAAGGCGCGGCGCTGCGCGTCATCCCCGCCACGCCGATGACGCTGCTCGCGCTGCTGATGGCCGTCGCGTCAGGCTGGAAGCAGCAGCAACTGGCCGAAAATGCCGAAGAGATTCGCCGCGTCGGCCGCGATCTTTACGAGCGACTGGCGACGATGTTCGAGCACCTCGAGGATGTCCGGCGCGGGATCAAGCAGACGGCCGACAGCTACGACCGCTTCCTCGGCTCGCTCGAACAGAAGGTCGAACCCGCCGCACGCCGCTTCAAGGAAATGGGCGTCACCGCGACGAAAGATCTCGAGATGCCGGACCCGCTCGTGCTCAATGTCCGGCAGCTCGCGAAGCCGGAGCTGCGGGTGGTCAAGAAGGACGACGATCAGGCGGACGTCGGTACGTAGGTTACTTAATCACCACCGTCACCGTCACATTCGCCCGAACCTCGATATCGCCAGGCGTGATCGGCGTTTCTGGCGGGGCCGGCTCCGCCATCGTCGCGCCCCCGCCGCGCGCCATGCCTCCGGCCACGGCCATCTGCGTGCGGAACATCGGCTGCGGCATGACCACGTGCACCGAGCCCTGCTCAATGCGCTGAACGGGGCCGAGCGTCTGACCCGCACCGGCCGCGAGGGCCTTCGCGCGCGCCATCGCGTTCTGCACAGCCAGTCGCGTCGCTTCGAGCTCGGCGCCTTCGCGGTCCTTCAGCTCATAACGTGGCGACCCGATCGTGACGGCGATGTTCTTCGGCAGGTTCGCCGCGTCGATCACATCAGCGAGCTTGTCGATCTCATCGATGCGAAGCTCGATCTGATTGCGCACCACATAGTTGCGGACGCTCGGACGTCCGCCCGAATACTCGAACTCGGGCTGCAGTGAGAAGCCCGTCGTGCGAATCGCGGATTCCGGCACGCCTGCGGCGACGATGGCCGCGCGAATCTCGGTCATCCCCTCGGCGCTCTTCTTTCGCGCATTGGCCGCCTTGCCGTCGCGCACTTCGGTCGCAACGGAGAGCAAGGCGCGATCGGCGGTCCGCTTCAGCACGGCCTCGCCGTTCGCGATGATGACCGGCGGACCGGGTGGTGTTTGCGCGGCGGCAAGAGGCGGAAGAGAGATGACTACGGCGATGGCGAGAAGGGATGCGCGCATGGGGTCGTACCTCGAATTGTGGGAAACTCAGGGGACTTCGCCTTTGTCCATGTCCCCTGAGTTTTCCACAATTCGAGGTACGACCCCCTTGTTTCTTCTGCTGGCAGGTTACGGCAACGTCGCCAGGCGGTTCGTCACTCTGCTCGATGAGACCCGGCCCGCCCTCAACGCGCTCGGCATCGAACCGGTCATCGCCGGTGTCGTCACGCGGCGGCACGGGTCGGTGCTCCAGGAAGCAAGCGAAGACGCGGGCCTCGACGCCATCACGATCGCGCAGCGTCTGACCGAGAGTCGCGGACGGGAGTCCGCATCAGTCTCGTCGGCCCTGGAGTGGTTTGCGCGATCCTGCTCCCAGCACGTCAAGGCCCGCGTGCTGATTGAGACGACTACCCTGGATATCCGGTCGGGCGAGCCGGCGATCTCACACGTGCGCGCGGCCTTCGCCACCGGCACGCACGTCGTCACGGCCAACAAAGGTCCGGTCGCGTTCGCGTATCGCGCGCTGGCGGACGAAGCGGCCGCGGCCGGCGTCGAGTTCTTCTTCGAAGGCGCCGTGATGGACGGCATCCCCATCTTCAATCTCGTGCGCGAGACGATGCCGGCGGTGACGATTCGCGGCTTTCGCGGCGTCGTGAACAGCACCACAAACTATTTGCTGACGGCGCTGGAGCGCGGCGAGTCGTTCGAGCGCGCGCTGGCGGACATGCAGGCCGCGGGCGTCGCCGAGGCCGATCCGTCGCTCGATGTCGATGGCTGGGATGCCGCGGCGAAGGCCGCGGCGCTCGCGAACGTGTGGCTCGACGCGCATACGACGCCCATCGCGATTCCTCGAGCGGGCATCGGCCCGGAGACCGCGGCGCGGGCGCAGGCCGCACGAGCCGCGGGCCGGCGCTTGAAGCTGGTCGCGCGCGGTTCGGGTCTGGGCCGGAACGCGACGGTTGGCGTCGCGCTCGAGGAAGTCGAGCCGGACGATCCGCTCGCGATTCTCGACGGCCAGGCGAACGCACTCGAGCTCGACACCTGGCCGCTCGGCAAGACCGTGATCATGCAGCGCGGCGGCGGCCTCGAGAAAACCGCGTACGCCCTGCTGACCGATCTCATCGCCGTCGCGCGCCGGATTCAGCCGCGATGAGCGCGCCACTCGACGGCCTCACCATCCTCGATCTCTCGCGGGTGCTGGCCGGTCCGTACTGCACGATGCTCGCGGCCGACATGGGCGCGCGCGTCATCAAGATCGAACATCCCGCGACCGGCGACGACACGCGGGCCTGGGGCCCGCCGTTTCTCGCGGGTGAGAGCGCGTACTACCTGAGCATCAACCGCAACAAGGAAAGCGTCGCTCTCGATTTCAAGTCCGCGGAGGGGCGCGCGATCCTCACGTCGCTCATCGCGAAGGCCGACGTCGTCGTCGAGAACTTCCGGCCGGGGACGCTGAGCTCGCTCGGGTTCGGATACGACGCGCTTGCCAGGACGCACCCGAGTCTCGTCTACGTGTCGATCTCCGGATTCGGGCAGCACGGACCGCGGCGCGACGAGCCCGGTTACGACGCCGTCGCCCAGGCCGAGAGCGGCATGATGAGCGTCACGGGCGACGCCGGGGGACCCGCGGTGCGCGTCGGTGTCGCGATCGCCGATATCGCCGCCGGCATGTTCGCGTTCCAGGGCCTGCTGCTGGCCCTCATCGCGCGCGGCAAGACGGGACGCGGCCAGCTCGTGGACGTGAGCCTCCTGGATGCCGTCACGGGGTTGCTCACGTACCAGGTCGCGCGGTACTTCGCGACGGGCGACTCGCCAGAGCGCACGGGCAACCGCCACATGACGATCGCGCCGTACGACACGTTCGATACCGCCGACGGCGTCCTGGTGCTTGCGGTTGGCAACGACGTCCTGTGGCGGCGCTTCTGTCAGACGCTCAGCCTCGACGCGCTCGGCGCCGATGCCCGCTTCGCGACGAACGAGGGCCGGGTGCGCGGGTACGACGAGCTCCGCGCGAGCCTCGCGCCCGTACTCGCGAGGCTCCAGCTCTCGCCGCTCATCGACAAACTCCGTCAGGCCGGCGTCCCCTGCGGCGCGGTCCGCGACATCGGCCAGGCGCTCGCGGATCCGCAGCTCCTCGCGCGCCAGATGGTCGAGGTGTTGCCGCATGCTGCGATCGGCACGGTGAAAGTGCTCGGGATTCCGACGAAGCTCTCAGAAACACCCGGCGCTGTCCGCACGGCGCCGCCGATGCTCGGCGAACACACGGCGCGCGTGCTGAAAGGCGATCTCGGATTGAGCGAGAAAGAAATCGCGGCACTTGCCGCGAAAGGCGCCGTCAGAGTCCGTACGTAGGCCGGGGTGTACGTAGGCCGGTCCGGGTTTTGGACCGGCATGACGCGGCTATTTCAGAACCAACCTCGGAATGGCTGCGAGCAGGAACTCTGCGACGTCGGACTCGCCGAGATTCGCGATCGGCGTCTCGGGCCCGATGGGCCTTTCTTCCACGATGACGCCCTGACGCCCTCGAGCGAGGCTGATGCGCCCAAGGACTTGCGGCCTGGCGCCGGTGGAATCAAGCGCGATCTCGAGGAATGTCTCGGGTGCGGCGTCCGACGCGAGTCGGGCGCTCCCGGCCGGCGTGTGCACCGTGAACGGCTGGCGCTCGGCCTTCAGGACACTCTGCGCCTGACGAAGCAGCGGCACCGCCACGGTCTCGAGAAACGTGGCGTAGGCCGCCCCCGCCTCATCGACCGAGGTGCGCCGCGTCGCGGCCTCTTTACGCGCGTTGTCCAGCGCGCGAAGGATGCTCTTTCGGAGATCGGAGACGTCCACGGCAGAGATGATAGCCGCTTCCCAACCCGAAGCGGCCTACGTACGGCCGCGCGTGGCGACGTGAATCGCCATCAGGCCGCCAAGGACGGGGACATGCTGCACGTCGGTGAACCCGGCCGCTTCGAGCAGTTTCACAACGGCGCGCGCGCCCGGATACCGGCGGATCGAGGCCGGGATGTATCGGTACGTGTCGGGGTCGCCATGCAGCGCCCAACCGATGGTCGAGCCCACGACCGTGAGATACGTGAGGTACACACCTCGCACCAGCCTGCTCTCAGGCCGATCGAAATCGAGCGAGCACAGGCGGCCACCGGGTTTCAGCACGCGATGCATCTCTGCGATGGCGCCAGCGAGGTCCGGGACATTGCGCAACCCGTAGCCGGTGGTGACGCAGTCGCAACTTGCCGCCGGCACCGGCAACGCCATCATGTCGCCGACCATCCACGAGACCCGCCCGGTCGTCACGGCGCCGGCTCCCGCCACTCGCGCCAGCTCGATCATGCGCGGCGTGATGTCGAGTCCGATGACGTCGGCGCCGCACGCCGCCGCGCCGATCGCCAGATCGCCGGTCCCGCACGCCAGATCCAGCACGCGATGATGCGGCCGCAGATCCGCGACCTCGAGCAGCCGGCGCTTCCAGCGCTGATCCAGGCCGAACGACAGCAGCCGCGTGATCAGGTCGTACCGATCGGCGATCGTCGCAAACAGCCGGCGGACGTACCGGCCCTTGGTCTCGGGCGCGGCGAGCGCCGCGTCAAGGCTGGGCCGCGATCCGGGCGTCATGGTTCAGCATGATAATGGGCCGTGCTTCCGTCCCAGACCGTCGAGAACTACCTCAAGACGATCTATCTCGCGCAGCTCGCGAGCACCGGCGATGCCCTTGTCCCGATGGGCCACCTCGCCAGCGCGGTCGGCGTCGTGCCGGGTACGGCGACGACGATGGTCAAGGCGCTGGCGGAATCGGGTCTCGTGAAATACGAGCCGTACATGGGCGTACGACTGACGCCGGCCGGCGAGAAACTCGCCGGCCTGGTGCTGCGCCGGCATCGTCTCGTCGAGCTGTTCCTCGTGAAGATCATCGGGATGAGCTGGGCCGAGGTGCACGAAGAAGCCGAACGGCTCGAGCATGCCGTGTCGGAACGCCTGATCGATCGGATCGACGAGATGCTGGGCCGCCCCGCCGTCGATCCGCACGGCGACCCGATTCCCACGCCCGAAGGCACGCTCGCGCCCGATCGGTACGACAGCCTGCTGACGGCGCCGACGGATACGCCCCTCGTCGTCATGCGGGTCATCGACCAGGACGCGGAGTTCCTGCACTTTGTCGAGCAGCGCGGGCTCGTGCCCGGCCGGGAGGTCGTGATCGAGTCGCAAAACGCGGCGTCCGACGCGGTGGTCGTCCGCCTCGACAGCGGCGCCGAGGCCTCGATCGGCTCGAAGGCCGCCACAAAGGTGCTGGTCGCTCCTCGTCCTTGACGCCCTGGGAGTCAAGGTAGATAATCAAGTCAGTTTTTGAATACTCAAAAACTGCTGACATGACGGGGATCTCCTGGCTGATTCTGGCCATTCTGGCCGCTGTTGCCGCCTGGTTCTGGCGGGTCAGCACCCGTCCGGCCCGGGAGCGGCGTCAGCTCGAGGATGCGCTCAAGCACCTCTTCGAACAGGAGTACCGGGGACGCCGCGCGTCAATTGCCTCGCTCGGCGGCGCGCTGCGGCTCGCGGCCCGCGCCATCGTGGCGCTGGTCGGCCGCATGCAGGCGCAGGGCCTGGTCGAGGCGCAGGGTCAGGAGTTCCGGCTCACTGCAGACGGCGAACGGATGGCGCTGCAGGTGGTGCGGGCGCACCGGCTGCTCGAGCGCTATTTCGCGGATGAGGCCCGCCTGCCGCTGCCTCAGATTCACGCCGCCGCCGAACGCGAGGAGCACTCGCTCACGCCCGCCGCGGCCGATCGATTGTCCGCGTCCCTCGGCCATCCGACGCACGACCCGCACGGCGATCCGATTCCGACGCGCGAAGGCGCGGTGCCGCCGGCCGCCGGCACGCCGGCCACGTCCTGGCCCGCGGACGTCACGGGCCGCATCGTCCACCTCGAAGACGAGCCAGAGATTTCGTTCGCGCAGATTGTCGCGGCGGGCCTGCGCGTGGGGCAGCGCGTGCGCATCCTCGAGTCCACGCCGACGCGCCTCGTGCTGAGCGACGGCGAGCACGAGTTCACGCTCGCCCCGGCCGTGGCGGCCAATGTGTTTCTGGCGTCGGCACCCGAGTCGGGGCAGCTGTCCGGCGTCGTGCGGCTGTCGGATCTCACGAGCGATCAACGCGCCGAAGTGATCGGGCTGGATGACGTGTGCCAGGGGTTCAGCCGGCGCCGGCTGATGGATCTCGGCTTCACGGAAGGCGCGCTCGTGCGGCCGTTCCTTCGCACGTTTGCCGGCGACCCGCGCGCGTACGACATTCGCGGGACGCTGATCGCGCTCCGGCGGGAGCAGGCGTCGCAGGTGCTGGTGCGTCCGATTGCCGATTCGACCGGGAGTCCACCGTCATGAGCACGCACAACTGCGACTCGTGCGTGGCGATTGCCGAGCTCGAACGCATGGGCCTGAAGCTCGATCGCTACGATCGGGTGGTGGCGCTCGCCGGCAATCCGAACACCGGCAAGTCCACGCTGTTCAACGCGCTCACGGGCCTCAAGCAGCACACGGGCAACTGGCCCGGCAAGACGGTGACGCGCGCCGAAGGCGGGTTCGAGTTCAACAAGGTGCGCTACAAGGTGGTGGACCTGCCCGGCACGTATTCCCTGCTCTCCGCCTCGACGGACGAGGAGGTCGCGCGCGACTTCCTGCTGTTCGGCCGGCCCGACGCGACCATCATCGTGACGGACGCCACCGCGCTCGAGCGCAATCTCAACCTCGTGCTGCAGGTGCTCGAGATCACGGATCGCGCGGTGGTGGCCGTGAATCTAATGGACGAGGCGCGCCGCAAGGGCATCGAGGTTGACGTGCGCAGCCTGTCGCGCGATCTGGGCGTGCCCGCTGTCGCCGTTGTCGCCCGGACCGGCGAGGGACAGCACGCGCTGCTCGAAGCCGTCGACGCAGTGTCGTCCGGCACGGTGGTCACCAAGCCGACACGTGTGACGGGCACGCCGGCCTTTCAGCGCGCCGTCGCCGAGCTCGTGCCGCTCATCGAAGCAGCCGCGCCCGGCGTGCCGAACGCGCGCTGGATTGCGATCCGGCTGCTCGACGGCGACGCGCAGGTGGAAGACGCGCTCCGCACGGGCCGCCTCGCGACGCTCGCCGACGACCAGCAGAAGCAGGCCGAGCGCTTCAGCCGGAAGATCGCTCTGGAGGGCGCGCAGTGACGTCGCGCGCCGAGGCGGCGGACGCGGTCCTTGATCGGGCCGCCACCCTGCGCGACACACTCCACTCGGGGTTCCGCGACGAGGCGGTCCGGTCCATCTTCGGCGAGGCGACGCGGATCGCCCGGCGGGCCGCCCGCCAGGTGGCCGACCGCGGATTCGATCTGGATCAGCGCATCGACCGTCTCGTCACGTCACCGATCTTCGGCCTGCCGATCATGGCGCTGATGCTGGCCGTCGTGTTCTGGGTCACGATCGCGGGCGCCAACGTGCCGTCGGCGATGCTCGCGTCCGGCTTCTTCTGGTTCGAGGATCAGGCCTTCGCGTTCTTCCAGGGCCTCGGCGTGCCGTGGTGGATCAATGGCTTCGTCTGGCACGGTGTGTACAAGGGCCTCGCCTGGGTCATCAGCGTGATGCTGCCGCCGATGGCCATCTTCTTCCCGTTGTTCACCATGCTCGAGGATCTCGGCTACCTCCCGCGTGTGGCGTTCAACCTCGACTTCCTGTTCCGGGGCGCCGGCGCGCACGGCAAGCAGGCGCTGACGATGGCCATGGGCTTCGGGTGCAACGCGGCCGGCATCATTGCGACACGCGTGATCGACTCGCCGCGCGAGCGGCTCATCGCGATTCTCACGAACAACTTCGTGCCCTGCAACGGCCGGTTCCCGACGCTCATCATGCTGGCGACGATCTTCGTCGGCGCGCAGTTCTCGGGCGTGTTCACTTCGATCGCGGCCGCCGGGGCCGTCGTCGGCATCGTCGGTATCGGCGTCGTGTTCACGCTGGCGGTGTCCTGGGCGCTCTCGCGCACGATTCTGCGGGGCGAGGCCTCGGCCTTCACCCTCGAGCTGCCGCCGTACCGGCGTCCGGGCGTGATGAGGATTCTCTACACGTCACTGATCGATCGGACGCTGTTCGTGCTGTGGCGCGCGATCCTGACCGCCGCGCCTGCGGGCGCCGTCATCTGGATCCTCGGCAACATCACGGCCGGCGGCACGAGCCTGGCGCAGCACACCGCGAACTTCCTGAACCCGCTCGGCCAGGCCATCGGCCTCGACGGGGTCATCCTGCTGGCCTACATCATCGCGATTCCGGCGAACGAGATCGTCGTGCCGACGATGCTGATGGTGTACATGGGCACGACGCAGATGACCGACGTCTCGTCGTTCGACGACTTGAAAGAGCTGCTCGTCGTCAAGCATGGCTGGACGCTGCTCACCGCCGTCAACCTGATGCTGTTCTCGCTGCTCCACAATCCCTGCGCGACGACGATCCTCACGATCTACAAGGAGACGCTCAGCAAGAAGTGGGCGACGATCGGCGCGCTGCTGCCGCTGTCGCTCGCGTTTCTCGTGACGTGGATGGTGGCGACGATTTGGCGATAGGGGGTCGTACCTCGATCTGTGGAAAACTCAGGGGACACTGCATCGACGAAGTCCCCTGAGTTTTCCACAGATCGAGGTACGACCCCTTAGTTCTTGTATTCCGCGACCGACGTCGGCGTTTCCCAGACGCGCACCGCCACGACGTCCAGCCCCTGCTCGCGTGAGATGTCGAAGATGAGCTTGGCGATACGCTCGACCGTCGGGTTGCTCTCGAGCTTGTAGACGGGCTCGCCGAGCGCCTCGAGCGGCGCGACCAGCGGGTCGTCCTTCCGCAGGATCATCTTGTGATCGAGCTCGCGGTCGATCCAGCCCTTGACCAGCTTCTTGATGTCGGAAAAGTCCGCGACCATGTTGCGCCGGTCGAGCCGGTCGGTGCGCACGTCCACCTCCACGACGGCGTTGTGGCCGTGCGGGTGCTTGCAGACGCCGTCATAGTCGAGCAGCCGGTGGCCGTAGCAGAAGTCGATGCGTTTGGTGACTAGGTACATAATCCGTCCAAGTACGCCTCGTACGCCTCGTACGCCTCGTACGATGAACGACCTGACGCTGGCCAACTTATCGATCAACGTTGGCCGGCGGTAGCGCGCTCCTCGTACGGGGCGTACGTGGCGTACCCCGGCGTACCGATACGAGTCATATCTTATGTCTGCAGTGTTGTTTTCCGGCGGCCTCGACAGCGCGGTGCTCCTGGCACTCGAGCGGCGCGATCGCGATCGCGTGTGGCCGATCCACGTGCGGGCCGGGCTGGCATGGGAAGCCGCCGAGGCCCGGGCCATTGCGCGGCTGCTGCAGGCGCCGCCGTTTGCCGGCCGGATCGAGCCGCTGACGACGCTGACGGTGGAGATGCGCGACGTGTATCCCGCCTCGCACTGGGCCGTCCTTGGACGGCCGCCCGCCTACGACACGCCGGATGAAGACGTCTATCTCGAGGGCCGCAACGTCGTGCTGACGTCGAAGGCCGCCGTGTGGTGCGCGCGCCACGGCGTGTCACGCCTCGCGCTCGGCCCGCTCGCCGGCAACCCGTTCCCCGACGCGACGCCGGAGTTCTTCGAGGCGATGTCGCGCGCGCTCTCGCTTGGCCTGGGCTCGCCCATCACGCTGGCCGCGCCGCTCGCCCGCTTCCACAAGGAAGACGTCGTCAAGCTGGGCCTGGAACTCGGTGTGCCGCTGGAACTCACGCTGTCGTGTATGAATCCGGGGGACGGCGATCGGCCGTGCGGGCAATGCAGCAAGTGCCGGGAACGCGACGACGCGTTCAGTAACTCAGCAAGCGAATCGATCCGTCGCCCGTCCGAAGCGTAAGCAGCTTGCCGCCGGCGCCGAGGCGGCCCTTGAGCACCCGGTTCTCCCGTGTACCGCCGGACGCGTTGACGAGGGGGAGCTCGCTGCGGGCGCGGCCGTCCGAGCCCGGGTCCGCTTCAATCTCGGCGTTGAAGGAGGCCGGCAACTCGACCGACACCGATCCGTCGTCGGTCGCGACCATCCAGTCGTCGGCCATCACGACGCCGCGGCGGATGCGGACCACCATCGACCCGTCGCCCGATCGCGCGCGGAGGACGGACGGCGCGCCGGACACGTGCACCGATCCGTCGCCGGTGCGCGCCTCGATGCGGCCCGTCACTTCATCGAGGGTGATGGTCCCGTCGGCCGTTTCCGCCAGCAGCTCGCCGCTCGTTTCAATCGCCCGGATCGAGCCGTCGCTCGACCGCAGCTCAATCCGGCCGGTCAGCCGCTCGGCGACGATCGAACCGTCGCCCGTCCGGGCCACGAGGTTGATCTTGCGGGGCAGCGTGGCAATCAGCTTGGCGCTCGTCGATCGATGCGACCCGATGCCGATGAACGTCCTGCTGCCGGACGGGTGCCGCGCTTCGATCTGCACGCGGTTGCCGGTGCGCTCCGCCAGCACCTGAATCTTCGCCACCGCGTCCTTGTCCTGCCCGTGCTTCTCGATCTCGACGAGGATCTCCGGGCGGTCCCAGGACCGCACTTCGATCGGCCCGTCGAACGTATACAAATTGACGTCGACCAGGCCCTCGGCCGGGAAGCGCTTCTCCTCGCGCTCGACGTAGCCCTCGCGGTCGATGTTGACCTGGCAGGCCGGCAGGCTGATCGCGGCCAGCGCAAGGCAGGTGGCGGAGGCGAGCCGCTGCATGGTCATGAGGACGGGTACGGGTCCTTCCGGGTTCCCCAAAGGCGCTATGCCGGGTCTAAGGACCCGGCCTCCATCCTTCCGGAAACGACGGAAACGCCGCCAATCCAGGTGGAGACGACTTCCAGCCTGGAATCCAGCACGACGAGGTCCGCGGCCGACCCCACGGCCAGGACGCCGTAGCCGACGAGGCCGAGCTCCCGGGCCGGCGAGGTGGACGTCATGTGCGAGGCCTGCACGAGGTCGAAGCCGCATTCCACAAGACACCGGAAGACGCGGTCCATCGTCGCGACGCTCCCGGCAATCGTCCCGTCGTCCAGTCGCGCGACATCGCCGACGGTGATGGCCTGGCCGCCGAGCGTGGCGCGCGCGCCCGGCGCGAGGCCCGATCCGGCCGTGCCGTCGGTGATGGCCAGCACGCGCGACGGCTGCTTGGCCGCGACCGCCACCCGCACGATCGCCGGATGGACGTGGTGGCCGTCGCAGATGAGCTCGGCCGCCACGTCGTCGGCCGCGAGCACGGCGCCCGCCAGGCCCGGCTCGCGATGCGTCATCGGCCGCATCCGATTGAAGAGGTGCGTCGCACGCCGGGCTCCAGCGGCGATCGCCGCCTCCCCCTCTTCGAACGACGCGCCGGAGTGACCGAGCGACACCGCGACACCGGCGGCGGCGAGCGATCGCGTCAACGCGAGGCCGCCGTCGATCTCGGGCGCGAGCGTCATCACGCCCACGTCCGGCTTGTGACGATCGACGACGGCGAGAATGTCCGCGCTCGAAAAGTCGCCGTGCGCCGCGGCCGACGTCGCCGATGCCACGCGCAGGCATGACGCGGGCTGCGCGCCCCGGAATTCCGGATTGATGAAGTTGCTCTCGAGATGCGCGGGCAGCACGCGCGCGGCCGGCGCCTCGGGCGTCGCGCGCACGCGGCCGACATCGGCCAGAAAGGTGTGCAGCGCATCGGGCGGGCACGCGATCGAGGTCGGACAGAACGCCGTGACGCCCCATCGTGGCAGCTGGCGCGCCACCGTCGCGACGGCGCCTGGTCCGTTCATGACGTCGGTCCCGGCGGCGCCGTGCACGTGCACGTCGATGAATCCCGGCGCGACCACGCACCCGCTGACATCGACGCGGACTTCGCCTGGAGAGACGGAGCGCGGGCCGTTGACAATCTCGACGATGCGCCCGTCCTCGATGACGAGGGTGTGGCCGCTGACGACGCGGTCGGCGAGGACGAGGCTGGCGCCTGTCAGAAAGGTCCGGCGCATGCCATCTCAATCACTTGGCCCCGCAGGGGCGCGACGCCATCCACGCGCAGCCACTCGCGATCGATCCGGCGAAGCCCGCGGACGAGCGCGCGCTCATCACCGGCGATGCAGATGATCACGCCCGGGCTCTCGGCCGGCGGAAACCGTTCGGCGTCGGCAAAGTCGTGGTCGAGCGTAATCAACGTGCGGCCCAGCTCCCGCGCGAGGCGGAAGTGCTCGATATCGCGCGCTCGACGGAGGTCGTCGTGCTCCAGGACGAAGAGCACGTCCCATCCCAGCTCGGTCCGCACCGTCGACACGACACCGGCAGGAATATTGGCGTCCATATACACGCGCGGAACACCGGCGAGTTCTGCTGCGATCGGCTGGAGCGCCCGAGCCAGCGTGCCCATGAGTGCCTCCCCTGCCGCCGGTTCCAGGGCGCTACTTGCGTCGACGCGCCCTGGCTCGCTTGAGGGCGGCGGCCCGGCCCTGCCGCTCGAGCTCGGCGACGAGGGCCTCACGCTGATGGTACAGCCCTTTGCGCTTGCGCTTCCCGTGCCGGCTGCCGACCGCGTACTCGCAGAATAGCGGGAACGCGATCGTCGAATCGCTGTACGCGACGACCGTGTCGGGCAGCACGCCGGGATTCACCTTGCCCCAGCTCACCGCCTCCGACGGCGTCGCGCCGGACAGCCCGCCCCACACGACCTGGTCGGTGGTGATCTGGATGAAGTAGTCGTTGCCGCCCTTGGGAATCCCGTAGACCTCCCAGAGCGTCGGCTGACCCTGCAGGTAGAAATTCTTGGGCGAGCCGCCGCCCAGGATGACACAGCCGTTCTTCTTGCCGGCCAGGATGATCGCGCAGACCTCGTTGACATCCTTGTTGGGATCGATCATCAGCCGGCTGCCGCTCATCAGCTCGTGCCACGCGATGTTCATCCCAATCGAGCTGTCGCCGGGCGACGACGTGTAGATCGGCACGCCCAGTTTGGCCGCGCGCGCCACCACCGAGTGCCTTTCGCAGCCGGGCCGCGTGCGCAACAGATCCTGCCCGAGCCGATAGTGAAACTCGGCGCTCGACACGGGGCCGTCCAACCCCGAGCGCATGAGGAACTGGCGGATGTACGCGTCCGTCTCGAGGAGCACCGTCGCCGGAAACAGCACGTCGTAGATGCGGATGACGCCCGCCGCGTACAGATCCCGATCGTCGAGGAACGGCGATCCCCGGCGCAGCGTGAAGTTCAGCGCGTAGTGCAGGTCGTGGTACAGGTTCGCGCCCGTCGAAATCACGAAGTCCACGAGACCGCGCTCCAGGAGCTCGTTGACGCAACCGCCGAGGCCGGCCGGCGTCATCGCGCCGGCGATCGTCAACCCGATCGTCGTCTGGTCCTTCGGCGCGAGCATCTTGTCGGCAAAAATCTTGCACGCCTCGGACAGGCGGCCGGCATTGAAGGCCTGAAACCCCTGATCGATCAGCGCGCGAATCGCCGGATGGCCGGTCGGACGGTAGTACGAAATGGGCCGGCCGGTCAGATACTGGCGCGGACCACGGGCCGGAGATCCAGGAGCGCGATGTGGCACGCGCTAGCTTAACATTCCGATCCATGGATCCCGCCGCCACCGCACCCACGTCATCGACTGTTTACTGGATCGTCGCCATCCTCGTCGCGATCGCCGCGCTGTCCGTCTGGATCATTCTCCGCAAGGGCCGCCGCCTGCCGGGCGACCACGTGTTTCGCGCGAGCCGGCTGAGCAAAGGCAACCGCATCTTTCCCGCGCAGGTCATGATCACGCCGACCAGCGTGTCGCTGCATCACGCGCAGTGGATCGGCCGGCGCGAGGAGTCGATCCACATGGCGCACGTCGCGTCCGTGAAGATCGACACGAACCTGATCTTTTCAAACGTGCTGATCGAAACCACGGGTGGCCATCATCCGATCGTCTGCCACGGCCACACCAAGGGCGACGCAATCCGGATGAAGCAGCTGATTGAGAAGTTTCAGACGGAGCACTACACCAAGAAATGAGTTCGCGGAGCGTCCGGCTAGATCCCCATCGCGTGAAAGCCGGCGTCCACCATCAGCACTTCGGCGGTGACGGCGCGGCCGGCCGGCCCGAGGAGGAAGATCGCGGCGTCGGCGACTTCGGCGCCTTCCACGGTGCGGCGCAGCGGGGCGCGATCGCGGTAGGTCTGCAGGATGGTCGAGAAGCCGGCGATCCCCGACGCCGCCAGCGTCTTGACCGGGCCCGCCGAGATGGCGTTCACGCGAATCTGCTTCGGGCCCAGCTCGGAGGCGAGATACCGGACGGTCGCTTCGAGCGCCGCCTTGGCCACGCCCATCACGTTGTAGTTCGGAAAGACGCGCTCGCTGCCGAGATACGTGAGCGTGAGGATGCTGCCTCCGCCGCGCGCTTCCATGAGCGGCGCGGCACGCCGTGACAGGGCGATGAGCGAGTACGCGCTCACGTCGAGCGCGACGCGAAACCCTTCCCGGGAAGTCTCGACGAACGGCCGCGCGAGATCCTCACGCAGCGCGTAGGCGGCGCCGTGCACGAGAAAGTCGAGGCCGCCGAAGCGGGCGCTGACGGCCGAGAACACCGCGTCCATCTCGCTGTCGTTCGTGACATCGCACGGCAGGATGAGCGGATCCGTGAGCCCGGCGGACAGCTCGCGAACATTTTCCTCGAGGCGCTCGCCCTGGTACGTCAGCGCGAGCGAGGCGCCCTCGGCCGCAGCCGCCTGCGCGATCGCCCAGGCCAGCGAGCGCTTGTTGGCCACGCCGACCACCAGGCCGGCTTTTCCGGCGAGCGACTGGGGTGCCATGTGACGAGGGGTCCGGGCGGGCGTCTACGACGGCTTGGGCCGGCCGCCACGACGACGCCGGCGACGACCACCGCCACCGCCGGCCGGCCGCGGCTGGCCGTTCCCGGGATGCCCGTGGCCGCCGTGATTCGCGTGATTCCCGTGGTTGCCGTGCCGATCGTGATCGAAGCCGTTTCCGTTGGCCTGTCCGTTGTGTCCGTGGCGCCCCGGGCCCGGGCCGCGGAAGGAGCGGCCGTAGGCCTGACGGTGCATCGTGAACTCGGGAATCGGACGCGGCGCGGGCGGCTCGCCTTCCGTGCGAGGCAACGAGGCGCGGATGAGCGGCCGATGCGCGAGCCAGCCGTCGACATCACGCGGCGGGTCTCCGTTCTGGTCGCGCTGGTCCGCCTGAGGGTCGGCCGGATCGGACTTCTCCGTCGCGCCGTTCGAGTCCGCGACCGGCTCGTCCTTCCCGGCGGCGGCCTTCGGGACCAGCTGCCCGGAGCCGTTGTCGATGACCCCGTCGTCCTTCGATCCGGTCACGCGCTTGGGCGGGCGTGCTTGCTTGTAGACGTGCTCGACGTCGCAGGTGGTGCATCGAGTCTGACGGATGTCCTCGCCGACCAGAGCGACAACGGCGTGGTTCGTAATGCGTCGTTCACGCGGACAATAGTCATCGACTATGTCCCCAAGACGCAGCGGGCGCTGCTCCATTCAAAACTCCCGAAAACGGAACTTCCGGTCGAGCATCGCGCAACCCGGCCTGACAATCGGCCCGGGCATGCTTAGGGGCGCATAAGAGGCGCGACCCGACGCGGAAGGAATTGCGTGCCTTGCAGGTCACCAGAGCATAACCACAACGACCGGGCGCGGTCAATCCAGGCCAATGCGGCGTCCATATCGGCGTCGCGGCCCGATGCCAGCGTCGCAATGGACACCGGCACGACTTCATCCGGCACCACGCCGCGGCCTTCGAGCGAGCGGCCGTCGGGCGTGACGAAGTCGCCGACGACGTGCAGCAGCACGTCGCCATTCGGCAGCGTCTTCGTCGAGGCCGGCAGCGCCTGTCCCATGGTCTGACGGCCGAACACGCGCGCGCGGCCCGCGCTCTGCATCGCGCCGGCGAAAATCTCCGACGTGCTCGCCGTCTGATCGTCCACGAGGATGGCGAGCAGGCCGGCAAAGGGCACGACACGGCGGCCATCGGTCGTTGCGAGCTGCGGATTCGCCCTGAACGTCAGCGGAGGCGTCGATCGTGTGCGCATCGTGCCGAGCAGATCCTTCTCCTTCATGAAGTGGCCGGAAAACTTCTGGATCATCCCCATCAGACCGCCGGGATTCCCGCGCAAGTCGAGGATCATGCCGTCGGACTCCCGAAACGAATCGACCGCCTGGTCGAAGGGTTCGCCGACGGCGCCCATCCACATCGTGAAGGAAATCAGTCCGACCTCACGGCCCGATCGCGTGGAGAGACGCGCCGAGTTCAGGCGCGCATTGCGCAACGTCACGTTGCCAAAGGCGAGGAGATCGCCCGTGCCGGAGTCGCGGCGCACGCTGATGGTTCGCTGCCGGCCGTCGGTGTCCCGCACCTTCACGACCGCCACCGAGTCATCGCCGCCGTAGAGCGCCCGGTACGCGGCTTCCCACTGCCGCTGGTTCTGCGCGCGCTCGTCGCGGCCGGTGCGAGCCTTTCGCCACGCCTCGGCCGTGGCGTCATCGACGGCCAGCAGCACCTGTCCGGGCTTCAATCCGGCCGCGGCGGCCGGTCCCTCCCGCGGCACGCGCGTGATCACGACTTCGGAGGCCATCACGCGGATGTCGATCGGAATGGAGCCCGCGCCCGGCAGCGCGTTCGAGTCCGACAGCAGCTCGAAGTGCGAGCGCCCCAGCCGGTCGATCATTTCCGTGATGACGGCGCGGACGTCTTCAACGGTCCTGGCGGCCTGCGCGCGCGGGAGCAGCTCCTTGCGTACGCCGGCCCAGTCCACACCGCCGAACTTCGGGTCGTAGAACGTGTCGTTGATGGTCTGCCAGACGTCTTCGAAGCTGGCGACGGCGAGAATCAGCGCCCGGTCCTGCGGCGCCGTGCGGGAAGCGACGACGAGCGCGAGCGCCAGGAAGAGGGCGCGAGCGCTCATTTGATCAGAGCTTTGATCACCGGCGGCAGATCGAACGCGTCGGCCGGCACGGTGTCGAACTCGACGGCCGCGATGCTGATCTCCGTCTCGAACCCCAGCGCGCGCTGCCGGATCGTCGTGGGCAGTTTCACTTTGCCGAAGGGCTTGTAGTTCGAAAGGATCTCGGTGGTCGGCACGTTGCCCATCGGCGTCGCGCGCGTGCCCTCGAAGCCGAGATACAGGCCGGTGGCCGCGTCGAAGTACTCGAACTGCTCCGTGCCCGATTGCAGCGTGACCTTGACTTTGATCGCGGGCGTGCGGGCGAAATCCTCGCGCGACACCGGCACGAACTCCTTGATGAACTCCGGCCCGTACAGGACGCCGTCGAACGACGAGTCGTCGGCCATCTCGGTGAGCTCGCGTCCGGCCAGGACCGCCGGACCGGAAATCGGATCGATCGTCCAGCCGACTTTGCCGTTATAGCCGCTCTCGATTTTTCCCACGCCGGCGAGCTCGACGCGCAGCCGCATCAGCGCCGGGCGCGCGCTCATGAGATCGAGCGTGCCGCTCATCGCCTGCGCCGGCAGACTGAACGTGCCGGTCGCGCGCATCGACTTGATCGCTTTCCACGCCTCAGTGCCGCCGATGGCCTCGAGGTGACTCGCGATGACTTGCTTGCCCGTCGGAAGCGGCGCCTGCGCGCTCGCGCTCGTCTGGCCGGACGCGAACACCGACAGAGACACCAGCGCCGCCGCGAGCACAAAACTCCGGTGTGTGCTTGATCGTCTCAACACGTTACCGCCTCCCGTCGATAATAGTGCGGTTCGTGGAGGATTGCATGAGCATCGCTCGATCCCTCGTCAGTGTCATCGTGGCGCTCGGTCTCAGCGGCGCCACCGCCGGTTCGCAGCCGCAGACGTCGCGCGGAAACTGGCCGGGCTGGCGCGGCCCGCTTCGCGACGGCATCTCCACGGAAACGGGTCTGCTCACGTCATGGCCGCAAGGCGGACCGCCGAAGATCTGGACCACGACCGGGCTGGGCCAGGGGTATGCGAGTGTTTCGGTCGTTGGCGGCCGGATCTTCACGACCGGCGACCGGCCCGACGGCCAGTACGCGTTCGCCGTGGACGAAGCGAGCGGGAAACTGCTCTGGTCCGCCAAGCTGGGCCGGTCAAACACCGAAGAAGGCGAACGCGGCGGCGCGCGGAGCACGCCGTCGGTCGAGGGCGATCTGCTCTGGCTCACGGACTCCGACGGCACCGTCTATTGTCTCGAGACCGCCACCGGCAAGGAACGCTGGCGCCGCAGCATGACGCGCGAGTTTGGCGGCGCCATGATGACCATCTGGGGTTACTCGGAGTCGCCCCTGCTCGACGGCGATCGGGTCATCGTCACCCCGGGCGGGCCGAAAGCCGCCATGGTCGCGCTCGACAAGCTGACCGGCAAGGACATCTGGCGCGCGGCCACGCCGTCGCTCGGAGAGAACGGCCGGGACGGCGCCGGCTATTCGTCGATCGTGATCTCGAACGGCGGCGGCGTGAAGCAGTACGTCCAGCTCATGGGACGCGGCCTCGTCAGCGTGCGGGCCGCGGACGGCGTGTTCCTCTGGAACTACAACCGCGTCGCCAACAACATCGCCAACATCTCGACGCCGATCGTGAAGGACAATTTCGTCTTCGCCTCGACCAGCTACGACACCGGGTCCGTGCTGCTCGAGCTGTCACCGGCCGGGACCGGACGGGTGCAGGCCAAGCCCAGGTACTTCCTGGGGCCCGGGACGCTGGCGAATCACCACGGCGGCTTCGTCCTGATCGACGGCTACCTGTACGGCGGCCACGGCCATAACAACGGCTTCCCGGTCGCCGTGGACCTGAACACCGGGAAGAACGCGTGGGGCCAGGTCCGTGGCGCCGGCAGTGGCTCCGCCGCCGTCGCGGCGGCAGAAGGCCTGCTTTATTTCAGATATGAAAGCGGTGTGATGGCGCTCATCGAGGCATCGCCCGCCCGCTACATGCTGCGGAGCACCTTTCAGATCCCCAATGTCGCGGCGCCGAGCTGGTCCCACCCGGTCATCACCGGCGGACGACTCTACCTGCGTGAGCAGGACCGATTGCACGCATACAATATCAAGCGCTAACCATGCTGAAGGGCACGCGGCAGGCCGTCATCCACCGGATCCAGCCGCTGTCAATTCACGGCCAGGTCTCGCTCGACATCTTCTGGCAGGATCCTGAAGATCCCGAACAGGAGATCCGTCATGCCCGCGTGGGCGATGACGCCGTGCCGCGCGACATGCAGCCCGGCGACAACGTCACGCTGCACTACCTGATGGGCATGGTCACGCGCATCACGAAGTAGCTTTCCGGAACACGACCGGTTCGCCAAACGCGGGGTCCGTTTCGCTCCGCGCGCCGAGCCAGCGCACGAGGCCGGCGCGATCCGCGCCCAGCACCACCTGATTTCGCTCGCCGCGCGTCGCGTGGAGCTCGGCCGGCAGCGTCTTCTTCGTCAGCGCGCCCGAGAACCAGTCGAAGTCGAGTGGCGCGACGGTGATTTCGCGCGCGCCAATCGCGACGCGGAGCACCGTGTGTGCCGGCAGCAGGAACAGCCCCGCGTCCTCGCCTCGTTGCGGCGAGAGATCGAGGTACAGCGTGTCGCGCACCTTGAAGAGATACGCCGACAGGACCCGCGTCTCCGTCGGATGCACGTACTGCAACCGGTAGGCGCGCCAGTCGCTACGCTCCACCGTGACCGTGATGTTGTCGTCGGCATCCAGCCAGGCGCCGAGCAGCCGCTCGTCGAAGACGATCGTGGGCTCGTCGTAGAACCGATCGAGCGCCACGACCAGGCAGCCGGCCGAGGCGAGCGCGATCAGCGCCGCCAGCGCCGCGAGGCGCATCTTCATTGCATCACCCGGCCTTTCGTCTCCGGAATGAAGACCCAGAACACGGCCGCCACGAGATAGGCGGCCGCCGTGATCGACAACGCTGTCCCATAGCCCGCGCTCGCCGTGAGGGACCCGACGACGTACGGCGCCGCGGCACTGGCGACCCGGCCGATGTTGTATGTGAATCCCTGAAGAGTCGCCCGGACGGCAGTCGGATAGAGCTCGGCCGTGACCGCGCCGAACCCGCTGAAGAATCCGGTGGCGAAAAAGGCCGTCGGAGGCCCGAGCGCCAGCAGCGCGTACTCGGCTCGCACAGAGGAATAGACGAAAACCAGGAGCGCCGCGAGCAGCAAATATGCGAGGTACGTGCGTTTCCGGCCGATCCGGTCGCTGACGAAGCCGAACGTCACGTAGCCGAGCCACATCCCGCCCTGCATCGCGATGATGAACCAGTACATCTTGCCGCTGGTGAGGCCTGCGCCGCCCTCGGCGACCGGGTGACGCAGGTACGACGGCACCCAGGTGTTGAATCCCCACCAGGCGAACATCGTGGCCGCGTTCATGAGCGTCACCGCGATCGTGACACCCAGCATCGATCCGGACAGCGCCTGGCCAATCGTCACTCGCCGGGGCGCCTGGCGGGCTTCGCGCCACACCGCCGGCTCCTCGACCCGCCGCCGAATCCAGAACGTGAAGAACGCGGGCAGCACGCCGACGAAGAACACGGTTCGCCAGCCGTAGCCGGCGATGTCCTGGACGAACCACGCGACCAGCGCGGCCAGGCCGTAGCCGATCGCCCAGGCGCTTTGCATCAACCCGAGCGCCTTGCCGCGATCCCGCTCGCGCCACGTCTCGGACACGAGCGCCGCGCCGCTGGCCCACTCGCCGCCCATGCCAATGCCGAGACCAATGCGGAACACCGCGAGCTGTACGGCCGACTGCGCAAACCCGCAAAGCGCCGTGAACACCGAGTAGATGAGCACGCTCAGCATCAACGCGCGCGTCCGGCCGGCGCGATCCGCCAGGACGCCGAACGCGATGCCGCCCGCCGCCGAGGCCAGCAGCGTCAGCGACTGCAGTCCGCCGGCCGCCTTTTCGCTCAGGCCCAGGTCCTCGCGCACGGCGGTGAGGACCAGGGCATAGAGCATCACGTCGAACGCGTCGAGCATCCAGCCGAGCGACGCGGCGATGAGCGCGCGCCGTGCCTGCGGAGTCGCTTCCCTCCAAAAGGTCACGTGCCGAATCCTCCGCCGCCGGGAGTTTCGATGCGCAGGCGATCGCCCGCGCGAAGTGAGAGCTCCACCTTGCCGGGCAGGGGTTCTTCGCGGCCGTCTCGAATCAGCGTGTTGCGGCCTTTCCCGCCCGGCCTGCCGCCCTGCGCGCCGTACGGCGCCAGCGTTCGACGCTCGGAGAGCACCGTCACGGACGCATCGGCGAGCAGCTCGTACTCACGCACGAGCCCTTCCCCGCCGGGAAAGCGGCCGGCGCCGGCGCTGTCGCGACGCAGCCGGTACTGATGAATGCGCAGCGGCAGATCGTGTTCGATCGCCTCGACCGGGGTGTTTCGCGTGTTGCTCATGTGCGTGTGCACGCCCGACAGACCCGGGAGTCCCGCGCGGCCGCCCATGCCGCCGCCGAGCGTCTCGTAGTACGCGAACCGCCGGCCGGTCCGTGGATCCAGACCGCCAAACGTCACGTTGTTCATGGTGCCCTGGCTCGCGGCGGGCACGCGATCGGGCACGGCCTTCGCCAGTGCGCCAAAGACGACGTCGGTGATGCGCTGCGACGTCTCGACATTGCCGCCGGCCACCGCGGACGGCCGCATGGCGTTGACGATGGAACCCTCGGGCGCGATGACCGTCAGCGGCCTCGCCACGCCGGCGTTGTAGAGCACGTCGTCCTTGACCAGGCAGCGGAAGACGTAGAGACACGCGGACAGCGTCATCGCGAAGTTCGCGTTCACGCTGCCTTCCACCTGTGGATCGGATCCGGTGAAGTCGATGGTCGCACGCGGGCCGTTGATCGTGATCGCGGCGCGGATGCGGATCGGCACGTCGCGAAAGCCGTCGCCGTCGAGCGCGTCCTCGAATTCGTACCGGCCGTCGGGAACGGCGCGGATGGCGGCGCGGAGCACGCGTTCGGTGTAGTCCTGCAGCGCGGCGGCGTAGGCGAGCGTCCGCGCGCGGCCGTAGGCCGCGACGGTGCGGCGCAGACGCGTTTCGGCCACGCGATTCGCGGCGATCTGAGCCGTGAGGTCGCCCTCGCGCTCGAGGGGCGTGCGGACGTTGGCCAGCAGCAGCCGCAAGACGTCGCGCTCGATGCGACCCCGGCGTGCGAGGTGCACCGGCGGAAGAATCAGGCCTTCCTGATAGATCTCGCGCGCCACGGGCATCGATCCGGGGCTCATGCCGCCGACGTCCGAGTGGTGCGCGCGATTGGCCACGTAGAACGACGGATGGCGATCACGAAGCAGGAAGACCGGCGACACCAGCGTGATGTCGGGCAAATGCGTCCCGCCGTGAAAGGGATCGTTCAGGATCACGATGTCGCCGGGCTCCATCGGGCCGTTGTCGATGGCGGCGCGCACCGAGAGCGGCATCGCGCCGAGATGGACCGGCATGTGATCGCCTTGCGCCACCGTGTGGCCGGCGGCGTCGTACACGGCGCACGAGTAATCGAGCCGTTCCTTGATGTTCGGAGAGAACCCCGTCCGGCAGAGCGTCACGCCCATTTCTTCCGCAATGGACAGAAACAGGTTCTTGAAGACCTCGAACTCGATGGGATGGACCTTATGGACCTTGTCGACTTTCATGAGGACGTCACCAGCACGTTGCCGAAGGCATCGACGCGAAACGCCGACCGCGGCGGCACCACCACGGTGGCCTCGGCGCCGGTGATCACGGCCGGGCCGCGGCCCG
>Ga0137313_1000046_pt1 | contig 41342 bp, 26 predicted proteins | sample EasRivERMZT166_2_FD_102287 | JGI IMG/M metagenome (GOLD analysis project Ga0137313, IMG submission 102287) | Soil microbial communities from meander-bound floodplain in the East River, Colorado, USA - East River MetaG ERMZT166_2 | ecosystem: Environmental > Terrestrial > Soil > Floodplain ...
CCGGCATGCCCGTGATGCGCGCACTGTGGCTGCACTACCCCGACGACCCGGCCGCGGTCGCCCGCGGCGATCAGTACTTGTGGGGCCGCGACATGCTCGTCGCGCCCGTCGTCGAAAAGGGCGCGACCACTCGCCGGCTCTATCTGCCGCGCGGATCGTGGTACGACTTCTGGACCAACGCGCGCGTGGACGGCGGCCGTGAGATCGACCGCGCCGTCGATCTCGAGACGACGCCGCTCTACGTCCGCGCTGGCGCGATCATCCCGATGGGACCGCTGCGCGAGTGGACGGGCCAGCCTGTCAAGGATCTGCTCACGCTCACGGTCTATCCCGGCGCCGACCACACGTTCACCGTCTACGAAGACGACGGCCGGACGTTCGACTATCGCAAGGGCGCGTGGATGGGCATTGTCGCGCAATGGCGCGATGCGGAGCGGCGGATGACGCTGTCGCTCGCGCCAGGGTCCCGCATGCTCGCGCCGAATCGTCGGGCGATTGAAGTGCGAGTTGCGGGAACGACGACGGTGCGGAGCGTGACGTTTGAAGGGAAAACGGTGGACGTGAAGATCTGACGTCGTCCTTGGTCCTTGGTCCTGGGTCCTGGGTCCTGGGTCCTGGGTCCTCCAAGTAGGCCGCCGCGGGCTTTGCGGCCGCAGATCGGCCTCCCACCTCGGCGCGCGCCGAGTTCGCCAGCGCTCGATCACCGCCGCACACGATCGAAGCGCAGGTTCCTGACCCGATCCGTGGTCGCCGTGAACGCCTCGATCCCGCCGGACGCTCCTCGGACGAACAGCACCTGGCCGACTGCGGGCGCATCGAACCGATCCTGCTGAGTCGGACGGAACGCGAAGTCGCCGGTTCGGAAGTGGCGCGCAACCAGGCGTCCCTCGCGGACCTCGAGCGTGTATGAGGTCTGCAACTCCTCGCTGCGGAACTCTCCGACGAATGCCTTCAGGTCCGCCGCCGTGGGCTGCCACGGCTTCGTCCCTGGCTGTGCCGCCGGCGCGGGCGGTGGCGCGGCGGCGCTCGCGGCGCCGAGCCGATCCGCCAGATACAGGTCGGCGATCTGCTGGGCCAGCACCGTCGGATTCATCGTGGCGGTGTTGGCGAGAATGACGACCGCAAATCGCTGATCGGGAAAGCGCTGCAGCACGCTGCGATAGCCGGCCCAGCCACCCGTGTGTGACACGCTTCGCAACCCGCGGTACTCACCGATGCCCTGCCCGAAGGCATACGCGATCATCGTGCCGGAGTTCAGTCGGCCCCGCTCATGCAGCCGATCGATCACGGCCCGTCCGCCGACAATCGGCGATGCCGCGTGGTAGTTGTCGATCCACTTCGCGAGATCCTCGATCGTCGTGAAAAGAGACGACGACCCGAGCGCGGTGAGGTTGGAGACGGCGTGACGGAATTGCCCGCCGGTTCCAGGCCGGTAGGACTCGGCGCGGTTCAGGACCAGTTCCGTGTGGTCGTCGTGGAAGTGCGTCCGAGTCATCCCGAGCGGCTTGAAGATTCTCTCCTCGCAGAACTGACGGAACGGTTTCCCGCTGACCCGCGTCACGACCTCGGCGAGCAGGTTGTAGCCGGTGTTCGAATACACGTACGCGTCGCCCGGCGTGAAGTTCAGCGCGCGCTGGTGGAACGCCATCCGCAGGATCTGCCCGAACGAGATGACGTCCTCGAAGTTCCAACCTCCCAGCGCGAGCGTGCCGGGCCAGTCGCGAATGCCGCTGGTGTGATGCACGAGATGGCGCAACGTGATCCGCGAGCCGAAGTCCGGCACTTCATTGATGTACTTGCGCACGTCATCGCCTAGAGAAAGACGCCCGTCAGCCTCGAGGAGCGCGATGGCCATGGCGCCGAACTGCTTGGAGACCGAGGCGATGTCGAACACCGTGTCGGGCCGGTTCGGCACGCCGTGCTCGAGGTTGGCCATGCCGTATCCGCGCGAGTGAACGGTGCGGCCGTCCTGGATGACCAGCACCGCCGCGCCGGGGGAGTCCGTCGACTGCCATTGCTTGAACAGCTCGTCCACCTTGCCTGAAAGGCCGGCGGCGGGCCGCGTCTGGGCTGGAGACGCCGGGTCGAGCCGCGGCTCACGGCCGCCGGCGGAGGCGCCGATCGTCAGGGTCAGGGCGAGCAGGGCAAGTCGCATGGGTCACTCCGGGCAACATCATCTCCAATTCCGGCCCGTTGCGGCGCGATGACGTATCATTCGGCGCTCGCGAACACTTCATACAGAGGAGGCTTTATGCGGCGGATGGTTGTGATGGTCGGGCTGGCGGCTGTCTCGGCGGCGGGCGCGGCGACGGCCAACGTGGAACAGGAAAGAACGGCGCTGATGCAGCGCGACCGGGACTGGTCCGCGTCCACCAAGGATGCGAATCGCTTCGTGTCGTTCTTTGCGGCCGATGCCTCGATGTACCCGCCAGGCATGCCGGTCGTGACCGGAGCCGACGCGATTCGCCAGGCTTGGGCGGGCATGAGCGGCGCGCCGGGTTTTGCGCTCCGATGGACCGCGGCGGAAGCACAGGTGAGCTCGTCCGGCGATCTCGGCTACACCACCGGCGCGTACGAAGCGACCATGGGCGGCCTGACCGAGAAGGGCAAGTACGTCACCCTGTGGAAGAAGGACGGCGCCGAGTGGAAGGTCACGCGCGACATCTTCAACGCCGACGGACCGGCGCCTGAAGCACACGCGGTGGTCACGCCTGCGGACATCAAGTGGATCGACGCGCCGGGATTGCCGCCAGGCGCCAAGCTCGCCGTCATTACGGGCGATCCGTCGAAGCCGGAACCGTTTGTCATTCGCGGGCAGGTACCGGCCGGCTACAAGATACCGGCGCACTGGCACCCGGGCCACGAGAACGTGACGGTCCTTTCCGGTACGATCGCGATCGGCATGGGCGAGAAATGGGACGACGCGAAGCTGCAGACGATCGCGGCGGGCGGTTACGCCGCGCTGCCCGCGGAGATGCGGCACTTCTTCCTCGCGAAGACCGCGTCCACGTTCCAGGTGCACGGCATGGGACCGTTCATTGTGAACTACGTGAATCCCGCCGACGCTCCGCAGAAGAAGGAATAGCGCGTTGCCCGGCGCGCGCTGGGGCCACTCAGCGCGCGCCGAGTTGGTCAGCCCGGCCGCACGGCGGTCCAGGTCTTCGCGCTGTCGAAGCCTTCGATTGTGGCGGTTCCCGCCAGCGAGCCCTGGTTCGTCAGGCGTCCCTCGTACTTGATCGCGACCCGGCCGGCGTCCGACCCGTCCCGGTTCATCGCTTCTGCCATGACGGTGAAAGTGAGCTTGCCTTCGACGTACTCGCCCTGCAGCTTGTCAGCGGTTCCGCCCTCGGCGCCGAGCGTGCCGGTCACCTTATTGCCGTCGAGGTTCAGGACAAGGACTCTCTTCTGCGGACCCATCGAGAAGTTCCACTTGCCCGCGACGGTCGTTGCTTCTGAACCGGACTGCATCGCGGTAAGTGCGCACACGACGACACCTGAGAGAACAAGTCGAACCACGGCAACCTCCACGCGGTTGGACGCCTCAGCGAAGGATCGGTTAGTGGCAGCGCGCGAACTCGGCGCGCGCCGGTTGGCACAAGAGTTCTGCCAAGCCCCTTGACTCTTTGGCGTGCCGATCGTCCGTGCAAAATCTTTGTAAAATTGTTGGCTCCGCGCGAACTAGGTCCGGACCTAGTTCGCGTGTCAACCTCTTGCGGGACTACTTAGCCCGCAGCCCGCTACTCGCGCGAGCGGCTCCGCCATGCGGTGCCCGACGGCGATCTCCCGACCATCGTCGAACCGCGCGCTCACGGTACTGCTCTGGACGTTAGACTCTGACGCCCACGTGCGGCGGTACAAGTGCGCCGCCGTCGGTCGGCCTCACCGCTCAGTCAGCTTCAGGAGCTGTGTGACGAGCGCCGCGTGCCCGCCGTTGGCACCGAGCTTCACGACGCCGAATTCGGTGTAGTACACGTCTGGATCGTTCGCAGGCGTGTCCGCACTCCGGACGCGCAGGAGCCTCTCATTGCGGATGAACCGGTCCCAGTACGCGAACGCGACAGCCTGTCTTGTACCGGCCACTGACTTGAGATCGTTCCATTCGCGTCGGGCCTTGGTGATGTCGTCGGCCGTCGGCGGCAGCGTGAAGTACATGTAGCCGCGGGCGGGCTGTGTGTATGCATAGTTCGTGAACCCGCTATTCCGCATGTACTCGACGAGGGTAAACGCGCCCCACACCTGCATGCGGGTCGGCTCACCGGTCGCCGGCTCAAACACGACGCGGTCAATGACGCTGTAGACACCGGCCTGGCCGCTGGCGCCCGCACCGGCGGTGGCGGCCACCGTCCCGCCGATCGCCACGACAAGCAGCATCACGCGGAAGACTGTTCGCATGAGCCGATTGTGGCACGGTATCCGACCAGTGGTAGTAGATCGGCGCGCCGACTAGAGTTCAGCGCCATGACTCCTGCCTTCTGGCGCAAGTGGCATCGGTGGATCGGAGCGATCGCCGGCCTGTTCCTCACCTTCGCCGGCACAACCGGCGTCATCGTCGCGATGACCGAGTTCTTCGGCGAAGAGGAAGCGCTCCGCGAAGCGATGCGAGATACGGTGAGTTCGGTGACGACCGCCACCGCCGAGCGCTGGCAGGCGCCGATTCCGATGGCGCTGGCGGTGGCGGCCCGCGAGGCGCCGAACGCGCCCGTGGACAAAGTCGTCCTGCACTTCAAGAAGCCGGTCCCGACCGTGGACGTCTTCCTCGGCGGCCCCACCGGCGGCGAAGATCGACGCCTCGTGATCGAAGCGGCGACTGGCAAGCTGCTCGCGGTCGAATCGTACGCGGACAAGCCGCTCATCCACCGCATCCACAGCGGAGAGTTCTTCGGCGACGGCGGCCTGGTGTTTGCCATGCTGTGGGGCACGGCGCTCGTCGGGTTGTCGCTGTCCGGCCTGTGGATTTACCTGACGATGCGGCGGCGGAACGCCACGGGGCTGGGGCGGATCTTCTGGTAGCCGGCGCGGCCTGATCTACAATCGCCGGACCGGAGGATTCCATGCTCTCTCGACGTGCGTTTCTCGGCGGATCGGCGGTGGCAATTGTCGGCGGTGCGGTCGCGCCGCGCTGGACTCGGGCCTGGCAGCAACAGCCGCCGCCCGTCACGCCGGTCTTCACGGACATCCGCCGCAACGTCGGCTTCTTTACGGGCCGCGGCGGCACCGTCGGATATCTCGTGGACGCCAAGGGCGTCGCCGTCGTCGACAGCCAGTTCCGCGACTCCGCGGCCCTGCTCCTCAAGGGCTTGAACGAGCGCTCGAAGGACCGCCCGGTCGATCGCCTGATCAACACGCACCATCACGGCGATCACACCGACGGCAACATCGTCTTCAAGGGCAACGCGAAGAAGGTCGTGGCGCACGCGAAAGCGGCCGAACACATGAAGGCGCCGCCGCCCGCAGGCACCCCTCCGACCACCGAGCAGCTCTACCCGGATGCCACGTTCACGGACGTGTGGCGCGAGCAGGTCGGCGACGAGTGGATTCGCGCGAAGTACTACGGCCCGGCGCACACCAGTGGCGACGTCGTCGTCACGTTCGAGCGCGCGAACGTCGCGCATATGGGCGACCTCGCGTTCAACCAGCGCCACGCCATCATCGATCGCGCAGCCGGCGCGACGATCAGGGGCTGGATGGGCGTGCTCGAGAAGGCGACGGCCGACCACAACAACGACACGGTCTACATCTTCGGCCACGCCAACACGAACCTGCCCGTGACGGGCGACCGCGCGGGCGTCCTGAAACTGCGCGACTACTTCACCGCGCTGCTCGCCTTCGTCGGCGCCCAGATCAAGGCCGGCAAGACCCGCGACGAGATCATGGCCATGCGCGATCCGCTGCCCGGCTTCGAGACGTTCGGCCCCTTCGGCAATCCCGGCCCGCGCGAGCCGCGCACCTGCGCGTACGAGGAACTGGGCGGGAAATAGGCCTGGTTCTGCCGCTCCACAAGCCGGAGCGGCCTACGGCCGCCCGGCACCCCTGAACCCTGGAACCAAACCAGATCAGAGCCTTTCACGTCTGTGTCTATGTAATATATGTCTATGCCAGATATCGACCGCATGCTCGACCGCGAGCTCAAGAAGGGCTCGGCCGAGCTGCTCATCCTGTCGCTCGTCGAGCCCCGCCCCCGTCACGGCTATGAGCTCAGCAAGCTGATCGAGTCGCGCTCGGGCGGCCAGCTCAAGTTCCACATCGCCTCCCTCTATCCCCTGCTCTATCGCCTCGAGGAGCGCGGGTGGATTCAGGGCAAGTGGCAGGAGCGCGCGGGCGAGCGGCGGCGGCGCTACTACCGGCTGACCGCGTCCGGTCGCCGCGTGCTGGCGCGGCAGCGGCGAACCTGGCGTGCGTTTGTGAACGCGATTGCCCGCATCACGGAGACCGAGCATGCCTGATCGTCACGACTGGAAGTCCGCGCTGGCGCCGCACCTGCGAGGCCTGAACCTCGACCCGGCCCGTGAAGCCGAGATCATCGAAGAACTGTCGAGTCACCTCGACGACCGAAGCGCCGAGCTGGCCTCGGCCGGCAAGTCACGGAACGAGGCGCGCCGGATCGCCCTCACCGACCTGGTCGAGGATCCACAACTGGCCGCGCGCCTGCGCAGCCTGAAGCAGGCCCACGTCGTGCCGCTCGCGCCGCCTGGCGCGCCGCCACGCCGTCACCTCGCCGCGGATCTGTGGCAGGACGTCCGGTACGCCGCGCGCATGCTGCGCAAACAACCCGGCTTCACGGCCGCCGCCGTCGTCACGCTGGCCCTTGGCATCGGCGCCAATACCGCAATCTTCAGCCTTGTGAATGCCGCCCTCTTCGAGCGCCTGCCGGTGATCGACACGGCCACGCTCTACTACGTGCACAACGGCTCCTCGGGAAGCGCGGTGTTTTCGTATCCGGAAACCGCCGACATGCGCGATCACAACGACGTCTTCAGCGGGATGACGGCGTGGGGCCCCATCGGCGCCAGTCTCAACGCCGACAATCAAACCGACATGGTCGTGGGGTTGATCGTGACGGGGTCATTCTTTGAGTTGATGGGCGTGTCCGCGGCGCATGGCCGGACACTCGCACCGACAGACAACGTCACGCCCGGCGCGCACCCGGTGGCCGTGGTGAGCCATGGACTGTGGCAGCGCCGATTCGGCGGACGGCCTGATCTGGTCGGCCGTCAGATCCTGCTGAACAGCCAGCGCTTCACGGTGGTCGGCATCCTGCCGCCAGCATTTCGGGGCCCGCAGGTGGGCGTCACGCGCGATCTCTATGTCCCGATGATGATGCAGGCGGTGATGCGCCCGCCGCGCGCCGGCTACGCGGGCGAGATGAATCCGGATCTGCTGAACGTCCGCACCAACCGCTGGGTGTTCGCGATGGGACGCGCGCGCCCTGGCGTTTCCGAAGCGCAGATCGAAGCGGCGCTGTCGGCGACTATGACGTCGCTCGACAAGGGCCGCGATCCGGCCAGCCGCGAGCATCCCATCACCGCGACACCGGTGGATGAGGGCATGCCCGGACAGCGGGCGCGTCTCGTTCCTGTCGCGCGGCTGCTGATGGGCACGGTCGGCGTCGTGCTGCTCATCGCATGCGCCAATGTGGCCAACCTGCTTCTCTCACGGGCCGCCTCACGCCGCCGCGAGATCGCGGTCCGCCTGGCGATCGGCGCCAACCGGTGGCGGCTCGTCCGTCAATTCCTGACAGAGAGCGTGCTGCTCTCGGTCGCCGGCGGCGCGGCCGGCATCGGGCTCGCGTGGGCCATCGCCCGCGGGTTCGAGGCGGCGCCGCCGCCGGCCGGCGCGCTGCCCATCGCGCTCGAGTTCGCGATCGACACACGCGTGCTGCTCTTCACGCTGGGGGTGTCGGTGCTCACGGGACTCGTCTTCGGTCTCGCGCCGGCGCTGCGCGCCTCACGGCCGACGCTGCTGCCGGCCTTGAGGGACGATGCCTTTGTGCCGGATGAGCGGGCCCGCCGCTTCAACGTGCGAAAGGTGCTCGTCGTCGCCGAAGTCGCGTTGTCATTGGCGCTTCTGGTGTCGGCCGGCCTCTTTGTCAGGAGCCTGGCGGCCACACGCGCCATCGAGCCCGGGTTCGATGTCGATCACCTCATCAACGCGCCGCTTTCCGTCAATCTGCTCCGCTACACCACGGCTCAGGGCCGTGACTTCTACCAGCGCGTCGTCGAGCGTGTGGGCGCGATGCCAGGCGTCCGTTCGGCCGCCGTGGCGCGGATGCAGCCGCTGGGTGTCTCGCGAACGCTGAGTGTGGCGGTGGAGGGGCGGACGGCCTCGGACAACGTCTTCAGCAGCCAGGGTTCGGGACCCGTCTCCCAGACCAATCGGAATGCGGCCAACGCGAACGTCATCGGCCCCGGGTATTTCCAGACGATGGGCATCGCGCTCGTGCGCGGGCGCGACTTCGACGCCACCGACGCGCCCGAGGCGCCGCCCGCCGTGATCGTCAATCAGGCGTTTGCCGCGCTGCAGTTCGGCGAAGAGAACCCGGTCGGCCGGCGCCTCAGCTTCAACGGGGCCCAGGGTCCCTGGCGCACCATCGTCGGCGTCGTCGGGAACACGAAGTACTCGACGCTGTCGGAGCCGTTCCTGCCGATCGTGTACACGCCGCTGGCTCAGAATCACGAGACCGGCGTCGTGCTCCAGGTGCGCACGGCGGGCGATCCCGAAACGATGATTGCCGCCGTCCGGCGCGAGATTCACGCGGTCGAGCCGAACCTGCCGCTGCCGTCCGTCGAGCCCATGGCGAACACCATCGGCACGTCGCTCTACGCCACGCGGATGGGGGCGTGGCTGATCGGCGTCTTTGGCGGGCTCGCCCTCCTGCTCGCCTGCATCGGCGTCTACGGTGTGCTGTCCTTTTCGCTCGCGCGCCGCACGCGCGAGATCGCCATCCGTCAGGCGCTCGGGGCCGAGCGCCGCGACATCCTTGGCCTGATTCTGAAGGAAGGGATGGGTCTGGTCGCCCTTGGCCTGGCGATCGGTCTGACCGGCGCGTTCATCGGGGCCAAGTCGCTCGCGCAGTTCCTGTACAGCGTCAGCGCCCGCGATGCGACGACGATGGTCGTGGCGCCGCTGGTGCTCCTGCTGGTCGCCCTGGCGGCGTGCCTCGTGCCGGCCCGCCGCGCGATGAAGGTGCAACCTACGGCGGCCTTGAAGCAGTAGTCGTTAGCGAACTATCGCTATCGCCCTGAGCGGCGCGCCGCTGCCGCCGCCGATCTTCATTGGCAGCGCGACGATCTGCGCGCCGCTCGGCGACAGGCGATCGAGATTCGTCAGGTTCTCCAGCCCGGGAATATCGCGCTCGTATAACGCGCGGTGCGTCTGGTAGTCGGTGGACTGGCCGTAATCGATGCTGGCGGTGTCGATGCCGAGCGCCTTAATCGAGCGGTTCGCGACAATCCATCGCGCGGCGTCGGGATGGACGCCTGGAAAATGCAGCTTCGGCACGGCGGCCGCGCCGCGCTCGGCGGTGCCGAGGTAGCGCGCGGCGTCCGGCCAGTGCTTCGAGAAGTCCGTTCGAATCAATAAGATGGCGCCGGTTGGAATCTGGCCGTGCGTGCGCTCCCACGCTTCGAGGTCCGCCTGCGTGACGAGATAGTCGGCGTTGGCCTCGCACTTCGCCGCGACGTCCACGACGGCCGCGAATCCGACGAGCTGGTCGAGCGGAATCCCGTCCACAGCGTGCTTGCCCGATGCGAAGTGCACGGGCGCGTCGATGTGCGTGCCGCCGTGCTCGGCGGTCCGGAAGTTGTTGGCCGCGTAGTAATAGCCGCCCGGCGTCATGCCGTCGGCGACCTTGTCGAGCTTGAACGGCTCCGCGGTCGGCCAGAAGATCGTCGATGCGTCGTAAGTGTGGGAGAGATCGACGATCGTGCCGGGCCAGGCGGTGGCGCTAACCTCGGACGATGGCGCGCTCGATCGCTCGCGCCGATTCGTGACGGTCCAGATCAGCGTCGCCAGGAGAATCACGCCCAGCCAGAAGATCAGGGATTTCGCGGTCGAGTTCATGGGACGGGCCTCTTATCCTCGTACCAGTCTTCGTGCGGCGACCAGCCCGAGCAGCTGAGACACGAGGTCCACTTCCACTGGTGGTTGCAGCCCGGGCATCGGCCGGCGGTCCGGAACGTGTTCCAGACGGTGCCGCATGACGGGAACGTCGGCTCGGGCGTGTCCCGGCAGGAGCAGCTCCAGCGGCTCGAGTCGTCAGGCTTCCAGGCGCATAGCGGACAGCGGATGCCCTTGAACGCGTCCTGGTCCGTGACGTCTTCGAAGGTCTTCAGCAGCTCGTCAAAGGCGGGAGTCCGCTTGAGGGCGAAGAGCATGTCTCGCTCTTCTATACACCACCGGAGCGGTAACCCAATAGCACGCGCTCATGAAGAGCAGCACCCACGGGAACGCCTGGGCGCCGAGGGCGATCTGGATGGCATATGCCCCGACGGCGACCGCGACGCCCAGGACGACGTAGGCGCGGGTGCGTTGCAGCCAGGCATACGGCAGGAAGTGCCCGCCGCCGACTGAAGCCATCGCCAGCGGGACGGCGCCAGGATTCAAGCTGTACATCGCGATGACGACCGGCAGCGCCACGACCTGCGACATCGCCATCTGGATGGACAGGGTGCGCAGCGGGTTGTCGGCGGCCATCGCCTTCCGGCTCATGGCGCGCTCGAGCAGGAACGCCGCGGGCAGCGCAATGCAGCCCTGGAACATCACCAGCAGCGCCGCGGTCGGCCGTGGCACGAACCACGACGCGACCGCGCACGCCGCGAGCGTGACGCCGAAGCTGATGAGAAACGGCGCGCCGCCGGCCGAAGATGCGCTGACGTCCTGACGGGCGGCCTCGAGGTCGTTGTGCATGCCGCGTGAGACGCACCCGCCGCCCGCCGTGTTCGACACACCCGGCGAACGGCGGTCTGGACCCGGCCGGGAAACCTGTGGAACACTCCTCCGACCTTATGCAGCCCCGCAGGATCACACGCCGCACTGTCCTCGAGGCCGGCGCCGCCGCCGGCGTCAGCCTGGCGCTGTCGCCGATGCTGAACCTCGGGCGATTCCGGCTCTTCGCCGACTCGCCGGCGCAGTACTCCGCGCGCGCGATCGCGCTCGTGCAGCGTGCCACGGTCATCGACATGCTGAGCCCGTTCGCCCTGGGCTTGTCGCCTTGGATCGCCCGGCCGGACACGTTCACACCCGCCCACCTGCAGCGCTTCAGGGACTCCGGCATCAACGTGTTTCACATCGGCGTCGGGCTCGGCGGGCAGGACGCGTATGTCACGACGCTCCGCTTTTTCGCGGAGTGGAACGGCTTCATCGCCAACCACGACCAGCACCTCATGCGCGTGGACAGCGGCGCCGACCTCGAGCGCGTGAAGGCATCAGGCAAGATCGGCGTCCTGCTGGGACTGCAGAACTCCGAGCACTTCCGGACTCCCCTCGACGTCGACGTCTTCCACGCGCTCGGCCAGCGGGTGTCGCAGCTCACCTACAACACGCGCAACCTCATCGGCAACGGCTCGACCGAGCGTCGCGACGACGGGTTGAGCGACTTCGGCGTCGCGATCGTCCAGCGCATGAACCGCGCCGGCATGGCCGTAGATGTCTCCCATTGCGGCGATCGCACGACGCTCGACGCCTTCGAGGCGTCGGCCCAGCCGGTGCTGATCACGCATTCCAACTGCCGCGCACTCGCGCCGGGACATCCCCGCTGCAAGACCGACGAAGCCATCCAGAAGATGGCGGCGACGGGTGGCGTCATGGGCATCACCGGCGTCCGGATGTTCGTGAAGAACGACGAGCCGACGACGATCGAGCACCTCCTCGATCACTTCGACCACGTGAAGAAGCTCGCCGGCGTCGAGCACCTCGGCGTCGGCAGCGACATCGACCTCGACGGCTACGACGACATGCCGCCGGCCGAGAACCAGCGGCTCCGCGCCAGCTACAAGGGCAGTTACGGCTTCCGCGAGAAGATCGACATCGAAGGTGTCGACCATCCGAAGCGGATGTTCGATCTCACCGAAGGCCTGATTCGACGTAAATACACCGACCGCGAGATCGAGCTCGTGCTCGGCGGCAACTTCAAACGGGTACTGACCCAGATCTGGACCGTCTGAGCCACGATCCGGCGCCTCGTTTCTAAGTCGCCAGCGCCTCGATCAGCCGCTCCAACTCGGTCTGGGCCTTATGGCGCTCGGCGTCGAGGGCCTGCTGTTCCTTCCGTAGCGCTATCAACCGGTTCTCCTGCTCGTCGAGCTGCTTCACGTAGCGCTGCACCAGGTGCCGCTCCTCGGCGCTGCCCTTCAGGGCCTTGAGGTTTTCGCGGACGCGAGCCTGGTCGCGGTCGATGGCCACGATCGCGGCCTCGCGCGCGCCGATCTCGCCCACCAGCCGGGCGACCTCCGCCTTCTGCGCGAAGATGCGCTGCAGCGCCGCCTCGGTCTCAGCCGAGATCAGCTCCTCCTTGACGAGCACGGCCAGCTGGTCGTCCGTCACCGACAGCACCGAGTACTGCGCCTGCCCCGGCCGGACCTCGTCCACGGTGAACGTCGCCGTCGTCTTCGCGGCGATGGGGACACGGAAGCGGTGCCACGCCGGGGTCGTCTCCGACGGCGCGATCGTGCCGCCGATGGTCCAGCCCGCCCGCGCGGGATGATCGAGGACGAGCGTGCGCGCTTCCGTGTCCTCGTTCCGGACCGTGTAGACGCGCCGCTGCCGCTCTTCGGACTCCTGAGTCACGACGCCGCGCGCGATCCGGACTCGCGTGAACCTCGTGGGCATCGACTCGCCCTTCGCGTCGACCTGCACGGCGAGATCAACCGCGTACGACAGAAGCCGTTTTTCGCCGGCCTTGAGCGGCTCCAGCAGCCCCTCGCCCGCGAACGCGTCGGCGTCCATCACCGAGAACGAGCCGCCGTCGAGCGTCGAGCCCGTGCCATTCGTGAGCCAGACTGCCCGCAGCGGCCGTCCTCCGCGCGTGGTCGGGCTCCACAGCGACACTTTCTCCGCCTCGACCTCGCCGGACAGAATCGGCACGAGCGCGGACTGGTTCTTCGGGATGGTGACGGGTGTCTTGAGCTTGTATTCGAACAGGTCGCCAAGCTGTCCGCCAGTCGCATCCGATTGCTGGGCGGCGGCTGTGATCGAAACGCCCTCGAACGAATCGAAGCTCTTGTACGTCGTACCAGTGGTCGTGCGCTTGGTATCCACCACCGAAGCGGAGGCCATGACCGTGAGCTCCTGACTGACCCTGCCGATCTGCATCGTCGCATTGAGCACGGTCTCCATCCCGCCGGAGACCTGTACTTCCTTCAATGACGTCGTGTTGAAGCCGGAGAGCGCCGCCTGGACTGTATACGTCCCCGGCGAAAGGCCGGACACGTTGTATCGTCCCGCCGCGTTCGTCGTCACCGTCGTCACAACCGACGGCCCTTGCATCACGCGCACAGTCACGCCCGGTAGCACTCCGCCGCTGACATCCGTGATCGTGCCAGCGAGAGCGCCGGCGCCCGCGGTGTTGAGCGCCCCCTGGTGCGTTTGCGGCGCGAACGACACGAATTGCGGCAGCGGCACTACGGGCCGTTGCACGTAGTACGGCCGCGAGATCGCCTGGACGAACGACTGCGGCGCGCCCGCGACGAGCGACAGCTCGACGTTGCTCCAGTCCTCGCCGACCGTGTTGTCGATGATCGCCCAGCCCTGCAGGATCGGCTTCCGTGCCGCGCCGGCCGCGGGCAGGACGATGCGGTAGGTCGGCTTCCAGATGGGGACTTCGCTGATGTAGCTGATGAAGAGGTCCCGGTCGCCCGTGCCACTGGTGGCGATCGACACCCGGCGCAGGTCCTGATCGCGCGCCGACGCGATGAGCGACAGGTACCGTCCGACTTCCTGGGTGAGATCGGCTTCCATCAGGCGGACGCTGACGCCGGTGTCCAGCGCGAACGTCTGAATCTCTCCGGCGTCGGTCACGATCGACAGCGTGTCCACGCGCACCACGCCCGCGTCGGTCTTGCGCTCGATCTGCTCGACGCTCAGGAGCCGCCCGACCAGACGCGTCGCGCCGGCGCGCACCTCGAGCCGCGCGCCTCGCAGTGCCGAGAAGAACTCGGCCCGGGTGGTGTCCGCGCCGAGCGGCAGCCGCAGTGCGCTCAGACGGCGATCCAGCCCAGCCTCGGAGTTGTAGCGCACGCCGAGCACCCGCCCGCCATCGAGATCCAACGCCGTCAGCGACTTGAGGACGTCGTTGAGCTGGCCGCTGGTGAAGTCGATGGTCACGGTCTGGTTGCCGCGGATGCGGCCCAGATGTTCGAAGTACCCGACGCCGCTCTTGTAGAGGACGACGCGGCGGACGGGCAGCCGATCGGCGGCAGCTTGCGGCTGCGCGGCGGGACGTGACGCGGTCGTTGCTTTCGGGGGGGTTGGGGCTTGCGCGTACACGAGGCCCGACAGCGCGAGGGCAACGAGCCCCACGCTGGCGACCCGGAACGGACTGGACATGACTCCTCCTGGGACTCACAGACGGAGGCCAGGGGGAGGCGTCGAGTGTGAGGAGTGCAAGAAACGGCCCACCCGGACGCGCGCGCGCAGCGCCGGGCCGTCAGAACGACGATTTCGCTAATCCGGAAACCCGAAGGAGACGCACCAAGATCTAGGACACGGAGAAACGGAGTAACGGAGGAGTTGCCAAAAAAGGGGCCGGGGCTCGTTTTACGAACTACGTAAAACGAGCCCCGGCCCCTTTTCTCACTTCAGCTGCGCCTTGAGCGTGTCGAACTCCTTGCGGAGGACGGCGTAGCGGTCGAGCGCGTCCTTGCCGACCTTCTGGTCAACTCCAGTGGTCATGCCGGCGAGGTACTGGACGTGCGCCTGCAGGCCCGGCTTGCCGTACCGGACGGTCTCGGTAAACAGCTTGCTTGCCACGGCCTGGGCGCGCTGGATGGCGGCCGAATCGCCCGACGCCTTGGCTTTGGCCTGCGCATCCCGCACCTGGGTCGCGAACTCGTTGACCTCAGCCACAAACGCGCGCATCCGCGTGTTGTGGTCGAACTGGGCCTTGATGTCCGCGGCCGTCAGGCCTTCGGCCGCCAGCCGCGGATCGATCAGCACCGTGAACGGCTGCGTGAGCTTCGTCTCGCCCACCGTCAACCGCGCCTGGTACGCGCCGGGCGGCATGCCGAGCCCAGACGAGTGCTGCACGTTCCACACGAACCGGTTGCGGCCCTGGAACTTCGTCACGCGCGCCGGCGCGGCGCCGCCGCCACGGCCCGTGCGGCCTTCCATCATCGGCGCGTCGGGATCGGCCTGTGCCGCCGCGCCGGCCGCTCCGGCTCCTCCGCCCCCTCCGCGTCCTCCCCTTCCGCCGCCGCCACCCGCGGCCGGCGCGTTCGAGCTGTACGAGTTCACGGTCGCGCCGGTCGCATCCACAACGTCGATCGTCACGGCGCCCTGCGGCTCCGACGGCAGGAAGTACTCAATCGTCGGCCCGACCATCGCCGCGCCCGTGCGCGTGCGATAGCCGTCGCGCGGCTTGAACAGCACCGGCTGCTGCGACGACGTCTGCGGCGTGATCTGATGCAGCGAGCTCAGGTTATCCAGGATCCACAGCGCGCGCCCCTGCGTCGCGATCACCAGGTCCTTCTTGTGGACCTTGATGTCGTTGATCGGCACCTGCGGCATGTTCAGGAAGAACGGCTGCCAATTCCCGCCGTTGTTGAAGGAGATGTACATTCCGAACTCGGTCCCCGCGTAGAGCAGGCCCTCGCGGTCCGGGTCTTCGCGCACGACGCGCGTCGGTGTGTCCGCCGGGATGCCGTTCTTGCCGTCCGTCAGCCTCGTCCACGTCTTGCCGTAGTCGTCGGTCCGGTAGAGATAGGGCGCGTAGTCCCCGAGCAAGTACCGATACGTGGCGACGTACGCCGACCCACGCCGGTGCGGCGACGCGTCGATCCAGGCGACGCGCCCGCCGCCAGGCATGTCTTTCGGCGTGACGTTCGTCCACGTCTTTCCGTTGTCGCGCGTCACGTTCACCGGGCCGTCGTTCGCGCCCGTCCAGATTACGCCGCGCTCGTGCGGGGATTCCGTGATGGCGTACAGCGTGCTGTAAAACTCCTCGCCCGTGATGTCGCGCGTGATCGGCTCGCCGCTGATTCCCTGCGTGCGCTCGGGATCCGGCTTCGCGGTCAGGTCCGGCGAGATCGTCTCCCACGTCGCGCCCTTGTCGCGCGTGCGGTGCAGGTGCTGCGACCCGTAGTACAGAATCTGCGGATCGTGCGGCGACAGCGCCATCGGCGACACGCGCTGGAACCGCAGGATCAGATCGCGCGCCGGATTCCCGTAGAGCGACTGCGCGCCGACCCAGTAGTTCTTCTCCTGGCCCGTCTCGAGATTGACGTAGCTGTACTGCCCCTTGCACGATCCGTAGACGATGTTCTTCTCCGTCGGGTGCGGGACGACCGGACCGGTCTCGCAGCCCGGCCCATCGCGGAAGTCCGCCGGATTGAACGGATCGGCCTGGCTCGTGATGATGAGCGTGCTGTTGTCCTGCTGCGCGCCATACAACTTGTACGGAAACGCATCGTCCAGCCACACGCCGTAGATCTCGGAAGTCACCTGGTTCATCTGCGTGGACCACGTGCGGCCGCCGTCGAACGACACGTTGGCGCCGCCGTCGTTGGCCTGCACCATCGTGTTGCCGTCTTTCGGATTGATCCAGATGTCGTGATTGTCGCCGTGCGGCGTGCGGAACGACGCGAATGACTTGCCGCCGTCGGTGGACTTGAAGAAGCCTTCCGCGCCGGCATAGACGACGTCCGCGTTCGTGTGATCGGCGCCGAGCGTCGTGTAGTAGAACGGCCGCTGGGTCAGCGAGCCCTGTGCGTTCACCAGCTGCCACGTCTGCCCCGCATCGTCCGACCGATAGAACCCGCCTCCCGGCAGCGCCTCGACGAGCGCATAGATGCGACTGGGATTCGCGTTCGTGACCGCCAGATTCGCCTTGCCAATCAGCTCGGTTGGCAGGCCGGTCATGACGCGCGTGAACGTCTCGCCGCCATCCGTGCTCTTGTAGAACCCGCCTTCCTTCCCACCGCTGATGATCGACCACGGCTTGCGCTCGAGGCGCGACAGCCACGCAAACACCACGTTCGGGTTGCCGGGCTGGATCTCGACGTCCATGGCGCCGACCGTGTCCGAGTGGAACAGCGTCTTGCGCCACGTCTTGCCGCCGTCGGTGGTCTTGAAGACCCCGCGGTCAGGATTTGACTTGAAGATGTCGCCGTTGGCGGCCACCCACGCGATGTCCGGATTCGTCGGGTGGATGCGCACGCCGCCGATCTGGCCCGCGTTGTACAGACCGGCGAACGCCCACGTCTTGCCGGCGTCGGTGGACTTGTACATCCCCCGGCCCGTGGACACGTTGCTCCGCACGCCATCGGATCCCGTGCCGACATAGACGATGCTCGGATTGCTGTCCGCGACGGCAATCGCGCCAATCGATCCGAGCGGCACCTGGCCGTCGGTGATCGGCAGCCACGTCGTGCCGCCGTCGGTCGTTTTGAACACGCCGCCGCTGGCCACGCCCATATAGAAGGTGCGCGGCTCCGACGGCACACCGGTGACAGCCGTCACCCGTCCGCCCCTCGAAGGCCCGACAAGGCGGTACCGCAGTCCCGCCAGCAGCGCTGGATTCACGCCCGGCATCTGCGGCGCCATCGCAGGCTTTTGCGGGGCCCGCACCGGCGGCGCCTGCGCCCCGACCGGAATTACGAGAACAGCAGCGAGGGCGAGACGCAAATAGAGTTTGGACATGCGGGCCATTTTATTGGTTATTGGTCATTGGTTATTGGTTATTGACGGAGCGCACGGAGGCGTTCGCGTGCAGCACAACGTCGAACGTCGGTCGCACGCGCCCGTCGGTGAACCGCACGCCCTTCGGCGACCAGGCGATCTCGTCGGGATGAGTTGGATCAATGCGGTAGTCGCACGAGAGCTCGACGATGTTCCAGGCAGAGAGCGGACGGACTTCTGTCGGCGCGCTCACGCCATCGGAATTGCGGTCGTGCCACAGCGCGAGCCCCTCGAGCTCCTTCCCCCGCAGCCGCCCATCGCCGTCGTCATCCAGCGCCCGCATGGCCCGATAACCGTTCTCCCAGAAGAGCCAGAACGTGACGTTGCCGAACATCTGCAGGCCAGACCGGATCTGCTTGTGGCCGTGGAGGTCCATCACCAGCCACGCGGCGTCGGGTGTGATCCACGTCCACGGCTTGCGCAATCCACTGCCGTCGAGATCGAACAGCACGCGCGCCGAGGAGCTCACGATGTCGCGGGCGTCGAGACCGTCACGCAGAGGAATCGCGATCGGCGACACTGCGCGCGACATCTTTCCGATCGTCGAGACCCGCTCACGCAGCGTCGCGATCTCGTCTTTGTCGTTGGCGGGGTCCAGTAGCGGGATCAGATAGCGGGCGGCCTCCTCCGTGATCGTGCGGCCCATCCAGAGGATGCCCTTCGGCATTAAGTCGCCAGGCCAGGCGAGCCGCAGGGTCTCACGATACACGTCGATCGCTTTGACTTTGTCGCCAGACTGCTCGAGCGCCCACCCCAACCCGAGTCTGGCAAGAGCGTTCTCCGGCGCCAGCCTAATCGCTTCCTCGTATCGCGCGATCGCCTGCGCGAGGTGGCGATTCGCGGTGGCCAGCTGCGCCTCGTTCTTCGTCGCCTTTACCGCCGGCTGGTGGTTGAACTCGTACGGATCAATCGCGAGCCCCTTGCCTTCCTCGCCCCGGTTGACCCGGACGCGGCCAGCCTTCTGCGCGTACGCCATCGCGTGCACGCGCGCCAGGTTCAATTGAACTTCCGGATCCTTCGGGTTGTCTCGTGCGACGCGCTCGAGGTTGGTGACGACGCGCTCGACAGGAACTTCATCGATCAGTGGGGCCAGGAAGTCGCGCGCGACAACGGCCGTGGCCAGCTGCAGCACCAACACCGCCAGCGCCAGCGCTTTCATCGTTCACCAATAACCAATAACCAATGACCAATAACTAATACTCAGACTCCCTCGGCGAGGTATCTCTTCAAAGCCCCGACCGTCCGTTCAATGTCCGCCATCGTGTTGAAGAAGTGCGGGCTGATGCGAAGGCCGGGATTCTGCGCCCCACCGCGCGTCGTGCAGATGATCTTGTCCTTCTCCTGCAGCGCGGTGCCCAGACGCCGCACGTCGAGCGAGCCCGGCTGAAAGATGACGATGCCCGCGTGGCGATCGGGTGCGCGGTCGGTCCACATCTTCACGCCCGGTAGCTTCGCGAGGCCGTCCATCAGCGCTTCGGCGAGCTGCTTCGCGCGCGCCTCGATTTTCTTGCGGCCGATGCCGTCCTGGAACTTCAGCGCTTCCGTCACCGCCGCGATCGACGAGTCGTCCCGCTGTCCGTTCGCTTCGAACGTGCGCGAGATGCCCACCGCGCCGCCGTAGAGTCCGACGATCGACGGATGGATGCGGTCCTGCACGCCTTTATTGATGTAGAGCAGGCCCTTCTCTTTCGGCCCGCACGGCCACTTGTGCATCGAACCTGAGTAGAAGTCCGGCTTCATCGCGCCCAGGTCGAGGTCGAGGACGCCGAAGGCCTGCGCGCCATCGACGAGCGACAGAATCCCGCGCGCGCGTGCGGCCGCGCAGATCTCGGCGGCAGGCAGCACGTCGCCCGAGTTGCTGCTCACGTGCGTGATCGCGACGAGCTTGGTGCGGGCCGTAAACGCTTTCGTGAAGAGCTCGACGTAGCCGTCCGTGGCCGGATGCGACGCCGGCGTCGGCACCGTGACGACCGTGAACCCGAACCGCTGCGCTTTCGTCCGCCACGCATTGAGGTTGGTCGGATGGTTGTCCGCCCAGATCACGACCTCGTCGCCGGCCTTGAAGTCCAGGCCGCTCGACACGAAGTTGTTGCTCTCGCTCGTGTTGCGCGTGATGACGATCTCTTCGGGCGTCACGCGCAGCGCCGCGGCCAGCAGCGTCCGCGACTCCTCGCGCATCTTCATCAAGCCCGATCGAAACGCGGGCGACGGGTCGGCCTCGTACGCGCGCAGATGTTTCTCGTGCGCCTCAATCGCCGGCAGCGACGCCGGGCAGAGATTGGCGGCGTTGAAAAACGCGACGTCCTTCGGAATCAGGAACCGCCGGCGCACGTCCTGCCAGAAGGCCTCGCCAGGTTGAGCCGGGGTCTGCGGCAGGGGCTCGCGGGTGACGTCAGGCCACGCCAGAGCGCGGCTGGGAAACAAGGCGGCGCTGCCCGACAGCGCCAGGAGGCGGGCAAAGTCTCGGCGGTCCATAGTGCCGAATTGTAGTGAGTTATTGAGCTATCAGCGAGGGGCTTTGGCGAGCTCGCCCGCGGCGGTCGTGTCTCCCCGAACTGCCGCCTACCTCGCGAGAAACGTCCCGACGGGGTTAGGTTCTTTTCCGTTTGAACGAGAGCTTGTCGTCTTTGGAGTCGAGATCGACCTCGTAACCCTCCCACCTCACCGCCGCGAAGAACTCGACCACCCGGCTGAAGCCATGCTGATGCGCGCGCCGGTCGTCGTCGGAAAGGCTCAAACGCCGGAACAAGGCCCAGGCCGGCACGGCGCACTGCGCGGCATCCCAGAACGCCTGGTCCTCGGCGTCCAGCGCCTCGCAGTCCCAGATCTTCATCCGGAGCGCGACAACGCGGAACAGCGTGTCGCGGTCGGCATCCGATAACCCCTTCATCGACGCGAAATCCAGCTCGTCGGCCCAGTAAATGCCGCCGAGTGGCAGGATGCTCTCGAGACGCGCCGCCTCAGGGCGATAGTGCATCGCCGACAAATAGTCGACCAGAGCCGGCGAGAGAGCCGCCACCTAACGTTAGACACCGAAGATCCCAGTTAGTTCGCGAAGTACGCCACGTACGTCTCGTACGTCTCGTACGCGGAGTGCTCTGACGCCGGCCAACTTGATTTCTTGCCGCTTCACAGCCCGAAGCGGCCTACGTACGGCCGCCGGAACCCCGGAACCAGCGTCAATGAGTTCTTGACGCCTGTTCCCACTTGGCATAGCCTGTCTATGCACAGTCAAAGTATGCCTCCATCCGGACGCTCCGACCTTCTCCCTGGAACCCTCGAGCTGCTCGTCCTGAAGACGATCTCCATCGAGCCGATGCATGGCTACGCTATCGCGCAGCACATCAAACGCGTCTCATCAGAGACGCTGCGGGTGGAAGAAGGGTCGCTCTACCCCGCCCTCCAGCGGTTGCTGCTGAAGGGCCTGGTGACGGCCGACTGGCGGCAGTCGGACAAGGGACGCCGGGTGCGGGTGTATCGGGTGACGCCGGCGGGCCGGCGGCAGATGGGCGAGGACGAGGCGGGCCTGCTGGCGCACTTCGACGCGATTAAGCGGGTGCTCAAGGCAAGGGCGTAGGACCCAGGACCTGGGACCAAGGACCTTATGGACGTGTTGCGCCGTCTCCTCGTGTTCTTCCGCGGTCGCCGGTTCTCCGACGAGCTCGACAGCGAGCTTGGCTTCCACATCGACATGCGCGCCCGGGCGCTCGAAGACGAGGGCCTCCCGCCCGAAGAGGCGCGGCGGCGCGCCCATCTCGAGCTCGGCAACACGCTGCAGATCCGCGAGAGCTCGCAGGACGTCTGGATTCGCGGCACGGTCGATCGCACCACTCAGGACTTGCGCTTCGGCTGGCGATCGCTGCGCCGCAGCCCGACCTTCACCCTCACCGTCGTCCTCACCCTTGCCCTCGGGATTGGCGGCACGACCGCGATCTTCTCGGTCGTGGACGCCGTCCTGCTGAAGCCGTTCCCGTGGTCGGAGCCCGAGCGCGTCGTGCTGCTCTGGGCCTCGAGCCCGGCGATGCCCGCGCAGCCGCTCACGCCCGGCAACTTCTACGACTTCCGCCAGCGCATGACGACGGTCACGAGTGTGGCCGGTATTGCGCACCTGCCGATCACGGTCACCGGCGCCGGGCCTGCGCAACGCCAGGCCGGGATGAGCGTCTCGAGCGACTTTTTCGACGTCCTCGGCGCCACCGCCGCTCTGGGCCGCACGTTCGGCCGCATAGACGGCCCGGACTCAAACCTCGTCGTCCTGGCCGACCGCTACTGGCGCAGCGCGTTCAACGCCGATCCCAACATCGTGGGCGAGCCGATCACGCTGAACGGCAAGCCGTTTGTCGTCTCCGGCGTGATGAGCCGCGACTTCGTGCTGCCCTCGATCACGCCGGCGGGCGGCCTCGACTCCGGGCCCGAGATGTGGATTCCGGCGGACCAGCACGAGATCCCGAAGGGCCCGGTCGATCGCGAGCAGGATTTGCGGCTCGATCGGCGGATGGGCTACGTGCGCGCGATCGCGCGGCTCAAGCCGGGCGTGCCGGCCAAAGTCGCCCACGACGAGGCCGTCGGCATCGCGGCCGCGCTCGAGCGCGACTTCCCCACTGACAACACGCGTATCGGCGCCCGCATCGACCCGCTCAGCGCGCATCTCCTCAAGGACTCGCGGCGGCCGCTGGCGATTCTGTTCGTGGGCGTCGGCCTGGTGCTGGCGATCGCGTGCGCCAACGTCGCGAGCCTGCTGCTCGCGCGCGTCGCGCCGAGGCGCCCGGAACTGGCGATGCGGCTCGCGCTCGGCGCTTCGAAGGGACGAATTGTCCGGCAGTTGCTGACGGAGAGCCTCCTGCTCGGCGCGATCGCCGGCACGGCCGGGCTCATCGTCGGCTGGCTGCTCCTCAGCGCGCTCGTCAGTCTGGGCCCCGACAGCCTGATGCGTCTGCAGCAGGCGACGCTCGACACGCGCGCGGTCCTGTTCGCCGGCGGGCTCGCGCTGCTCACGGCCGTCGTCTTCGGCGTTCTGCCCGCGATCCAGGCGTCACGGACTTCCATCAATGCGCCGCTCCTCGAGGGCTCGCGGCGCGTGTCCGACACGCGGTCGCGCCAGCGTTTCCGTCGAGGTTTGGTCTCGGCCGAGATGGCTGCGGCGTGCGTGCTGCTGCTCTCGGCCGGCCTCATCGGCCGCAGCCTCTGGACGCTGCTCCGCGTCGACCCCGGCTACGACAGCCGGCAGGTTCTGACGTTCGAGCTGTTCATCACGGGCGCGCGCGCCGAATACCAGCGCACACAGCTCGAGCTGTACGAGCCGCTGCTCGAGCGCCTGCGCATCGTGCCAGGCGTCGTCAGCGCCGCCGCCATCATCAATCTGCCCGTCGGCGGCGACGACTTCGGCGCGCCGGTCCTCCCCGAGGGCGCGCCACCCGACGACAAGCGCTTCCAGATTCGCGTCAACTACCAGGTCGCGAGCGCTAACTATTTCAAAACATTGAACATCCCGATGCGCGAGGGACGGGACTTCGAGGCCGGCGACACGCGCAAGGCGCCGGGCGTCGCCATCGTCAACGAAGCGTTCGGCCGGCACTTCTTTCCCGAGGGCCGCGTGCTCGGCCGCCGCCTGAAGGTCGGCAGCGCCCCCGACGCGCCCTGGCGCACCATCGTCGGCATCGTCGGCGACGTGCGGCACGGCGGCTTCGCCGCGCCCGTGCGGCCCGAGATGTACGAGCCGTACACGCAGTACTCGTTTCCGATGATGTCGTTTGTCGTACGGACGGCCGGCGATCCCCTCGCGATGCGGCCCGTCGTCCAGAAGCTCGTCGCGGAGATCGATCCGAGCGTACCGGTCTCGGGCGTCTCGACGCTCGATGAGCGGCTCAGCTCGTCGGTCACGAACACGCGCTTCCTGTCGTTCGTGCTGCTCGCCTTCGCCGGCGTCGCCGTGCTTGTCGCGTCGATTGGCGTTTACGGCGTCGTCGCGCTTGGCATCGTCCAGCGCACGCGCGAGATCGGCGTCCGCCTCGCGCTTGGCGCCACGCGCGGCCAGGTGCTCGGTCTCTTGCTTCGCCAGGGTCTCATCAGCGTCATCGCGGGCTTGATCGTCGGCGTCGGGGTGTCGTTCCTCGCAGGCGGCGCGCTCGAAGGCGTGCTCTTTGGTGTCACCCGGCACGACGCCGCGACGTTCACGTTCGTGCCGCTGCTCCTCGCCACTGCGGCGCTCGCGGCCGCGTACTTACCAGCTCGGCGCGTCGTGGCTGCGCGCCGGTCGTGCGTGGAACTGCTCCGCGATTAGAGGGCTGTACGTAGGCCGGCGCGGGCTTTGCGGCGGCGATCCTAACCGGGTTACCGCCGCAAACGTCCCCCAATGGGCGTGAGCCGGATGTAGATAACCTGTCCCGCCCACTCGCTCAAATCGAGATCCCACTGAAACCCGTCGTCTCTGGTCACAAAAGCGACCGTGCGCCAGTTCCGACCGTCAATGCTGATCTGTATCCGAACCGCCAACGCTGAACCGACAACAGCGGTCGGCACACTCAGCCTGCTAGTGAGCGACTGCGTGAGATCGACCGGGCCGATGGTCTTGCCGGCGTCCGATATCTCGGTGACAGAAATCACGCCGCCAGGCGTGACGACGACCGGCACCGGCGGTGCAACTGACGACACCGTCAGTAGCGACAATGACCCTCCGGGCTCGATGCACTCCGTGCCTTGCGTGGCCGTGCCCGGCGTCCTCGTCAGCGCGACATCGTCCAGACGAATCCACTCATCGAGACCGACGGTCGCGGCGTAGAACGAAATCGTCGCGTTGGCCCATGGCTTCGTCGTGAAGCCTCGCATCGCATACGGCAGCAATGGCTGCCCCGGCGGGATCCAGAATGTGCATGCGGTCAGGTCGCTGAAATCGCCGTCGTGCAGCAGCAGTGTCACGCGTTTGCGGACCGGGCTGTTGTTGCCCAGACTGAACGCCGCCGTGAGGATGTGCCCCGACGACACCGCCGTGCCGCTGCCCTGCAACACGACGCCCGCGGGCGTGCCGCTCGGCCGGTAGAACTCGAAGACGCCGTCCTCGACGCGCGACAGGATACGGCCGAACAGCCCCCAGGGTGCGAGCGGGCCGCCTTCGAAGTTGCCGTTGCCAATTAGATTGGTGCTCGAAGCACCGCCGGGTGCAGTTGGCGCGGTCGGATCGACGCACGTGGTCTGGTCCGAGGGAGCAGCGGGATTGTGCTGAATGGAGACGTTGTCGATCCGATACCCGCCGCCGTCGCTGCCGGCGCTGGCGGCATAGAACGACACGGTCAGGTTGTTCCAGAACTTGGTCGTGTGCGTGAGCATCTGGTACGGACGGATCGGTGCGTTCGGCGCGAGCCAGAACGTGCACACGAACAGATCGCTGAAGTCCGACTCATGGAGGAGGACGCTGATGCGCTTCCGGGCCGTGCTCGTGTTGCCGAGCTCGAACTGTGCTGTCAACGCCCCATTCGCCACGACCGCCGCGCCAGTGTTCTGGAACACCACCGCCTGGTTGGCCGTGCCCGGTGGCGGCGGCACGCGATAGAACTCGAGCGCGCCATCCACAATCGACGCCACGATGTAGCTCAGGTCAGGCGTCGCGAACTGAATCCAGTTGGAAAGACCAGCGCCGAACGTGCCGTTCTGCACGATGTTGCTCGCAGCGCCCGCCTGAGTAACCCTGACCGCACGCCCGGCGACAGTAACGGTCAGGACCCGCGCGCTGCCGCTCGGGTTCGCGGCGACGTCATAAGTCACCGTCCCATTCCCCGACCCCGATGCGCCACTCGTCACCGTCAGCGCGGGCGACGAACTGCTCGCCGTCCAGCTGCACCCGCCAGGCGCCGCAACATTGACATTGCCGCTGCCGCCGGCCGCCGCAAAGTCCGCCGATACGGGAGAGATGCCCGCGCCGCAGCCGGCCAGGAGAATGATCGCGTCCTCGTCAGCCAGCGTGAGTGAACCTCCAACAGCCTGGCCGTTGTTCACCGCGGGGTCCTGCGTGCCGAGAATCCGCCGCAGGTTCGTCCGTCCGAACGCGCCGGCCAGCTCCGTCGCGTTGAACGTGTACGGCTTCTTAATCGGGTTGATGAGCACGACGCCATGCTCGAAGTCTCGACGCCAAGGACCGGCTCCGCCCTGCGTCACGCGGACGTTGTCGATGGCGATCCTGCCGCCGGATTGCAGCACGAACCTGAGCCGATGGCTCCCAGCCGTCTGGATGGTAATCGGGAACCTCGCGCGGCCCGAGTCGCCCGTGACGACGCCGCGCACGGAGTACTTGTCACCGCCGGCGTTCTCGATCTCGACCTCGAGGTGGTCGTCGAGCGTGTCGAGCACCCTCCAGTCGAACTCGATGACGTACGTCTCGCCCGTCACGAAGGGCAGCGCCCCGCTAATCGTCGAAACCGTCGTCGACTGCATCTGGCTGTGTTCGGCGACGTCGATGACCAGGCCGGCCGCACCATCGACCACATCCTGCGGAGCACTGGTCACATAGGTTCGCGCAGGATGTGACGGCTGCAGGATCACAGGCATCTGGCCCGACTCGAAGTTCTCGACCCAGAGGAGCGAGGATGGCGTCGCCATCTCGATGGCCGGACCGAGCGGCTGCCCGAGATAGCCCTTGAACTGCGCGCTCTCCACCGCCACGCCCGCGCCATTCACGGAGTACTCGTCGAACCAGGAGGGCCGGCTCCTCCCCTCGTACAGGTCGTACTCGGCGAATCCGTCTCCGAGCAACGCAGTCGCGAGTACGAACCGTTGATCGTGAACGTCATCGGCCGTGGGCACGCCTGTCGTCTGCAGCGAGCAGCCCTCGAGGATGTTCAGCCTCGGCGCGCGGACCGCTCGCTGCATCCGAAAGTACTGGTCGAGGACGTGTCGCCACTCTGCCTCGGAGAAGCCGGACATCGACCAGGATGGCCTGTCCCATCGCCGGTTCACGCACTCGAAGGTGTACCCATTCACGTACGGCGCGAGCGGCAGCTCCGGCATCGGCCCCGTATTGCCGACGAACAACGCAAGGTCTCCGGCATTCTGCCGAATGGAGCGCATGAATTGCTTCGCGGCCGCGCGCGTAATCGCGGACCCAAGTGCCGGCGATTCGTCACGCGTGCCGTTCAGATTCAGGTCGTAGTCGAGCAGCGCCGGATTCCAGTAATTCGGGATATGGGGATTGATGCGGCCGAACAGGTTGTCGAAAAACACGCCGTCCCACAGCCCCGCGCCGAGCACCGGACCAGCGATCCAGTTGAGGAGATACGAGGGGAACCGGTGCCCGCCGACCACGGGGCTGAAGTCGGAGATGTTCATCTTCCGGATGAAGGCGTACTCCGGCGTCGAGTCCGGCACGACGCTTCCGTCCACGCGCTTCGCGATCCACTCGTTCGCGACGCCCTGGCGAAACGTCCACTGCAGGTCGATTGTCGCCCCGGGCGGAGCCGGAGCCGAGGGATCCATGACCTGTTCCTGCGCAATCCGGTACGGCAGAACGACGATGGTGGGATTGCGCTGACGCAGCCGTCGCACAAAGGCCGAGTCGCGCGTCTGCGCAGAGATGGCGGTGCCGACGACGACGTCGAATCGCGCGAGGCGATCCTCGATTTGGGTCTGCGTGTTCGTGTACGGTGCTCCCTCATACGGCGCCTGCACCAGGCAATCCGTCGAGCAAAGGCTGTAGTTGCCCAGCCTCGGAAACGGCAGGCTTTCGAGCGTCGCCCATGCGGGCGGTGGCGCGGCGAGCGGCTGAGGATCAAGTCGGATCAGCGTGATGTTATCGACCACCACGACAGAGTCCGACGGCGTCGCGAAACGCACCGTGTAGCCGGAAGCGCTGGGCAGCAAGGCTCCTGTCGAGAAGGTGCCCGTCGTCTCGGCGTTGCGAAGCAGCCGGCCCGACCACACCGACGCGCTGCCGTCGGTGGCAGTCGCGGGCCGGAATTCCACGAACAGGTTCTGGTCGCCGGCCGTGCGCGTCACAATCCGGTAGCTGACTTCGACGACGTAATAGGTGTCGGGCCCGAGCGGAACGGCCGTGGCGTCCGTCGTCACGGCCCCGAACCCAGGCCCGAGCCGGACGGACGCGCTGCCTGCGATGATCTGCCCGGGATCTGTCGTCACGACGGCGGCGCCCGAGAGGCGCAAACCGGCGCCAATCGTCGGCGCCGACCCTTCGGCAGTCTCGGCCGCGATGGGCTGTTGGGCCGGCATCGCGACGATCTGGATGTTGTCGATGGCGATGGATCCCGTCCCGACGACAGTCCACCGCGCCTCGTAGTCGTTGAAGGGCCCGAGCGTGTTCGTCAGCGTGCCGGTCCCGGAATCGCCGGCCACGCCGGAGATCGTGAGGCTCGGCAGAAAGCTCCCCTGCCCCGCGCCCGTCGGCGAAAAGAACAGGCACTCGAACCCGGCACTCGGCGTCGTGAGGATGCGGTACTGGAACGTCACGCGGTAGCTCTGCAGAGGCGTCAACGGCAGCTGTGCCGTCAGCGTCCGAAGGTACGCGCTGAAGGATCCGGGCCCGGTATGCGTGCCGCGAATCGACCGCGCGCCCGCGATGACCTCACCGGGTGTCTGCGTGATCGCGCCGGCCGCCAGCAGCGAGAATGCCGGCCCCAGCGCCGGCTGCACGACCTCGATATTGTCGGTAAAGACCGGCGTGTACACGGCCCGCCGCACCGGCGTTTGCCGGGCCGCGAGGCTGGCGGACGCGATCAGGCCGACCGCGACGACTGTGAGCGCGCCTGAGCGCATCCGGGGCGACGCGTAGTCTAGCCCACTCTGATAGACTCCGCCGCCGTGCCCACATCCGTTCGCAAGTCCCAGCTGTTTGCACGACTCTTGGCAACCTCACTCATCGGAATTCTCATCGCGCCGGGGTGGCGGGTCCAGGGACAGACCACCACGTACTCGTTCATCACGCTCGCGGGCACGCCGGAGACGCCGGGAAGCACCGACAGCTCGGGCGGCGCCCCGCTCTTCCAGGATCCGAACGCGTTGGCGGTGGATCTCAACGGCACCGTCTATGTCGCCGACACGCCGAACCACACCATCCGCAAGATCACCATGGACGGTGTCGTGACGACGTTCGCGGGACTGGCCGGCAACCCGGGCAGCACCGACGCGACGGGGACCGCCGCGCGATTCGAAGAACCGAGGGGCATCGCGGTAGACGCCGCCGGCAACCTCTACGTGGGCGACACGGGCAACTACACCATCCGGAAAGTGACGCCGGCGGGTGTGGTGACCACGCTGGCCGGCACGGCTGGCGTGTTTGGCAGCACTGACGCCACCGGTTCGGCCGCCAGCTTCTATCACCCGCACGGCGTCGCCGTGGACTCGGCGGGCAACGTCTACGTTGCGGATCAGACCAACCACACCATTCGCAAGGTCACGGCCGCGGGCGTCGTAACGACGTTGGCGGGACTGGCCGGTCAGGAAGGCAGCGACAACGGCACGGGCAGCGTGGCGCGTTTCAGCTATCCGCGCGCCGTCGCTGTGGACGCCGCCGGCACGGTCTACGTCGCGGACTCCAATAACCACACGATCCGCGTCGTGACGCCGCTCGGTGAGGTCACAACGCTCGCAGGTCTGGCGGGCAATGACGGGCACGCCGACGACACAGGCGCCGCGGCGCGCTTCAACGAACCGAATGGCATCGCTGTGACGAGCACCGGCATGATCTTCGTCGCGGATACGTACAACTTCTCGGTCCGGAGGGTCACGCCCGGCGGGGTGGTCACGACTATCGCGGGCCAGCCCGGCGAGCACGGCACCGACAACGGCACGGGCAGCGCGGCGCACTTCGGCGAGCTGAAGGGCGTGGCCGTCGATAGCGGCGGCACGGTCTACGTCGCGGACACCGACAACCACACGATCCGCAGGGGCACGCCGTCGACGGCGACGACTCCGAGCATCGCGTCCAACCCGCTCAGCCGCATCGTGCCACCTGGCGAATCGGCCATCCTCACGGTCGCCACCTCGGGCACGGGACCGTTCACGTATCAGTGGTTCCAGGGCAACAGTCCGAACACGGCGGTCCCGATCGCCGGCGCGACCGGCAGCACGTTCACGACGCCGGCGCTCGCGGTCAGCACGAACTACTGGGTGCGGGTCACGAACGTGTCCGGATCGGCCGATTCCATGACGGCGACGGTCGCCGTGGACCCGGCGCTGGGCGTCGAGACCGTGCAGAACGGCGGTTTCAGCGCGGGGACGACGGGCTGGGCGCTGTTCGAGGAACCCGACATGGTGGGCAGCGTCGTGAACGGCGTGTTCCGATTCCACCGCGCCAACCCCACCACCACGGCGTCGCGCCAGGCCGTCATCTTTCAGCAGACGGGACAGTCTGCCGCAGCCGGCCAGCCGCTGATCGCGCAGTTCCAGATTGGCAACGCCGACGTCATTCGCAAGCGCATGAGCGTGCTCATGATCGACAGCGACTTCAGCGATCTCGCCGTTTGCACGTTCTGGCTCCAGCCGGGCGCGCCGCTGCGGCCATACCTGATGCGGACCCGTGCCAGCGAGTCGTGGACCAACGCGTCCATCTATTTCTACGCGGCCTCGACCGGCACCGGGGACTACCTGCTCGACAACGTGTCGCTCAGAACGTACGCCGATGGTTCCCCGGACAAGACGGAGTGTCTCGACCCGACGGCGCCGTCTCCGACCGGCGGCGCGGACAGTGCCAATCTCCTCACGAACGGGGACTTCGGAACCGGCGCGCTCCCACCTTGGGGCCTGTTCGGCGACATCGTCAGCCAGATCACTGCCGGTGTCTTCGAGTTCATCAGGCCGGGCACGCCTGGCCAGCCGGCGGGCGTGATTCTGCAGGAGACGGGTGCCATTGCTGCCGCGAACGAGCTCTTGACCGCGTCGTTTGAGCTGGGCAACAGCAGCGGCGTGCGCAAGCGCGTCACAGTACTCCTCCACGACGCCGACTTCAGCGATCTGTCGGCGTGTACGTTCTGGCTGCCTCCGGGCCGGGCGCTATCGTCGTACGTGATGAAGACCTTTACGACAAAGGCGTGGGCCAACGCGACGCTGTCGGTTTACGCCGCGACGACAGGGGCCGCGCAGTGGATTCAGCTGGACAACGTCGCGCTTCGGCGCACCCCCAGCGCCGCGACGCTGGGCGTTGAATGCATTGAACCGGCCGGCGCAGAGCCGGCGTCAGCGCGCCAGTTGCGGCCGCTGGCGTCAGGTGTGTCCAGGGCGGAGCGTCCACCCGCGGTCGACCTCCCAGGCCGCACTGCTGTGCGATTGATTGAGCCGGTCGAAGTCACGCCGGGTCGCGTAACCACACTGCGCTTCGCGTCCCGGCTGGCGCTGAGCGCGGCTTCCGTAGGCGTGGAGGTCAGCCTCGACGGCGTCGAGTGGGAGCGCGTCGCGGAAGTGCCCTCCGGCGCCTGGTTGTCTGTGGATCTGGATCTTGAGGCGTACGCAGGCACGAGGGTGTTTGTGCGGTTTGTGTTCGAAACACCCAATTGACCGGTTCCAGCTACGGTTTCACCGTCACTTGTCGCAGCCGTCCCTTGAACCACGACACTTGATTCAGCCGCACGCCCAGCGCCGTGCGGCCGGGGCCGAGCGGGGCGAAGGGGACCGCGCCCTGGGCCTCGCGCTTGCCGTTGACGAGGTGGGACATCTCGCGGCCGTCGTACGTGAGCCCGACGGTGTGCCACTGGCCCACCGGATGCGATCGCGACTTGTCCAGCAGCGTCAGCTTTGACGTGCCGGAGTTGAGAAACGTGTCGAGCGCCCAGGCGCCGCCGGGCAGCATGCGTGCTTCGAGGAGTGCGCGGTTCTGGGTGCCGGCCTCCTCGACGTGAACAAAGCGCTGCTCCGCAGGCCCATTCGGCGCGGGCCAGACTTCCGCTTCGATCGTGAACGTGCGCAGCCCCTCCAGCGGGTTCGCGTCAACGAGAAGGCCGTCCGCTTTGCCGTCGAACTCCACGACGGCGCCGCGATCGCTCTGGACGACGCGCGGATTGCCGAGCTTGGTGACGGCGTGGCCGCCAATCGACGAGAGACTGTCGATTCTCCAGACCACTTCGTTCTTCGGCGCCGGCGACCCACCCTGCAGCGCGTTGATCAGCAGCGTCATTCGCCGGATGTACGTCGTCGTCGAGATGCCGACGACCTTCGTGTTCGGAAACGGCGAGGTGTCCCACTCGTCGCCGACATGCGTCGTCGAGTAGTCCGTCGCAGGCCGCGTGGACGGGCCGTCGCCCTTGTACGGATGGCTGATGTACTCGAGTGGCGCTATCCAGGCGCCGTCGGGCCTGAGGCTCGAGATCGCCTCGGTGACCGATTCCTTCGCAGTCGGATCCAGCGCGAAGTAGCGCGGCAGCGGCGAGGCGACTGACAGCGGCGACTTCTTCGCGAGCTCGGCCGCGGAGATGGCCTTCGCATCCTGGTACTGCCTGCGCAAATCCGCGATGTCTACGCGCCGGAACCCGCTGTAGTGCCCGAGCGTCTTCGTCGAATCCCGATTCACGTAATACCGGCCGTTGACGACGTTGGAGCCTTCGCGATGGACGTACAGCGGCTGATTGGTGCCGACCTCGACGAAGGTCGGATGCGTCCGGCCGGCGGTCGCAATACCGGGCGCGAGCGTCAGACCCTCGAGCCAGTCGATGGCCTCGGGCACGCGCGCCAGGAACCGCGTGTCGCCCGTGAGCCGATAGAAACGGATCAGCAGCTCGACGTTTCGCGCCGACGTGTGCGTGACGAGGGCGTTCGGCTCGTAGGTGCGCGCGCCAGAGGGCTTGTAATCGAGTGTGTACTGCAACCCCCAACCCGGCTGCGGCTGCCCCTGCTGCAGCACGACAAAGGCGAACATGCCGCGGCGGATCGGATCCAGCAGCCGCACGTCGCCGAGCGTCTGGTGGCACTGGATCAGAAAGTCGATGTTCTCCGCCGCCACGTCGTCATTGAACGTGATGTAAGACGAGTAGTCGGGCTTGGCCCCGGGCATCTGCGGGAACCGCTGCGGCCAGGCGCCAATCGGGTACTGGCTGTCGAGCACGAACTTGATGGCCTTGTCGAGCGCGGGCCGGTACTTCTTGTCCCGCTTCTCCAGGTACACGCGCAGCAGCAGCCGCGCCGCATCAATCGTCACGACGTCGTCGAACGTCGCGTTGCCCCAGTCCTTCTGGAACTCCTCGAGGCGCCAGGCGTTCTTCCCCACCGTCGCATACCACTGCGCCAGCGATTTCGGACCGGCGAAGTCGGCGACGTAGTTCCAGCCGCCGAAAGTGAGCTGCGCCGCCATGACCGCGCCGGTCGCCCTGGCCGCGGCCTCGTAGTAGTACTCGTCGCCGGTCGCATGATACGCGTCGAGGAAGATGTGGCCCATCGTCGCCGTGCCTGGCGGCTGCAGCCAGACCATCGTTGGTCGTGCTTCGATCTCGCCCCAGCGGCGCGAAAGATCCGGCAGGTACGCCCACACGTAGCCGCCGTTCGTACTGACCTTCTCGACCATGAACGTCGTCGCGCGCTTCATGGCGGCGAGGACCTCGGCGCGCGACGGCGCCTGGGGCGCTGCCGCGGACACGGACACCGCGGCGACGAGCGCGCACGCGACGACGACCTGCTTCATCGCTTCAGTCGCACCTTCCACGCGGGATAGAGCGTCTCCACCAGCTCCCGCGGCCACGTGCCGTACCAGTTGTACCCGGTTCGACGTTCGATCTCGATCTCGGCGAGCGTGGCTTTTATCACGCTGTCTCGACCGGAGAAGATCGGACGATTCGTCTGGATGTCGTAGAAGCGCGCCCACACCGGCGGCGCGCCGGCGTCCGGCACGGCCACGACGTCGAACCCGCTCGGGCCGGCCGGATCGGGCTTCTGCTCGATGCGCACGCCCTTGATCTGCGACGCGACCAGCCACCCCATCGCGCCTTCGATGGCGGCGATGGTCAGGGCGTCTGGCTTATCTACCTTTAATAGATAGATAAGGATGGCAGAGGTCTCCATGCCGCTGATGGATGGGTGCTCGTAAGTTCTTGCGCCAGCTGGCATTAAGGTGACGGCGTCGTACTGCTGGCACCAGCCAGTGAGCCGGCCATTCACCCGAATCTGCGTCTGCAGCACGGCCTTGTGCCCGCGCGCGACGGCCGCAGCGGCCTCGGCACGCATCGCGGGATCGACGACGTCGAAGGGCGCCTGACCGGCCGCGGCTTCGCCGAGCAGCGTCATCACGCCGATCATCGCGTTGTCATTAAAGGTGACGTGACGCGAGTAGTCCTTTCGGAGCGGGAAGTACTGCGGCCATCCGCCATTGGCGTACTGCGCGGCGAGGAGATACCGAAGACCGCGGACGAGCCCGTCCTTGAAGTCGCCGCGCTTGGTGGCGGCGTGGACGCGCGCGAGCAGCCGCAGCTGCGTGACCGTCGCGTCGTTGTCGATCGTCGAGTCGCTCTGCTTCGAGTCGGCGGCGAGCTGCGTGCGCTCGGCGATGTCCAGCGGGCGCGCCATGTCGATGTTCTTCGGCCAGCCGCCTGTGTGCCGCTGGTAGCGCAGCACATTGGCAGCGATGGCCGTGGCCTCCGCGCTGCCGTACCACGCGGCGGGCTGCACCAGCACGCGATCCCACGTGACGGCGTTGGTCTGCCAGGCCTTGATCGTCTCGGCCGGGCCGGGCGCCGCGGGCAGCGGCGCGGCATTCGCGAGCGCGGCGGCCGGATGCTTCGCGACCGCGAGCGGGTTCCACTTGTCCGTCCCACCGAGCACGGCGGCGACGGTGATTTGGGCAGCTTCGGCCTGAGTCAACTTCCTGCTCCAGCCGGCCCTGCGCTCCAGCGCCAGCGCGCCAGGTCCGCTGCTGCCGAACTCCGAGTAGCGCGCGGTCTTCTCGCGCGCGGGCTGGCTCCAGTTGTTCCAGCCTTCCGGCACCACGGCCGCGCCCATCACCGTCCGCAGGAACGTCGTCTGCGCGAAGTCGCGCCACGGGCGGCCCAGGTAGGTCTTGACCTCGGGCTCGCCGGTGACGATGCCGTCGGCGAAGACGAAACCGTAAGGCGCATCTGCCGGAGTGGATGCCGCGGTCAGATACCCGTCGCGCCAGGCGTGGACGTGGCACCGCGAGAAGAACGCCGTCGCCGCACCGAAGATGAAGTCCACGTGACCGGCAATGTACGAGTCCTCGATGTACTGCCGGCCTCTGTTGAGGAGCAGCGTGTCCTGCCAGCCGAGCAGGCGGGAGTTGCGGACGACGACGCGGTCGCCGTCGATGCGGAGTGCCACCGCCTGCCCGACCGGGCCGGCGTCGTTCTGGATGGTCAGGTTCTCGATCGAGACGTCGTCGCCCTCGACGAACATCGTCGCGGATCGAAACGTCCCGATGGCCTGGCCGTCGGTGCCGACAGTCGCCGAGGTCTGGTTGAACGTGATCGTCGTCCGCGTCGGGTCGTCGCCGACGAGCGCCAGCGCGCTCTTCCCTCTCGGCACGTGCACCAGGCCTTCGTAGCGGCCGGGTTTGATCAGGATGCGCCAGCGGCCGGTGGAGTAATTGGGGGCCGCATCCACGGCCGCCTGCACCGTCTTGTACTGGCCCGTGCCGTCGGCCGCGACGACCGCGTCGCGCTGCGCCGTCGCCCCGGTGAGGGATAGGGCGACGGCGCACCAGAGGAGTACGTGCAACCCGCGCATTTAGAACGTCACTCTAATCCCTAGCTGGAGGTCGCGCGGGTTGTTGCGGTCCTGGTTGACGATGCCAAACAGGCCGGTGGTCGCGCGCGGATCGACGCCCGGGTTCCAGAGCACGGTGTAGTTCAACGCGTTGATCCACTCGAGCCGGACCTGCATCGTCACCCGCTTCGGCAGGTCGAAGCTCTTGTTGAGCCCGAAGTCGAAGAGGTTGAGGTGATGCGTCCGCACGTTGGGCAGCGTGGACGGGAAGTACCGCACGTTGTTGCCGAGCTGGATGCGCGGGTCCGCGCGCTGCTTCACGATGTCGTCCTGGCCGTTGGTCTGGACCGGCGCGTCGTGGAAGTAGAAGCAGGAGATGTCCCAGCCGGGTACGTCGAGGCCGGCGATGCCGCCTCCGACCGAAGCGCCAATGTTGGACTTGAGTGTCGTCTTCGGATCGCCGCAGCCCTCGTCCCAGTAACTGTTCTGGGTAAAGGTCAACGGAAAGCCGGACTGGTACTGGTACGTGCCGCTCAGTCTCCAGCCGCCGAGGATGGCGTCCAGGGCCGTGTTCCACTCGGTGCCCCACTTGCCGTCACGTCCGAACGGCAGCTCGACGGTGCCTCCGATGGCGAAGCGGTTCGGCCGGTCGTTGGGCGACACGCGGTCCTCGAGCTGGCTATCCGCCGGATTCAGATAGTTCAGCTTGTCGCGCGTGGACGACCGGGTGTACTGCACGGTGAACGAGTTAGCGCCCTTGAAGCGCTTCTCCGCCATCAGCGTCAGGCCTTCGTAACTGTCCGTGCCGCCGTACTCCTCGATCGAGAAGGTGCTGAAGTGCGGGTACGGGCGCATGAGCTGGTTGCGGGCGATGGTGGCGCCGTTGAACGCCGGCACGCTTGGGATCAGGCCGGCAAACGGGTTGGCCACGTTCTGCGACAGCCGCGATTCGAGCGCGGTGTCGCGCGTCCGCGACGTGGACAGGAACTCCATCGGGATGTTGTTCACCGCACGGACGACGGGCAGATTGCGGCCGCGGGACCCGATGTACGTGACGGCGGCCATCCAGCGGGCTCCAAACTCGTGCTGCACGCCCATCTCCCAGCGCGTGTAGTACGCCGCCTCGCGGTCCTCCTGATAGAGCGTGCCGAGCGACTGGCCGAGCTGGCTCCCGAGCCCGAGCGCGCTGCCGACCGGCTGCTGCAACTCGCCGCTCGGAATCGGGTTCGTGAGGTCGGCGCCGGTGAACGTCAGGCCGTTGTTGGTGGTGACCGTCACGGGCGTCGCCTGCGCGAACCCCGCCTGGTTGATGTTCTCGAAGAAGAAGTCGTACGAGAACATGCCGATGCCGGCGCGCACGACCGTCTTCGGCGTGAGGAGGTAGGAGAACGCGCCTCGCGGCAGAATGCGCGTGGTCGTGTTGTTCACCGGACCGTCGGCGAACAGCAGGCCGCCCTTCACCTTGAAGTTCGCGACCGGCACCTCGGCGATCGGCGCGTTCGCATACGCCGCGGTCGCCGACGGCTCGATCGGGCTCGCGCTGACGGCGTCGTAGCCCGCGAGGTTGCGGTTCTCAGACTCGCTCATCCCGCTCAGGATTTCGAGGCGCGCGCCGACGTTGAGCGTCAGCTTGTTCGAGACGCGCCAGTCGTCCTGCACAAAGATGGAATGGGAGGTCTGCGAGAAGACGCCAGGCGACGCGATCTCGAACTGGCTCGCCGTGGCGCCGGAGTTGGCCACGGCGCCCGAGCCGGCGGTCGGCAGGCCGAGCATGAACTGCGCCCAGGACTGCGCGCGGTCGTTGAGCGCCGCGGAGTTGGTCGCGCGGGTGTACGCGCCGTTGAAGTGGAAGCGGCCCGCCGGGAACCCCGTGTCCGTGATGTCCCAGCTCTGATACCGCAGGTCGTATCCGCCGCGCACGGCGTGGTCGCCCTTCAGCCAGGTCAGGGTCGGCTGCACCGAGAGGGTCCACATCGGCCGCGCGAAGCCCTCTCGCCAGTCCGAACGCTGCGTGCCGAGCGTCGCAATCGTCGAATTCTGGTTGGTCGTGCTGAACTGGCCGAAGGTCATCATCGGCAGAATCGGATGGCCCTGCATGATCTGCAGCGCCGCCGGTGCAAATCCGAGCGCGGAGTTGTCGAAGTCCTGCGCCGGGTCCCGCGACTCGCCGAACGTCGTCCCGCTCACGCGGACGTCGAAGACCGTCGTGCCCGACGGGACGAACGTCCACCCGCCCGTGACCCCGGTGTTGCTGCGATAGTCGAATCCGCTGGTGATCGGGAAGCCGTTGATCAGGCCGTCCGGGCTGTTCGGCGCGCCGAGCGCCCAGTTGTACCGATCCTCACGCCGCTTGTTGTAGTAACCGTTCACGAACAGGCGGTTGGCGTCGCTGATGTTGTGATCGACCCGGCCGAGGAACGCGTCGTAGTCGTACGGCCGCAGCATGTTCGTGAAGTAGTTGCCGACGGTGCCCGGCTGGTTCGGCTCCGGATAGTACGACGCGTAGGCCGCCGCGACGGCGTTGATCATCCCCGTGGGAATCTGGTTGTTCGTAAACGGCGTGCGCGTGACGACGCCGTTCACGGTCGTCGCGGAGTACGGGTTGTAGACGAGTGTCGTGAACTCGCTGAAGTCGCCGCCGCGCATCTTCAGCGTCGGCACGGTGAACGTGGACGGCTCCGGCTGGACGTCGCGCAGATGCTCGTACGACGCCATGTAGAAGGTCTTGTTGCGCTTGATGGCGCCGCTGACGGTGCCCGTCAGGCGGTTGTACTCCCGCGTGGGCTTGGCGCCGTTGGCGCGCTCGGTCAGGAGCGGCGTCGCGGTCCGGTTGTCGTTGCGGTTGAAGTAACCGCCCTGGCCGTGAATCGCGTTTGTCCCGCTCTTCAGCGCCAGGTTCACGGTCGCGCCGGCCGTGTGGCCGGATTGCGCGTCGAACGCGTTCGTCTGCACCTTGAACTGCGCGATGGCGTCCGACGGGGGCGAGAAGCCGACGCCCCTGGCGTTCGAGAGGTTCGGCGCGCCGTCGATCGAGAACTCGTTGCCGCCCTGCACGCCGTTCGTGACGATGCCGCCGAGGTTGCCGTTGTCCATGGGACGCGCGAAGTGCAGGTCGGACGTGTCCATGATCCCGGGCGCCAGCCGCGTCAGCATGTACGCGGTGCCGTCGCCGAGCGGCAGTTGCGCGATCTGCTTGGCGTCGATCGTGATGCCGCTCACACCGGTCGTCGTGTTGATCAGCGGCGTGTCCGCCTTGACCTCCACCACTTCGGTGACGCCGCCCGTCTCGAGCACGAAGTCCACGCGCACCGCGTCGCCCACCGTGACGGGGGCGTTCGGCTGAACCGTTTTCTTGAAGCCCTGCAGGCTCGCGGTGACCGAATACGAGCCGACATTGAGCAGTCGCGCCTGATAGGCGCCTTTCCCGTCCGTGACCAGCGTCTGCGAGACCTTCGTCTCGTTGTGCGTGACCACGACCGTGACACCCGGCAGGACGCCGCCCGACGCGTCGGTGATCGTGCCGACGATCGCGCCGCGGAACTCCTGCGCCGCTGGTGCGGCACTGACGGCGAGGATGACTGCCGCCAGCCAGAGGGACCAACACCGACCTCGAGTCATGACCTCTCTCCTTTTCATCGCTGAACCCGACCGCTGGCGTCGCCGCCCGCGAGCTGCTGCACTTCGTTCACTGACACACGGTTGAAGTCGCCGGGCACCGAGTGCTTCAGCGCCCCGGCCGCAACCGCAAATCCGAGGGACGCGTCGGCGTCCCAGCCCTGAAGGAATCCGTAGATGAGCCCCGCCGCGAAGGCATCGCCGCTGCCGATGCGGTCGACGACACGAATCGCGTACCGCCGGCTCTGATGGAACTGGCCGGACGCGAGGTCGAACAGCACCGCGCTCCAGCCGTTATCGCTGGCCGATGTGCTCTCGCGCAGCGTGACGGCGACGCGCGCGATCTTGAGATCGCCGGCCACCTTCGCCGCGGCATCGCGGTACGCCGCCGGATCGACGGCGCCGGTGGTGACGTTCACGCCGTGGACGATGAGGCCGAGCACCGATTGCAGGTCTTCTTCGTTGGCGATCAGGAGGTCCACGCCGCCGACGAGCGGGCGCATGACCTTCTGGGCCTCGGCCGGCGACCAGAGCTTGCGCCGGTAGTTGAGATCGACGCTGATCTTCGCGCCCGCACCCCGCGCCGCCTCAATCGCCTCGCGGGTGCACGCGGCCGCCGACGGGCTGAGCGCCGGCGTGATGCCCGTCCAGTGGAACCACGCGGCCTCCTCGAACACCCGCCCCCACGGCGCCGAGCCGGCCGTCATCTCGCTGATGGCTGAATTGGCGCGGTCGTAGAGAACCGTGGACGCACGCGGACCGGCGCCGGTTTCGGCGAAGTAGAGACCGAGACGCGAGCCGCCGCGCTGCACGTACTGGACGTCCAGACCTTCGGCACGCAGCGAGCGGAGCGCGGCGTCGCCCAGCGCGTTCTGGGGCAACCGCGTGACGTAGGTGCTCTGCAGGCCGAAGGACGCAAGGCTGACCGCGACGTTGGCTTCCCCGCCGCCGAAGTTGGCGTCGAACCTCGGCGACTGCAGCAGCCGCTCGTGCCCGGGCGGGCTGAGCCGCAGCATGACCTCGCCGAAGGTCACGACCCGGGCACTCATGAACGAGCCTCCGCGACCGCTCGAATGAAATGCCGGGCGTTGGCCGTGAGCTCGTCGAATCTGTGCTCAGCCACCGCCTTTGCGTCCACAAGTGCTGTCCCTGCACCAATTGCAGCCGCGCCCGCGCGGATCCAGTCGCCCGCGTTCTGGCGCGTGACGCCGCCGGTCGGGACGAGCTTCAACTGCGGAAGCGGCGCGCGGACGTCGCGGATGAACGCCGGCCCCAGCGACGTCGCCGGGAAGACCTTCACGAAGTCGGCGCCGGCTTCCCAGGCGTTGAGGATCTCGGTCGGCGTGAAGCAGCCGGGCATCACGGCGATGTCGCGCTCGCGACAGGCGCCGATCACCTCTGCCCGCAGCACGGGACTGACGACGAATTGTGCCCCGGCCCCAATTACTGCCTGCGCCGTCGCGTCGTCGGTGACGGTGCCTGCGCCCACGATGCAGCTCGCCGGCAGCGTCGCGGCCAGTTGCTCGATCAGCGCCACCGCATTCGGCACCGTCATCGTCACTTCGAGTGCCGTCACGCCGCCTTCTGCCAGCGCCTGCGCGACTTCGCGCCCGACCGACGCGTCCGTCAGCCGCATCACAGCGACCACGCCGGTCCGCTCGATTTCGGCGACCACGTCGGCGCGGAGCCGGGGCGTGCTCATCGCAGCATCCCCATCAGGCCGTTCACGACGAGCACCGTGGCGAAGACGGCCGTGACGACGAGCACAAAGTTGCGGCCCGGCCTGGCCTTGAACTCCGCCATCGCCGGCCGGTTGACGAAGTACAGGATGACCAGCACCGCGACCGGCGCGAGGACGAGGTTGCCGACCATCGCCAGAATGGCCTTGAGCAACGCAGGGAGCTTCCAGAACGGCGCGATGAGCGACGGCACCGCGATCCAGAACGCGAACACCCACTTGAACAGCGAGTTGTCCGCGGTGAAGTGCCAGTCCTTCCGCCACATGTCGAGGCAGAAGTAGGTCATCGTCAGCGACACCGAAATCAGGGTGGTGAACGCGGCGGCGATGAGGCCGAGCGAGAAGAACCGCGGCGCGAGGAAGCCCAGCGCGCCGGGAAACGCGGGCCCGAGCACCTGCCCCGCGACCGGAATGCTCTCGATTTGCGAGTAGTGCGAGACGCCGAGGTACGTCGGGCCGCTGCCCG
>Ga0137313_1000053_pt1 | contig 39577 bp, 31 predicted proteins | sample EasRivERMZT166_2_FD_102287 | JGI IMG/M metagenome (GOLD analysis project Ga0137313, IMG submission 102287) | Soil microbial communities from meander-bound floodplain in the East River, Colorado, USA - East River MetaG ERMZT166_2 | ecosystem: Environmental > Terrestrial > Soil > Floodplain ...
AGGGCAAAGGCGGCGAAGGCAAAGGCGGCGAAGGCAAAGGCGGCGAGGGTAAAGGCGGCGAGGGCAAGGGCGGCGAGGGCAAGGGCGGCGGTCAGCCCGGACGCGGTCAGGGCTCGCAGCGGCTTGACGATGGCAAGGGCGGCGGCGACGGCAAGGGCGAACCGGGCAAGATGACCGGCAATCCCGCGCCGCAAGGCTCGAGAAACGCCAGCGGCGACGCGCGGCCCGAGCTCAGCCAGGGGCAGATTCGCCAGTGGACGAATCAGGCGAACCAGATGGCGAACCAAGCCGCGGACGTCAAGCAGCAGCTGCAGAAGGCCGGCATCGCGCAGCGCGATCTGACGCCCGTCGACGAGGTCGTCAAGGCGCTGCGCGCGCTGGGCGACGCCAAGTCGTACGCCGATCCGGCGCGGCTTCAGGACCTGTACAGCACGGCGGTCGAGAAGTTCAAAGCGCTCGAGTACGAGGTCCGCAAGAAGGTGGACACGACCAACGAGGCGCTGTTCCTCTCGGGCTCCGACGAGGTGCCGCCGAAGTACAAGGACCTGATTCAGGAGTACTACCGCGCGCTCTCGAAGAAGGGCGGCAAGGACAAGTAAGAGCCACGTACGCCGGGTACGCCAGGTACGCCTGGTGCGACGAAAGCGCTGACGCTGGCCAACTGTTATTAGACCGGGTGGCGGCCTCACGGCCTGCCACCCGGTTTTTGTTTTACGATGCGTCTGTGTCGCTCGCCTCAGGCGCCCGGCTCGGACCGTACGAGATCGTCGGCCCGCTCGGTGCAGGCGGAATGGGCGAGGTGTATCGGGCCCGGGACCCGCGGCTCGGACGTGATGTCGCCGTCAAGGCCCTGTCGGCCGCGTCCAGGCTCGATGCCGACCGGGTCGCCCGGTTCGAGCGCGAAGCCCAGATCCTTGCGTCGCTGAACCATCCCCACATCGCCGCGCTCTATGGCCTGGAGGAAGCGGCTGCCGGCCCGGGCGGCGCGCCGGCGCAGTTCCTGATTCTCGAGCTCGTCCTTGGCGGCACGCTGGCGGATCGGATCGCGCGCGGCCCGATGCCCGTCGGTGACGTCCTGCCCATCGCGCGGCAAGTCGCGGACGCGCTGCACGCGGCCCACGACAAGGGCATCATCCACCGCGACCTCAAGCCCGGCAACATCGCACTGACCCACGACGGGCAGGCCAAGATTCTCGACTTCGGCCTCGCGAAAGCGGCCGCCGCGCCGGACGCCGCGACTGCCGCGATGCATGTCACGGAGAGTGGTCTGATTCACGGCACGGCCGGATACATGAGTCCCGAGCAGCTGCGCGGGCAGACGCTCGACAAGCGAACCGACATCTGGTCGTTCGGGTGCGTCACCTTCGAGGCGCTGACCGGCCGCCATCCGTTCTCCGCGGAAACGCTCTCGGACATGACGGCCGCCGTTCTGGGACGCGATCCCGACTGGTCCGCGCTGCCCGCGGCGACGCCGGCACGCGTCGTCTGGCTGCTGCGGCGATGTCTGGAGAAGGATCCGCGGAAGCGGCTGCACGACATCGCCGACGCGCGCATCGAGCTGGACGAAGCGATCGCCCGGCCCGGTGAGACGGGCTCACTGCTCGCGGGCGCCGCGCCGGCCGGGCGGCGGATGAGCGCCCGCGAACGGGTCGCATGGGTCGCGGCGGCCTTGGGTGTGGCGGCGGCGGTGGTGCTGTGGTCGGTCACCCGCTCGCCGGCGGCGTCGACCCTCGGCCAGCCGGCCGCGATGCACGCCTCGATCCTCCTGCCGCGCGGTGTGCGTCTCCCGGCGTCGGAAGATCCGTCCGCGCGTTTCGCCATTTCACCTGACGGCCGCCGGCTCGTCGTCGTCGGCAGCGAATCGGGGGGAGAGACGAGGCTGTGGATGCGCCCGCTGGACGGACCGACCGCGCAGCCGCTCGCGGGGACGGAGGGCGCGACACATCCGTTCTGGTCGCCTGATTCGCTGTCCGTCGCATTCATTGGGCGTCCGTCGGGGCAGGGCGTCCTAAGCGGTCAGGGCAGGTTGAAGCGCATCGATCTGTCGACCGGGCAAGTCAGCACGATTGCGGAGTCCCGGCTCGCGGCGACGGGAAGCTGGAACCGCAGCGGCGTCATTCTGTTCACGCCGAGCGGCACGTCGTCCGTTCACCGGGTCAGTGACACCGGCGGGTCTGCGTCCCCGATGACGACGCTGGATGCGGCGGGCGGGGAAGTGCAGCACGTCAACCCGTTCTTTCTGCCCGACGGGCGCCACTTTCTGTTTTCAGCGATCGGGAGCGCCCGCGGCGCCACGGATCCGCGGGGGGTCTTCGTCGGGTCGCTCGACCCCGGCGAGAAGGCCGTGATGCTGTTCGAGGGCGGCACCAATGCGAAGTACTCGGACGGGCACGTGGTCTTCGTCCGGGACGGCCGGCTGATGGCGCAGCCCTTCGATCTCGAGCGGATGCGTCTCCAGCCGGGTACCGCAGCCACGCCCCTCGCCGAAGGCGTTCAGAATTCGGGCGGCTCGGGCGGTGGCAGCACCGCCGCGTTCAGCGTGTCGGAGACCGGAACCGTCGCGTTCCAGAGCACGGAGCCCGTGCCGATGCAGCTCGAATGGTTCGACCGGAGCGGCCAGCGGGTGGGCGTGCTCGGCGCCCAGGGCGACTACGGCGACGTGGTGCTGTCGCCGGACGGGTCGCGCGTGGCGGTGAGTCTGCTCGATCCGGCCGCCGGCCAGCGTGACCTCTGGGCGCTGGACGTGAAGCGCGGCGTGCGCGATCGGATCACGTCGAATGCCGCCGACGACTTTGCTCCGGTGTGGTCGCCGGCCGGCGACCGCCTCGTGTTTTCGTCGGTGCGCCAGGGGCGCATCGACCTGTACGAAACGAGTGCGGACGGTGGCGGCGCGGAGACCCTGGTCTCCGTCCCCGGTCTCGACGTGGGGAAGTACGCCGCGCATTGGTCGGCCGATGGGCAGTGGCTCGCGTTCGTGGCCGGAGGCCGCATCATTTCACGCAGCGACGTCTGGATCCTGCCGCGCGCCGGCGGCGGCAAGGCCACCGCCTTCGCGGAGTCGTCGTCCGTGGAGACGCAGCCGCGGTTCTCAGCGGATTCCAGCTGGCTGATGTACGCCGCCAACGACACCGGCCGGCTCGAGGTGTACGTGCGGCCCGTGTCGGGGACCGGCCGCCGGCAGCAGATCTCGACCGACGGCGGCAATCACGCGCTGTGGCGCAAGGACGGGACCGAGATCTTCTTCCTGTCTCAGGACAACCAGATCATGGTGGCCACCGTGCGCAAGCAGGGCAATGAGCTGCAGGTTGTCGCGACCCGCCCGCTCTTCCGGATCAACTACCGGCGCGTGCGTCTGGACGCGTATCCGTACGCGGTGTCGCTGGACGGCCAGCAATTCCTGGTGAATTCGCTCGTCGAGGACGCGGCGACGCCCATTTCGCTCCTGGTCAACTGGCGGGCGGCGCTCAAGCGATGAAGACCGGCGCCGTCCTCATCGGCCTCGCGCTCGTCGCCCAGGATCCGCCGCCGCCGCGCGCGGTGCAGGACGCGCTGTTCGCCCGCCTCGCCATCGACCTCGCGCGCGAGCGCGATCCGGCGCCCATCTCGCTCGATGCCGACGGCAGCGGCCGCCACGGCGTCATCTACGATCGGTTCACGCTGGCGCATGCGACGGCGCGGGCCGCGCATCTCAAGGGCGCGCCGCTCGATCCCGCCGCGCCGCCGGCGTCGCTGCTGTTCGGCACGCCGGTCGTCGTCGCGCTGCCGCTCTCGTGTGAGTCACGAACGGCGCAGCCCACCGACGTGAGCATGATCCACGGCGGCCGGCGCGTGCAGAAGTCGGCGCCGGCCAGCGGGCAGGCGATCAGTGCGCTGGTGCCGGGTCTGGCCCCACCGGCCGGCACGATGGCCGTCAGGTTTCACGACGAGGTGCTGTATCCCGGCGCAACGGTCGAAGTGATCTACAACGGGCTCGCGTGTTCGGGCACGTCGAACCGCCTCTCGTTCGTCCTCACGATGACGGACGCGAAGGCGGTGACGGCGCCGGTCGTCGAGTTGTCGGCGGGGCAGACGCGCCCACCTGGGAACGTCACGGTCAGCCTCGGCGGCGTCGTCGATCTGGACGGCCCCGTGCGATATGCGAATCCACCGGAGGCGGGCAGTGCGTTCATCACCGCCGCCCATGCCGCCGCGATCAAGATGCGGCTCGAGCCCGCGCGCGTGAACCGGACGCCGGTGCCGTTTGCCGCGGGCGTGCACGTCACCTTCGCGGGCGCCGCGACGGCCGACGCGCCGCCTGCCGCCGAGGGGACCACTCCTGAGGCGCCGGGTCTCACGGCGGCATCGAGCCAGTGCCGCGCCCACAGCGCCGTCACGTACGGCGTCTCCGCGTTCAATGCGATTCGCATCGGCGGCGGCGCGGACGGGATGGCGCGGATGGCCAAGTATCTCAATGCGTTACGCGGACCTGCCGGACAAGGCCTGCGCTACCGCGACGCCGGCCAAGCCATGGCGGGCGTCAAAGGCGCGATGCTCAATCGATTCGACGTGGAGTACAGCGGCGTCGCACAGCCGATCCGGCTGTACTTCGACTCGACGCGCGAAGAACCGCTCTTCGCGCCGCAAGGATTCCTCTGCGCGGCTCCGCTCAAGTAAAGACGCACGGAGGCCGGGTCTTCAGACCCGGCGGGCTGAACAAAGTTGACCAGCGCCAGCGCTTTCCTTGGACCAGGCGTACCTGGCGTACCTGGCGTACGTGGCGTACCTGGCGTACCCGACAGTGGTGTAACCTCCGGGGATGCGGTTCGCTGGCCTGCTCCTGCCGCTCGCCGCGCTGACGCTTTCTGCCGGCGTCGGCCAGTCGCCGCCCGCGCCGCGTCAAGCGGCAACCGACACGAGCAGCGCACCGTCGGCCGTGCTGCTCGGGCAGGTCGTGGACGCTGACACCGGCCAGCCAATCGCCGACGCGACCATCACTCTGACCGGGCGCCCCGCGCCGGCGCCCGCGCGCGGACGCGGCACGCCAGCGCCGGCCGCGTCCAGTTTGTTCGACCTCATGCTTGCCCGCGGCGGGACATCGGCCGAGCGTGTCGTCTCGGCGGCGAACGGCCGCTTTGTCTTTCGCGGATTGCCGGCGTCGACGTACACGCTGCGCGCCGAAGCGCAGGGCTACGTGGACAATCCGACGGCCCTGCGCGTGGCCGGCGCCGTGGCCTTTGTGGAGATTCGGGACAAGCAGTCGTCCGCCAGAACCACCCTCCGCCTCTGGAAGCAGGCGGTGATTACGGGCACGGTGCTTGACGAAGCGGGCGAACCCCTCATCGGCGCGAGCGTACGCGCCTACCGCCGCGTGGTGAGCCGATTCGGCCAGCTCTCGTACGACGCCCCCGATTCGGCCTCGACGGATGATCGCGGCCGCTACCGCCTGTCCAGGCTCGACCCCGGCGACTACCTCGTCGTCGTGCCGCAGTCGCATTCGACATCACCCGCCGCGGCGGCCGACGCCGCGATGCAAAGCCTGATGTCCGGCCAGATGCCGGAAGGCGGACTGACTGCGCTGGGTAACTCAGGGGCGTCGTTCATGGACCCGCGCGCCGTCCGCGTCGGCGAGTGGCGGCTCACCTCGACGAACGTGCAGTCGCCTGGCTCGACCGACGGGGCGATGCTGGCCTACCGCACGGTGTTCTATTCGTCGGCCTTCGTGCCGACGGAGGCGACCTGGCTGTCACTCCGATCGGGTGAGGAGCGCGGCGGCGTGGATTTCGCGCTGCAGCCCGTGCCGACGGGCCGCATCAACGGCGTCGTGACGGGCGGGTCGGGATCCCTCGGCGGCCTGCCGGTCCGCCTCGTGCCGGCGAGCGGTCGTGTGGCGGGTGATCCGGCCGCGCTGGATGTGGCCACGGGGCAGACCCAATCCGATGGCCGATTCGCGCTGCTGGCCGTTCCACCCGGTGATTACCGCGTCATCGTCCGGCGCGATCCGCCGGCCGATCTTCCGGCCGATCTGCCGGACGAGCTCGCGTCCAACCCGATGATCCAGATGGCGCTCAACATGCAGCGCGGCGCCGGCCGGGTACCGCTCTTCGGTGAGGTCGCGATCACGCTCGGGGCGGGGGACTCCGCCGAAGTCGCGATCGCCGTGAGCGAAGGCGTGCAGATGTCGGGTCAGCTGGTGTTTCAGGACGGTCAGGCTCCAGTCGGGAGGGAAGTGACGCGTACGGTCGTCGCGCTGCGACCGCTCGATGCCTCGCTGATGTCCGCGCGCACGATACGTCCCGCCGCCGACGGGAAGCTGACGGCCAACGGCCTGCTGCCGGGCCGGTACGGCGTGACGGCAACGCTCGCGGTCCAGGGGACAACGTGGGTTGTGAAGAGCGTCACCGCGAACGGCCGAGAGGTGACGACCGCCGCGCTCGTGATCGCGGACAAACCGGTCACGGACCTGTCGGTCGTGCTGACGCGCCTGACCGGTACGGTCCGCGGCACGGTGCGGCGCGACAGCACGCCCGCCCGCGAGACGCGGGCAGGTACGCCGCCATCGATGACGGCGGTTGCGGTGCCCGCCAACTTCAGCGACTGGCAGGACTTCGAGCTGCTGATCGACCGCTTGTATTTTGGCGGCGTGTCGCAGGACGGCACGTTTCGTCTGGGCCCGATGCTGCCCGGCGAGTACCTCGTGGCGGTCGTTGACGAGTCGCAGATCGATCCGGGGCGTGGGCTGGAGCTCGTCCGCGCGCTGGCCGTCCAGGCCACTCGAATCACGGTGAGCCCCGGTGACAATCCAGTGACCGTGGCCGTGTCGCGTCTGCCTCGGTGATGGCGATGACCACTCGACGCGCGCTCACGATCGCCGTCCTCACGCTGTGTGCGGCGGCGCCTTCCGGTCACGCTCAGTCCGTGCAGGCGCCGGCGCGCGATGCCTCGCGCGCGCCGACCGGCACAGCGACGGTGTCAGGAATGGTGACGACTGACGAATCGTCGCCGCGGCCGCTTCGGCGCGTTCGCGTGGCCCTGCAGTCGGCCGACCTGCGCGCGCCGATTGCGACGGTCAGCGATGATGCCGGCCGGTTCGTCCTCAACGGCGTCGTGGCCGGTCACTACACCGTCATGGCCGCGCGGCCCGGCTACGTGGACACGATTCTCGGCGCGGAGTCCGGCAGCTTCTTCGGCGCGCCGATTGCGGTCGCGGATGGCGAGCAGGTCACCGGACTCTCGATTCGGATGCCGCGCGGCGGCGTCATCACCGGCACCGTGCGCTATCCAGGCGGGCGCCCCGCGCAGGGCATGCAGGTGCAGGTCAGCCAGGTAAAGTCGGTGGACGGCAAGCGCCGCACGCGGTTCACGACGGCCATGAGCATGAGCATGGCGACGACCGACGATCGCGGCGTGTACCGCCAGTTCGGCCTGGCGCCGGGAGACTACGTCGTGCAGCTCCTCGTCATGGCCGGGCCCGGGTTGCTCAACCAGGCGCAACGACAGACCACCTCGAACGAGGCCAGCTGGGGCGACCGCATGGCCTCGTCGGCCGCAGAGGCCTGGACGAGCCCGCCGCCCGCAGGCCGGCTCGAGACATTTGCCCCCGTGTATTACCCGGGCACGACCGACATCGACGCGGCGCAGGTGATCACGATCAAAGCGGGCGAGGAGCGAGAGGGCATCGACGTCACGGTCGAGTCAGTGGCCACGGCGCGACTCTCCGGACGTGTGTTCGACGCGGACGGCCAGCCTCGCGCGGGCGTGACGGTCCGGCTGAGCGGCAAGGCCGGGTCCACGCTGTCGGACATCATCGGCGCGCTCATCGGACGAGGCGGACGCACCGATGCCGATGGCGTCTTTTCCGTCGAGGCCGTGCCGCCGGGCGAGTACACGCTGACGGCTCAGGCGGCGCCGGCCGGCGAAACCTCCAAGCCGGCGTCGGCCGATGCCCAGGCCAACATCATGACCATGATGTCGGGAATGTTCGGCGGCGGAAACACTGCCGGCTCGCTGTACGCATCCGACGCGGTCGTCGTGTCCGGGCAGGACATCTCGAATCTGGATCTGCGGCTGCGGCCGGGCGTCACCATCTCCGGCACGCTGGTGTTCGAAGGCAGCGCGGATCGGCCGAAGGGCGCGATGCAGGTCTCGCTGGTGCCGGTCACCGCCAACGCGAACGCCGTCGGGCTCGCCCTGTCGATGTTCCAGGGCGCGAACGCGTCGGTCGCACCGGACCTGACGTTCAGCATGAAGGGCGTGATGCCGAATCGGTACCGCGCGTCGGCCAGCCTGCCGGGCATGATCTTCGGCGCGCCATTGCCGAATGCGACGTGGACGCTCAGGTCCATCCGCGTGGGCGACGGACCGGATTTGGCGGACACGCCGTTCAACGTCGAGGACGGCCGGGATTGGACGGGCGTGACCGTGACGCTGACGGACAAGCCGATCGTGCTCTCGGGCAAGGTGCTCGACGCGCAGGGGCGGCCCTCCTCGGCGTTTCCGATCATCGTGTTCTCGACCAATCCTAATCACTGGTCGCCCGGGTCACGCCGGGTCCAGCAGGTGCGGCCGGCGAGCGATGGCTCGTACAGGGTGCCGGGCCTGCCGGCCGGGGAGTACTACATCGGCGCGGTCACGACGCTCGATCTCGAGGATCTGTTCGATCCGCTGTTCCTGCAACAGATTGTGCCGATTGCCTTTCGCATCACACTCGCGGAAGGCGAGACGCGCCAGCAGGATCTGAAGCTCGGCGGCAGGTAGGACAGGTACTTCAGGTACGTCTCGTACGCCTCGTACGTCTCGTACGTCTCGTACGAGGAACCTTCTGACGCTGAGTTACTTCAGTTAGATTCTCAAATCATTGAACGGGCGCCATTCTAAACAAGAACAGTAGGCCAGCGTCAGCGCGTTCGTCGTACCTGACGTACCTGACGTACGTGGCGTACCAGACGTACCCGGTTCAGCGCTTCACCAGTCGCAGCAGCGCCCGTTCAGCGATCGCGTCGATTTCGTTGTTCGGCGCCGTGAAGTGATTCGCGATGATCGAGAACACGATCTTCTCGCCTGACTCCGTCGTCAGGAAGCCGGACAGCGCGCGCATGTTGGCGATCGTGCCGGTCTTGGCCTGCACGCGGCCGGCGAGCGCCGTGCCTTTCATGCGGGTGTCGAGCGTGCCGTCGTGGCCGCCGACGGGCAGCGCGGCGAGGAACGGGCCGCGCAGCATCTCGTCCTCCCACACGTGCTTGAGGAGCGTGACGATCGCGTCGGCCGTGACGTAGTCGTACCGCGAGAGCCCGGACCCGTCGTACATCACGAACGAATCCGCGGCGATGCCCATGGCGCCGAGCGTGTCGCGGACGGCCCGGCGGCCCGCGTCGGCGGAGCCTTCGCGTCCGGCGCCGCGCCCGATCGCCTTCAGGAACGTCTCGCCGTAGAAGTTCTGGCTCTCCTTGAGGAAGTAGCCGCCGAGCGACGACAGCGGCAGCGACTCGCGCCGGGCCAGCACGCGCCGGCGCGCGGGCGCAGGCGCGTCCGGCACGTCGTCGATGTCCCAGGCGCCGCCCTGCACGGCGATGCCCCGTGACGCGAGCGCGAGGCGGAAGCCCTCGACGAAGAAGCCGGTCGGGTTGTCCACGGCCGTCGTCCGCGTGGCCGTCGTGCCGCCGACCGCGACGTTTCCGCGCACGGTGAGGGCATGGCTGCCCGGAAGGCGCGACAGGCTCAGGCTCGTCGCCGACCCGGTCGCGCCCGTCCGCACCTCGTTGTCGATCTCGAGCAGGTGTCCGGGCGGCGTCAGCTCGATCTTCGCCGGCGTACCTTCGACCGCGCCTGGCGTCACGCGAACCGCGACGATGTTCTCGTTGTAGTTGAGTGCGCCGGTCGGCGCGGCGTACGCCGCCGCGACGTAGTCCCACGCCCACCCGGCGCCCAGGCCGTCGTCGTCGAACGCGTTGTCGTCGCCGATCAGCCGGCCGGTGACGCGCCGGATGCCCGCCTTCCACAGCGCGTCCGCCCATTCGTCGAAGAGCGCGGCCGGCCCCGGTGCCGACGCCATGATCGACGGATCGCCGGTGCCGGTGACGATGAGATCGCCGCGGAGCGTGCCGGTTTCGATCGGGCCGGCGATCTCGAGCCGCGTCTCGAAGCGGTAGTCCCAGCCCAGGCGCGTCGCGGCGACGGCCAGGGTGAGCAGCTTCATGTTCGACGCGGGGACGACGAGCTTGCCGCCGTTCTTCTCGTAGAGCAGCCCGTCGCGCAGGGACTCGATGCGCACGCCGATCAGCGCGCGTGCGAGTACGGGCGAGGCGAAGATTTCGTCGAGGGCCGCAGTCAGTCCTGGGTCCCTCGTCCCTCGTCCCGGGTCCTGGAAGGACCAAGGACCAGGGACCAAGGACCAAGGACCGATGACCAGCGCGAGCGCGATGGCTGCTCGCGTCACTTGATTCCAGCGAGCTCCTTGAAGAGCGCCACGGCCTTGTCGAAATCCGACGTGGACACGACCGCCGCGCCGGGCTCGCCGGCGACGATGGCATGCACGGTGCCGCCAGACTTGCGGAAGATGATCCGCTCGGTCTGCGGCTTGGCGGCGTCACCGAAGCGAGCGACGACCACCAGTTCCTCGCCGCCGGTCGCCGCCTTGTCGGCGAACGTGTCCGCGCGCAGGTTCGAGATCGTCGTCAGGAGATCGGCCACCTTCGGCTGATCGACGTCCTTCGTCGTGGGCTTCGTCAGCTTCCACTTCTCGACGGGCACCACCGACTCGTCGGCCTTGGCCTTGTCTTTGTCTTTTTCCTTGTCCTTGTCTTTGTCCTTGTCGTCCTTCGGCTTCTCTGGCGCTTCCTTCACTTTGGCGAAGGTCGCGGAGTCCTTGCCCATCGTCAGGTCGAGGCCGACGGCCGTGAAGGATCGGAACTCGAAGAGGTCTTTCTTCCGGAGGTCGGCCGCCTTGTGCTTGAAGTCTTCCAGCAGCGAGGCCTCCACCGTGAAGACCAGCGGCCGCGCCAGATCGCGCGCGTAGATCGACGTCTCGTCCTTCTTGTTGCCCAGGGCGAGCGTCGCGCGCGTGGATCCGACGCCGAGCGTGGCCGTCGCCTGCGGCTTGTCGAGGCCGAACTTCTTCAGCTCGGCCGGGGTGAGCTCCTTCGCGTCCGCGGCCGTGGGCTCGAGCGCCTTCATCTTCGCCTGCGCGACCTTGCCGACGATGTTGTCCACGGCGCTGAAGTCGGCGCGCGCGTCAATCGGCTTGGTGAGCCGCCACTCGGAGTCCTTGCGCTGGAAGGCGAGCGCGGGGGAGCCCTGGCCTTCGAGCGCCACCATGTCCACGCCGACGCGATCGATCTTCATCACCGTCTTGTCGCGGAGATTGAACGGCGTCTTGTTGAGCGAGTCCTCGAGGTAGGCGCTGATCAGGAAGACCTTGGTCTGGCCCTCGACGCGGGCGTAGAGGTCGCCGCCGGTCGGCGTTTTCTTGCCGATCTGCAGCCGGCGCATCGCCGCGTCGCCGGCCGCGCGGAACCCGACCGACAGCCGCACCGGCTCCAGTCCGTACTGGGCCACCGACGTCGGGTTGTCGGCGAGCGTGGTCTGCATCTCGAGCGTTTCCAGCGCGGACGTCACGCTCGTGACCTCGGTCGGATCGACGTCGAGGCCGGCCGGCGAGACGATCTGCCAGTTGTCGCCCTGCTTCTTGAGCGTGGTCGTTTCGCCCGAGGCGGCGCGGATCTCGAGTTCTTCGATCTTTCCAGACTCGACCGTGAAGACCTTGTCCTTCTTTTCGGCCGTGTCGGACGGATCGCGCTTCAGCTCGACGAAATAGATGTACGCACCCAGCGCCGCCGCGACGCCGAGCATGACGATTAACGACTTGCCGCCTCTCATCGCCGTTTCCACCACACGCGATAGGCCGTGCCGAACAGCACGCCGGGGATGATCGCCAGGGCGAACCACGCCAGGAACTTGCCCTCACGATCGGTCAGCTGGATCCGGCGGTCGGCCGGGTCCTTGGCGCGAATGGAAATCAGGTTCTCCTGCTGCGCCAGCCAGTTGGCCATGTTCAGGAACAGATCCTTGTTGCCGCCGACCGCGAGCGCGTTGTTCGTCGCGAAGTCGCTGTCGCCGACCATGACGACGCGCGTTTCCGGCCGGGGCGCGTCGGGAGACGCGCCCGGCGCGGGTGCCGCATCGGGCGCGGGGGCCGACGTCGCCGCCACCAGCGTGTGCGGCCCGGGCTTGTCGCCCTTGGTCGTGTCGCGTTCCGCCTTGCCGGTCGCGTACAGCGCCTTGATGTCGGTCTCCGCCCAGCTGTACGGGCTCGACTGGACGACCTTCTGCGCGACCTTGCCGTCGGCGCCGCCTTCAATCGGGTCCACCGACCGGGCCATCGGGTACGCCGTGCCGGTCTGCCCGAAGTCTCTCGTGATCGGGTGCTGCTGCGGACCGCCGACCGGGACGAACTCGCTCATGCCGCTCAGCCGCGCGGCCGGATCGACGACCATGTCGTTGCCGTACTCCACGCCCCATTCGCGCGCCAGGTTGATCAGGCTCGTCGGCTGCCCGGCCGCGTCCTTGCGCGGCGGATCGATCATCAGCAGCAGCTTGCCGCCGCGCTTCAGGAACGCCTTGATGGCCTCGACTTCCGGGCCGAAGAAGTCAATCGTCGGGCCCGCAATCGCCAGGATGGTGGCGTCGTCGGGAATCTTCGCTTCCTGCGCGAGGTTGATCTTGCCCACCTCGAAGTTGTCCTGCGCCAGCGCATCGGCCGCGGTCTTGTACCCGTTCTGCTCGGCCGAGGTCGTGTCGCGCTCGCCGTGCCCCTGCACGAAGTAGATCTTCTTGGCTTTCCCTTCAACGGCCTTCTTGAGGGCGTTCGTGATGCCCTGCTCGTCGGCCTGATTCGTGCGCTCGCTCCGGCCCTCGTACTCGACGATGACGGTCGGCACCGCGGTGATGCCGTACTTCTCCGCCAGGGCGACCTCCTGCTCGGCGTTGGTGAACTCCGTCGCGATCTGGCTCGAGTAGTAGCGGTACTCGGCGAGCTGGTCGCGATACTGCTGCGGATCCTGGCGGGCGTAGAACACGCGGACCGTCACGGGCTTGTTCAGGCCGCGCAGAATCTGCTTCGTCTGGTCCGACATCGAGAACTGCCCGGCGGCCGTCCAGTCCCAGCGCTTGTTCTGCCGGTTCGAGATGAAGTTGATGCCGACGAGCACGGCGAGGAAGACCGCCACGCTGCCGATGGCGACCGACCCGTACTGCATGCCGCGGTTCTGGAACGACCGCTGGATGTCGCGCCACTGCGTGAGGGCGTAGAGCGCGGTCACGATGAGGCCGGCGAGCGCGAGCGGCCGTGACCACGCGTACCAGGTCTCGGGCACGCCCGGGCCCCAGCGCACGTATAACGCGGCCGCGACGAGCCCGATGCCCAGCCAGCCGAGGATGCCGACAATATTCTTCACGGACCTAGCCCCTCCACCGCTCGCTGTCCACCGACTTCAGCGTCAGGAACAGCCAGAACGTGATGAAACTCAGATAGAAGACCACGTGCTTCGTGTCGATGATCCCCTTGCCGAAATCATCGAAGTGCTGCGTGATCGAGAGGTACTGCAGGATCGACCCCAGCCACGGCCACGCCATGTCCGACGCCCAGCCGACAATCCAGAAGAGCAGGGCGAACACGAACGTCGCGGTGCCCGCGACCATCTGGTTCTTCGTCGTGCTCGAGATGAAGAGGCCCATCGAGATGAAGCACGCGCCGAGCAGGAAGAGGCCGATGTAGCCCGACACCACCGGCATCGGCTCGGGATTGCCGTAGAGGAAGAGCACCCCGACGTAAAGCAGCGTCACGGCGATGAGCGCGGCATACAACCCGATCGCGCCCAGGAACTTGCCCAGGACGATCTCCGAGTCCTTGAGCGGCGACGTCAGCAGCAGCTCGATCGTGCCCGAGCGCTTCTCTTCGGAGTACGTCCGCATCGTGACCATCGGCAGCAGGAACAGGATGATCACGCTGGCGTTGCTGAGCAGCGGCCGGATGAGCCGCATGTTGACGTTGACCGGCTGCGGGCCGAACTGGCCGCCCATGCTGCGCAGGCTCTCCTCGACGAACGAATTGAGGTAGAGCAGGTAGAAGTAGCCGAAGAGGAACGCGAACAGGCCCATCATCGTCCACGCCATCGGCGAGACGAAGTAGCCGCGCAATTCCTTGGCCGCGACGGCGCGAATGTTGCGAATCGTCTCAGCCATGCCCTTCTCTTTCACCCTTCTCGGTGTCATCGGCCGGGGCTGTGGCGGACGGGCCCGCTGGTGCCTCCGGGGCAGCGCCAGTCTCGCGGGCCGCTTCCTCAGTCAGCTGCAAGAAGACCTCCTCGAGACCGAGCCGCTTCGGCCGCAGCTCGAGCAGTCCCCAGCCCTTGCTCACGATGGCCCGCGCCACATCGCGCCGGATGTCGTGCGTGGATTCGATCTCGTACCCGACATACCGGCCGTGCCGGTCCGCCTCGCGCACCTGGCCGACACCGGGAACGCCCGACAGCACGTCGGCCGCCGTGCCGTCGCCCTCGACCTGCACGTAGAGCGTGGCAGCGCCCTTGAGCTGGTGCGTGAGGTTCTTCGGCGTGTCCACCGCGACGACGCGCCCCTTGTTGATGATGACCACGCGCTGGCAGGTCTGCTCGACCTCCGGAAGGATGTGCGTGGACAAAATGATCGTGTGGCTGCCGGCGAGGCCGCGGATGAGCTCGCGGGTCTCCATGATCTGCTTGGGGTCGAGCCCCGCCGTGGGCTCGTCGAGGATGAGCACCTCGGGGTCGTGCAGCACCGCCTGCGCCAGACCCACGCGCTGCCGGTAGCCCTTGGAGAGCTTGGCGCAGTGCTTGCCGGCGACGTCGTCCACGTGCGTCTTCCGCATCGCGGCATCGACCCGCGCCGCCCGCTCGGCCTTGTTGGCCTGCCCGAGCTTGATGCGCGCGACGAAGGTCAGGTACTCGCGGACCGTCATCTCGGGGTAGAGCGGGGGCGTTTCTGGCAGGTAGCCGGTCCGCTTTTTGGCGTCGATGGGGTGCGTGAACACGTTGAAGCCGGCCACGGTGGCCGTGCCGTCCGTGGCCGGCATGTAGCCGGTGATCACGCGCATCGTGGTGGTCTTGCCGGCGCCGTTGGGGCCGAGGAATCCGAGGATCTCGCCCTTTTCGACCCGGAAACTCACGTCGTCCACGGCCGTGACCGGCCCGTAACGCTTCGTGAGGTGCTGGACCTCAATCATCTATTTCGCTCCGTGAACTCCGCTAACTCCGTGAACTCGGGCCCTAACGTGACCTCGGGCCCTGGACCGAACAGGGATGGTAATTGGCCCGGAAAACAGGTGTCAACGGGCAATGCCTTGACGTATGAGCATATGTTCATATATTCATAGTTCATGCCCGCCACCACCCGGCCCCGGACGGGGGCCCCCGCTGCTCACGCTTCAGACCGGCATGTGCATGATCCGGCCGCCCGGGCCGTGGTCGCGTCGCGCCTGCTGGATGCCGCCAGCGTCGAGGCGGTGTCCGAGGTGTTTCGCCTCCTCGGAGACCCGACGCGAGTCCGCATTCTAGACGCGTTGACACACGGCGAGCGCTGCGTGTGCGATTTGGCCGCGCTCGTGGGGCTGACGGAGTCGGCGATGTCGCATCAGCTCCGCCTGCTGCGGGGCGCCCGGCTGGTCCGCGTCCGCCGGGTGGGCCGGATGGCGTACTACTCACTCGACGATCACCACGTCGCCGGCCTCGTGTACGACATTCGCAAGCACGTCGAAGAGGGCCATTCGTGAGCGACACCTGCTGCACCAGCTGCGATACGCACGCGCGCGACGCGGAGACCGCTGCAGCCGCCGCGGCCCGCCGCCGGCAGCTCTGGCTCGTCGTCGTGAGCGCGATGACGATCGGCGCGGGCGCGGCCCTCTACTGGTCCGGCTTTCAGACAGCCAGCCTCGCGCCCTTCCTTTTGACGATCGGTCTGTCCGGCCGCGAGCCCGCTCGCCGCGCGTGGAAATCGACCCGCCGGCGCGTGCTCGACATCAACGTGTTGATGGTCGTGGCGGTGATCGGCGCGTGCATCCTCGGCGACTGGTTCGAAGCCGCCGCCGTCGTCTGGCTCTTCGGCATCGCGCAGTGGCTCGAGGCGCAGAGCATGGACCGCGCCAGGCACGCCGTGAAGACCCTGATGACCGAGGCGCCGGTCTCCGCGGTGCTGCGCCGCGACGGCGCGCTGGTAACGGTTGCCATCGGAGACGTGCGGCCGGGCGACATCGTCGTCGTTCGACCCGGCGAGCGCGTGCCGGTGGACGGCGTGGTCGTCGCGGGTGAATCCGAGGTGAATCAGGCGCCGGTGACCGGCGAGCCGCTGCCCGCCGAGAAAATGCGCGGCGACGACGTCTACGCCGGGACGATCAACGGGAACGGGGCGCTGGACGTGGAGGCCGCCCGTCCCGCCAGCGACAGCACGCTCGCGCGCATCATCCATCTGGTCGAGCACGCGCAAAGCCAGCGCGCGCCTGTCCAGACGTTCGTGGATCGCTTCGCCCGGATCTACACGCCCGCGGTCGTCGTGCTCGCGGTCCTTGTCGCGTTTGTGCCGCCCCTCATCGCCCCCGGTCCGGCCGGGTTCGCGGCAGCGCTCAGCATCTGGACGTACCGGGCGCTCGCCTTGCTGGTGGTGGCGTGTCCCTGCGCGCTCGTGATTTCCACGCCGGTCGCGATTGTGTCGGCGCTGACTGCAGCAGCCCGGCAGGGCGTGCTCATCAAGGGCGGCGTGCACCTCGAGCGGCTGGGCACGATTCGCTGCGTCGCGTTCGACAAGACGGGCACGCTCACGCACGGCCGAGTGACAGTCACGGACGTGCTGGGCGTCGAGGGCGTCAGCTCGGACGGCGTCCTCGCAGTCGCCGCCGCGCTCGAGTCACGCTCCGAACATCCGATTGGCCGCGCGATCGTCCATCACGCGCGCGCGGAAGGGCTGAGCGTTCCGCCGGGCGATGCCTTCCGCGCCTTGCCCGGCCTCGGCGCCGAGGCGACGGTCTCCGCAGCGCCCGCGCTCGTCGGCAGCCATCGACTCTTCGAGGATCGCCAGCTCTGCACGCCGGCGTTGCACGCCTGTGTCGAGACGCTGGAAAGCCGCGGCGCCACGCCGGTGCTGGTCCATCACGACGGCGAGGCGCTCGGCGCCATCGGGCTGTCCGATGAGATGCGGCACGACGGACGCGCCGCGGTGGCCGGCCTGCGAGGGCAGGGCGTCAAGCGCGTCGCGCTGCTCACCGGCGACGTCTCCCCGCGCGCGCGGACGGCCGTCGCAGGCGCGGGCCTCGACGAAGCGCACGCCGAGCTCCTGCCCGGCGACAAGGTCCGCGCGATCGCGCGCCTGCGCGAAGCCCACGGCCCGGTCGCGATGGTCGGCGACGGCATCAACGACGCGCCCGCCCTCGCCGCCGCCGACGTCGGCATCGCGATGGGCATCGACGGCACGGACGTCGCCCTCGAAACCGCCGACGTCATCCTGATGTCCGACGATCTCTCCAAACTCCCGTACGCGCTCCGCCTCGGCCGCGCGACGCTCGCCAACATCCGCCAGAACGTCTCGCTGGCGCTCGGCCTCAAGGTGGGATTCGTCATCCTGGCGGCGTCGGGCGTCGCGACGATGTGGATGGCGATAGTTGCAGATACGGGCGCGTCGCTGCTGGTTACCGCAAACAGCTTGAGGCTACTCAAGAGACGCTGAAACTCCGCTGGGGTTCAGGCCGCACGGGCGTGAACCTCTTTCCGGATCTCCATCGGACGGTGGCCCGAGAAATCCTCGCCTCCATCCGCGCGCGGTTCGTACTATCGCTGCTCGCGTCGCTCGTGGTTCCGCTGGCTCACGCTCCGAGCCGACGCTCGGAACCGCTGCGCTCCTTCCGGCGGGATTTCGCGCTGGCGCTGTCGGGCCAGTCCGAGTCGATCCGGAAAGAGGTTCACGCCCGTTCGACCTGCGTCTCATGTACCGCTGCTGAGGCGCGCCCGAGCGGACGGAGGCGCGAGTGCGAGGGCAAATCTCCCGGAGGCCGGAAGGATGTTCACCCAGGCGTCGGGCCTGTCCGATGGAGATCCGGAAAGAGGTTGTTGGCTGTTCGGCCGGGCTGCCAGATCAGCTCAGGTTCTATCTCCAATGAATCTGTCAATCGCGCCCTGGCACTCGGCCGCGATTCGTTCAAACCGCACGCCCATGCCGACGTGGCGATCGCTCCAGGAAACGCGGCCTGAGGCGCGGACGTCGGCCGTCTGGCCCGGCAGGCGGAACACGAGATCGAGTGCGGTGCCTTGCGGAAGCGGTTCCATCGTCCGAATGCCGAGGCCGCTGGCGGCGACGTCGAACGTCGTGGCGGCGGTGATCGCGCGGCCCACCTGGAACGAAATCGGGACCGCCAGCATGACGCGCGGGCCGGTCCGTCGGTTGAAGTTGTCGGGAAACAGGTGAGGGGCCAGCGCCGGCAGGATGCCGGCGAGCGCCGCGGATTCGTTGAGGTACCCGGCCACCGGAATGGACGCAAACGCCGCGATGTCCGTCGCGGACCGGACGCTGCCGGCAAAGACGATGACCGGAACGGATCGGCCGCCGGAACCCTCGCGCAGCCGGCGCAGGAACGCCGCCGGGTTGTCGGAGAGGCCCGCGTCGGCCAGCACCAGGCTGACCGGCGACCGGCGGACCGTCTGCATCGCGACGGCGGCGGTCGGCGCGGCCACGCACGCATGCTGGGCCTCGGCTAAAGCGGCTGAAATTCGTTCTCGTACGGATGCAGACGGATGGGCCACGAGGATCGTCTTGACAGACATGAGGGGATCAGTCGCTATAATCGCCGGAGCCCGACCTGGGGGAGAGTGTATGGCGACCTGCCCGGAATGTGACGCGGAAATTGAGTTGGACGACACGGATCTCGAGGAAATGGAGGTGGGAGATCCCTGGGATTGCGACGCTTGTGGCAGCCGCCTGCGCGTAGCCGGTCTCGACCCGCTGGACTTTGATACGGACGACGACGACGAGGACGATGACGACGAAGACGAAAAGGAAGATGACGACGCCGACGACGCCGACGATGACGACGACGCCGACGACGATGACGACGGCGGAGGCACCGACGAAGGCTGGGAAGAGTAATCTTCGCCGCCGGGAGGCGGCGCTCCGCGAGCGGCTGCGCGAGTTGCCGTCCCTGGTGGTCGCGTACAGCGGCGGTGTGGATTCGGCGTATCTGGCCTGGGCCGCCCATCAGGTCCTCGGCCCACGCGCCCTGGCGATAACTGCAGACAGTGAAAGCTATCCCGAGCGGCATCGAGCGATGGCGCAGAACATCGCCGCGCAGTTTGGCCTGCCGCACGAGGTCATCCGTACCCGCGAGATGGACCGGCCGGCGTACCGGGCGAACGGCCCGGATCGCTGCTACCACTGCAAGCACGAGCTGTACAGCACGTTGACGGATCTGGCTCGCGTACGCGGATTCGCGGCCGTGGCCGACGGCAACAACGCCGACGACCGCGGCGACTACCGGCCGGGCCGGAAAGCCGCGCGCGAGTTCGGCGTCCTGAGCCCGCTCGACGAGGCGAACCTCACCAAGGACGACATCCGCGAGCTCTCGCGCGAAGCCGGACTGGAGTGCTGGGACGAGCCGGCCTCGGCCTGTCTGTCGTCACGCATTCCCTATTTCTCGGAAGTCACCGACGCGAAGCTTCGCCAGATCGAAGAAGCCGAAACCACGATCCGCAGTCTCGGATTCCGGGTCGTCCGCGTCCGTCATCACGGCGAGCTGGCCCGCCTCGAGCTGGCGCGCGCCGAGATGCCCCGCGCCCTCGAGCCCGCCATCGCCGACGAAATCCACGCCCGGCTGAAGGCGCTCGGGTTCAAGTTCGTCGCGCTCGACCTCAAGGGCTACCGCACCGGCAGCCTCAACGAGGCGATCGTGCTCAAGCCTGTCTAAGTTCTCACCACGAAGGTCACGAAGTTCACGAAGGCCCGGCGTGCGGGCGGGGCAGGGCCCCGCCCGCGGCCGCAGGCCGCCTGAGATTCGAGTGAATCAGGCGCGCGAGAGCACTCACCAGTGGCCATGTCGCTCTCGCGGGCCCGATTCACTCGAGTCTCAATCGCACGCCGGGCTTCTGACCGCCAGCGCTCAGTCCTTCGAGATCTTCGTGACCTTCGTGGTGAAAGCTCTTAAGCCGGTTTTCTAGCCACGCAGAGTATCGACGACCCGATCGGCAGGTTGGCGAGGCGGAGGAGCGCGGATTCGGCGCGCAGCGCGACGTCGAACGCGCCGTTGACCGGGGCCGGCGGGATGGCGAGATCGGCCCCGGCGCCGTTCACCTTGCGGCCGGTCAGGCGGTCGAACGACCGGACCGCCAGCAGCACCGGGAACGTGACCATGTTCGTGAAGCTCATGCGCTCGATGGAGAACCCCGCCTCGGTGAGGACCGTGCGCAGGCGGGGGCGCGTGTAGCGCCGGTGTTCGCCGCTGAACGCCGAATGCGCGCCGTACAGGACGCTCAGTGCCGCCGTGTTGACGAGCGCGATCCCGCCGGGCTTGAGCACCCGCCACATCTCGCGCGCCGCCTCGCGCTCGGCCGTGTCGTCGAGGCAGACGAACACGTCGAACGACGTGACGACGTCGGCGGAGGCATCCCGGAAAGGCAGTAGGGTGACCGAGCCGCGCGTGACGCGCCGGCCGTGCGCCCTGGCGTGACGCACGCCCGTCGGCGACAGCTCGAGGCCGACTGCCGGGCCGAGCGTCTGCAGCCAATCCAGGTTGCGGCCGGTGCCGGCGCCGCAATCGATGATGAGTTCGACGGGTCGCCCGTTGAGCGCCACTTCGAGGAGGGCGCGTGCGTTGCGTCGCAGCCCGCGAAACCAGAAGTGCCGCTCTTCAGCCAGCGCCGTGGCGTCGAGCAGACCGTCCACAACAGGGATTCTATCGTTGACAGGTACACCGCGCGATCAGTAAGCTCGGCGCGGCCCTCAAGTCGGTCTCAAGACTCGCCGATAGCAGGAGATCATGATGCTCGGACGCGTCAGAGTCGGTTCGCTGCTGGTCTCGCTGGTTCTGGTCGGGATGATGGTCGCGTGCGGCGACAAGAAACCGCCTGCCCCGCCGCCTCCGCCGCCTCCACCGCCGGCGCCCGTTGCCGCGCCTCCGCCGCCGCCACCACCGCAGCAGAAGCCGCAGCCGGCGCCTCCGCCGCAGACGCCGCCGCGGCAGCCGACCGAGGACGAGATCTTCGCGAAGCTGAGCGTCGAACAGGTCAACGCGCAGAAGCCGCTCGCGACCGTGTTGTTCGACTACGACAAGGCGGACCTCACCGAGGCGACCCGCAGTGTCCTGCAGAAGAACGCCGAGTGGATGCGCAAGTGGGCGTCAACGAAGGTGCAGGTCGAGGGCCACGCCGACTCGCGGGGCACGACCGAGTACAACCTCGCGCTCGGCGAGCGCCGCGCCGCCGCCGTCAAGGACTATCTCGTCAGCCTCGGCATCTCCGCCGATCGGATCACGATCGTCAGCAAAGGCGAGGAAGAGCCGACCTGCCGCGAAGAAGTCGAAACCTGCTGGTCGCAGAACCGGCGGGGCGTGTTCCTGGTCACAGCTAAGTAACCTGTCGCGCGTAGTACGCCGGGTACGCCTCGTACGCCTCGTACGCGGAATGAACTAACGCTGGCCAACTGTTTTTCCTATTTGAACGACAGTTGGTGAGTATCAGGTTCCTTGTACGAGGCGTACGAGACGTACGAGGCGTACGAGGCGTACGAGGCGTACGAGGCGTACGAGACGGACTTGGTCTTAACTCCGAATCTCCCTTGCAATCGCCTCTGCTGCAGCCCGCGGATCCGCGGCGCCAGTAATTGGCCGTCCGATAACCAAATACGACGCGCCCGCGGCGATCGCGCCGGCGGGCGTCGCCGTGCGCACCTGATCGTCGGCGCCCGAGCTCGCGGCGCCGCCGCGAATGCCGGGCGTCACGATCAAAAAGTCCGGCCCCATCGCCTGCCGCAGCTCCCGCGCTTCCTGCGGCGACGCGACGACGCCGTCGAGGCCCGCCGCCTGCGCCAGCGTCGCGAGCCGCAGGACATGCGCCTTCGGCGCGGCCGCCACGCCCACCGACGCGAGCGTATCGGCATCGAGGCTGGTCAGCGCGGTGACGGCAATCACCAGCGGCCGGAGGCCGTCCGACTGCGCGGCCACGGCCTCGGCGGCCTCGTGTGCCGCATCCAGCATCGGGAGGCCGCCGCTCGCATGCACGTTCAACATCCACACGCCGAGTGACGCGGCCGATTTCACGGCGCCCGCGACGGTGTTCGGGATGTCGTGGAACTTGAGATCGAGAAAGACGTGGTCGCCTTCGCCGACCAGCGCACGGACGACGTCGGGACCGGCCGACGTGAACAGCTCGCTGCCGACCTTGAAGCCGCCGACGGCGCCGCGCAGCTTGCCGGCGAGCGCCAGCGCTTCGCGGGCGGTCGGGACGTCGAGCGCGACTAGGATTCGCTCCACGCGTGCTCCTTCACCGGCAGGTGAAGCGTGCCGACGAGGTCCGCAACCCGCGCGAGGCGATGTCGAGTGAGGTAGTCGTCGATGCCGTCGATCACTTTGGTCCAGATGAGCGGGTCGACGAAGTTCTGCGTGCCGACCTGGACCGCCGTCGCGCCGGCGATGATGAACTCGAGCGCGTCTGTCGCGTTCGCGATGCCGCCCATGCCGAGGATCGGCAGCTTTACGGCCTGCCGGCATTCCCAGACCATGCGCACCGCGATGGGCCGGATGGCCGGTCCGCTCAGGCCGCCGACGACGTTCGTCAGCTTGGGCTGCCGCGTCTCGACGTCGATCGCCATCGCGAGAAACGTGTTGACGAGCGAGATCGCGTCCGCGCCGGCGTCCTCGGACGCGCGCGCGAACGACGCCACGTCGGTCACGTTCGGCGTGAGCTTGGGAATCAGCGGGAGCCGCGTCGCGCGGCGGACCGCCTGAACGACGTCACGCGTGCCCGTCAGGCTGCAGCCGAACTGGATGCCGCCGGCCTTGATGTTCGGGCACGAGATGTTGAGTTCAATCGCGCCCACCCCTTCCGCGTCGTCCAGCACGCGGGCGATCTCGCAGTACTCGTCGATGGTCGATCCGCAGATGTTGACGATGACGATGGCGCCGAGACGGCGGAGCTCCGGCAGCTTCTCGGCGACGAAACGATGGACGCCGATGCCCTGCAGGCCGATGGCGTTCAGCATGCCCGCCGGTGTCTCGACGATGCGCGGCGGGGGATGGCCTTCACGCTCGGCGAGGAACAGGCCTTTCACCGCCACGCCGCCCAGCGTCGAAAGATCGACGACCGGCGCGTACTCGACGCCATACCCGAAGCATCCTGACGCGGCGATGACGGGATTCTTGAGCCGCAGGCTGCCGATCTGAACTGAAAGGTCAGCCATATCAGTGCCCCGCCAGCCCTTCCCACACGAGCGTGCGCGCGTCGAAAACGGGGCCGTCGATGCAGGATCGCACGAAGTGCTGGCCCGTTCCGCGCCGGACGGGGACAACGCAGCTGTAGCAGCCGCCGAGGCCGCAGCCCATCACGGGCTCGAGTGAGACGTAAACCGGCCGGCGAGCGCGATCGCCCAGCGCCGCGACCGCGCGCATCATCGGCGTCGGCCCGCAGGCGTAGATCGTGACCGGCTCGGCAGCGTGGCGGGCGCCGAGCTCACGCTCGAGTGGCGCCGTTACGCGGCCCTGCTCGCCGCGCGTGCCGTCTTCGGTCGTGAGCACCAGCCGCACGCCGAGCCGTTCGAACGTGGACACGCCGTAGAGATCGGCGGCTGATCGGGCGCCGTAGAAGAGCGTCGCCGGAGTCTTGCGCGCGGCCAGGGCTTCGGCGAGCGTCACGAACGGCGCGAGACCGACGCCGCCCGCCACCATCCAGGCGTGCGCGGGCGGATCGACCGGCACAAACGGCTGGCCGAGCGGCCCGAAGCAGCCGACGCGATCGCCGGGCTTGGCATCGTAGAGCAGCGACGTGCCGGCCCCGACGCGCTTGTTCAGCAGCGTCAGACCGGTCGGGCGGCCGCCCGCATCGCGGCGGATCTCGAAAATCGAGAACGGGCGCCGCAGCAGTGGATCGAGCCCCGCCTGCGGCTTGACCATCACGAACTGTCCGGGCCGGGAGATCGCCGCGATCGCGGGAGCGCCGAGGGCGATCACGTTGTAGTCGGGGGAGAGCCGCGCGTTTTCGACGACCTCCGCGTCGACGTCGACCAACATCGGCGACAGTATATCGTTAGGGCCGTGCGGTACCTGCGCATGTTCACGAACGCCACCGCGGGCGGCGTCTTCGTGGCCATGTATCTCGTCGTGCTCGTCCTCCAGCTCAATCCCCACGTGCCGGCGTTGTCGGAGACGGCGGCGCGCTGGTTCGTCGCGCTGCTCGCGATGTACGGGCCGTATCTCACGGCCCTGCTGTTTCTGCTGATGCTCGCGCGCGACGCCATTTCCGCGCGTCCGCTCCAGCCGGCGTGGTTCAGCCTCCGGCTCATCGCCTGGCTGGGATCGATCGGCGCGGCGGCGGCGGCCGCGCTGACGTGGGCGAATCTGCGCGGCTTCCGCGCGGTCCTCACGCTCGAGGCCGCCGATCACATGCGGCAGGGCGCCGTCGCGACGACGGTGTTTGCGGTCGTCCTGCTCACGGTCGCGATGCTGCGCTATTCGTTCGGCCGTCGCGGGGGCCGGCTGACGGCGTCGGTGCTCATCGCCGCGATGATCGGATCGGTGGGCCTGCCGCTCTGGCTGCGCGCGCCGACCGAGCCCGTGGTGGCCGTGCCGAGGCGTGCGCGCCAGCCGCAGGTGGTGGCGCAGCCGCCGCACGTGCGGCTCATCCTGATTGACGGCGCGTCGCTCGGGTTCATCCGGCACCGGATCGCGGCAGGGCAGCTGCCGAACTTCGGGAAACTGATTGACAGAGGCGCGTCGCTCGATCTCGCCACGCTGCGGCCGACGCAGGTCGAGCCGGTGTGGGCCGCGGCCGCCACCGGGAAGTACCCGCCGATCAACGGGATCCGGTCACAAGCCGTGTACCGCGTGGAGCCCAACGACGAGGATCCGGTAGACCTCTTGCCGGACTACTGCTTCGCGTACGCGCTGCCGTATCAGGGATTCGTGCGGCCCGACGCGCAAGCCCGCGACGCGCTGCGCGCGCGGCCGCTGTGGGACATCATGGCCGACTTCGGCCTCGCCGCCGGCATCGTCAACTGGCCGCTCACGCGCGCGTCGCGCGCCGAACGCGGGTACATCATCAGCGATACGTTCGACGAGGCTACGAGCCAGCCGCTGCGGCTCGGCGACGCCGCCGCCGGCGATCCCTCGACCGCCGTGGACATCGCGCGCGAGTCGTTCGACCGCTGGCAGCTCCGCACCTGGCGCGACGTCCTGCCGTCGGTCGCGCCCGGCGAGGCGCCGGCGGGCTCGCTCCATCAGGTCCGCTGGGACCGCGCCTATGCGGAGGCGGCCGACGCGCTCGATCAGCAGTTTGCGCCGCGGCTCACGGCCGTCCGGTACGAAGGCGTTGACGATCTCGCGCACACGTACCTCATCGACGCCATGCCGGAGCAATTTGGCGCCGTCGGGCGTGGGGACCCGCACCGGTCGTTTCTCGATCGGTACTACGCGTTCATCGACAGCGAAGTGGGCCGCGCGATCCTGGAGCTCGAGGAGGGCGACCTGCTGCTCGTCGTGTCGGGCTTCGGGATCGAGCCGAACTCGCTCGTCAAGCGCATGTGGCTCCGCGTCCGCGGTCAGTCGGATCAGCCCGGCTCGCACGAATGGGCGCCCGACGGGTTTCTGCTCGCGTACGGCGCCAGGGTCTCGCCGGGCCAGTACCGGCGCGGGTCGATCGTCGATCTCGCGCCGACGGTCTTGTATTACCTCGGCCTGCCCGTGGGCCGCGACATGGACGGCTTCGCGCGCACGGATATTTTTTCGGCGACGTTCACGCGCGAACGGCCGGTGTCGTACACGCCCACGCACGAAAGATAGCGGCATCGCCGATCGCCAATCGCCGATACCCGTGCTAATATCCTCAAGCTCTTTAACGCGGTCCTGAGAGACCGCAAAGAGGCGCACATGATCCCTGTCCGGCACCACCAATCCGTCCAATCCAGGCCCGCATGCCCGTCGTAATGGACGCGGACCGCATGTCCCGCACCCTGACGCGCATCGCGCACGAGATTCTCGAGCGCAACCGCGGCGTCGGTGACCTCGCCCTGATCGGCATCCGGGCCCGCGGCGTGCCGCTGGCCGCGCGGATTGCCCGGGAGCTGAAGAGCCTCACTGACGTGGACGTCCCGACCGGCGCGCTGGACATCACGCTGTACCGCGATGACCTGATGCGGCACGCCGTCGGGCCGCAGCCGGTCATCCGCCGGACCGAGATCAACTTCTCGATTGACGACCGCGTCATCCTGCTGGTGGACGACGTGCTCTATACGGGACGGACGATTCGCGCGGCCCTGGACGCCCTCATCGACTTCGGCCGGCCGCGCGCGATTCAGCTCGTCGCGCTCGTCGACCGCGGCCATCGCGAGCTGCCGATCCGCGCCGACTACGTGGGCCGCAACATCCCCACGTCGCAACAGGAGACCGTGCAGGTCCGGCTGCTGGAAATCGACGGCCGCGACGAAGTGGAGCTGGAACGATGACGGACAAGACGAGCGCGGTCACCGCTCTTCGCAGCCGCCATCTGCTCGGCATCGCCGGCATGGAGCCCGACGAGATCGAGCTGGTCCTCGACACGGCGCTGGCGATGAAGGAAGTCGCCACCCGGCCCATCAAGAAGGTGCCGACGCTCCGCGGCCGGACCATCATTAATTTGTTCTTCGAATCGAGCACGCGGACGCGCATGTCGTTCGAGCTGGCCGAGAAGCGCCTGAGCGCCGACACGCTCGGCATGACCTCCGCGGGCTCGAGCCTCGCCAAAGGGGAGACGCTCTCCGATACCGCGCGCACGCTCGAGGCGATGGCGCCGGACATGATCGTGATGCGCCATGCGTCGTCGGGCGTGCCGCACCAGCTGGCCAGGATCTGCAAGGCGAGCATCATCAACGCCGGCGACGGCATGCACGAGCATCCGACGCAGGCGCTGCTCGACGCGTTTACGATGCGCGAGCACAAAGGCCACCTCAAGGGTCTCCGCGTCGCCATCGTCGGCGACCTCGCGCACAGCCGCGTGCTGCGGTCGAACGTCCGGCTGCTGACGAAGATGGGCGCCGACGTCACCGCGTGCGGGCCCGCCACGCTCGTGCCGCCCGGCCTCGACGCCCTCGGGGTGCGCGTGACGACGTCGATGGACGCCGCGGTCGAGGGCGCGGACGTGGTGATGATGCTGCGCGTGCAGCACGAGCGCATGCAGGGGCTGTACTTCCCGTCGGTGCGCGAGTACTTCACGCTCTACGGACTCACGCCCGCGCGCCTGCGCCGCGCGGCGCCCGATGCGATCGTCATGCACCCGGGGCCGATGAATCGCGGCGTCGAGATCGACTCGGAAGTGGCCGACGGCCCCTGGTCCGTGATCCTCGATCAGGTGGCCAACGGCGTCGCCGTGCGCATGGCCGTCCTGTACCTGCTGGCCGGCGGCGACGAAAGGGCAGACGCGAGCGCGACATGAGTGTGCTGTTGAAATCCGTTCACGTGGTCGATCCCGCCTCGGGGCGCAACGGCCGGTTCGATGTGCTGATTACAGGCGGCCGGGTCACCCGCGTCGGCACAGATCTCCCGGTGGACGGCGCGCGCGTCGTCGAACTGCCCGCCGGCTGCGTCGTCGCGCCCGGGTTCATCGACATGCACGTCCACCTGCGCGAGCCGGGCCAGGAGTACAAGGAAACGATCGCGACCGGCACGTTGTCGGCGGTGACGGGCGGATTCACGGCGGTGGCGTGCATGCCGAACACGGACCCGATCAACGACACGGCGTCCGTCACCGAATTCATCATGAAGCGCGCGGCCGAGACGGGCCTGGCACGGGTGTACCCGATCGGCGCCGTCTCCGTTGGATCGAAGGGCGAGCAGCTCGCTGAAATCGCCGACCTCCGCGCCGCCGGCTGCGTGGCAATCACCGACGACGGAAGGCCGGTGGCGACGTCGCTGCTCATGCGACGAGCGCTCGAGTACGCGTCGATGTTCAAGATGCCGGTGATCGACCACTGCGAGGACAGCTCGCTCAAGGGCGATGGCGTCGCGCACGAGGGCGCCGTGGCCGGACTCCTGGGCTTGAAGGGCATTCCGGGCGCGTGCGAGTCGATCGGCGTCGAGCGGGGAGTCTCGGTGGCCGAGATGGTCGGCGGCCACTTTCACGTCGCGCACATGAGCACGCGTCAGTCGCTCCGTGCCGTCCGCGCCGGCAAGGAGCGCGGCGTGCACGTGACGACGGAGGTGACGCCGCATCACTTTGTGCTGACCGAGGCCGCGCTCGCTGAACGCGGGGGCTTCGACACCAACACCAAGATGAACCCGCCGCTGCGCGAGGAAGCCGACCGCGCCGCGATGGTCGAAGGTTTGCGCGACGGCTCGATCGACGCCATCGCCACCGACCACGCGCCGCATCACGCGGACGAGAAGGCCCTCGAATACGACCGCGCCCCCTTCGGCATCGTCGGCCTCGAGACGGCCGTGCCGCTCTGCCTCGATCGGCTCGTGCACGCCGGCGTCATCGGCCTGCCGCGGCTGGTCGAGCTGCTGTCGGTCAATCCCGCCCGGATTCTGGGATTGCCAGGCGGCTCGCTGGCGGACGGCGCGCCGGCGGATCTCACGATTCTCTCGCCGGACACGAGCGTCACGATTCGCGCGTCGGCGTTCAAGTCGAAATCGAGGAACACGCCATTCGACGGGTGGACGCTGAAGGGCGCCGTCGCCGCGACCATCGTTGGCGGACGCCTGGTGTTTGCGAACGAAGCAATTGTCGGTCGCCTGGATCTCTCGTAGGCCGCTCCGGGCGCATCGTGCGACAGTAGCCGGAGGGCTTTAGCCCTCCGGATCCCCAAGCTAGAGTACCTTCGTGCTCAAACAGCACCTCGATCGTCTGTACACGTCGTTCAATCATCCCGACTCTGCCCTGGATCCCATCCAGATCGTCCGCCGCTATCCGCGGCTCGACGATCGCGAGATCGTCGGCTTTGTCGCGTCCGGGCTCGCGTTCGGGCGCGTCGCGTCGGTGATGGCGTCGGTCGAGGCCGTGTGTCGCGCGATGGGACCGGCGCCCGCGGCGTTCGTGCGCGACTTCGATCCCGCGAAGCACGCAGGCGATCTGCGGCACATCGTCCATCGCTGGACGCGCGGACGCGACCTTGTCGCGCTGATGTGGATCCTGCGGCGCCTCATCGACGAGCACGGCTCGCTCGAGCGCAGCTTTGCGGCGGGCTTGAATCCCGCGTCGCCTGACGTCTCTGACGCCATCGAGGCGTGGTCGAATCGCGCCCGTGCGATCGATCTCCGGCCCGCCTACGGCCGCGTGCCGAAAGCGCCCGGCGTGTACTACTTTTTCTCGCGGCCCTCGACGGGATCCGCGTGCAAGCGCATCAATCTTTTCCTGCGCTGGATGGTGCGACAGGACTCAGTCGATCCCGGCGGCTGGACATCGGTCCCCGCGCGCCAGCTCGTCGTCCCGCTCGACACGCACACGATCCGCATCGGCGGCTGCCTGCGGCTCACGAAGCGCGCGAGCCCCGGCTGGAAGATGGCGGCGGACATCACGGCCGCGTTGCGCAACCTGGATCCGGAGGATCCCGTCCGTTACGACTTCTCCCTGTGTCACCTGAGCATGATGGGCGCGTGCGGGCACGGCACGCGCCGGCGGGATGCACAGTGCCCGCTCAAGGGCGCTTGTAGACCGAAGTCGAACCCACTTCGCTGATCGGTTCATGGGTTCATCGGTTCATCGGTTCTGGTTCACCGGTTCATAGGTTCAGCCGAACCCATGAACCCATGAACCAGAACTCATGAACCCATGAACCTATGAACCCATGAACCTATGAACCAGACAGGTTCACGTGTCTCGCATACACCGCGAGCGTCCGTTCCACCATCGCCGCGACACTGAACTCCTTCTCAACTCTCGCGCGCCCCGCCTCGCCCAGCCGCTGTCGCAGCTCCGGCTCTCGCAGCAGCCGCACGATCCCCTTCGCTAGCGCCGCATCGTCGCCGGGCGGGACGAGAATGCCCGTCTCGTCGTTCACGACAACTTCCGGAATCCCGCCGGCACGCGTGGCAACGACCGCCCGCCGGCAGGCCATGGCCTCGAGAATGACCGAGCCGAGGCCCTCGGTGACCGAGCTCATCGCGAAGACGTCGAAGGACTTCAGCAAGCCGACGGCATCCGGGCGAAACCCACCCAGGACCACGTGGTGGCTGAGGCCGAGCTCCTTGATTTGCTTCTCGAGCGGCTCGCGCAGCTCGCCCTCGCCGAGGATGAGGAACCGCGCGTCTGGAACCTCACGCACGACCTTGGCCGCCGCGGCCACGAGATGCTTCTGGCCCTTGTGCGCGGCCAGCGCAGCGACGTTGCCGACGAGCGGCGCGCCTTTGGGCACCCGGAACGCGGGGTGCGCGTCCACGACGTCCGTCTTGTCGATGGCGCCCGTGTTCACGCCGTCGTGGACCACGGCAATCCGCGACTTCTCGATGCCGTCATCCCCGAGCATGGACGCGATGAGCTGCGACGCGGCAATGAAGATGTCCACGCGGCTGTACTTCCACTTCGAAAACGCGTGGCGCTTGAGATGGAAGTCCACTCGACGCGCGGCTACGACGAGCGGGCGGCGCTTCAGGTCGCTCTTCATCTGCAGCGCCATGGCGGTGAGCGACACCGCCATCGGATCGTGCGCGTGCACGACGTCCGGCTGGACCGCCTTCAGCACGCGCGCGAGCTGCCAGGCGGCATGGACGTCAAACTCGCTGCGGGGTGTGAAGCCGATGAAGCGCAGCCCTTCCTGCGCGCGTCGCTTCAGCTCGCCGTCGGCGTGGGCCACGAGCACGGCCGTTTCGCCGCGCTCGGCCAGACCCGTGACGAGCAGCAGCACCTGGTTCTGACCGCCGCGCCACGTCCGGGCGGTGTCAACGTGGACGGACGTCATGCTCCGAGGTGAGCGCGCGCAGCTTCGCGAACTTCAGAAAGACGTAATACGCGTTCATCATCGAGATGATGAAGCCGGGCACGCCATCGAGAATCCCGCGCCGGAGGATGTAGTTCCGCATGAACGCGGCCCAGGGGTGAATCGTCAGGTCGAAGAATGACGCGCGCCGGCCCGCCTCCGCCATCTCCTTCGCGGCGAGCGTCGTGTACCGATCCATCGTCAGGTGATGGTGGCTGATGTCGCGATAGGCGAAGTGCTGCAGCTCGCTGGTCAGGCGGCCGACCTCGCCGTCGGCCGCGACGGACTCATGTACCGGTTTCTGTTTCCACCTCGCGCGGCGGCGGTCGTACAGCCGTAGCTGTGGATCCGGATACCAGTCGGTCGTCCGAATCCAGCGGCCGAGATGCCACGTGACGCGCGGGATCCGATACCCGGATGGACCAGGCTCGGTTCCCAGGATCTGTTTGATTTCCGCAGCCAGTTCGGGCGTGACGCGCTCGTCGGCGTCCACCGACAGAATCCAGTCGTGCTTGGCCTCGCCCGCGGCGAAGTTCTTCTGATTGGAGTAACCCGGCCAGTCCTTGACGATGGCGCGCGCCCCCTTGGCGCGGGCGCGATCGGGTGTGCCGTCCGTGCTGCCGCTATCGACGACGATGATCTCGTCGGCCCACGGCAATGACGCGAGGCACGCCTCGATGTTGGCAGCCTCGTTGAGGGTGATGATGGTCGCCGTGACCCGCGGCACGGCGGGGACTATATCAATAGGTACGCCTCGTACGCCTCGTACGCCCCGTACGCGGAACGAACTGACGTTGGCCAGCTTCCCTCAATAGAGGAAGTTGACCAGCGACAGCGTTCCGTGTACGAGGCGTACGTGGCGTACGAGACGTACGAGGTTCTTACTGAATCTTTTGCACCCGCTCGAAGTTGATGAGCGCCAGGTTGTAGGAAATCATCGCGTTGAGCTCGGCGTTGCGCGCATTGGCGAGCTCGCGCTGCCGGATCTGCTGATCGAGCGTGGTGGACAGGCCCACCTGGAAGCGCCGATCTTCCGCGTCCATCTGCGTCTGACTGGCCTCGCGGGCCGTGCGCGCTGCCTGCACGCGCTCGTAGCTGTTCTGCACCTGCCGCGCCGCGTCCCGGACATCACGCACGATCTGCAGCTCGAGATTCCTGATGTCCAGCAGCTGCTGGTTCTTCTGAATCTGCGTGGTGGCCAGCGCGGCTCGAGCGGCGGTCTTCCCGATGGGGTAGCCCACCACCACGGCGGCCGACCAGTTCGGGTAAGCGCCGGAGAAGGTGTCACCCAGCGCGCTGCCGAAGCTGCGGTCGGCCCGGCCCACGATTGGCGGCGGGAAGCCGTCGCCGAACTCGAACACGGTTCCGGCGGTCCCGCTGGCCGAGTAGCGAAGCTGCAGGTCGATGCTGGGCAGCGTCAAGTTCTTTCTGAGGTCGAGCTGGAGATCCGTGATGTCCATGCCCCGACGGAACATTTCCAAGTCGATACGGCTGGCCAGGGCATTCTTGATTGCGGCGTCCAGGTCCACCTGAAACGGTGTCAGCTGAATCTGGTCCGTGGTCTCGAGGCGGACGCTCCAGTAGTCGGGCCGCGTGGGATCGAGGATGAGCTGGCGCAGGTTGTCCTCCGCGGTGCCAATCCGCCCTTCCGCGGCAATCAGGGATTCGCGGGAACCGGCGACCTGCGCTTCGGCCTGGACGACGTCGATCTGCGGTGACTGGCCGACGGCGACGCGCGCGCGCGCGTTGCGCAGCGACTGCTCGTTCATGTCCAGGTTCTGCTGCGCGACCTTGCGGCCCTCGACGGCGCCGACGTAGTTGAGATAGGAGCCCTTCACGCTCACTTCGAAGAGCGTGATCGCCTGCTGCAACCGCAGCTCCTCGATGGACCGTTGGCGCTGGCTCGTTTCCAGGTTCACCCGCGCCGCGTCGACCTTGAGCTCGCGCCAGAGCGGCTGATTGAACGTCAGCGACAGCGACGAGCCGATCCGGGGATTGATGGACGCATTGCCGCCGATCGACGTGTTCCGGCTGCCGTTCCAGCTCACCGCGTAGTCGCCGCCGAACCACGGCACGAGCGAGGCGACCGTCGCGGCGACGTTCAAGCCCTGGCTCGTGATGTCCGTAATGCCCTGTGTGAAGTCCGACGGCACGGACCGGCCGCTTTGACGGCTCAAGCTGGACGTGAGCTGCGGCAGGTAGGAGGCCTTCGCGCTGACGATCGCCTGGTCCGCAACGTCCACCTGCATGCGATCCGCCTTGAGCCCGAGGTTGTACTCGAGCGCCATCGCGACCGCTTCGTTCATGGACACGCGCAGCGTCGGCCCCTGCGGCGCCGCCGCCTGTTGTGGCGCGCGCGTCGTGGTAGCAGCCTGTTGCGCCGCCAGCGGCGAGACCGCCACTCCGGCTATCGCCACGGTCGTCACGATTGCCCGCCTGAGAATCCCCATCCCGTTCACCTTCGTCATGGTCGTGTGCTCCACAGCCGGTCACGCCGGCTCTGTGTTTCAGACGGATATACTAGCGGCCAGGTTTTTCGCGTTTCCGGGACAGCTCGGTCCCGCAAGCGGACACAAGGTCCGGGAAACGCGGCCAAATTCGCGCGTTCAGCCCAGCCTGCCGATGAGAGTGCAAACCATGCGCCGTACGTTATTTATCGTCGCCCTGACCGCGGCGGCCAGTGTCGCCGCCACCGCCCAGACCCCGACCCCAAAACCGCCGGCCCTGACGCCGGCGTCGATGCTGACCGTGGACAGCATCATGCGCGGTCCGAAGCTCGTCGGGAATCCGCCCTCGGCCATCCGCTGGTCCAAGGGATCGGACAAGGTCTACTTCTCCTGGCAGAAACCCGCCGACACGCGGTCGTCCACCTACGTCGTGAACCGCGACGGCTCCGGCCTCAAGGCGTTGACGACTGAAGAGGCGCGCACTCTCGACGTGCCGCAGGCCGGCCGATTCGACCGGGCGCGCCGTCGTCTGCTGGCCGCCGAGAACGGCGACATCGTGATCTTCGACGCCGCGAGCGGCGCCCGGCGGTTTGTCACGCGCACCGCCGTTGCAGAAAGCGCGCCTCGCTGGGCGCGGAACGACACGGCCATCACGTTCATGCGCGACGGCAATCTGTTTCTCGTCTCGCTCGATGGATCCGGCAACAGCGCGCCGTTCGCGCAGCTGACGGACATCGTCCCGGCGGCGTCCGCCTCCGCTTCCGCCTCCGCGGCTGACGCCGCTACGGCGGGACAAGCCCGGGGCGGCGGTGGCGGTGGAGGTCGTGGTGGCGGCGCGGGACGCGCGGGCGGTGCCGGTGCGGCGGGTGGGGATGCGAACCTCACCGAAGCGCAGCGTCTCTTGCGCGATCAGGAGAAGCAGCTGATCGAGTTCATCCGCAAGCAGGCGGAGCAGCGCGCGGAAAACGCTGCCGGCCGTGGTGGACGCGGCGGACGCGGCGGTGATGCGGGCGGCACCTCGACGCCACCGCCGATCGCACGCCTCACCCTCGGCCCGCGACAGACGCTTGCTGATCTCCAGCTCTCGGCCGACGAGCGCTACGTCTGGGTCGGCGTCACGCAGCAGCCGGAAGGCACCGCGCGCGGCCAGGAAACGCCGAACTACGTGACCGAATCCTCCTATCCCGAGATGATTTCTGGTCGCACCAACGTCGGCGACGTGCAGTCCCGTCGCCTCCTCGCCATCCTTGATCTTCAGGAGAACGAGACCGTCTGGGCCGACGCCTCGGCATTTGCCGGCAACGAGCGCAAAACCAAGCCCGCCGATCCCGACGTGCCGCGCTTGCTCAACTGGGGCACACCGGACCAGTCGGACGACGGATCGCGGACGGTGGTGCCGCTTCGATCCCTGGACAACAAGGATCGCTGGTACGTGACCGTGGATCCGGCGACAGGCAAGGCGACGGTGCTTGATGGCCAGCACGACGACGCGTGGATTCGCGAAGGCGCCGTGAGCGGCGGGGGCATCGGCAACAACACAGCGTGGCTGCCGGACAACAAGCGATTCCTCTTCCTGTCTGAGAAGACCGGCTACCTGCATCTTTATTCAATGGACGTCTCGACGCCGAGCACGCCGGCCAAAGCCCTGACATCCGGCAAGTGGGAGGTCACGAGCGCGCAGCTCTCGGCGGATCGCAAGACCCTCTTCCTCCAGACGAACGAAGTCCATCCCGGCGAGCGGCACTTCTACACGATGTCGGTGGACGGCGGCGCCCGAACCAGGGTCACGACCGAGACCGGCTCGCACGACGTCACGATCTCGCCGGACGAGAAGTCGCTGGCGATTGTGTATTCCTACAGCACCAAACCGCCCGACCTCTTCGTGATGCCGCTCACGGCTGGCGCCAAGCCGGTGCGCGTCACGACGAGCCCGACGGACGAGTGGACGAACTTCAAGTGGATCGACCCGAAGGTGATCACGTACAAGTCGCGCGACGGCGTGGACGTCTACGCGCGGCTGTTCACGCCCGAGATGATGGGCGCCAGGCGCGATCCGAAGAAACCGGCTGTCGTGTTTGTCCACGGCGCGGGCTATCTCCAGAACGCGCATAAGTACTGGTCCACGTACTACCGCGAGTACATGTTCCACAACATCCTCGCCTCGCGCGGCTACGTGGTGCTGGATCCCGACTACCGCGCCAGCTCCGGCTACGGCCGCGACTGGCGCACGGCCATCTACCGCCACATGGGCGGCAAGGATCTCGAGGACGTCGTCGATGGCGCCAGATTCCTCGTCGCGACCGAGAAGGTCGACGCGAAGCGCATCGGCGTCTACGGCGGCAGCTACGGCGGGTTCATCACGCTGATGGCGATGTTCACGACGCCGGACGTCTTCGCCGCCGGCGCCGCGCTCCGTCCCGTCACCGATTGGTCGCACTACAACCACGGCTACACGTCGAACATCCTCAACACGCCCATCACCGATCCCGAGGCGTACAGGAAGAGCTCGCCGATCTTTTTCGCGGAAGGCCTCAAGGGCCGCCTCCTCATCCTGCACGGCATGGTCGATACCAACGTGTTCTTCCAGGATTCCGTGCGCCTCGTGCAGCGCCTCATCGAGCTGCGCAAGGAGGACTGGGACATCGCGCCGTATCCGGTCGAGAATCATGGGTTTACGGAGGAGACGAGTTGGGCGGATGAATACAAACGGATCCTGAAACTGTTTGAAGAGACTCTGAGGAAATAGACATCAGGTTCATAGGTTCATCGGTTCATGGGTTCTGGTTCATGGGTTCACAAGTTCATTGGTTCGGCGGCCCCGAACCCATGAACCGATGAACCGATGAACCAGAACCTTTGAACCAGAACCCATGAACCCATGAACCCATGAACCAGACAGAAGCTCTTGATCTCTTCAGACAATCGACAGCGCTGTTAGAAGGCCACTTCCGCCTTTCCTCCGGCCTCCACAGCAGCGGCTACCTGCAATGCGCGCTCGTGCTGCAGCACCCGAAACACGCCGAAGCGCTCGGGCGCGCGCTCGGCGAGAAGCTGAAGCCGCTCGGCGCCACGGTCGTGCTGTCGCCGGCGATCGGCGGCCTCATCATCGGCCACGAGGTCGGGCGCGCGCTGGGCGTGCGCGCGATCTTCGCCGAGCGTCAGGAAAAACAGATGACGCTCCGCCGCGGCTTCACGCTCGGCCCGTCCGACCGCGTCGTCGTGATCGAAGACGTCATCACCACCGGCCTCTCGACGCGCGAGACCATCGCCGCCGCCGAAGCCGCCGGCGCCACCGTCGTCGGCGCCGGCTCGATCATCGATCGCAGCGGCGGCCAGGCGCAGGTCGGCGTGCCGGCGTCCGCGCTCGCGACGCTGTCCCTGCCCACGTATCAGCAGGACGAATGCCCGATGTGCAAGGCGGGGACGCCTGTGCAGAAGCCTGGCTCTCGAGGCAACTAACAACTTGCAACTTACAACCGACAACTCAGGAACGAGTGAAAGGCGCTGGCCAACTGTTCCTTTGATGCCGCTTCACAACCCGAAGCGGCCTACGTACGGCCAGTCGTAGGGCGCTCCGGGCTTTGGAGCGCCACATTGATCAACAAGTTGGCCAGCGATAGCGCGTTCCGCAGTTGTTAGTTGTCAGTTGCCAGTTGTAAGTTGTGAGCGTCATGCGCACTTTGAAGCTGACGCTCAGCTACGACGGCACCAATTACGTCGGCTGGCAGCGCCAGGACAACGGCCTCTCAATCCAGCAGGTCGTGGAGGAGGCGATGGCGCCGATCGCCGGCGGCGACGCGCCGACGGTGTCTGCGGCCAGCCGGACCGACGCCGGCGTCCATGCGCTGGGACAGGTCGCGAGCGTGAGCGCGGCCATCGACCTCGAGCCCATCGCGGTGCAGCGAGCGATGAACGTGCGGCTGCCCGCCGATATCCGGGTGCTCGCCGTCGAGGAAGCTGCGCCGGGATTCCACGCTCGTTCCCTCTCAGTCTCCAAGGCCTATCGCTACCGCATCGTGACGCGATCGGTGCTGTCGCCGTTCGACCGCTGGTTTGTCTGGCACCATCCGATTCCGAAGGACATCGAGCTGATGCAGGTGGCGGCAGCGACCCTGGTCGGCAAGCACGACTTCGCGTCGTTCCAGGCTGCCGGCAGCGCCGTGCGCGCGACCGTCCGGACGCTCACGCGCGTGGACGTGCGCGAATCGCCCGGCGAGATCGTCATCGACGTCGAAGGCGACGGCTTTCTCCGCCACATGGTCCGCGCCATCGTCGGCACGCTGGCCGACGTCGGCACGGGCGCGCGATCGGCGTCCTCAATCGCCGACACGCTCTCCGCGAAAGACCGCCGCACGGCCGGCACGACCGCGCCTGGCGCTGGGCTGACGCTGATGTCAGTTCGATACTGAGTGCACAAGAAGCACTGGCCGCAATGCTGGTCATCTCACATGGAGAGCATGAAGGGGCAACAAAAGCTCCGTCCCGTGGAGGCGTGAAGGACGCACGCTGCAGCCCGGCGGCGGGCGGAGCCCGCCGGGACGCCGGGCCTCACCATCAGCTTGCCGCCTTCATGCCTCCATGGGACACAGCACTACTTGCCCTTCATGTCCTCCATGTGAGCTGACCAGTGTTGCGGCCAGCGTTTTTCGTGCCGCCCAACCGCTGGGGTAAGATCCCGGACGTTCTCATGAGCCTTTCCGACGTGCTCGCGGCGGTGGGATCGGGCTCGCCCGAAGAAGCCCTCGCCCGCCAGATCGACTTCGCGCGGCTGCCCCGGCACATCGCGATCATCATGGACGGCAACGGCCGGTGGGCGGCCCAGCGGCATCTGCCGCGCGTCGAGGGCCACCGGGCCGGCATCGACGCCGTGCGCGACACGGTCGAGACGTCGGCGCGCCTCGGCATCGGGGTGCTCACGCTCTACGCGTTTTCGGTCGAGAACTGGAAGCGGCCTGACACCGAGATCTCGGCGCTGATGGGCCTGCTGCGCCATTACCTCCGCGCGGAGCTCAACACGCTCCTCAAGAACAACATCCGCTTCCGCGTGATCGGCCAGCCCGATCGGCTCAGCCGCGAGATCCGCGAAGAGCTCTCGCGAGCCGAGCAGCGGACCGCGGCAAACACCGGCATGCAGTTCAACATCGCGCTGTCGTACGGCGGCCGCGCCGAGATCGTCGAGGCCGCGCGGCGCGCGATCCGCGAGGGGCTCAGCGCCGAGGCGCTCGACGAGCGCACGTTCGCGTCCTTCTTGTACACGGCGGGGCAGCCCGATCCGGACCTCCTCCTCCGGACGAGCGGCGAGATGCGCGTCAGCAACTTCCTGCTGTGGCAGATCGCGTACGCCGAGATCTCGGTCACCGACGTGCTGTGGCCCGACTTCCGCGCGCGTCACCTGTTCGAATCGGTGCTCGACTACCAGAAGCGCGAGCGCCGCTACGGCGCGATCGCCGCTCAGGCTGTCGGCGCCGGGAAGGAGTAGCGGGCCCAACCCATGGTCCGCGTCCTGAGCGCCGCCGTTCTGGTGGCGCTGCTGGTCATCACCATCTGGTGGCTGCCGTCCTGGGCGACGCTCGGGCTCGCCGTGATCGCCGCGGCGATGGGCGGCGCGGAGTTCGCGACGCTCGCGCGCGCGACCGGCGCCGACGTGCCGCCCGCCTGGCCCGCGGCCGCGGCCGGCATCGCGTGCGCGGCCCTCGCGCACGCCGACACGGTGTTCACATCCGGCTCATCCGGCGCGCTGCTCGTCGCGTTCGTCGTCATGGCGGCAACCGTCGGCGGCGCGCTGATGACGCTCGCGACGTCCACGCCGGGCGCGAGCGCCTTTGCGCGGCCGGCGGCGACGGTGATGGCCGCCGCCTACGTCGGACTGCCGCTCGGCGCGGCGGCCTGGATTCGCGAAACAGCCGGACCGGCGCCGCTCACGTGGCTCGTCGCCGTCATCGCGCTCAGCGACAGCGCGCAGTACTACACCGGGCGCGCGTTCGGCCGTCGCAAGCTCG